>Ga0255052_10002714_pt1 | contig 12617 bp, 5 predicted proteins | sample JV7_2_21_MG_FD_188632 | JGI IMG/M metagenome (GOLD analysis project Ga0255052, IMG submission 188632) | Seawater microbial communities from Jervis Inlet, British Columbia, Canada - JV7_2_21 | ecosystem: Environmental > Aquatic > Marine > Inlet | place: Canada: British Columbia | collected... | reverse complement strand
CGTCTTGAGTGAGCGCAGCGAACGGGTGTAAGACAAAAAAGTGGTTGCGGCCAAAGGCCGCGCTGCGTTAATCAGTGTCTAATACAAATTCCTATACTATCGAGTTGAAGCGGTGACATAATTCACCTCGGCGAGCGTCGGCTAACTCTCGAATGATTCCTCGTAAAACTTGTAGGAGACCTCCTCCATGCCTACCCCGGCATACGTGCTTTGCCCGGCGAAATTGGAATGCTCGACATACAGGCGAAATCCACAGACGTTCGGCTCGTGTGATGCCTTTTCTTTCAGAAATTCGTAGAGCTTCCTGAAAACACCGCGCCGGCGAAATTTAGAGTCGATGTAAACGCTCTGAATCCACCAGAACAACCCGCATCGCCAATCGCTCCACTCATAGGTTATCATGATACAACCCACCACTTGCCCGGCCACCTCGGCCACAGTGTAAAAACCGTGCTGGGGATTCTTGAACAGCGTTTGTAGTCCCCTGGTCACAACAGCCGGTTCGAGCTTCTTGCGTTCCGTCTCCCAAGCCAGCGCCACGTTGAACCTTGACAGCGTTTCTATGTCCCTGTCTTCCGCGATTCTGATTAACAATTCGTCTTCCCGTAGGTATTGTTTGTTACGGATGTCTTTACCCGCCTCAATAAAGCTTATCACTTAGTGTGCACTCCAGAGATACATCACCTGCGGCGCGCCGAGTTCGTATAGAGTGTTCCTGTCGAGCTTGGGCAAGCTTGCCTGCCGATAGCTCAGAAAATCCATCACAGAAAACGGCTTGGAATACTGCACCACCCGAGCTTCATCAATCTGCGCCATGGATTTGACCAGTGCTATCGCCTCGTCCAGGTAGCCGATCTGATCGATCAGCTTTTCGTCAAGGGCCTCCTGCGCACCATAAATAGCCGCGTCAACAGCGATATTGCTCACATCCTCCGAAGTGAGCGATCCGGCTCTTCCCTCTTCGACAACTTCCACAAATCTGGCAAGGGCGGGAGAAATCAGCTTATCCTGCATGTATTGAATCTGTTCTTCCGTCGGCGGTTTGAAGGAACTGGGCCAATCCTTCTTTTTGCCTGATTTGATCGTAACGGGCAGAACACCCAGTTTCTCCTCCAATAATCCCTGTACAACAAAATACGAACTGATCACCCCGATTGACCCGGTGATCGTTGTCGGTTCGGCAACGATCTTCTCACATGCAACCGACGCATAATAGCCGCCCGAAGCGGCAACACCCTGCATAAACGCAATGACCGGCATTTCTTCCTCATCTCGGAACTTCCGGACTTCCTTGTAGATCTGGTCACTGGCCGAGATTGTTCCACCCGGCGAATTCACACGGAGAATCAATCCCTTGACGCGACGATCCTGCCGGGCCGCCTTCAACTGCCTGTACACATCACCGGCCGTCCGGCCGTGGATTATCCCCTGGACCGTAATCATCGCGATCTTGTTCCTTGCAGGGCCTTCGCGGACGACCTCCTCGGTGAGAAAGCCTCCCTGCCCTGTTGCAAAGACCGCCACTACGCCGAGCAGCATCACAAAGAGCACGACGTTGGCCAATATCGAAAGCGACAGAACAATGCGCCAGAATATCCGCCATCCGCTTCTTCTCCTCGGCGGCTGCGCGGCGGGCGCAACTGCACCAAGACCTGAGATCGGCACGTCCGCCTGCGATCCAGCGGCTTGCGACAAATTATCATTCTGCTCAAAATCCATAACAAACCCTTTCAAAAATGACGGCTGTCATTGTAGACTGCTCATACGGCACCGTCAATCATCAAAATACAGTAACACCTTAGCCGTGTGCGGCAAGAGTGCTGGTTCCAGGTTAGAAGGTTCACGGTTCAGGGTTGGTGGCTGGTACAATTTCCAATACATGGGAATTGAATACCGATTGGAGTATTGGGCGGGTGAGCGAACGAGGGGTCTGCGTTCAATTGGCGTTTCCTTGTTTATCAATTCAGTACGCCATTTGAAAAGCAGACCCTGACTGAGCGAGCACATCCGCGGCAGCGGATGGCAGGCGAGAGCCTGCACAAGCTCAATACGGTCTCGATAAGTATATATAACGAACATTCCGGCGACAGCATCTGTGTGCATCTGTATCCATCTGTGGCAAATAAGCAGAAACTGTTGCACACGTAATCCATTCTTGGATAATTCATGGTTGAGGGCATTCTCGTAGATCTTCTCTATAGATCCATGGCCCAGTGTTTTGGCGAGCGTGTAAGCGCAACCAATGATTGATTCGGTGATGGTATTGAGATTTTGACTCATGTTTGTTTCTCCCTTTGTTTGGTTTTGGTGGCGATGATATGGTTTTTGTCTATTTTCTGGGAGTTTTCCTAGCCACAGATAAATACAGATGCACACAGATGGCAGGCGAGAGCCTGCACAAGCCCAATTCTGGGACAATTCCAGGGTTCACGCCTATTCTCCCCCGGCTGCACACTTGCCGAAATCTCATCTGTTTTCATTTTTTTTTCGAGTTTTTCATTTTTTTGCCTGCGTTTTCATGTTGGCAGACGCCTATAATATAGGAAGGTGGAATCCGGACATGAATCAAGCGAACGCTATGGCCGGCGAGGCCGGGAGGCAGGAAGTAGAATGAGACAGAGATTTCTGGCATATTTGCTTATCAGCGTGGCTGTGAACAATGGCGTGCTAAGCTTGCCCCCACAAAGGAGAAGTGGAGTGATCAATTTGGAGTGTCAGCTATAACATCAGATTTCTTTAGGAGATAAGAAAATGAGATTAACCTGGATATTATCAGTAGTTTTGGCATTGTCGATTGCACCACTCTGTTCAGCTTCAATTACCGGAGTCCCCGGTGGAACGGCTGCCCCTGGCCCAACACTTGGCCCATATTTTATGACCCCGTTCCTTCCTGACAATCGTCACAATGAGAATTATCCTGACGTAGCTTCACCTCTGGGAGGGCAAGTGTCTTTCGATCCCCTTGAGCTCCGACTTAACAATAATACTGGTGGCTGGACAGCAGGAGCATATGCTTATACTGGCAAGATATATACTTCACCTTTAGAGCTTGACCAACCGTCTTCAATGACTTTGACTTTGCCGAGCGACACTGTGGCGTTCTACTTCTATGCAACCGCCAACAGTGGAGGCTACAATTATATCCGTGCAACTGCTAATGGTCAATCGTCATCTGAAATAACTCAAGAAACGAATGTTAGTTCTCTTGCGAATTACTACGGATTCTGGGTTGCTCTTGATTCTCATGAGTCTTTGACTACTATTGCTTTAACGGTCGTGCAAGCCCCAGATGACGATACTCCGGTGGAACTTGGGTTTACCTTAGGTTCGTTTGGGATTGCAAGGCGAGGCGGTAATGTGATTGTAACTGACGCAACGGGAACAACAATATCGTTCGATACGCAATCCCAGAGCGGCCAAACCACAGTTACTACATCCACCCCTGATGAGACGCAAGGGCCGCCCGACGACTTCATGGTCGGCAATCCATCGACCATCTTCAACATCAGCACTACGCCGGCATTCCAAGGCAGTATTATCATCGGCATCAACTATAATCTGATTGACTTTATCAACGAATCTGAATTAAAGCTGTTTCACTTTGATGAGGACAATCAGGTCTGGGTCGGTATCACTACCTCGTTGGATATGAATAATAATATGATCTACGGTACGGTTAGCTCACTCTCAGCATTTGCGGTCTTCGAGCCGACCATTCCCAATCAGTCTCCGATGGCAGATGCCGGGCCTGACCAGACTGTTGAAGGCACAAGTCCTGCTGGAGCAAGCGTCACTCTCGATGGTTCAGGTTCCTCCGACCCCGATGGCGATCCATTGACCTACACATGGACATGGCCAGGCGGCTCAGCAACCCCAGCAACGGTTGTCAATCCGACTGTAACACTCTCGTTGGGAACGACAACGCTGACCTTGACCGTTAGCGATGGACAGTTGTCCCATACCGACACTGTCGACATAACCGTTGAGGACACCACCTCCCCGGAGATAACCCTCCTTGGGGATGCGAAGATAACATTGGAGTGTGGTATTGATCAATACGTTGAGCTTGGCGCTACAGCGTCGGATACTTATGACCCAGCAGTATCGGCGGTAATTGGTGGCGATACAGTGGATACATCGACACGTGGAACATATATTGTGACTTACGATGCGACCGATGCTAGTGGTAACCCAGCGCCGCAGGTCATACGTACTGTTATTGTCCAGGATACCACGCCGCCGAAACTGATCATACCAGAGGATGTAACGGTCGAGCAGGCATCTCACGATGGTGCAGTTGTATCTTTGAAGGCTACTGCCACCGATGCCTGCGATCCCAATCCAGTCATTACCAGCGACGAACTGGAGGTCTACCCATTAGGTGTGACAGTAGTAACCTTCACTGCCACCGACGCCCTTGGTAATAGTGCCAGTTGTTCAATGACTGTGACGGTTGTGCCTCCGGAGATTACCGTAAATATAGAAAATGCAAAGGTCTGCTGGGATCATAGCGACATCCATGTGGCAGGTAAGTTGTACCTACCGCAAGGTTTCTGGATGAATAACCTGGAACCTGTTGGAAGTGCAGTGGTTACGCTTGCTGGAGTCGACGTTGCGGACCAGAGTGTAGGATTTGAGATTGCGGGGAGGAAAGATGATAAGTGGGAGTACAAGGACAAGGATAATCTCGACGGTAATCTCAAGGAGTTCAAGATAGACTGGAATGGAGCCAAGTTCGACTACAAAGGTGCTGATAAATTCCACATCCATACTCCCTTCATCGGTGGAACTGCGACGACTCTCTGCATCCATACCGGAGATGTCTCAGGGGCTTTTACGGTTATCATCGACGGAACAACCACGATATATTACGACGCGGAGAGAAACATTACAACAGACCCAGAAGTAGACTATGAGCCACAGAAAGACGACAACACGCGTGTCCGCTTCACTCTACCCTTCGAGCTTACCTCTGAGATGACGATAGAGGTAGAGGTCAGCGGGGCAGTGGTGCTAAGTATTGCCGTGGCCAATTACTACGAGGAAGGTTTCGTCAAATTTAAGATAGTCAGTGCTTTTGATCCCGATAGTCCGTGGTCATCATCGGATGAGAAGCTGGAATGTGTTATCTCGCTCGGGGATGATATTATGATATCAGGGAGTGATCTGATAGACGCCTGGACAAAGAAGGATGACAAACACTGGGAGTACAAGTAGTGATAGACGCTCGGGCTTTTCTTGACCCGGCTTCATTTTGAGTATCACAAAAATAGCCGTGTCATTTGCTCTCGATCTACAGGGAGTTTGACTATTCTGACTATACCACGGTGACCCGGTGCGCATCGACCGCCAGGTCACAAAATCCACGCCAGTCGTTCCTTATATGGCATGCCACGTGACCGAGCCTGCGCTTGGGGCTACTTTGAGAAAGTAGAAAGTGAAAAGGAAAAAGAACCGCAGATTAACGCTGATGAACGCGGATTCTTGTTCACCACGAAGGCATGAAGTTACACTTCGACATTGGATATTCCTTGTTCGATATTCGGTATTCCAACGCTCTTTGCCTCCTGATTCCCTGCAATCCTGGTCGCCTGTCCCCCTTCTTGGCGTGCTCGCTCCAGTTCAATTCGCCAGACGTCTGGCGAATTCGATGATAGGCCAACTCGATTTCGCCGACGTCGGCGAAATCGAGTGAGCCAGGTAAGATTGTCGCATTTTGTGGTTTACAATATCTCTGTAGATCCTGTAATCCTGTCCAAAACCTCTTCAAACACCCGCCAGCGAAACGACATTTCTTTGCCTTGCCCCAAGGCTGATGAGGACAAGGGAAAGAAATGTTCTGAATCAAACCTCTTTTGGCAACTGCGCAAAATTCTGAAAACAATAGAAGGCGTTAATTGCCAGAAGATACGATCACAAGGATGTACCTTAGAAGTGTAAGGAACCAGTCTTTATCGTAACAATGATCCCTTACGGATATGATTGTAACAAATGAACATGTATGGTGTCCCCCGATATCAGGTAGACCCAGAAGAACTGGGGCCTGTAGAGGAATCAGAAAGGCAAATAGAAGAGAATTGACAGCCCCTGTCAATGTCATCTGGGACCGAAGATGTTGCCCATCGGCTCACTGGCTGCCCTGATGTGGTTCGGCATTCTCCGCAGCCGGGGCGTACAGGTGTCGTATTGGCTCTATATCAAGATCGGTATCCCCGTAACGTTGATCGCCATCCTGCTCGCCGTGCTGACATTGAACCTGGAGTGGGTGATTCATCAGGCGCTGTACAGGTGAGAGTCTCGACCTCAGACGCCATATCACTACTGAGAAAGTAGACCCTCGGAGTTCGCAAGTGGCGATAGAGCGTTTAGCGATTCTTCTTCACTGCGAACGCTCCTTGACCTCAACTTCCACAGTCGTCGTCTTATCTGCGACGTCTTCCTTCCCTTCAACGGGGGCTATGCTGGCCCTCAGGATGTGCTTGCCAATTGAGGCGTTGGTGGTGTCCCAGTTGAAGGTGATGTCGGTTGTGTCATGAAACGGACCATAGAATAGATATGCTTTGCCTTCGCCTTCATTATAACCCCAGGCCCCTGCAACTAGGTCATCGCATCCATCATTATTGAAATCACCTCCACCAATATCGTGGCCAAAATAGCCACTTTCTTGATCCCCAGTGAGAATCACGTCTGGTTGGCTGTCAATCAAACTCTTAGCGTCGCCGTAGAAGATATATGTCCGGCCTGTACGATTTTTCTGGTACCAGTTATACGCACCAATCGCAACGTCTCCGTAACCGTCCTTATTAAAGTCACCGCAGAATAATCTATCTCCTCCAAGGCTGGATTGAGCTCCTTCATCTCCAGCAGAGATCACATCTGCAACAGCATCCATTTCGCTTCTCTTGTGGCCCCAATACAGAAAGAAACCACCTTGTGATTGCCTATACTCACGGGCTCCAATAACAACATCGGCATGACGATCATTGTCAATATCGAATATGTCGAGAGAACTCCCAAATTCCTGCCATCCAGAAATCGGAGGTTTGAAGGTCATATCACACACGGCATCCATCTTACTCTGGCTGTTCCCGTAGAATAAGTAAGCACGTCCGCTATTCTTGCCATCAGGAGCCGAACGCGCTCCTATGAGGATATCTCTGAATCCATCGCCGTCCAAATCTTGTCCTATTCTCGCATTACGGCCAAAACAATCCCCGGCACGTTCACCCTCAAAAACAAGATCAACTATGCTGTCCATCGGGTCTCCACCGAAGTAGAGAAACGCTCTACCTCTCATCTTGCCATATTGGAACGATCCTACAAGCACATCGGCGTACCCATCCTTGTCCACGTCTCCGGCCGACAGACAATTGCAACTGAAAGTCCCTGCTTTTCCCGCTTCGCCATCAAGAATCACATCCACCTCTTCATCTATGTCTATCCCACCGAAGAAGATATAAACTCGTCCGTCATTGTTGTTATAACCACGAGCTCCTATGATCACGTCATCGTAACCGTCGCCATTTACATCGCCCAAGGCAGGACGATTGAAATAATCATCCTTGCTCTCACCTTCAAATATCATGTCGGGGTTTGCCCTCATGTCCGTGCCGCCAAAATAGAGACACACCCGTCCACGAGCATTATCGGATATACCACCGCCTATGAGAAGGTCAGCATAGCCATCATGATTGACGTCCCCGTCAATGTTTATGCCCCAGCCAAAATTGCCTTGGCTCGAAGATGGAGGAGACAGGATCAAGTCAGCACCGTTGGCCGATTTGTATTTCTGAGGCTCAACGGTCATCTCTCGGCCTGCTATTTCTACGTTGCCGGTTGTATCAAGCAGGGTAATACGAAACGCTTCTCTTTGATCACCTTCGTTGCCTACGCTGACTGTTACTGGGAGGATATCTCCCTGGACGCACGTTGAAGGCACGGACAGACTCGTGATTGCAACGTAGTGAGGCAAGATGTGCTTCCGCAGCAGTTCGACGATTTCGGGGCCGCCTTGCTTGGCCAGATCCAAAGGAGTCTCGCCTGTCTTGGACTTAGCATTTACATCACCTCCTGCCTCCATAACAAGCTCGGTCAACTCCTTGCTCCCCATTAGAACAGCCCAGTGAAGGGGTGCGTAGCCCGATGGCGTATCCTTTATGTTGGTATCTGCTCCTCTTTCGAGCAGCAATTTCACCATATCGGAATTCATGGTCCACAATGCATGCATGAGAGGCACATAACCCTGTTCGTCACCTGTGTTGACATCCGCTCCGTTGTCGATAAGAATCCGGACTGCGTCGACGTGTCCGCCCGTGACTGCTCTGAGAAGAGGGGTTCGACCATTCTTGCCTTTTGCATTTATGTCCGCACCGGTCTCCATAAAACTCCGGAGCGTGTCCAGACTTCCGACGGATGCGGCCAAATGAATCGTAGGAATATCAGCACCTGCTTCGACCAGCAGTTTGACGACATCATTGTGTCGCTCGCTCCGAGCAACGTCAAGTGGAGTGGTACCATCATTGTTCTTGGGATTCACATCAGCATTCTTTGACAGTAGGAATTCCACAATCTCCCTATGGCCCCCTTGGGCTACTAAATGCAGGGGCGTCATACCGTAGGCATCTTTTTCGTTTACATCGATGCCGTTTTCAACAAAATCCTTTACGTTGTCCAAGGCCCCCAAGCGGGCAGTCCCGTGAATAGAACTCTTAGCGACTTTAGCTCGAAGAAGTTCTGTGATTTCCCTGTGACGTCCACGCGTGGCCACATCAAGTGGTGTTTGTCCGCTGTCGTTCTGGGCATTTACATCGGCTCCCTTCGCTATAAGCAATTCGACAATATCTTGATCACCACGCCTTACCGCAGAATGTAGAGGTGTGTCACCGGCAGGATATCCTCGCTTTGCGTTGACATTAGCACCTTTGGCTATAAGGAACTCTGCTATTTCCCTATGATCCTTTTCCACGGCATAGTGCAGGGCTGTTCCACCGGGAAACGAGTCCTTTGCGTCTATTTGGGCACCTTGGGCGATGAGCAATGCGACCACATCTTTGTGGCCACTTATTGTCGCACGATGCAGCGGAGTCTTGAAATCGTGTTCTCTGTTGTTGATATCTATTCCTTTGGCAATGAGCGATTCGATCGACTCAGTGTTACCCATAGCCGCGGCTTCGTTTAGTGATATGGGCGGTTCTCCAGACTCAGTGACGGTGTATATCAAAGCCCTGTCACAGGCAATTCCTATACCGCGGTAAGGTTGTTGAAAACGTGGTCTGGAGGGCCAGACCATCGGCGGGCTCGGGCAATCTGGCCTTAACATAGCATGGAGATGTAACAGAACAACCGATTCAAGGGCATCAAGCTTGGCGTACACGTGCTTCTCGCTCGGCAAGAAGAATTTGTTATGAAAACGGTTTGCCAGTATATTGTCACCTATACTTTGGGCCATCTTTAGAAATTCTGTTTTTCCCGTTCTTTTATACAGAGCCAAAAAGCCTAAAAGAGCATGTACGTTGGAACTGGTCGTCTCTATGTTGGGTTGTAGCTCTTCAGAGTGTTTTCCAATGTCACCAAGTTCGTTACCTAGAGCAATACTGCGGGCCATTTCCCACATAAACTCATCACCTGTCATTCGATAAGCGAGCGCATACGCCCAAAGATCTGTTAGGCCCGCTTTCCATGCTCCGAGCATATCTCCCTTCAGACCAAAGCCATCGATGTCTGTCCTGCAAACATATCCTTCGAGGCTTGTGCCATCCGAGAGCATAGGAATCCATGTGTTGTCCTCTTTACGATATGCGACCTTGCCCCAAGCAGTTAGTTCTTCCCGGGCCCACCGTACAAATTCCGTTCCATCTTCGCCTAGTACTTCCCCAAACAACAATTCGCATATCCTGGAACTGAAAGCTGGATCACCAAGTATCCCAGGGCTGTATGTCAAGCCACCTAGAATATGTTGGTGAATCTTTGGATTTCCCAAACCAAGAGTGAAGAAGAAGGAACCCATATGGACTGTGTGTCCTGCAAAGTCGTCGGCCAAAGGATGCTTTGTTGCGTTCTTGGGCAGGGTGAAAACATAGGAGCCTATTCCTGTTGTTGGATCACGGGTCTCAACATACCGGTGAGCGAGTCGTTTGGCCCAAATCAGTGGTTTTTTCTGCCTGGTGCATTCGAATAGTATACACGCTGCATAATTGAGGTCCGCTGCTGTACTGTCAAACGACCGTCCTGTGCTCTGAAAGAATACCGGTCCTCCTTTATACTCGTGCTCCCAACCTCTTGCGACCCGTAACCTATCGAGTGGACCGATCCTATTCATTTCAAGATTTGACCAGTCCATAATGTGCGCTGACCAGAATGCCTCAATGAACTGTTTTGTAGCACCTGGATTTACCTGCCACATGAGTTCATAGTAAGGATAATTGGCCTTCAGCACATGTTGGCCGCTTCCACCCATCTTATCCGACTGGGCATCATAGGCTCTGCTTGCTCCCCAATACAGCAGTCCATTGGGACTACGCAGATTGGCGAACGCATACTCAATTGCGTCCATTGCTGCCTGCTTGTATTTCGGATCGCCCGTAATTGTGGATAATCCATCCAGCGTCCGCATCAGAGTCTGTTGAGAAGCCAGGTTTGAAAGAATCCACTTTGTCCCATCCGGGTCTATCCACTTCACCGGCTCGTACGTGTGAATGTTCAAGCCGTCCACAAACAACGGCGTGTGCTTGGGTCCATAGGTGTCGCGGCCATATTTGAGGACGTTATCAGCGAACTCGCGAACGGCGTCGAGGTATTTGGTGCTCCGGTTAGGATCTGGAGGTTGGGCGGCGGGGCAGACAAGGGCAAAACAGCTTAAGACGAAGATGATAGAAATGTTCAATCTACTTCTCATAGATCCTCCAGTAGTATTTAATTACTCCCTGGCTCCGTGTTTACGCAGTAGTGCTTCCAACTCAGGACGAGCCATGGCTCGTGCTATCTCTAGGGCATATCTTCCTGTGTCACTCTGAATATTAGGATCAGCTCCTTTGGAAATAAGCAGGTCTGCAAGATCGGGATAGCCAAAGTAGACTGCCCAATGAAGCGGTGTATAGCCTAGCCAGTCCTTATCATTGATGTCCGTGCCTGCTTGCAGCAGTTCATTAACCTTGTCTACATCATGATCACGGACATATTCGTGCAACATCTTCACATGGCTGCCAGAATTATCGTTGGGGTTATACTCGAAGGCACCCAGGTCAGGAGCTTTACCTGCATAAGGCATGTTTACATCAATGCCCTTGTCAATAGCAGCGCTACCCGGCGACAGTCTGAGGAAACCACTGTCCGGAATGCTGCCATCCGGATTACGTGGGCCTGTGAAGATGCTGTCGTCAAGGCTTACAAAATCTTGCTCAGTCATTTCTGCATTTAAAGGCATACTCCAACTGTTGAACTGGTCATCAACTTCTGGACGAATCTGCATCAATCCTCTATACGAAAGATTACCTCTAAGGACGTTCTCTTCTATGTTCCCCTTTGAATACGTGAATGCGTAATTGATGTTGTTCCGGAATGCCGTGCAATTGTGCAAAGTGACGCCTGTGGAGTTACCGTTGAGATCAAAGCCTCTCCAAGGGTGATCCCATGCGATGCAATGAATCAACAAGTGATCGCCCTCCAACTGGCCAAGTTTGAATCCGTTGCCGTTGCCCGTATAGAAAGGGTGATTCCAGATGTTGTCGCCATTGCGCCATGCATAACACCGCTCCAGCCGCACACGATTACTCGCTTCCCACATGTCATACCCGTCATCGGCATTGTTCCACGACCGACAGCCGATCACCACGTTGCCGTGACCAACGCTACGCGCCACATAAATACCGTCAGCGTTTTCCCCATTTGTCTCAGCATCAAAATTCTTGTACGAGTCACAATTAAGAAAGAGGTTAAATGCTGCTCCGTCGATTAGTCCAGTTCCTCCCAGTTGGTTAGCGTAAGTTGTCGTCTGCTCAACAATGTTATGATGTGCCCCATTCCCTTCCACCCTGATGCCGTTGGTCTCTGCATTGAGTATAGTCAATCCTTTGATATGCCAGTATGCTCCTATGATTCTAATCCCTATGCCTCTTGCACGTGAGAAGTCAAGCGTTGGCGAGTCGCCGGGGTGAGCCCTTAGAGTGATTCGTCTGTCGGCGGCTCCAGATTTGGCCAGATGAATAGTGCTCCTGACTGTGTAAGTCCCAGATCGAACAATAATTTGGTCGCTGGGGCCCGCTATTTCTACGGCAGCGTGGATGCTTGCTAAGGGATGCTCCATTGTTCCTGGACTGGAATCTTTACCGCCTGGACTGACGTAATAGACATGAGTATACGGGCGCAGAAGCTCAACGATCCTGTTAAACTGGATGGTTATTTGCTTTTCTGCACGAAGGGCCCTTATCTGGGACAGGAGTCTTTGAATTAATGAAAGGGGTGTCTGCCCCCTATTGTCCGCAATGGAAGGGTCAGCTCCTTTTTCCAAAAGGAGTCTTACCACAGACTCATGACGGAACCGAGCGGCGTAGTGTAGAGGCGTCCAGGCAATGTTGTCTTGTGCATGGATATCAGCACCGTTATCTAAGAGAAACCGGACT
>Ga0255052_10002713_pt1 | contig 12619 bp, 11 predicted proteins | sample JV7_2_21_MG_FD_188632 | JGI IMG/M metagenome (GOLD analysis project Ga0255052, IMG submission 188632) | Seawater microbial communities from Jervis Inlet, British Columbia, Canada - JV7_2_21 | ecosystem: Environmental > Aquatic > Marine > Inlet | place: Canada: British Columbia | collected... | reverse complement strand
GCCAGGGGGAATGACGGCAGCCACTCGTAGCCGAGTGGCGCATCGAGCTGCATTCGACCGTCATCGACCAGCATGCCGATCAGTGTCACGGCGATGCTCTTGGCGGTCGACCAGGTGCGGGTACGCGTGTTCATGTCGACGCCGTCGGCGTAACGTTCGAGGATAATGTCTCCTTCGTGTAGAACGAGCAGACTCAAAGTGACCTGTTCCGGTGACTCACGATCGAAGGCCCAGTCGGAGACGGATTCGAGTACGCTTGAATCGACATTGGCCGGCAGCGGTCGTTGCGCCAGGAGGTCGCCGTTGGGCCATGGGATGCCAGACGGGTCGCCCTCGACAGGCGGTAAATCGAGGCTTGGCAGCGAATCGATATCATCGAAACTCTGATCCGGGGCCATGACCACGCAGCCGATGCCGTCGCGAAACGCAGCGCGTATCACGGGTCCCGTGCCGGGCCCCCCGACAGCCACCGCTCGCAGATCCCGGTCAACGACGTATTCACCGCCGGCGACCGTGCCAACCGGTTCCGGAAGGTAGGCCAGTTCCTGCGTGAACACCTGCTCGAGCGTGCGCTGGGACGTAAATAGACCGTTGCACATGAGAACGGCCTGCACCCCATTGCGAATCATCGTACGGTTGGCGCTGAAATAGTCATAGCTCTCCGTCTGCCCGGCATGTGCCAGGTTGAGACAAAGCAGAGCAAGCAGGCCCTGCGCTGGCAGAAATCGATTCATAATGTATCCATCTGAGGTCACGGCGGTGAAATTTGCAGGCCCTAGTCTGACGGTTTCCGGCGACCGAGGCGACTGAAATACGTCTCGGTTGGAATTTGCTTTCATCGCAACTAGAATTCGTTGCATACGAACCGCTGCCGGATATCGTTTTCGATCACCGCGTGGTTATCAGGAGATGAGACAAGTGACGAATCGGCGGGAATTTGTTCGTTTGACCGGCGCCGTGGCTACGGCGCTGTCGGTACCGGTGCCGCTGTCCGCACAGGCTGTGGAGGATACACGCATCGCGACCCGGCCGATCCCGGGGACCGATGAGCATCTACCGGTCGTCGGCCTCGGCAACGCCGAGGCGTTTCGATCCGGCAACCTGGAGCTTTCGCGCGAGCTGTTGGACATTTTCATGCAAAAGGGTGGTGCCTATATCGACACGTCGGCTTCCGGCCGCGGCACTATTGGCACGATCATGCACGAGCGAGACGCTCATGATGAATTGTTTCTCGGCACGTATCTCAACGAAACCGGGGATGGAGCAATGCGGGCGGAGATCAAGGCGGTCCAGGCCGGGCAGGGCGGCGGGACACTCGATCTTGTACTCACACGCGACGTCAGCGAGTTCACAGCGGCCAACACCACTTACGTTCGCTTGAAAGACGACGGTCTCACCCGTTACATCGGCGTCGCCCGGTCCGGTAAGAGGCACTTCGACGCAATAATGAAGCTGATGTCAGTAGGTCGGGTGGACTTCGTGCAGGTCAACTATTCGATGATCGAACCGGAAGCGGCAGAACGGCTGCTACCGATGGCGAAGGACCAGGGCGTTGCCGTTGTCATCAACCGGCCCTTCATCAATGGCGAGTATTTTTCACTCGTGCGCGGCAAAGTATTGCCGGACTGGGCGGCGGAGTTCGACTGTCATAGCTGGGCGCAATTTTCGCTGAAGTTCATCCTGGCCCACCCGGCAGTGAACTGCGTGTTGACGGAAACCTCGAACCCCGATCACGCCATCGACAACCTCGGCGCAGGAATTGGACGCCTGCCGGACGCTCCGACGCTGCAGCGCATGCAGCAGGTAATGCGGGACCTGCTCTGAGCGCTTAATTGCGCGTTTTACAGATCCAGAACCTCTAGGCTGCAGGCACGGCGAGTAACGGGCAGGGAGCGCGACGCAATACCTGTTCTGTGGTGTTACCGCGCAGCGCATCCAATACGCTGTCCTGCCCGGACGTTGCCATCACGATCAGGTCGGCGGTATGCCTGTCGGCTGCCGACAGAATCTGAGTCACCGGATCGCCGCGACGATGTTCGCGGTGCCAGGCCCAGCGGGGACCATCGATCAGCGCCGGGTTGGGTGGTTGGGAGTCCCCAACGTAGAGCAGGGTGATCTTCACGTTGCCATCTCCAATTATCTCTGCTGCTCGCCGCGCAAACTCCAGCGCTGCCGCGCAATCGGGTTCCTGATCCACCGGCACCAGAACATTGTGCAAATTCAGGTCACCATCTGCCAGCGACACAAAACCTCGTGTGGCGCCGCCTGGCACGAATAGCGTCATCGTCCGTGACCACCTGGCCATTGCCTCTGCGTCGGAACGATTAAGCCAACGCGACGGCCCTTCACGACCCTCCGTGGCAAGCACAACGAGGTCTGCCGCCTCGTGATTGAGAAAACGGGCGGTTGCGAGTACCGGATGGCGGCTGCGAATTGCAGTTTTCCTGACCCTGACCTGAAACTCATCAAACACCGCCGACTGCGGGCTTCCCGCCTCGAGCAAGCCCCATCGAGTCAACGTCTCGCGCACCGCAGGAAAGCGAGTCCATTGCACAGCAGACCGCCCTTTCGGAGTGACATGGAGAATTGTGAAATCGGTTTGCCTAAGCAGGGCGATAGCCAGTGCGTGAGCGAACGCCCGTTCACTGGAGGGCGAGAAATCTGTGGGGTGCAGGACAGATTTTACGAGGGGTATTGCGGCCGCACTGCTATATTTCATTCTTCTGTCTCCGATCCGTGGCGTTATAGGCAATACGCTAAAACTTCAATCTGATTGCTCGCTGCCTGAGCCCTCATCTTGCCATACAGGCGCGAACACCATACTGAACATAAGGCATGCTGAAAGAAGGTTCCAGAAAAGTGCGATCAGATATACCGTCGCAGGAGATCCCACAAAGAATCCCAGGGTGTTTGCGAGCAGAAACACGAGCAGCACAAAGTCACCAATTATCAGAGACTGATCGACTTTGTTCGCGTCTCTGAATAGCTGCAGATCGTCAGAGGCCGAGTAGAAGACAATCGTAAACAGCGCCAGCACGCCTGTCCCGATGCGCCAGGTAACTTCCGGTTCCAGACCAATCTGGTTTGGAAGTAACGGAAACAGGGACATCAATAGCAGTAAAACCGCTGTAAAAACAACATTCCTCAAGCGGGCCCGCTCGACGTTAGTTTGCAGCCTTCCCAGAATGACGGATACACCGCCGAAGCCTGCGAAAAGAACGGACACCTGCGCAAAGATAAACAAAATCGACTCTTCTGCCAGCGGCGGCACAGGAATTCTCCGGAGATTGAGGGCAGATTGATTATAGGGTGACTGGTCGAGCAGAGGTAGTTGTTCCGGGCATGGCCGGAATTGTGCTTTAGTCTGCGTCATAAACTGGCAGTTTTTGTGGGTTATTTGTCGCATATGACAACTATCACCGAGCTCCAATGGCACTGGCCATTAATGGCATTGAGGAGGTCAATCTGATGAAACGGCGAGATTTTGTTACCTATGGAGCCGGTGCCTCGGCACTGGTATTAACGGAGCCCCTGAAGGCGCTGCCATTGGACGGGTCACCCTTCGTAGAGAAGCCGGTCGCTAACGGGCTACCACTTGAGGCTACGGAATCCGGCAAGATCAGGGTTGCGATTGCAATCGCAGACAGAGCAACGGTAATTGATTTTGCCGGTCCGTGGGAGGTATTTCAGGATGTCATGATTCCGTCGCGTGGTGAAGATCACAGCACGCAGATGCCGTTCGAATTATTTACTGTGGCTGCCACCGCCGAGCCAATCCGCGCGACAGCTGGATTGCACATCATCCCGGACTACACCGTCGACGATGCGCCGCAGCCACACCTGGTGGTTGTTCCGGCACTGCGTGGCAATCCCGCCCTGCACGAATGGCTGGCCGCGGTGGCACCGCAGACGGACGTCACGATGTCTGTCTGCACTGGCGCGTTTCAACTCGCTCGAGCCGGATTGCTGGACCGTCAGATCGCAACGACACATCACGATTTCTATGATGCATTCGCCGAGCAGTTCCCGGAAATCCAGCTGGAGCGTGGCCTGCGTTTTGTCGAAAACAAGAGAATATCGACGGCCGGTGGCCTGACCTCAGGTATCGACCTGTCATTGCGCGTGGTCGAGAGATATTTTGGTCGCGCGGCAGCGCAGCAGACAGCGGATTACATGGAGTACACCAGCCGGGGCTGGAAAGTCTGAACAACGCGCGTTGTGCGCCTATCGAGCGATCGCAGCGATCGTTTAAGATGGTGCAGATGAAAGCGCACCACGTCGCTGTTTTTACGTATACGAATGCCCAGACACTGGACGTTGTCGGGCCGCTCGAAGTATTCGCCCGCAGTGCCCGTTGGCTGAAAGACAATGGGCACTGTAAAGGGGATGCCTACAGGGTCGAACTGATAGCACCAGTTGCGGGACCGGTCACGATGTCGTCCGGATTGAAGCTAGTCAGTGAGCGCAACTATCGGGAAGTCGATTCAGCGGACACGTTGATCGTATCCGGTGGCCTGGGCTATGCCGCGACGTCACGGGATCCGGACATCATTGAATGGCTGCAACGTATCGAGCCCCGGTCGGGACGCATTGTGTCGGTCTGTACAGGCGCGTTGATTCTCGCCAGTGCCGGGCTGCTCGATGGATGCGCTGCAACGACCCACTGGAACTTCTGTCACGAACTGAGCGGGAAATATCCCAACGTACAGGTACGCCCGGACGAGATTTTCGTTCGACAAGGGAAATTCTATACTTCAGCAGGTGTCACTTCAGGGATGGACCTGTCCCTGGCCTTGATCGAGGAAGACTGGGGCCGTGCGGCCGCGCTTGCGGTTGCCCAGGAACTGGTGATGTTTATGAAGCGGCCCGGCGGCCAATCACAGTTCAGCAATATACTTGCCGCACAGGACTGCTCGTCGGAGCGATTCAAGGAGCTACTGATCTGGATACAGTCAAACCCCGGAGGGTCACTGGACGTGGAACGCCTGGCCGATAAAATCGGCATGAGTCCCCGGAACTTTGCCCGAATGTTTTCCCAGGAGGTCGGTGAGACGCCCGGAAAGTATGTGCAGCGCGTGCGCGTCGAAGCGGCTCGACGCGACCTTGAGGACAGTGGCCACGATATGGAAAGGATCGCTTCGCGATGTGGCTTCGGTAGTTCCGAAGTCATGCGGAGAAATTTTTGCAAACTTCTTGGTGTCTCGCCCAGTGATTATCGAAATCGATTTCAAAGTGCGCTGCAAAATCGTGCCGGTCGGGGCAGGGCCGAACATCGCGGTGATTGACAGCAGCGACGTCGCTGCCGATCGACTATACCGGTGGCGCCCACACATCGTCCCGTTATACGGCTGACACCATGATCAAAGAAATAGCGTTCTTCCTGCGGCATGGTCCCAGTGTTGGCCGCAAACAAACAACCATGGGAAAAGTGGAATTCCAGAACTGGCTCACCGATCGCGTGGACGAAGACGGCATGGCTGCCCCACGCGCCGCGCTCGTTGAAGGTCTGCACGGAGAGGTGGTGGAGATCGGGTGCGGCCCCGGCGCGATGTTCCCGTACTACAGTCCCGATGTTCGCGTTACAGCCATCGAGCCGGATGACGAATTTCGGGTGGGCGCTGAGCAGGCGGCCCAGGATGCAGTCGCCGAGATCCGGGTCACCCAGGGCTTCGCGGAATCACTCACGATGCCGGATGACAGCGTCGATGCGGTCGTGTGTGCGACCGTGCTTTGCAGTGTCGACTCCATTTCCAAAACGCTCGCCGAGTTCAGGCGCGTGCTCAGGCCGGGGGGACACCTTCGCCTGCTTGAACACGTGAGGAGCGAACATTGGTTGGCCGGCGCGCTCATGAGCCTGACGAATCCGATTTGGTTATGGATCAACAAAGTGGGCTGCAACTGGAACCGACACGTCGAGGCGCCCGTCCGCGGCGCCGGCTTCCGGATCGTATCCGTGGAACGCCTCAAGTTCTACTCCACGGCCGCTCCGGCCACCTTTCCATACCTCCTTATAACGGCGGAGAAGTAGCCGTATCTGGCGAGGCAACTGACCGACCGCACCTGGTGTAGCCGGCATTGATTACCGACCGCCACATTGAAGCGATCGAGCAGTCGCCTGCCTTCAGATACGCCGAAACAGAAAATCAACGCGGACGCTGATTCCAGTTGACGCTCTAGATGTTGCCGGAAGTCTCGTTTCTCAACATGGCGAACCAGACACTGTTGAAGTTCCAGTCTGCAACTTCCTGCAGCAGCTCGTTTGCCTCTTCAGACTGTCCGGCGCCCCGCAGTGCCTTCGCCAGCATGAAGATGTTTTTGACGTCGCCACCACCAGGACTGGTGCTCAGATTGGCTTTGCGGTAGTGCTCGATGGCACCCTCAAAATCTTCCTGTTCCAGCGCAACAAGTGCAAGCAGCTCGTGGTAGCGTTCCAACTTGCGTGGATTGTCGCTTGCGGCCACCAGTGCTGCAAACTCTTCTGCTCGGGATTCTGCCGCTGCGAAATCGCCCTGCCGTGCAGCGAGTTTGCCCCTCCAGTACGTAGCGGTTGCCTTCTGCTGCCGGGCGAAATTATCGTCCCCGGAGTTTGTACCACCCTCGGCGAGCGAAGCGGACAGTTGCTCGACGGCGCTCGCGGCCTCGTCCAGCATTTCGTAGTTGAAACAGATGTCCGTAATATTCGTCAGCAGGAAATTACGCGCGCCGACTTTTTGATCCGCCGGCATCTGCAGTGTGTCGATACGCTCGAGTTCACCCTTCAGTTCTTCGACCGCGGCTTCGGGGTCGCCAGCATGCAGGTTGACGAAGGCGCGGAAATTCGCAAGCGTTGACTGGGTAACTTCCTGACCGGTAGCGATTCCCATGTTGTAGTCTGCGCGAGCTTCATCATAGTTGCCGAGGAAGGAGTTCACATGGCCCCGCTTTATCGCGGCTATGCTGTTGCTGGAGTCAAGCTCCAACGCCCTGGAATACTCGCTTCGTGCTGCATCGAGATCGCCCATCGCACGATTCACATCCCCGACATTGATCGAATAGTTATCTTCACCCGGTTCCAATTCGACCGCGCGCTTGAAGTTTTTCTTTGCTTTGGCGAAATCCTTCGGGCTGTTGTTCATATACAGGAAACCGAGATTGTTGTAGGCAACGGCCTGATCCGGAGCCAGCTTGATCGCTTTTTCGGCCGAAGCGCGGGCCTCGGTCTGTTGGTTTTGCCCGGCAAGCATGCCGGAATAGACCAGCCACGCACGCGGTGCGTCAGGATAGGTATCGACAAGTTTTTTACCGAGCTTCAAACCCTCCTTCGTATCATTAGTAACGAAGCTCATATTGATACTCGCCCACAACTGCTCGCCTTTCGTGCCCTTCACAGATAATTCACTGGCTTTTTTACTGGCCTTCACAAACTGTTCGCCGGAAAGCGCAGTATTACCCAGCATGATCCAGCCGCCAGCGAAGTCCGGGTCGTCTTCCGTCAACCGCCGTGCCGCCTGATTGGCCTGGATAAAGTCTCCTCTGTCCGCCAGCTTGCGGGCCTTCATGTACTGTGACATGGCTGTCTTTCCGGGGGCTGACAGGGGAATGCCACCATCATTGGCAGCCAGCTCCGCCGATGTAGATTCTGTCGCTCGTTGTGCCTCGACCGCGACCTTGTCTTCAGGGGATTCCTGTCGATCAGAACATGCAACGAGCAAGGCTGCCATACCGATGCATGCCAGTAGTTTTGAATACGTCATCTTAATCTCCTACCCTCAGTAGATACGCCGATTCAATTCCGGTCTTGATCCATTTAGCAAAGCGCTAATCTGGAGTTTTTTCCACATGCCATGGGACCGGCGAAGATCGTTTTAGTTCAGGAATCAGGAGGTAATACAGGGCCCACCGGCTGGCATTGGCATTGAAAAGCGCGGCACCCGGATCAAAAGCGAAACTTGTACTCAACGCCGGCCGCCAGGTTGTGTTCGCGCGAGAGCCGATTTTCGTTAATACGGTATTCCGTCACGGCGTAAAAGCGGTCGAATAGTCGCACGCCGAGCTGTATCTCGGTAACAATCGGGTTTTTCGGAAAGGCGTCAGGCAGGTCGCGATCGAAAGTCTGATCGAGAAAACCGCTGAGGTACAGGCGCTCGGATATCCAGGGAAAGGTCATCCTGAAGTAATGCTCCATTTGCCATACTGTGTCGTCGCCCGACGAGAAGCGCTTGAAATGAAGAGTCAAACGGTAGCTCAGGTTGATCCGGTCGAAAAAACTCTTCAGGTACGGGGTGTCGTCGAGGCGCCAACCGAGACCGAGTTGCCACACATCGTTCCCCGCGCCTTCGATTATTATCGCCTGCAGATTCAGATCAACAGGAAAATTCTCGGCCAGGGCCCAGCGCAGGTTTTGCTCTGTGCGATTCAGCGTAATGCCTCCGTCGCCGATAACGCCGCGAAGATTCAAAAAGCTGAAATACGAAAACCGCGCAGGTAACGGTGCATTGATCGTCAGGGACAGATCAGTATCATCGTCCACTTTGTGCTGGTACGGATACAAAATGACATCGATCGCCAGTTTCGGCGGAGCTGGCTTGTCGGTCGCAAACGCCGGTAGTGATAACAATCCGACGACAAGGAGTGGGAAGCAGCGTACGAATCGAAGCCAATTGCGGCCGCTAGCCGGTACGCGGCGTGCGTCAACCGCGGTATCCCGTTTCACCGAATGCATCCGAGCCGGACTTGCTGGTCCCGGCAACTGCTTATTCAGTTTGCCGATGAATTTGTCGTTCCCTGTCACCAGCGTCCGAGTCTAGCATGGCGTGACCTGCATATTCTGAGTGCATGGTGCGAAAAAAAAGGGGGCCTGGCCGCCCCCTGTTCGCAACCAAGTGCCCGTTGGGCCTGGCACAGGATCAGGGGCTTGCCCTGGTGTATCACGCGCTTGGCCGCACGGAAGAGGCGGATGCCGCGATTGCGAGACTTACGGCAGCGACGGATATCTATTCCATTATTTGGCTTGCCGAGATCTATGCCCATCAGGGAAACTACGAAGCGTCGTTTGAGAAACTGCGGAGCGCGCTGGAAGCGATCCATGCGGAGTTTCCAGCATATACATCTGACGGGTACCTGATGCGCATTCGCTTGTCACCATTCCTGAGGGCACTGCCACGGATCAGCGCTGGACCGCCTGGACGGTCAATGTTCGATCCTGAGTAAGTCCTGCCAGGACAATCGGCGCCCGAGCATCGCCTGCAGCGCGAATCCAGCGCCCGGGGCTATTCCTGCTTTCTAGTCTTGTTGCCGACTTTCCATTACATTCCGGATCTGCAATTGCGAATCGCGATGAGGGGGTAAAGATGGAAAACAGGACCGCCGGTGTGGTCGTAACAGCGCTGCTCGGCTTGATCTTGATATCTTGCCGGATCGACATTGACAACGATGACGCCAGTAATATTGCGTTCCAGATCAAGTTCGATGCCAGCCTGACCGACGTCGCCCAGGATGGCCGCCTGCTGCTACTTCTGGCCACCCATGATGACGATGAGCCACGCTTCCTGGTGGACAATTCGGCGGATACGCAACTGATTTTCGGTCGCAACGTAGAGGACTGGGAAGCCGGCATGCCAGCAGTGATGGATGAGTCTGCGCTCGGTTTTCCATTGCCCGATTTGTCGCATGTACCAGCGGGGGTTTATTACGTACAGGCCTTGTTGAACCGGTATCAGGATTTTCATCTCTCCAACGGAAAAGTGGTGAGCCTGCCGCCGGACCGGGGAGAAGGACAACGGTGGAGCCGCAAACCGGGAAATTTCTATTCAGATCCGGTACAGATCGAAATCGATGCGGGGGGTAGCCAGTCCTTTTCGATCGTTATGGATCAGGTCATTGCGGAGATCGAGCCGCCGCAGGATAGCGAATTTGTCCGGCACATTCGGATGCGCAGTGAGCTGTTGAGCGAGTTCTGGGGAGAGGATATATACCTGGGCGCCCACGTGCTGCTGCCCTATGGCTTTGAGGAGCATCCCGAAGCACAGTATCCCGTGATGATCTTCCATGGGCATTTTCCGGACGACTTTGGCGGATTTCGTACCGAGGCACCGGATCCGGATCTGGAACCCGACTACAGTGCGCGTTTTGATGTGCATGGCTACAACATCATCCAACAGCAGGAAGCGTATGACCTGTACCGAACCTGGATCGGGGACGATTTCCCGCGCTTTATTGTGATCGAGATTCAGCATCCGACACCGTATTACGACGATTCCTACGCCGTCAATTCAGAAAGTCAGGGGCCGTACGGCGATGCCCTCACGTACGAACTGATTCCTTACATCGAAAAGCAATTTCGGGGGATTGGTGAGGGCTGGGCGCGCTTCACGTATGGGGGGTCGACGGGCGGCTGGGAAGCGATGGCGGTGCAGGTGTTTTATCCGGACAAATATAACGGCGCATTTGTTGCCTGTCCGGATCCCATTGATTTCCGCGCCTATCTCACCGTCAATATTTACGACGACAGCAACGGCTACTGGTATGACAGCCAGTTCCAGAAACTGCCGCGACCCGGGCACCGCGATTCGCTGGGCAACATCCACGCGAGCCAGTATGACTACAACCGCCTCGAGGCGGTGCTGGGTGACAGAGGCCGCTCCGGCCAGCAGTACGATATCTGGGAGGCGACGTACTCGCCGATGGGCGCTGATGGCTATCCGCGACGATTGTGGGACAAGGAGACCGGCGAGATCGATCACGAGGTGGCCCAGTACTGGAAGGAGAACTACGACCTGCGTTACATCCTTGAACGCGATTGGGCTACGTTGGGGCCGAAACTCGAAGGCAAGCTGCATATCTATGCCGGCGACATGGATAACTACTACTTGAACAATGCCGTGTATCTGACTGAAAAGTTTCTGGAATCTACTACCGATCCTTACTATGGCGGGGAAGTGGACTACGGGGATCGGGCCGAACACTGCTGGAACGGCGACCAGGAAAACGGCAACCATATCTCCAGGCTGCGTTACAACACGATGTACCTGCCGAAGATCCTGAAACGAATCGAGGCAGCGGCGCCCGCAGGGGCAGATTTAACCAGTTGGCGTTATTGATGCGGGTGCTATAGTCACTGGCAGTATGATTTGGTCGAGGCTATGGCCGATTTTGGGCTTCGAGTGGGTGTTATTCTTGCTCATGCACGTTACAAAACGAGAGCATAGACAGGTCCGACGCCGTTGAAAGGCCCGCTGATAGCACTTGGCAGGGATGCGCTTGCCAGCTTGCGTGACCTGCTGCCGATAGTCGTTGTCATCGGTGTCTTCCAGGTCTTTGTGTTCCACGAGCCCGCCACCCGGCTGATGTCCCTGGCCGTTGGCGGGCTGTTGGTCGTGGCCGGTCTCGCATTCTTCATATTCGGCCTGCGCCTCGCCCTGTTTCCGATCGGCGAAGGGATCGCTCACTCCCTGGCGAGAAAGGGCAGCGTATTCTGGCTGGTACTCTTTGCCTTCATGCTTGGTTTTGGCACAACCATCGCAGAACCGGCGTTGATCGCCGTCGCAGCGGAGGCAGCGGAAGTCGCGGCCGGGGCGGAAGTGATCGGATCTTCCGTGGAGTCCAAAACCAACTACGCACTGGGTTTGCGGCTGACGGTAGCGCTGGCAGTTGGCGTTGCCCTGGTCGTTGGCGTCATGCGGATTCTGGCTGGTTGGTCATTGCCCTTCATGATCATCAGTGGATACTTTCTTGTCGTACTGGTAACGACTATGGCGCCTCAGGATATTGTCGGTGTCGCTTATGACTCCGGCGGTGTAACGACGTCGACCGTGACCGTGCCGCTCGTTGCAGCCCTCGGCGTCGGACTCGCGAGCTCGTTGAGAGGGCGGAATCCGATGACCGACGGCTTCGGCCTGATCGCCTTCGCCTCGCTGACCCCGATCCTGTTTGTACTTGTCTTCGGAATAATCGTGCAATGGAACTGATCTTCTCCATTATTCAGTTCGTCGTCGGCAGTGCCGTTGACGTATTGCCGATTGTGGCCTTTTTGTTCCTGTTCCAGCGGCTGGTCATCGGCGGGCCGATGCCGAACCGGAAACAGATCGTGATTGGCTTTCTCTTCGTCGTTCTTGGGCTTGGCCTGTTTCTGGACGGATTGGAGCAGACTCTGTTTCCACTCGGTCGCCTGATGGCACAGCAATTGACAGACCCCGCCTTTCTGCAGGAGGTTGTGGGCCACGGCACGTCGGCTCTCGTCTGGCACGATTATTACTGGGTCTACCTGTTCGCGCTTGCCATCGGTTTCAGCACCACGCTGGCGGAACCGGCACTGATCGCCGTTTCCATGAAAGCCAATAGCGTGTCTGGCGGCGCGATCGGCGTATGGGACCTGCGAGTTGCTGTCGCGATTGGGGTCGGGGTTGGGGTAAGCCTGGGTTGCTTCCGCATCATCGCAGGGCTGCCCCTGCAATATTTTATCGCTGCCGGATACCTGGTGGTTATCCTGCAAACGGCGATGGCGCCGAAAATGATCGTGCCCCTGGCCTATGACTCCGGCGGTGTCACGACCTCTACCGTGACTGTCCCGCTGGTAACGGCACTCGGGCTCGGACTCGCCGAAGCTGTGCCGGGTCGCAGCCCGTTACTGGACGGGTTCGGT
>Ga0255052_10002712_pt1 | contig 12619 bp, 13 predicted proteins | sample JV7_2_21_MG_FD_188632 | JGI IMG/M metagenome (GOLD analysis project Ga0255052, IMG submission 188632) | Seawater microbial communities from Jervis Inlet, British Columbia, Canada - JV7_2_21 | ecosystem: Environmental > Aquatic > Marine > Inlet | place: Canada: British Columbia | collected... | reverse complement strand
CGATTCTGACGAATGGCGCACGCTCGAGGCAGAGCTTCGTGCTTTCGCGACTGATATTCACGTCGAAGTGTGGGGGCCATCGCCGGTGCTACCCGAACCTGTGCGTCCCAGTTAATAAATTTGAAGGGGCAGCGGCGGATGTGCAAAGATTAGCATGAATATGTTTTATCTCACTAACTTTTGTTCAAACTTGGAATGAAGGCGGGCGAACTCGGCAAATCTCGTTGGTTTCTTTGTCTCAAACTATCATTTATGGTGTTTAGATTGGCAGTGAAATAACTTACGGCAGCTAAAATCAAAATACCCATTCGATATTACAGTCCATACATATATGCAGAAATTACCGACCCTTAAAACCTTTGATATCAGATTACGGTATCTGGATTTTTACAGTTTTTTATCTCAATATATCGGTACCTGAATTTTCTTGACATTAAATGGTACCCAAAAAATTTTCCTAAAAGTAAAAAACAAGGAGGTGTGTTATGTTTAATTTAGGAAAGCGATGGAAACTTATGATGGTATATATCTTTGCAATGATTTTTTCGCTAAGCGGTTTTGCCGTAGCCGAGCCCTTACACGAAGCTGCTAAAGAAGGAGACTTGGCAAAGGTAAAGAGTTTAATTTCAGAAGGTTCTGATGTAAATGTCAGGTCGGAAAATGGCTCAACTCCTCTCCATTATGCTGCAACGGGAGGCCATATAGGTGTTGTCGAACTGCTCATAGCGAAAGGTGCAAATGTAAATGCTGAGACAAAGAATGGGTACACTCCTCTGTTCTGGGCTGCAGCTGAAGGCCACAAGGATGTAGCAGAACGGCTCATAGCGAAAGGTGCAAATGTAAATACTGTGGCTAAGCTACGCGTAACTCCTCTGTTTATGGCGGCACAATACGGTCATAAGGATGTGGCAGAACTGCTCATCTCAAAGGGTTGCGATGTGAATGCTGAGGATAATCTTGGACGAACTCCGAAAAAAATTGCACGTGCTTGGCGCCACAATGATGTAGTCGATCTACTTGTCAAACATGGCGGGCACTAATAATCTGAATTGGAGCATTGACAAGGTGTTTAGTGGGCAGGCAATCCATTGGCAAAAGAAAGGTCAATCTCGAATTAAATTACCCTTTCAAAAGTACAGATATTCCATACATGAACGTATCTTCAAAATTTCCACCCCTTCAAAACCTGTGATATCCCCTATGCGATTGGGTCAGATGAACGTGGTGAAGACTCTATAAATCTTTCGTGTTGAGGTGGTTTCAAAGGTTGTGATATCGTTTTTAAGATCGTTTTTCGGAGGGGCTATATCCTTCCCCCAGGGTGGCCCTTTTGATTTTTTGTTGGTTTATGATATATGCAATCGGTATAAGATACCATTGGGTTTTCACCAAACGTTTGTTTTATCGACAAAACAAGGTGAAGGGGGAAATATGACCGCTCAAGACAGAAGAGAATTCGTCAGGATCTCTGTCGATATACCCACAGAGTTTATTGTCGAAGGAGGTCTTTACCAGGGACGGATTAAAAACATAAACTAAGAGGGCCGGATTAAGATTGGGAATGTAAATAAAGGTGGTGTTTTTATCGAAACAGAAATGACCTTCTTAGTTGGGCAAAAAATTTCAATGAAATATCACGCCTTTTCTTTTGAGAAAAAAAAGAGACCCGGCAAAATTGCTAGGGTTACCCCGGAAGGTATTGGCGTGAAATTCAACTACCCCGAATACACCAGATAAAATCAACCTGAAAACCCATGAAGGTCAGATCAAGAAAGATTCAGAAAAATGTTCAAAGGTTATCAACTGCTTTAGTAGGCATCTGGATAGTTTTGTTCGGTTATGCCAGCAAAGGTTTCCGCGATATTGAATATATCGAACTGCTTATTGCAATTACTACCGGCATAATAATTTATCTAATTCCAATTTCAATAAGGAAGTTTGCCTATTGGATTACAGAGAGAATAATCAAAATTGATCTGGGAACACATGATGATCTTTGTGAACCTGTAAAGAAGCCAGCCAAGACAAATACTAAAGAGGTTGGGGTTCCTCTTGAGCAGGCCAGACCTCGAAGCAAGAAGGTTCTTGGGATAGTTGCGGCGCTAATCGTAATAATCATTCTTGCCCTTGTCGCATTACGAGATACATCAAAAGACTCCCTCCAAGTGACAAAGAAAGTGCCTTCAGTCAAGAAACAATTCTCTCAAAAGACTTCTCTATCGAGTTTTCAGACTAAAAAAGACGACATCCTTGAGGTGTCTGCCTCGCCAGAACAAAAAACGTCTCTTGCAACACCTCAAGAATCTAAGCCCCAGACTCTTGTTCATCCTAATCCGAAAGCAGAAATCAGACAACTTCTTAGCGACTGGAAAACGGCATGGCATTTGTCGGCTGGCTTGAAAGGTGATATCGAAAAATACCTCTCCTTTTATTCGGAAAATTTTATTGTCGGCAAATTCGACAAAAACGGCTGGAGGGAGAATAAAACAATCCGTAATCAGAATAAAGCCTGGATCGAAATTATTATTTCAGACATTGCAGTGGATGTATCAAATGACGGCAACAGCGCGGAAGTCCGCTTCAACCAACAGTATAATTCATCAAACTACTCAGATATATCTCAAAAGACACTTATTTTGGTAAAGGAAGATTCCAGTTGGAGGATTACTGCAGAAAAAGGTGACTAGTAAACCTGGAAAAAATGTAAATGCTTAATTGTTTTTTATGGAAGAAATGCTTTTAAAGAATAGATATTGAACTCAAATAAAAAATGTTTCATTGATTTGAAACGGACCCGGATATTGCGATCCTTTTTTGCGATATGGATCTCGTTCTTTGCCATTTCCAGCTCCTCCTCTTTTGGCCTGGACAGTTGTTTGACCAAAAAAGGGTACATGAAGTCTATTACGAAGGTTCAGACTATGTACCACAGGTTTTCTATCCATGTTAAAACCTGAGATATTCCATACAAACTACAGGTTTTTGAAACCCAATAATTATTATGATATCGTTAAAAAAAAGATGATATCAAAGGTTATGGCGTTTCTGTGTTTATCTCATATTATGTCAGTTTGACAATCTTTAGGAAAAAAGCAAGATGTTGTAGTTATCTTTTTCTTTTATGAGTGAGAATTGACAGTTGAAGTCCACAATATTATTTAGAGTTTACTTTTTAATTCGTGGTCATTCGTGTTAATTCATGGCTAAACTATTACCAATTGTGAAACATAAGCTGTTTATATGAATCTTTGCTTTTGGGATTATTTGGACATTTGAATGTTAATTCGGTAATCTGCACATTGTAAAAACAATGTTGTATTTTCCTGTTTGTTGGGGTAATTGGACCCTATTTTTCGATATCGACATCAGCGTTCAACTGAGGATGGTGAATATGAAGGAAATAGTCGATTGGCTTGTCAGTATAGAGCGAATGACCAGAGATATTTATCGTAAAGCGGCTGAGCTTTTTAAAGCGGATAAAGATTTTCACCGTTTTCTAATTCATTTGGCTGAAGATGAAGATGCGCATTATCAGTTAATGAAAAGGGGAAAAGAATACCTTCGAGGGCATGAAATCCCTCCATCCGCCGTCGGTTTAGACCCACAGACAAAAAAAAAAGTTGAAAAACCGCTAATGGAATGCCTTAACACGCTTTCAACAGGTGTTCCTCTTTCAAAGGATATTTTCCTCGATTATATTACCACAGTAGAGTTTTCCGAATTGAATTACCTATTTATTTATGTAATTAAACACCTGCCCCAAGAAAGTAGTGAATTTATTTATCCTGCCAAACTTATACAAAACCATCTGCGATATCTTGAACATTTTTTGGAATCATTGCCAGAGGGTGAAAAGTACCTAGAATCTGTCAGACGTCTTCCAAAGGTGCTGAAAGAAAACATCCTCATTGTTGAAGATGATTCAGCAATAGCTGAACTCCTTGGCGTGTTATTGCAAAGAGAAGGCAACATTACCATTGCTCAAAATGGTGCGGAAGGTTTACGTAAAGTAAAAGAAAATTATTATCAGCTGATTTTGTCAGACATCGGCATGCCGGTTATGGACGGAATGGAATTTTTCAAAAACGCATCTCGTATTTATCCGAATATCGGCGAACGATTTCTTTTTTTTGCCGGTGACCTTAATGCCGATCGGATTGCCTTTTTTGATAAAAATCATTTGAATTATCTGCCCAAACCCGCTTTCATCAATGAAATATACGAGAAAGTAATTGAAATAATGAGTAAAGTTAACTAGTAGAAATGGTTTAACAATTTCGATTGTCTTTCCCCCACCGAGGCGTTTGTGAGTATGCTGAGCCGACTCGTGTCTTGCCCTTGAACACAACTTAAGTTATCATTTAAATTTTATACCTTTGATTTTAAGAAGAATCACATCCCCAAACCGGATGCGGCGCTTCAGTACTTTGAGGAATAAACCACCATCAATTTTTATAGCGGTGTTTGTTATCTGCTATGCAGGATGAATAGGACTTCAGAATCCTGTGATGCAACATCGTTTGGGTATCTGTAATTAAATTTATTGGGATTTCTATTTGATATTCAAAAACAAAGGAGATGTTCATGTAAAATCAGAATTTACTCTACTCCAAAGCCAGGGATATTCGGTCCCTGCATCTGTTGTGTACGCTCGAACTGACAACATGTGAGCGAAGTTCTTCATCGCAGCACTTTGTCTTCCATGAAAAGACATGTCAAGAGTCCGATTCACGGACCATGGTGATGATCCGTCAAGGCACCCTGAATGAAGGCAACCTTGAAAATCTGGCCTTGAAACTGGGGTGGGCGGCCCAATATATCGCCATGCGGGCGTTGGACGAACCCGACGCTTTTCCGGCTGCCGACCTTGGCATCATCAAGGCCTTGCAGCAGGGCAATAAACTACCCACTCTGAAGCAAATATTGGAAAGATCCGAAGAATGGCGGCCTTGGAGGGCTTATATCGCCATCTACCTATAGCACCTCTAAAGGAGAACCTATCATGTACTATGACTTTTTTGAAACAGGATTAATCGGTACCCTGACCCTCGCCGGTGATGAAACCGGCCTGAGACACATCAAATTGGAAAAAGAGAAAAACCCCATCATCATCCGAGACGTCTGGAAGAAAAAACCGGATTTCTTTGCGCCGCTCAAAGCACAGCTGCGGGCCTATTTCAAGCGAGAATTAAAACACTTCGATATTCCCCTGGCACCTGTGGGCACGCCCTTCCAACTCAAGGTCTGGCAGGCATTGCGCAGCATTCCCTACGGTGAACTTGTGAGCTACAAAACCATTGCGAAAGTCATCGGCAACCCCAAGGCTGTCCGGGCCGTGGGCGGCGCTAACGGCAAGAACCCCATTCCCATCATTGTCCCCTGTCATCGGGTCATCGGCAGCGATGGCTCCTTGACCGGTTTCGGCGGCGGTCTGCAAACCAAAAAACGACTCATCGATCTGGAACGTTTCCGGATATGAATGGCTACGGCATCCCTTGGGGGACCGACATAAATATAGCTGCCGTTTGGGGCCTTCAATTTTTTGGAGGCAGGTCTGTGTGACCCAGCATTTGTTCCCTAAAAAAATACTGGATAATCGTATCTGTTTTGGATGAACAAATGAAATATTAAAATTAATACCTGCTAGAGGAATATGTGTATAGATGAATATTTCAGGCAGTCTAACATTGATGATTGGCTACTGAATTAAAAACAAGGGAATCCTAAATGGATGATAAGAGAAGCGGCAACGAAAGACATCCTGGTAAAGATCGAAAAAAGGAAGGGCCTGCTCATATAATGGCCTTGAAATAAAAAACATGAAATTAAGTGGAAGTGATACAGACAGAAGAAAAGGGGGTTGTGAATCCAAAAGCGAAACGGGCATACCTTAAATTTCTATTCAATCTCATCTTTATATTTTCGATACAATCCCCGAAATTGATTATACGTCAACCCCAAAGATCGGGACGCCTTTTTTTGATTATATTTAGCCGTGTTGAGCGCTTTTCGCAAAAGAAAAACCGACAACGATTTAACGGCATCATTAAAGGACATATCCAGAAGGTCATCGATTAAATGGTTTTTAATTTCTTTCGGTCTCCTTGGCGGTTCATCAATACGATTTTCTTTGATCCGGGTGTTAAAGGGATCAAAGGTGATATCTAAGATATCGGCCGAATCTGATCTGTATACCGCCCGTTCCACCACATTTTTCAATTCCCGTACATTTCCGGGCCAGGGGTGACCCTCAAGGTCGTTCATGGCCTCATCGCTAAATACCGGAATGTCTTCGCGTCCCAATTCAAATGCCATCCGGGCTGCAAAGTGGTTGGCCAGCAAGGGGATATCTCCATGACGCTCTCTGAGGGGGGGTAAAAACAGAACATCAAAGCTAAGACGATCGAGCAAATCCTGTTTGAATCGGCCGCTCCTGACCATGGCCGACAAATCAGTGTTGGTAGCGGCGATAATCCGCACGTCCACTTCGATACGCTCAGGGCTCCCAACCGGTTCGAATGTTCCGTATTCCACCACGCGAAGGATTTTTTCCTGGACTTCCATCGGTGTATTCCCAATTTCATCCAGGAAAAGAGTCCCCTTGTTGGCGAACTCGAACCTTCCTGATCGCCGACGGTCCGCCCCGGTAAACGCCCCTTTTTCATATCCGAACAATTCCGATTCGATAAGTGAGAGAATGAGGGCTGAACAGTTCAGAGCCACAAATGGTCCTTGCCACCGCGGTGATAAAAAATGGAGCCTTGTGGCGGCAAGCTCTTTACCGGTTCCCCTTTCACCCAGTACCAAGACCGGTCGGTTAATTGGTGCCACCTTGGAAAGGTGTTCTTGAAATTCCAGAAACTTTTCGGACTGGCCCAACGCTTCCCCGTTGGCCGAAATAGTATTTGGTGCAGCTATATGGTTGAATGGTCGATTTGATTTATTCATGGTAATAATTATTATTATATATTCTTTTTTGCCAATTACTATGCTTTATTACCATTATTCATTTTTGATTGTCAAGTGCAAAACTTGTTGTATTTCTTGACTTTTTTTAAAAAACAGCCTAGTGGCACACTTTATGCTCATATAGATGATCAAAAAAATGGAGGTGATCATATGGGAATTTTTACACGTTTCAGGGATATCATTAATTCAAATTTAAATGCAATGCTCGACAAGGCGGAAGATCCGGAAAAACTCATTAAACTTATGATACATGAAATTGAGGATACGTTGGTTGAGCTCAAAGCGTCATGTGCCGGCGTCATGGCGAACCGCCGCAAGGTCCAACGTCAGCTGGAAGCGGTTCAGTCGCGCGCCGAATATTGGAATAAAAATGCAGGACTCGCCGTCAGAAAAAACCGCGATGATTTGGCACGTGAAGCCCTGGCTGAAAAGCGCCGGTGTGCGGGGAAAATAGATAGCCTCGAGGAGGAACTCGGGGAATTTAACAATCTCATTGAGCAGTACCAAAAGGATATCCAACAACTTGAGGATCGGCTCCACACGACGCGGGAAAAACAAAGGATGCTGGTACAGAGACATATTCGCGCGCGGAGAAAAAAACGCGCCAGGGAGGAAATCCGACGCTCGGATGGCTTTGAATCGATTGCTAAGTTCGAGCAACTTGAAAATCGAATTGAGAGGATGGAAGCCGAGGCCGATTTGGTAAATTTGGGACATAAGCCGGTTTTAGATGAAGAGTTCGACAATCTTTCGCTTACGGAAGAAATCGAGGAAGAATTGGAGAATCTTAAGTCAACCCTTCAAAAAAAGACCGGTTCAGCATAGTTAAATTCCGAGCACTGAAATCGGTGTGTGTTGTGGCAAAATATTTCTGAATCCTAAAGGCGAAACCGATGATCGGCAGGTTTATCCGGACTAGGGTTTAAAAAAATCTAACGGAGTTATTGAAAATGCATGGAGCTTTGATTCTGGCCATTATCTTTGGTGGAAGCATTCTGGTTTTAACAATCATCGGCAGTACGATTCTCATTGCCATTAAAATTATCAAAGGGGGAATATCCCATGCCGGGCAAAAATTGCAATCTGAGGAGGCCCGTATGATTCAGGAAATCTATAAAGGTCTTTCTCTTATGGAAGAACGGATAGAGGCGCTGGAAACCCTCATAGTGGACCATGACAGAAAGGATCGAGTATGAGAAGAAGATTTAAAAACATTTTGCGCCATGGTGTGTATCGCTCCCGGAATGGCATTATATTGGGGGTATGTCGCGGGTTTGCCGAATATTTTGACTTTTCGGTTTTCTGGATCAGGGCCGTCACCCTTTTGATTTTCCTTTTTAGTGGATTTTGGCCTGTTGCGGTACTCTATTTTGTTGCCGCATTAGTGATGAAGCCCGAGCCGGTTATCCCCATTGATAACAATGAGGAGCAAGAGTTTTATGACAGCTATGTTCATTCCCGCAAAGGAGCGGCAGATCGATTAAAACGGCGCTACCGAAACCTGGAAGCTCGAATTCAGCGGCTTGAAGAAACGGTAACCACGCGGGAATTTGACTGGGAGCACCGAATAAATACATAGTGTCGTTGTTTCAGAAAATAGTTTTTGAACCGGATAGAGTTTTGTCAATTAACCGTTTTAATTCTTTGTAAATTCGTAACCGTTCACAGTTGTCGGTTCACAGTTTTTTTAATGAACTATGCAACGTACCGATAACCTACAGGATTTTTTCCAAACTTCTAAATCTTCAAAAGAGGACCCCATAATTCTTCTCTACCTTCTGTTTTTTCAACCGTGAACCGATAACTGTAAACTGTGAACGGTTACGTAAATTTTTCACCCGCCCTATTCATGAGTTGGGTGATCGGCATTTTTTGTGGACAAAGGCGCTCTGCTTTTGAATAATTAACGCTTGGTAATTGTGTTCGGGTAATGTTCGGTATTTTGTTAAAAAGCCCGATGGCTCGTGAATGGTCCTCATATCCGTCGTAATACATGAGGCAGCGCATGATATCGCTGATCGGCACGTTTCCGGCGATCGCTGATTCGCAAACATCCGAACAGCCCTTGCAATAGCCAAACCCGGTTTCCTTGGCATATAGTTCAAGTAGCCTTTTGTCTTGAAAGGATAATTCGGTTTTATCTAGTGCAGCAGATATATTTGCTTGTAGAATCGTCATATTGGGCATTTCTGAGCAGATGCTGGTGATATGTGGATTTTCCCAAACCGCTTTGAGTTTGGCCTGCTCCGGGGTAAATCCCTTTTTCATAAATTGCTCGGTGAGCAGTAAAGCCGTATCGTCTTTTTTACCGATATCCGCATAAAAGTATGCAAAAAATCTGGCTTGGGTTTTCATCGCAGTTAAGCCGATTCCAGCCTCAGCACATGCGTCAACCGCCCTTTTCATGGCATCCGCGTGCATTAACCGGTAATTGAAACTGGTCATAATTCCATCGATCCAACCCAACTTGGCACCCTCGATTAAGCAATTTTCCATATTGCTATGGGTGCTGAATCCGAAGAAACGAATTTTCCCTTTGGCTTTCGTTTTTTCAGCCCACACCTTGGTCTCATGGTTGACTTCATCCTTTACGTCCGACACCATATGAATAAAAAACAGATCTACATAGGATGTCTTCAGCCTTTCCAAAGATTTTTCAAGGTATCGGGTCATCTGTTTCGGAACCGAGGAATCGACTTTTGTTACCAGGAATACTTTTTTTCGATCTTCGGGGTATTTAGCAAAATATTTGCCCATTGCCCGCTCACTTTTACCCCCTGAGTAACTGTACGCCGTATCCCAGTAGGTCACCCCCATTTTAAAGGCTTGTCTCAACAGGAGCTGTTTTGACATCAAGTTTTGGGTCCCACCAAATGCAAGGACGGAAACATTCACTCCGGTTTTTCCAAATGGACGGGTAGGGACCTTTTTCAGACCAGACTGTTCTGAATCAGATATATAAGATGCATTGGAAACGTTTCCCATTGATGCAAATATGGACCCGACCCCGGCAGTGCCAGTGAGTTTAAAAAAGTCCCTGCGGGAAAGATTTTTTTCTTTTTTCAACATCTTTTAAACTCCACATTTTGTTTTAATTAAGACAGGCTCCGTCTTTTAAATTTTGCCCCTTTCTGTGGCGATGTTTATGTAAGTTTCAAAGATATTCTTAGGTGGAATCCACTTTTCCTCCTCCTGTTTTTCGAAAAGCTTGATGGCACCAGGGTCACAGGTCGGAATGCAAAGGCCACAACCGATACACTTGTCCTTATCTACGTGAGACACATCATCCACAGTTATGGCCTCCATTTGACAGCGATCTTCACATATACCACAGGCTGTGCAATCCTCTTCGTTTACTGCCGCAAAATAACTGCTGTTTACAATTTGGGCAGGCTTTTCCAGATTCTTTATGCCTTTTAAGATCTGGCAACAGCAGCCGCAACAGAGGCAGATATTGGAAGGTTTCTGAGAATTTCCGGGTTGCAGCACGAGGCCGGCTTCAATTCCTTCGTTCAGTATTTCGAGAGCTTCCTCCTGTGTAATTGAACGTCCCAGGTCATTTTCTTCATAATAGTAGGCTCCGCCTGCAAAGACCAGACAGTTGTGCATCGGTTTATCACACCCATGGCCTACCATTTTGTGTTCTTTGCGACAAATGCAGTCGGCAACCACAATTTTAGACTGTTTTTTAATGATTTGTTCTGCTTCATCATATGCCATAACACGCATTTCCGCGGATACGCTTTTTGATATCGGAATGATCCTGAGGGGCTGGGTTTTCAGCTTCGAATGTTCTTTGAATAAATGTGGTGCATACTCATTAAAATCATGGATGAATTCCTCATCCAGATCGTTTACATGATATTCCCATATCCCCGGTACGAACTGGGCGGCCATGTAAAGAGTTTGACCTCCCTTGCTTGAACGGAGGATCAGCCCTTTTTTGGACATCTTCTCAAGCAACGGACCAAGCTCCGCCTCGTCCATGTTCAGTCGTTTTGCAACAGCCGGGACCTGTTCCATCATCATCGTCAGGCCGATGGCTACCTCGGATTCCCGGGGTGTAAAAAGATGTTTCAATATCTTCAGTTCAACTCCTGAGTCTGTGGCAGGAAAGCCTGTTGGGAGGTCGTTCAAGTGATTCGCGAGTTTCGCATAAACTTCTTCCATGGTATTCTCCTTTCTATCCGATTGATCTGACCTGTGTTTTATATTAGGAGCATGCATCCGGCATGTGATGTTGAGAGGGAAATCAGGCCAAAACCTGTCGGGCGAACTCTCGGGCTTTTGCAACGTCTTCTTCGTTGGGACGTCCAGTCATCTGCTTAACCATACCATTCCACTGCTCGTCAGAGAAATTCTGTTTCTTCTTTACCATTTCGTGCAGGGATTCAGTCAAAGCCCCCTGGCAATCAAAACAGCCTTTGTATTCAATATTATTTTCCGTGCATGCTGTTTTAATAGGTTCTGTAAATCCATCCATTGCCTGGTCCGGATAGGCAGGGGCAAAATGGGTTATAAAACCGGCCATTTTTTGCCCAGAACCGGGTTGGATACTGGCTAAAAATTCCTTTACCGGTGCGGCCAGGTTGGCAGAATGAAGTGGTGAGCCGATGAAGATGAAATCATATCCTGCAAGATCGCTCCCACTGACATCTTCAAGTTTTTTCAGCTCTGCATCATTCGCCTGCGATGCTTCTTCGCAGATGCCTCTGGCGACCCTTTCCGTATTTTCGGTCTGACTATAATAAGCAACTAGAATTTTCATGATCTGATCTCCTTTTTGATTTGTGCTGCATGATCTGCACTATTTAGCATCACCCTCCTTGTGCGTTCTTTGAAATATATATTCTATCACACCGGCTGTGCTGCAGCAATACTGATTTCCATGTTTGACATCAGATTTGACCTGTCAGGGAATGATGTGGTATTCGTTTACAGTTTTTTCACTTAAAATAGCAAGCTTCCGCTCGATTCGAACAGAATCGAATCCTGCTTTATGAAACCATTTCTTTTTTAATTCTTGGACGGTTTGACAATTGCTTCAGCCTTCATTCCAACCAGCCGAAAGAATTCAACCCCCTCTAGTTCAGCTCCGTTGTATTTAACCCTGCCCAATTCATCCCCGTTTATGAAAAACAGTAACTGCTTTATTCAATCTATCGGATTGAAGTTGAAACAAGTCGATTGGATAATTCTATATTTTTTAAGTTGTTGCAATATATATCTTCAACTCTTCCATGAAGTAAATCGAATCTGTTGCGAGCCGCATTCGACGCTTCTGGAAACGACACAAATAATCGACTGACTATTTCCAAACCCCTTTTAGGAGATTCATTGCGGTATCGCCGCCTTTTGATTTGGCAAAAGAGAGAATAGGGGGGATAAATTTATTTATCATGCCTTCACCCATTCCAAGTTTTGAAAATTGGGGAACCAGGCTGGCAACACCCAAAAGCTTACCTGAATTTCCACCCAGAGACGATGCCATCTCCCCCAGGCCGCCCAGTTTGCCTACTTTCGGCGCTGCTTTTATCAATGTATCTACCCCGGGAACCGCATCTGAAACCTTACCAAAATCTTTCTTGTCCAGACTGTTTTTTGCTAAATTAAATAACGCGCCTGCCCCACCGGTTGCCTGTTTTTCTTT
>Ga0255052_10002709_pt1 | contig 12633 bp, 12 predicted proteins | sample JV7_2_21_MG_FD_188632 | JGI IMG/M metagenome (GOLD analysis project Ga0255052, IMG submission 188632) | Seawater microbial communities from Jervis Inlet, British Columbia, Canada - JV7_2_21 | ecosystem: Environmental > Aquatic > Marine > Inlet | place: Canada: British Columbia | collected... | reverse complement strand
TAAGTTATTAAGTCCTTTTGGAAAAGGTCGAGAAGAGATTGATCGAACGTCTGCATTCCATATTGACTGACGCCTTGAGCAATATAATCATGGATAAGCCTTGTTTTATCAGGATCTTCTATACAACTTTTTATAATGGCGGTAGCGATAAGGACTTCAACCGCAGGCACCCTTCCTACTCCATCAGACTTTGGAACAAGCCTCATCGAAATAATTGCCCGTAAGACTGAGGCCAGTTGAGCTCTGACCTGTTTCTGCTGGTAAGGAGGGAATACTGAAATTATCCTGTTTACTGTCTCAACCGTATCAGCTGTATGAAGTGTGCTGAGCACAAGATGCCCGGTTTCTGCAGCGATCAAAGCGGTCTGAATAGTCTCAAAATCACGCATTTCGCCGACAAGAATTGTGTCTGGATCCTGTCTCAGGGAGGACCTTAATGCTTTGGCAAATGATGCTGTGTCGGTGCCCAGTTCTCTCTGGCTGATTATGCATTTATTATCCCTGTGCAAAAACTCGACCGGATCTTCAATTGTTATGATATTGTCTGATTTATTATTATTTATGTAATCGATCATTGATGCCAGAGTAGTAGTTTTTCCGCTACCGGTTGTCCCTGTAACGAGTATTAATCCTCTCGGTTCCAAAGAAATTTTATTTATGATAGTCGGGAGCTCTAACTCCTCAATACTTAATATCTTCACTGGTATAACCCTGAAAACAATAACTATGGTTCCCCTCTGAACATAACAGTTGCACCTGAACCTGCCAAGCCCCTTAACGCTGTAGGATGTGTCAATTTCACGATTTCGCTTGAACTGTTCCCTGAGAGCTTCTTTTAAAACAGCTGTTGCTATATTGGAAGTGTCTTCCGGGGATAATTTTTGTTCAGCAGACATAGCTTTCAACGCCCCGTCAACTCTTATAACCGGGGGATTACCAGCCTTGATATGCAGGTCCGAAGCCTTCATCTGTACCGCTTTCTTTAGTAAAGAATCGATATTAACTGTCATATGTTACCTCTTGAAATTATACTCCTCGAGAATTTTAGACTCAATTTCCTGAGCCATTTCCGGATTTGCCATAAGGTATTTCCTTGTATTTTCCCTGCCCTGACCGATACGAGTTCCATTATATGAGTACCATGATCCGGCTCTTTCCATGATTTGCTTTTCTATTCCGAGATCAATTAGTTCCCCGGTCTTTGAGATACCTTCGTTAAAGTATATATCAAAAACTGCCTGTTTGAAAGGCGGGGCAACTTTATTTTTAACTACCTTGACCCTTACCCTGTTCCCCAAAGATTCCTGGGCTACTTTAATAGTTTCTATCCTCCTGATGTCAAGTCTGACTGTGGAATAAAATTTCAGTGCGTTTCCCCCTGAAGTGGTCTCAGGATTGCCGAACATGACACCGATTTTCATTCTGATCTGGTTGATAAAAACAACCGTTGCCTGCCCCTTTGCAATAGCTCCTGTAAGTTTTCTTAATGCCTGGCTCATCAGCCTTGCCTGAAGACCCGGAAGACTGTCACCCATATTACCCTCGATCTCAGCTTTTGGTACAAGCGCTGCAACAGAATCAATAACAATGATATCAAGTGCACCACTGCGAACAAGTGTTTCAGTAACTTCCAGTGCCTGTTCACCTGTATCGGGCTGGCTGATAAGGAGGTCATCTATGTTTACGCCCAGCTTTGATGCGTATGCTACGTCAAGAGCGTGTTCCGCATCAATAAAAGCGGCGGTTCCTCCAGCCTTTTGTGCCTGTGCAACTGCGCTAAGGGCCAGAGTTGTCTTGCCTGAAGATTCGGGACCATATATTTCTACCACTCTGCCCCTTGGGAATCCTCCTATACCAAGAGCTACATCCAGACTTATAGAGCCTGTTGAGATAGCAGGCACCTCGACAATTCCGTCAGCGCCAAGACGCATTATCGCACCCTTGCCGAACTGTTTTTCTATCTGGGATATAGCTACATCAAGTGCCTTTGCACGTTCTTTGTCAGACATATTTATCCTCCTTGTTATCGTTCAAAAAGCTGTAATCCTCAAGTTTCATTTTCCCTCAAAAAAAGCTCTGCAAGCTGCGTGTACTTTGCTCCGGTCTGACCCAGATCACTTCTCATTAATAAAACAGATCTGACATCTATCGAGCTGAATCTGTTGTCCTGATACATATCTATTTTATCCAGAAGAGCCCCTTTTCCCCGGAATGACCTGAATCTGCCGAGAGTAAGATGAGGAGCAAATTTCCTGTTTTCTTTCTCAAAGCCCAATAAAGAGATCTCCTCTTCAATATCATTCCGGAGGCGTGTCAATGAATCGTTTATGTCTATGCCGACCCATAAAACCCTTGGAGACCTGTTATTTGGAAAAACCCCGATACCAGACAATGCAAGATTAAAAGCCTCGTATTTTTTAGAAACCCTCTGTAATATTTCGACAATTTTATCAATTTTATTTTCATTGACATTACCAAGAAATTTCAGTGTGAGATGAACACTTCCGGGCTTAACCCATCTGACATCAGCTCCGCACTTCTTAAATTCCTTTTGAAGTTTCACCAGAAGGTTTATTGTAGATTCTGGTAATTCTATGGCTATGAAACTTCTCAAAATTTAATAATTAGAATACCACAGAACAAAATTAAAATTCTTATCTAATTACTGCTCATATACCGGTATGATTAATTGAATAAAGGACCTGAAATGTTACATGTGAAATGTGATATGAATATCTCAGATGTCCCCTAAACAATACAAGAATAGTGCTTCAATAGTTGAATTGTCAACAGGTGATTGTTCAGGTGAAGAAAGTACAACTACTTAAAGAAGAAAATCCAGATCTGCAGACAAATATTGGTATAAATTCCTGCAAGGACATCGTCAAACATAATACCTGCGCCTCCCGGAATTGCTCTCTCCGCATTTCGGACCGGAGGAGGCTTCACTATATCAAACAGCCTGAATAGAAAAAACGCTGCAATGAGATATCCAATACTCTTGGGGACAAAAAGTACTGATATAAAGTATCCGCAAAATTCATCAATTACTATATGCCCGCTGTCTTTGCCAAGGGTTTTTTCTGCGTTATGGGATGCCAGGACACCAATTATTAACAGGGGTAGAGTGATTATGATAAGGCTTAAGTCATCAGGTTTTAATAATGATACCAGTAAGAATGCAATAGCCGAGCCAACAGTGCCCGGAGCATACGGGAAATATCCTGCGAACCCGAGAGTTGCGATTAGATGACTAATTTTATTGAACAATTGAGCTATCCTGATTTCAGCTCCATGCGCCTTAACTAGGGTCTTCCAATATTTTATACGAATGAGTTATCCTGGCAGCTTCTCCGAGAGTTGCGCCTACCATGCAGTATTTTTCCAGCGAAAGATCGACTGCCCGCTTTACGGCATCTTCTGAGATATTTTTACCGGTGACACAGTATTCAATATGCATTTCTATAAACATATGCGGATAATTTTCGGCTGTTTCGCCGCTTACATTTATTTGAAAGTCTGTTACAGCCTCCTTCTTCTTTCTCAATATTGAAATCACGTCCATGCCTGAACATCCTCCAAATGCCATGAGCAGCAGTTCGGATGGCTTTGAACCAGTATTATTGCCGCCTACCGAAGGCGGTGCGTCCATTATGACAGCGTGACCGGATTCAGCAGTGCCGACAAACTGCATATTTTCAACAAGTTTAATTTTACTTTTCATGAAGCATGCCTCCTGTGAATTTATTGCGTTAATAGAATGTACAGGTTTATCTTTTTTTGTCAATCATGAAAGCTATAATCCCTGAACCGGCGTGGGGGTAAAAGTTAGAATAAATATAACAAGAGATGCCCAACCTATATATATTCTTTTCTTATCAAGTTGAATGTGAGGATAAACTACAGGCGGGTGTCTGTATCCGATTATTATCATTAATACTGCCCATATAATCCATCCCCGCCAGAATACAATGCCCATAACAATTAAAATAGGTATTGTTATTTTTGCGATTAGTCCATGTTTTTCACCGAACAGGGCATAAACAATATGCCCTCCGTCAAGCTGTCCAATCGGCAGTAGATTCAATGAAGTTACCAAAAGGCCGATCCATCCCGCAAATGCTACAGGATGGAGTATCACGTCAAATTTTTCAGGGTCTACATTCAACACAATTTCGGAAATTAAAGAAAAAAGTATTGAACTTCCAAAGACAATGCCTTCCTGGATTTCGCCGGCAGGTTTGATTTCGGACCATTTGAGACCAATTATAGTTGCTATTACAGCGATAATAAATCCACCAATAGGACCTGATGCACCTATATCAATCAATGACCGTCTGTCCGGAATGGGAGGCTTCATCTTGATAATGGCTCCGAAAGTCCCGATTATAGATGGCGCTGGAATAAAGTAAGGCAGCGACGCTGATACGTTGTGTTTGCGTGATGTGAAATAATGCGATAATTCGTGTGTCATCAGTATGAAAAGGAGTGTAAATGAAAATGGCAGACCAAGGTAGATTTTCTCTGGCTGCTCCCAGGGGATAACCCCGTTCAATAATGCTCCTGCAGAGAGTGTGGTAAAGCAGGTAGCAATAAACAGCAGTATGTGTGTTTTGGTTAACTTATGCGGCATCCTCTGTTTTCTTATACCTTGCCATTATAATCTGGATAATAAAATAGCTTGCAACTGCTGATATAGCGCTTATCAGAAGCGAGCCTATAAAAAAAGATGCTATAAGAGGCCAGAGCTGCTTTACCATTTCGATGAAATTATGGAAATCTGAAAACTTACCAAGGATATTCATGAGAGTTACGGATTCCCATTCTACTTCAGGTAATATCTGTTTTATACCGATCAATTTTGCTCCTATCCATACGCAGAAAGAAGATAACGGGACAATGGTCCATGGATTATTTACACTTACACCCAGCAGGGTGACCAGCTTATTTAATCCGAGCAGCCACGCTATGCAAAATCCTCCGACATAATGCAGTCCAAGGAAAGGAGATATACCCAGGAACACCCCGATCGCAAATGCCAGGGCAATTCGATGCGGTGTATCTTTTACCTGCAAAATGGTTCTGAATTTGTCTTTAAATAAACCCATTAGAATTTCTCTTCTTGAAGTGTTCATACCCTTCCGGCTTGAACGTCTTCTTCCTGCCCTTTTCATCAACAATAAAGCGGTCTTTCCTGACTATCTCTCCAATTTTAAATGCATCTGTCTTTATACCAGACGGCGCTGTAAAGAGAAGGCAATAGTCTTCGCCTCCCTTTAACGCAAGTTCTATCGGGTCAACACCAAACTTTTTTGCGATTAAGGTAAGTTCTCTGGATACCGGCACTTTATCTTTATGGATAACTGCTCCAACCCTGCTTTCATCACATATATGGGATAAATCTATTAGCAGACCGTCACTGATATCTATCATCGAGGTTACTTTAGACAGGGTGTTAAGAGATTTGGGCTTTGGTAATAAATGTTTTTGCATTAATTTAATATTCGAGGTAACAGGGACAAAACTGTGAACCCTTTTCTTTCTGTTTCTGAGAATTCGCAGCCCCATAGCTGAATCGCCCAATGTATTGCTTATAAAAATACTGTCCCCGATCTTCGCACCTGAACGCTTCATTGGTTTTTTTGCGTATCCGATCAGAGTTCCATTGAGTACGAGCCCATTCTTTGATGAACATGTGTCTCCACCTATGACCGCCACCCTGAATTCCTTAGCTAATTTCATGATTCCTTTATACAGTTCATGAATATCACCGGCCATATGCCTGGATGGAATCCCGATACTGACAAGGAAATATTGCGGCTTTCCTCCCATTGCGAATATATCACTTATATTTATGGCAAGTAATTTATGGCCGAGCTGGGAAAATGTCGTGAATGACAGGTCAAAATGCACACCTTCGAGCATCATGTCAGAAGTTACAAGTAATTTCCTGTCTGCTACTCTGATAACTGCAGTATCATCTCCGATTCCGGCCAGGATTTCAGAGCGTTGAACAACACATTTCTTTTGCAGGCTCTTTATCAGGCCAAACTCGCCTATTTTTGAAAGTTGCATGATTCAAAACGTTGAGTGTTATTTACACTTTTTGATTTACTGCTGGAATTAGTAGTGCGATGGGTATTTGTTGCCAGCTTTAACTTAATAACCTATCGAGTCTTTCTCCTTTTAGGGGCTTTCTTTAAGGCTTTTTTCAAAACCTCGTCCATTGTTTCAACAGGTATGAATTTCAAATCTTTCTTGATGTATTTAGGGATTTCTTCAAGGTCTTTTTCATTTCGCTTTGGAATGATGATTGTATTAATGCCCATTCTCTTTGCAGCAAGCGACTTTTCCTTTAATCCCCCGATAGGCAGTACCCTTCCCCTGAGCGTGACCTCTCCGGTCATCGCAATGTTTTTATGTACTGATCTGCCTGTAAACGCAGACGCAAGAGAAGTGGCCATAGTGATTCCTGCAGAAGGACCGTCTTTGGGTATGCCTCCCGCAGGGACATGTACATGAATATCATTGTTTGAAAAAACAGTATTGCTGATGCCAAGTTTTTTGGCCCTTGAGCGTATATAACTTAATGCAGCATGAGCAGATTCTTTCATCACATCACCAAGTTGTCCTGTAAGAGTCAATCCGCCTTTGCCTTTCATTATGGTAGATTCAATATATATAATGTCTCCGCCTGCTTCGGTCCAGGCAAGACCGGTAGATACACCGATTTCGTCTTTCTTGATTTCTTCTTCAGGTAAAAATTTAGGCACCCCAAGGTATTTTGAGAGATTGCTTGGAGAGATAAGATATTTTTTGATTTTGTTCCCCTCTGCAATTTTTCTCGCTACTTTACGGCAGAGGTTGGCGATTTCACGCTCAAGATTTCTGACGCCCGCTTCACCTGTGTATTGAGTGATAACCTGTAGCAGTGCAGAGTCGTTTATTATTATGTTTTTTTCGGTGATTCCGTGCTCATTTAATTGCTTAGGGATAAGATAGATTTTTGCGATACCTACTTTTTCTTCGGCGGTATATCCTGATAAATATAATGTTTCCATTCTGTCTCTAAGAGGAGAAGGGATAGGGTCTATCTGATTTGCGGTTGTTATAAACATAACATTACTTAAATCAAAAGGTACGCCAAGGTAATGGTCGGCAAAAGAGTTGTTCTGTTCAGGATCTAATACCTCAAGCAGTGCGGAGGCCGGATCACCTCTGAAATCCATGCCGATTTTATCTACTTCATCAAGCATGAATACTGGATTGTTTGTACCTGTTGTTTTAATGCCCTGAATAATCCTGCCGGGCATTGCTCCTACATAGGTTCTTCTGTGTCCTCTTATCTCGGCTTCATCTCGCATGCCTCCAAGTGACATCCTGTAGAACTCTCTTCCAAGCGCTCTCGCAATAGATTTACCAAGTGATGTCTTTCCTACTCCCGGCGGTCCAACAAAACATAGAATCGGCCCCTTCATTTTGTCTTTAAGTTTTCTTACACCGAGATATTCAAGTATCCGCTCTTTGATTTTTTCCAGATCATAGTGGTCTTTGTCCAGCACCTTTTTTGCCTTTTTCAGGTCCAGATTGTCTTTTGTGCTTTTCGACCAGGGGATTTCAACCAGCCAGTCTATATAGGTTCTGATTGTGCCGGCTTCAGCGCTGTCCTGATGCATTTTTTCAAGCCGGTTGATCTGCTTCATCGCTTCTTTCTCAACCTTTTCCGGCATCTTGGCCTGATCTATTTTTTGGCGCAATTCCATTATCTCTTCAGTCTTTTCGTCTATTTCACCAAGTTCTTTCTGGATCGCTTTCATCTGTTCCCTGAGAAAATATTCACGCTGGGTTTTGTCTATCTCCCCTTTTACATCAGACTGGATTTTCTGTTGTACTAATAAGAGGTCGACTTCTCTGCCCAGGATTTCACTGATTTTTTTGAGCCTTACAATAGGATCTGTCTCTTCCAGTAATTCCTGGGCAAGATCTGCTTTTAATCCGAGATTGGAGGCTACAAGATCAGCCAGTCTTCCGGGCTCTTCTATATTCTCGATAAGGACAATAATATCGGGTAAAAAAGATTTTCCCAAAGCCAGTGATTTATCAACAAACTCCTTTACGTTCCTCATTAAAGCTTCAACTTCCACAGATAACTCTGGCTGTTTATCGTCATATATCTTTTCGATCCGGCCTGAATAATAAGGTTCTGTATTGATGAACTCAGTTATTTTTGCCTTCGCAAACCCCTGCACAAGAATCTTTAGTCTGCCGTCAGGGAGCTTCAGCATCCTGAGTATTGTTCCTACGGTTCCTACTAAATAAAGGTCCTCTTTTTTAGGGTTTTCGACATTAACGTCCTTCTGCGATACGAGTAAAATAAGCTTGTCACCCTCCATCGCATGTTCAATCGCCTTTATCGACACATCTCTCCCGACGAATAATGGAAGTATCATATATGGGAAAATTACTATATCTCGTACGGGAAGGATCGGAAGGGACTCTGGAACCTCTATGTCACTATCTTCCTTTATATCTATGTCTACCATTATCGCTCCTTTTTTGTTAATGTTGGAATTTTTGATAACAGATACTTGCTGAATTCTTTCTTGAGTGACGGATCCTTCAGGGCAAGTTCTACAGTTGCCTTAAGGTAACCGACCTTATCACCAGCGTCATACCTTTTCCCTTCAAATAAATAACCATAAACAGGTTTTCTCTTAAGAAGGGCTTTAAGCGCGTCAGTTAACTGAATCTCCCTGCCTTTTCCTGGAGGAGTTTTCTCGATGTAAGCAAAAATATCAGGAGTTAATATATATCTTCCGATGATTGCGAGGTCTGAAGGCGCTGAAGATGCTTTTGGCTTTTCAACCATATCGATTAATTTGTAAATATTTTTACCCACTTCTCTGCCTTTTATAACCCCATAACGATGGATTTCTGATTTAGGGACCCTTTGCAATGCAACTACCGATGCGTCGAACTTTTGTGAAACTTTTATCATGTTCCCAAGGAGGTTGTCTTCAGGGTCTATGATATCATCGCTCAGTATTACGGCAAACGGCTCATCCTTTACAAAAGGCTTTGAGCAAAGAATCGCATGGCCAAGGCCGCGAGGAGCCCCCTGCCGTATATAGGCAAAGCTATGATTAGAGAATTTGTTTATCGCGTTAATCATCGACAGCTTGTCATTTTTTTTAAGATTTTCTTCAAGCTCCCACGCATTGTCAAAGTGGTCTTCTATAGCTCTTTTTGATTTGCCAGTAATAAATATAAACTCCCTGATATTGCATTTCTCTGCCTCTTCAACACCATACTGAATCATCGGTTTGTCAACTATAGGCAGCATTTCTTTTGGAGAAGCCTTGGTTGCGGGTAAAAATCTTGTGCCCAGACCAGCGGCAGGGAATACAGCTTTTGTAACTTTTTTAGTCATTTACTTTCCTTAAAGAATCAAAGATAACAAAAGGGCCTAAAAAGGCCAAAAAATTCAATGGTATTCTACCATGTATTATGAGTTATTGGAAGAGGTTGACTGCCCGGAGAAATAAGGGAATGATAAATGTGGTTGTCTTAAAATATCATCCAGTTTAGAGGTGTCCGGATATGTATATTTCGATTTTTTACTTGTAATTTATTCAAAATTTTGTTATTCCTTAATATGTAAATAATCTTGGGAGGTATTATGAAACGATTTACTAATCTGGTAATTTTAGTTTGCTCTTTATCCGTTTTATATGGCTGTGCAGTAGCATTATTGGGTGTTGGTGCCGGAGTTGGTATCGGGGCTTATAAATATGTAGAAGGTAGCTTGGTACGACAATATCCACTGTCATATTCAAGGGCATGGGATGCAACAAATTCAGCCCTTGAAAACCTTCAGATCAGTATATCAAATAGTATGGACGAAGGTAGTAAAGGTAAAATAGAGGCTGTAAGAAAAGATGGTAAAAAAGTTGTTATAAAAATTAAAGACGAGGGTCAGGGAGTTTCAACTATAACGGTAAGAGTAGGTATGCTCGGTGACAGGGGCATTGCAGAGAGAATTCATGAAGAAATTGCGTCCGTGTCCGGGGTTCAATAACTTTTCTCATTTGTTACACGATTAAAGCGATTAGAGATTATTTCAGAAGCAGCACTAAATCCCTGATTTCTGACAATATATATTAGTTCTTCGGAAGCAAGTGATTTGAGGAATTTTCTCCTCTTGTTACTGTCAGTTATTTCCGCAACCGCTTTTTCACGCATTACCTCCAGAAAACGCATGTAATGAGTAAACTCCTTACTGTAATGCTTTTCAACTTCTTTTCTGATGGTTTTAGAGACTGCAGGACTTGTGCCTTCTGTTGATATAGCGATTGTTAACGGGCCCCTATTGACTACAGAGGGAACAATATAATTACCCTCGGAAGGTGTGTCCACTACATTCACGAGATTTTCTGAGTCCCCGGCTATTTTAGTATTTATTTCAGCTGACGATGTAGCGGCAATTACGATGTAGGCGTTTTTCAGGTCTCTCTTGACATAGTTTCTGTTTACATGCTTGAGCTTACTCTTCTCTCTTAATTTTTTGAGGGGTTTTGTGATGTCCGGACTTATTACCTTTACATTCGCACCGGCCTTAACCAGTAAGCGTACCTTACGCTCCGCAACTTTGCCACCACCTACAACTACGGCTTTTTTGTTTTTTAAATTAAGAAAGGCAGGATAATATCTCACTTTTAATTATTAAATGAGGCAATAAGTTTCTTTGCTTTGACGGAAAGTTTGATAGTCGGGAATTTTTCTATGAGAGCATTCAGGGTATTTATAGCTTTATCTCTGTCTCCCAGGTTTTCATGAGACATTGCAATGTAATACAGGGCTTCCGATTCTTTTTTTGAATCAGGATAGGCCTGGATCATTTCATTTAAGCGGTTTAATGCTGCTGCATAGGAGCCCTTTTTGAAATAAAATTGTCCAACGTAAAATTCATGTTCTGCAAGGACCCGTTTACACATTTTTATCCGGTTTTCGGTAATGGCCATATAAGGATTTCTCGGGTACTGATGTCTCAGTTTTTCAAATTCATTCAGAGCTTTTTGTGCCATCGAATAGCTTACGTCAACTGTTTTTATCCTCTTGAAAAAGCTCATGGCAAGCTTATACTGGGCGTAAGGGGCGAGTTTGTGATGTTGATGTATACTCAGGAAATTTTCATATTCAGCAACTGACTCTTCATACAGTTCATCCTCATAATACGAATCAGCGATCCGTAATTTGGCAATTATAGAATGCTTTTGTGCAGCATCCTTTGCCTTGATTGTTTCAAGAATCTCTCTTGCGTCTTCATAATACCCTTCTTTAATAAGTTCATTTGCTTTTTTTAGAGATGCCTCAGGATCAAAAACGGGTTCATCCTTTACCGATGCATTAAAATAAGAGCATGCGGATATGGATATTGAGAGGAAAATAACGAATAATAAAGATATCATTGTGAATACGGGGCTACTCGATTTAAAAAACATATGGCTCTCTCTTATTAGTTTTAGTCCGGTTAAGTTTATCTCAAGAACTGTAATTTAATCAAATAAACCCGCTGGCTTTATATTTGATATATTTATTTGTTATAGTATCAACTCTGAAAAATATTGGGCGGGTAGCTCAGTTGGGAGAGCACAGCCCTTACAAGGCTGGGGTCACAGGTTCGAGCCCTGTTCCGCCTACCATTATTGGGGTGGTAGTTCAGCTTGGTTAGAACGCTGGCCTGTCAAGCCAGAGGTCGCGGGTTCAAGTCCCGTCCACCCCGCCATATAACCCCTTAATTTTCTTCAATTCCCTATCTGCAATAGATAATCTCTCTTATCAATAGTAGCTTGTATTAAGCTTTGTACAACAAGCACCGATATGATAATTATATGGTTAAATCAGTGGCAGTTACTGTCAGAAAACATATTTCTGACAAAAATGTTTTTTGTTCTTCGTGAGGATAATGATAAATGACATATACGATTAAGATGAACGGTCCTAATCAAGTAATTCTCTATTCCATTATTGCATCTATACTGTTTGCTGTAGTAGATGCTCTTGTAGATACTTACCTCCACCAAAGTGGAACATTTATTGAAGTGCTTTTCTTTGATAATGAAGAAGTTTTCTTTCGATTACTCGTTACTGCTTCTTTTCTTACATTTGGTTTGATACTCTCCAGAGCATGGGGGGCGAAAATCAAAGTTGAAGAAGCACTAATTAAAAGTGAGGATCGGTATCGTTCGTTGGTCGACTCTACAGATGCTTTCATATACTTAGTGGATAAAAACTGCAACTTTTTGTTTATGAATAAAAGATATCTTACAGTGCTTGGTATTTCAGAAAAACAATATACAGGTAAGACATTCGGTGATTTTCATTCTGAAGAAAACGCCAAAATCTTTTCTGACTTGGTTAATGAAGTATTCAAGAATGGGAAATCAATCAGTAATGAATATTTCAGTAAAAGAAATAATAGCTACTATCTTCAAACCTTGAGTCCTGTAATAAATAATTATGGAAATGTCGAGGCTGTAACAATTATTTCAAAAGGAATTAATGATCGGAAGAAAATAGAGGAAAAATTACGCACTTTGTCAATGACCGATGAGCTTACTGAGCTTTCAAACA
>Ga0255052_10002708_pt1 | contig 12640 bp, 14 predicted proteins | sample JV7_2_21_MG_FD_188632 | JGI IMG/M metagenome (GOLD analysis project Ga0255052, IMG submission 188632) | Seawater microbial communities from Jervis Inlet, British Columbia, Canada - JV7_2_21 | ecosystem: Environmental > Aquatic > Marine > Inlet | place: Canada: British Columbia | collected... | reverse complement strand
GGCCCAATCCAAGCCACGATCGTCGATCTTGCAAACCTCACGGTCTTCTTCCATGCCCAGTCGGTCGGTATGTCTGGGATCGAAGGGCCGGAGGAGTTCAGCGATGCTCACCTTGCGGCTGTTGTCGCCGTCAAGGACGCGGCGGCGCAACTGCTTGGGATGCCGTCAGGCGGACTCACGCCGGTTCCTGCGATCGTTTCGAGCCCGGCGAGCTATGTCAGTTTCGCGACGGGACAGGAGGTCGCATCTGATGATGTCGACCTCGTCGCACGAGTGGTCGGTGGGCGCCCGGCCGTGCTCCACAAGGCCTACCCGGGAACGCTTGCTGCATGCACGGGCGTTGCCGCACTGATGGACGGCACGACGATACACACTGTCACACGCCAGGACCGGAAGGCTCCCGACGAGATCGTCATCGGACACACCTCAGGCGTGATGCCTGTCTCTGTGGGTGTGAGCCGCCAGGGCGAGACGTGGACCGTTGAGGAGGCAACGTACCAACGGACTGCACGTCGACTCGCCGAGGGGACGGCATACGTTCGCAGCAGTGCTTTCACATCGCGAACCGATACGCAATGACAGACCAGATACGCGACAATGCCTGACGAGCATTTGCGATAGGGGAACTGATGGAGCAGCGCATCGGCAGGTACGCCTGGCGGCTGGTGGAACCCGGCGAACCGCTCGAGCGTGTCGAGGAAGCCGGGCGACCGCCGGAGGCGGGCGAGGTTCTCATAGAGATCGCAGGGTGTGGTCTGTGCCATACCGACCTCGGATTCCTCGACGGTACGGTCAAGACACGAGCCCGACTCCCCCTCGTCCTCGGTCATGAGATCAGCGGTCGGGTTGTGGGCGCAGGAGAGGGTGCAGAGGCGTGGGCCGGAAAGAAGGTCCTTGTTCCCGCGGTCATCCCATGCGGGGACTGCGACGTCTGCTCGGCAGGTAGGGGCAACGTGTGCACACGTCAGAAGATGCCGGGGAACGATCTCGACGGTGGTTTCGCCACCCACGTAACCGTGCCGATCACCGGATTGTCCGTCATCGAGAACCTGCCGGATGGGTATGAGCTCGCGGACTTCTCTGTGATCGCCGACGCTGTGACGACACCACTCCAAGCCATCCGGCGTGCCGAAGTAACCGACGGAGACTTCATTGTCGTGATCGGAACCGGCGGAGTCGGTACGTACGCCGTGCAGATCGCCGCAGCAAGCGGAGCAATCGTGATCGCTGTCGACATCGACGACGATCGGCTCTCCCTCCTCCGTGACCATGGTGCCGCTGCGACCGTCAACGCAAGGGACCTCTCATCGCGCGATGTTCGGGATCAGGTTCGCGAACATGCAGGCTCACTCGACATGCCAGGGACAGGATGGAAGATCTTCGAATGCTCAGGAACCGCTTCGGGCCAGGAAACCGCCTACGGCATGCTCGGCCCCCAGGGAACCCTTGCCGTGGTTGGATTCACCATGGAGAAGGTATCCATCAGGCTCTCGAACCTGATGGCATTCGACGCCACGGCGTTCGGCAGCTGGGGCTGCCCACCCGAGAAGTACCCCGAAGCGGTCGAACTGGTCACGGCAGGCGTCCTTGACCTGAAGCCATTCATTCGCAAGGTCCCGATGGTCGACATCCAACAAGTTCTCGATGACGCACACGGGCGCAGCGACGCCAGACGAACAATTCTCATCCCATGAAAGGCGCAACACAGTGAAGTTCGCAGACCACAATCTCGTTCCCGACCACGAGTACTCGGAGATTCTCTACGAGGAACGACGCATCCTCGACAACACAGGCGCGACGGTTGATGGGTTGCACGCCGTATGGATCACGTTGGACAACCCCGAGCAATTGAACTCCTATACAACCGAGTCTGTGAAGGAGGTCATCCTCGCGTTCCGTCGTGCATCGGCTGATCGCGCTGCGGTGGCCGTTGTCTTCACCGGAACGGGCGATCGATCGTTCTGCACCGGCGGAAACACGGCTGAGTACTCGGAGTACTACGCCGGCAGACCTGGCGAGTATCGCCAGTACATGCGTCTGTTCAACGACATGGTCTCTGCGATTCTCGCCTGTGACAAACCGGTGATCAACAGGGTCAACGGCATGCGAATCGGAGGTGGCCAGGAGATCGGGATGGCATGTGACTTCACGCTCGCCTCAGATCTTGCCAGGTTCGGACAGGCAGGGCCGAAACATGGTTCGGCGCCGGATGGAGGATCAACAGACTTCCTCCACCTGTACGTTGGATGGAGCGAAGCGATGGCAAGTTGCGTCCTCTGTGATCCATGGAGCGCCCATGAAGCACTGCGCCTCGGTTTGGTCAACGACATATTCCCCGTGCTCAGGGTCGACGGAGAATTCGTCGCCAACCCCCTTGTGGTGACAGATCGCTACCTGGACGAATGGGGCAAGATCGTCCACGGGAAATCCAAAGAGGGAGAGGATCTCGTTGCTGGAAAGGCGATCCTCAAGTCGGGGACGACGGACTTCTCGCTGCTCGACGGCGGTGTCGATGCAATGGTGACCAAGATCCTGTACACGATGCCCGACTGCACGCTGAAGACGACGGAGTCCGTCCGTAAGAAGAAACTCGAACACTGGGACAAGAACAAGGAATCGAACAGGGCATGGTTATCGCTCAATATGATGACCGAGGCCAAGGCGGGCTTTCAGGCCTTCCACCAGGGTTCCCGCGAGGTTGGCAGAGAGGTCGACTTCATCGACCTGCGGCGGAGGCTCGCTCAGGGTGAGACGTGGGGCGATGAACTCATCGAGGCGGTTTCACCGCAGTACCCGTCGGACGCATGACCATCACCTTGGTCCATCACGGAACCTCACGAGATGGGGCGGTTCATACGGTCACCTTCGACAAGGCTCCGGGAAACGTTGTCGACATCGCCTTGTGTGACCAGCTTCTCGATGCCATCGATTCTGCTGCGGAGGCGGACGATGGCAAGGTTCTCGTTCTTCGCGGGGCGGGGAAACACTTCTCCTTCGGTGCAAGCGTCGAGGAGCACCTACCTGAGAAGGCCCCCGAGATGATCGCTGCACTCGGTGCGGTGATCCGCGCCCTGATCGCTTTCCCCTACCCGACTGTGGTCGGGGTCCAGGGCAGCTGCCTGGGTGGAGGACTCGAGCTCGCACTCGCCTGCGGCATCGTGATCGCAGAAGAGGGAGCGACGCTGGCCTGCCCAGAGATCCAGCTCGGGGTGCTACCCCCTGCGGCCTCAGCCCTCCTTGTAGGCAGAGCCGCTGAAGACGTACTCCTCACCGGGCGCACGCTCGACGCGGAGGAGGCGCAGCAGATCGGCATCGTCAACTCGATCACTCCTACAGGCGGACTCGATGAAGCCGTTGATGCATACGTGACGACACATTTCGTTCCTCGTTCAGCGCTGTCGCTGCGTATGGCGACCAGAGCGATCAGAGAACTCGGACGCGCCGAGATCGAGCAGCGCCTGAACGAAGCAGAGCGACTCTATGTCGAGGAACTCCTCCCAACACACGACGGCGTCGAAGGCATCAAGGCGTTCTTGGAGAAACGCTCGCCTGAGTGGAAGGACGCATAACGCAACGAACTTGGCCTGTCGCTCCGGCTGTATCGTGAGGACGAGACTCTGACCGTCTATCGATCGAGTTCCCAGGCGCCTTTCTGGGCGCTCACAGCTGGAGAAGGAGGATGGAAGCCATGAGCATCAATACAGGACTCATTGAGTCAGACCGAGAGAACGTCGCGTCGGAACTGTCCCGTTTGCTTGCCGACAGCTACACGCTCTACCTCAAGAGCCACTACTACCACTGGAACGTGACCGGCCCGATGTTCCAGACCCTCCACTTGATGTTCGAGCAGCACTACCTGGAGCTGGCGCTGGCCGTGGACGAGATCGCGGAACGCATCAGGGCCATCGGCCACACTGCCCAAGCCACCCATGGCGACTTCGCCCGACTGTCGTCCATCCCTGAGGATGCTTCGCCGCCGGAGGCGCTCCAAATGGTGAGAAACCTGGTCGACGCTCATGGGTGTGTCATCGCCACGGCAAGGTCCGTCCTAGCTGTGGCTGAGCCGACGAATGACGCTGCTACAGCCGATCTCGCCACGCGGCGCCTCGATGTGCACGAAAAGACCTCGTGGATGCTTCGAAGCCTTCTCGAGTAGAGACGCTCGTAGCCTCACTCCCTGGCAGGGAACAGGTTCCCGGGCCAAGGGGGGTTCGGGTTCAGCCAGCTGGGGGTTTGCGGGTGAAGAGGGCGACATAGGTCGAACATGCGGTGACCGCGCAGGTCGTGCATGCCTCTCCGAAGCTCGACGGGTCGAGTCCCGTCGTCATCGTCTCGAACCCGAGATCCTCATAGAGATCGACGAGTTCGTCCATCCGCTGCGGATCGGTAACTGTGCGGCGATTCCACCCTTCATCAACGAGAACAGGAGCTCGAAGGATCTGGATTCCCTCAGAGCAATACACAGGCTCGGTTTCCTGCGTCACATTCACGCCGGAACCGCAGCATCGAGACCAGCCTCAGCGTCGAGGATCTCCAACCGTCGACGGGCCAGGATCGCACATCCAAGCGCAGACACGTATTGAACCATCTCTCCTTTTGGCACATTGACCTCGGCTTCGAGCATCTGGCTGACTGACCGACCCATCGTTTCGAATCTGAGGATCCCCCCGATGAGCGTGTACTCGGGTTCGGCCCTCACCCGCTTCATGAGCTGCACAGAGCGGCCTGTGAGCGACTCGATGGCGCCCTGCATGATGTCTGCCGGCGATGTCCCGATCGAGAGATGGTTGATCACCTCAGACTCGGCAAAAACAGCACACACACCCGAGATGGGAACTGGGTCCTTCGACGTTGTCATCAGCGCGCCGATCTCCTGGGTGCTGTAGCCCATATATCGCGCCGTCTTCTCCAGAAAGGCGCCCGTGCCGGCAGCACATTTGTCGTTGAGCCTGAATGACTGGACCTGTGCAGATTCATCCACTCTGCTCGCCTTCATCGTCTGGCCGCCGATGTCGAGGATCGTGCGTGTGCCGGGGAAGAGGAAGCAGGCGCCTCGTGCGCTCGCCGTGAGGTCTGTTACATGAAGGTCCTTGAAGTCGACCTGGTGACGTCCCGCACCGGTGGCGATTACATAGTCGACGTCCCGTTCGTCGACACCTGCATTCTCGAGTGCCTCGTTGTGGATCGTGTGCGCAACCTGGCGGAGTCGGAAGCCTGTCGGTCCGAACGCCTTGCCGAGAATCTCGCCATCTTCCGCCTGGATGACTGCCTTCGTGTAGGTGGATCCGACGTCCAGTCCTGCGGTGATGATCACGACGCCACCTCCGCCGTACTGCCCACCGGCGTTCGTCCGGCCTTCACATTGTCCAGCGCGAACAGGGCCGCGCCGAGTGCACCCATGTAGTGGCAGTCATCGCTTATGTTCAGAGGCTTTTCGATGCGTTCCCCGAGCGCCTTGACCATTCCGACATTGCGCGTCACGCCACCTGTGAACGTGACTTCGTCATCTATGCCAACTCGCCGCATCAACCCGGCCGATCTGGAGGCAATGGACTTGTGGACACCCCACAGGATGTCCTCGATCTTCTTGCCCTTGCCGATCCAAGCGAGAACCTCTGACTCAGCGAACACCGTGCACGTTGTGCTGATCTTGATCGGCTTCGTGCTCTGAAGCGAGACCGGGCCGAGGTCGTCGATCGGGATGTCGAGGGCTGCTGCGGCAGCGCCAAGGAAACGACCCGTCCCCGCAGCGCATTTGTCGTTCATGCAGAAGTCGGTGATCTCGCCCTTCGCGTTGACGGAGATCGCCTTGGTGTCCTGGCCCCCCATGTCAACAACGGTTCTTGTTTCCGGGAACAGGTGCACGGCTCCACGTCCATGGCAGCTGATCTCTGTCACCTGGCTGTTACCGAATGTCACCCTGTACCGGCCGTAGCCTGTCCCGATGATGTACTCAACCTCTTCTTCGTCGATGCCACCCTCAACGAGAGCAGCTACGTAGGACGATTCGGCTGCCTTGATCACATTGGCGCCCGTGTCGATGAGGGAGCGACCGACGATCGTTGCGTCCTCGTCGATGATGACTGCCTTCGTCTGGGTAGAGCCAACGTCGACTCCTGCTGCATATGACACCGTGTTCACCTCACCTTCGGGTCGGCCAGGGCTTGCTGGCGTCTGGATGCGAGACCCTCGAAGAAGGCATCGACACGATTCTTCATCTGGGCCTCTGAGACAACCCTGCGGTCCATCATGTCGGACTCCATGAACAGGCTTGGGATACCAAGCTCCTCGGTCATGTGCTTCCTGCCATCGGCGAGCCCGGTCGAGACGGTCCTACAGCTCTTGATCGGGTGATAGATGATGCCGTCGACATCGAAGTCCTTCGCCATGTCTGCCAGCACGATGTTCTGGTGGAACATGGAGTCCATTGCATCCCTCACGCTGACAAGAACACCTTCTGCGAGACTCGCAACGGGGTCGGAGAGGTCGTACTCGAAACCTCGGTTGGTACCCCCGGATGCGAACCAGAGGTAGGTCGAGTTGACGAACGTGCCTCCCCAGTCGGTGAAGAGCTCGTTGAATCTGCGGAAGATCGGGTAGCAGGGCACACCAACAAAGAGCAGGCGGTATTTCTCCTCGATGGTCTGGCCGATTCCGTTGGCAGCTTTGTACTCCATCTCCTCAACAAGTCGTTCGAAGTAGCGGGCCCCCTGCTCCGTGCCTCTCAACCCGTTTGCAACGCCGAGGTAGATCGTGCCGTCGGTCAGCGCGTTGAAGAGAGACGGTTTCGCTTCATTGAGTTCGAGAATGCGATTCCACGAGCGACTCATCGTGTTGGCGTGACCGAGCACCTCACGAAACTTGTCGATGTCGAACTTGATGCCCGTGACCTCTTCGCACAGCGTGATCAGCTCTCTCAGCTGCACCTCGACGTATGTGCGGTCTGCCTCGAAGTCGCTGTTGCCCTTCCATGTCTGGAGGCCTGCTTGGCGTGTGCCGGGTATGTCGATGGTGAACATGGGCGTTTCGTACATGCGTTCCCATATCTCCGCCCACTTGATGTAGGTGTTGCATGCGTTGGTGAGCACCGTGATGCCCGGCTTCGGGATCTGCGCCATGGGATGCTCGCCGCCGCGGAGCTGGGTACCAACGTCGGCTTTGACATAGCCGCAGATGTCGGGTGAGTACCCGTGGTCCTCCGCTTCCTCGAGATACTCGTGAGCAACCCTGCGAACAGCCGTCTGGAGCGAGTTGATCTCGGGGAACACGACGGGGAGGTCGAACGTCTTGAGTATCTCGTTGATACTCCCCATGACGAACACGTAGGCAGAGAGCCCACCGGACTTCGCCGTTGTGTCGAGCTCGGCGAACCAGTCCCTGAACAGGGCTGCACCCTCACGATTCCCTCGACCCACCAAGTCCTGTGTGATGTCCAGCGTGGTCATCTCCGCCTCCTTGGGATGATGTGGTACTTCATGCGAAGAGCAGGTTCTCGACGAATGTCTCGACCTGCAGCTCGAGTTGATCGAAGGAGCTCATGTTCTCCTCGAACTCGCTCACGAAATATGCGATTCCCTCGTGGTCGAGGGCGTGGGTATAGGTGACCTGTTCTTCGAGGCCCGGCTCGCACATCTTGGCTGCGGCGAGGATCGCCGCGTCGGCCTTTGCTCCTTGGAGTCTCTCGATGAGCATGGCCTCCTTCGGTTTGCGGAGATCGTGCTGCACGGGGCTGTAGGAGGAGCGTTCCAAGTACGACTCGGCGAGCTGTCTGAGCGGGGAACCCTCTGTGGGAACATCGGATGTGAGGTAGCGCAGACCGATCATGAAGTCGTCATCGACGACGTAACACGTTCGCCCGAGCATCCGGATGAGGTCGAATGGCGGCTGTTCGCAGAAGGCACCCTCGAAGATGACACGGATGCGGTCCTCCCGATTGAGATCGCGTTCCTTGATCAGCGGGATCAGCGCCGCAAGAAGTTCGTTGTGCTCTTCACGAGGGATCATCCCTGCCAGGGCGACCAGTGCGTAGGCATCCTCGGCGGCGACAAGCCACGGTGTGTCCGCCTTGATGGCGTACAGCTCACGGATGAGCCTCCGGTTCTCGTTGAAGAGGGCGATCGATTCGAAAAGTGCCTCATCGGTGATCTCGACTCCTGCCACTTCCTCGGTGACCCTTCTCATCCTGTGATATTCGTGTTCGAGATAGTCCGCGCTCCCTGAGGAGTTCGGATTCTGCGGGAGATACAGGATCTGGCACGGATAGTCGGTGTTTCGACCCCAGACCGCCGCTAGGTTCCTGGCTGCATCACAGATCGGGTGCGATACGAACATCTCCATCGGGATCTGGTCACTCAATGCCATTTCGAGCGACGTCTTGAGGATCGAACAAAGATACGAACCGAAGTGGGAGTCGGCCTGGCCCGGCTCCGTCGGTGCACCACGCACCTTGAAAGGGAGCATGCCTGCTGCATGGATGATCTCCTCGGGGAAGTACACCTGAAAATGACCTGCAACCTTCCCTCCCTCGTCACGCCATCGCTGCACCGTCTCGAAATCGGGAGACTCCACCATGTCCCTGCACTCACCGAGTGCATCATCGAGCGATTTGTCGCGCCATTCGGTGAAGACCCTTGTGGCCGTCAGCGTCATCGTGTACCTCCGGTCGGTTTGGTGGCTGCTCCATCGAAGAACAGGTCAAGAACGTTGTCGAGTCGCGACGATGTGCTTCCGAGTACGTCATAGGCGTACTGGCTGACGATCACCTCCACGAGGGCGACGAACGACCACGAGAGGATGCGTGGGTCGCCTTGCGCCAGTTCGCCATCTCTGATCCCATCTCTGATGATCGCCTCGATCTGTTCCGGCAGGGCAAGTTGATACGCACGAACAAGGCCGTCGCGCTCGGAGCCCGAGAAGGTGTTTATGTCTCGGCGGACGAGACGGGTGAGTTCTCGCTCTTCGTCTGGCAGCTCCAGGAAATCTCTGGTCAGCCGGGCGAGGCGCTCCCTGCATGTACCTGTGGAAGCCACTGCCTGTTCGAACAGACTGCGTTTGCGCTCGAAGTCGTCCAGCATCATCGACGCGTAGAGGCTCTCCTTGCTCGGGAAGTGGTGGTAGAGGCCACCCTTTGTCACCCCAGCGGCGCCGGCGATCATGTCCGTGGTGACATCCGCGTAGTTCCTTGCGACGAACAACGTCCTGGCAGCGGCGATGATCCTCGCCGATGTGGCCTCTGATCTGGTCAGGGTATGTGTGGTGCTTTGCGTCATGTGTGGATACCGACCGACTGACCGGTCGGTATCAGTCTACTTGCTATACGGAGGACGTGTCAACCCAAAGATGTGTCGAACGAGGCTCGCACTCGCTCCTTGAAGGAAGGACCAGGGGATGCGTGCTTCGTGTGCGCCTACCCCTCGAGTTGCGCTCTGAGACGCTCCTGAACGATCGTGGTGGTGAGGTCTGCCCTGGACCGTTCGATCAATGAACGCGCAACATCTGTTGTGCGTCTGAGACCCGAGGTCATGCCATCGGGATAGTCGAGCGACGTCAGGAGGTCGTGGACGGCCTCCATATCGCCGAACGTGGCTTCAGCGCCGGCCAGATCGCCCTTGCGCAGTTGATCGAGCAATCGCCTGCGCAGTTCGCCGACGGCTTCTCCGAGGCCCTTGAGATAGGGCACGGCGTGGATGCCGAGATCCGAAGGCGATGGGAGCGGGGCGTGGGCGACCAGAGCGGCCGTGAGCTCTGCCTCGGCGTACTCCTTGACTGCGTCATAGAAGAAGCCGGCATGGTAGATGTCCCAGTGACCCTCGATACCCGCCTCCGCCTCCGAAATGAGTCCCCTGACCTCGTCCATCAGCTCTCTTGCGAGAGCGGGTTCGCCCCTGTGGAGCGCACGAATCGCGTTCGCCGAGTTGCGGATGATAGGTCGGCTGTTCTTGAGCGACAGTTCCCTGGCTGCATACTTCGTATCGAGTTCGTCCCGGACTTCAGACTCGATTCCGGAGAGGTCGAGAGAGGAGGGACGCATCACCTATCCGGCAATGACACGGACAGTGGGCGTTTCCTCGTACGCAGGTTGTGCTTCTGACACAACCGGGGAGGGTTGTGCCTGCACTGATTCGATCGAGACAACCGTTGCTCGAGGTCGTGAGCGCCGCTGCTTCACGAACAGCAAACCAGCGACGTAGCCGGCGATGGCGATATCGATAGCAATCGTCAGCCCCAGCCACGCAATCGAGCCCATCCACGTCGCAACAGCAAGCGTGAGTATGGCCGTGATGCCGAGGCCGACGAGGATTCGCTGACGACGTATCTGTGCATGGTGTCGCACATAGGCCTCACCGTCGGGATCAGCGGAGGCCACCTGTTCGAGGAGTTGCCTCGTCCGCGCGAAATCACGCGTCGTCGTCTTCGGTGCACGACTGCGATGGTCGAAGAACGAAGGCAACAGGAATGCTGCCCACAATCCTGCGATCAGCAGGGCTACGACATATGGCATCGGCTACGTTCTCTCTGACTCCGCCAGCTGCTCGATCGTAGACACGATCGATACCCTTCAGAGGGATTTGGCGGGAATCTCAGGGGTTGATTACACATTCTGGTCTCGCTCGCTGCTCATAGGCAACTCGGAATCCATACATCAGGATACGCCGATCTCACCCATGACGGCCGAAGTTCCCACCTGCAACCTCCACGGCGTGCCCAAGTACCGGCCCGACCACGCTGAACCCCTCCGAGACGGCTTTGGGGGATCCGGGCATGTTGATGATGAGACACGTGCCCCTGAGTCCGCTCACCCCTCGCGAGAGCATGCCGAACGGAACGCTACCGAACGTGTCGGCCCGCATCGCCTCGGAGATGCCCTGGACCTCTCTGTCGATCACCTGTCTGGTGCCTTCCGGTGTCAGGTCGCGGGGGCTGAGCCCGGTGCCACCCGTAGTGACGATGAGCGATACCTGGTCGGCAAGTCGTGTGAGAACATCTGCGACCGTGTCGATGCCGTCGGCGACAACCACGGACTCGGCAACGGTGAACCCGAGCTCCTCGAGGGCGGCGACGGCAACCGCACCAGACGTGTCCTGTGCTGTTCCTGCCCTCACGGAATCCGACACCGTGACGACGGCTGCGGTCCTGTCATCCACGTCGCCAGTCTCCAGACTTCCCACCGGACTTCGACAGGAGACGGACCGACTCCACAGACGCCGAGCGGTCGATTCCCTTGACCATGTCATACAACACGAGCGCACCGACCGCTGCGCCCGTCATCGCCTCCATCTCGACGCCCGTTCGTGCCTCGACGCCAACGAGCACCTCGATTCGGGCACCTGATTCCGCAGGTTCTATGCCAACCGTCACTCGGTCGATCGAAAGCGGGTGACACAGCGGAATGAGTTCAGCGGTCCGTTTCGTTGCCTGGATCGCTGCGATTCGGATGGTCGCGAGAGCGTCCCCCTTTGCGAGATCGTCAGCGAACAGCCTCTGGGATGTCTCCGGTTCCATCGAGATGAACGCCTCCGCGACAGCAACACGCACCGTTGCAGGTTTCCCTCCGACATCGACCATATGCACGTTCCCCTTGTCATCGAGATGATTCAGATCACTCATCACAGCTTCGCCCTTCCGGCCATTGGAACATCTCGAGCACTACCTCGTCACCGGCCGAGACGGAGCCGGTACCGACTGGAATGACAGCGAACGCATCGGCGTCGGCCAGTGACGAGTGCATGTTCGATCCCTGTCCTCCGGATCTCACAGCCACGAAGGAGCCGCCGAGGTCCTGGGCGAGCAGCACTCTCAAGAAGACCGTCCTTGTGTTGTTGGTGTTCACATCCTCACCCATCGTGCCGACGATCTGGGGTCTGAGCAAGTTGGTTGCACCCATCATGTGCAGAATCGCGGGGCGAACGAACTGCTCGAACGATACGAATGTCGAGACGGGGTTGCCCGGCAATCCGAACAATGGCGTGCCGTTGATCGAACCGAACGCGAACGGCTTGCCAGGTTGGATGGCGACCTTCCAGAATTCGACGCTTCCCAGTTCACCAAGGATCTGCTTCACATAGTCGTAGTCCCCCATCGACACGCCCCCGGTGGAAACCACCATGTCCGCTGTGGAGGCAGCCTCGTCGTACGCTGCTCTGAGGGTCGCGGGGTCGTCCCCGACGATTCCCAGGTCCACAACCGGAACGCCGAGTTCGGCGAGTACCGATCGCAGGAGCACACGATTCGAGTCCCTTATGGTGCCGGGAGCGAGGATCGATATGGAAGGGTCAACGATCTCGTTGCCGGTCGACATGATCGCGACGCTCGGCATCACTGCCACCACCGGGCCCACGCCCGCGCTGGCAAGGCTCGCAAGATGGCGGGACGTGAGCTTGATTCCCTTGTCGACGATGACGTCGCCGGGTGACATGTCGCCGCCAGCCGGTCGCACGTTCTCTCCGAAGACGGCCGACGCACGGATCGATACTCGCCGATGGTCGACCGTCTCGGTGTCTTCGACCTTCACGACGGTGTCCGCGCCCTCGGGCATGGGCGCGCCCGTCATGATCCGAGTGGCCGTCCCTGGCTGAACCGGCATCGTAGGGACCGAGCCTGCCGCAACGTCCTCGTTCACGACGAGCTCGACCGGCGGGGT
>Ga0255052_10002707_pt1 | contig 12642 bp, 12 predicted proteins | sample JV7_2_21_MG_FD_188632 | JGI IMG/M metagenome (GOLD analysis project Ga0255052, IMG submission 188632) | Seawater microbial communities from Jervis Inlet, British Columbia, Canada - JV7_2_21 | ecosystem: Environmental > Aquatic > Marine > Inlet | place: Canada: British Columbia | collected... | reverse complement strand
GAACTGGTTTGTCATCAGTCCGCCGGCTGTATCTTCTTCATGGGCAAGGAGTTCCTGAATGTCCTGAGCTTCCTCCTCTTCGATAGATTCCAGAAGTTCCTGGGCCTTATCAGTTTCAAGGTCAGCGATCAGGTCTGCCGCTTCATCCGGAGGCATCCTCTCAACGACTTCGGTGGCATGATCTTTATCAATGTCTTCGATTATAGCTTTCTGCAGATCAGGATCAAGTTCAGGAAGGGCCTCGGCAGCCACATTTGGGTCTAATCCTTTAAAAAAGGATACTCTCTGCTCATGAGGCACCTTGCTGATAATATCCGCTATATCAGCAGGATGCATGTCCGAAATCATCTGTCGCGGGATGGTCAATGATATTTTTGAAAGCCTGGGCTCAAGTGGCTGTATAAAGCTCCAGCGGATAATGTTCTGCGGGAGAGTTTTCCCGATAAAATGATAAAATTTTTCGCTTTTCCGTTCTATCCCCAGACGTCTCAGAATACCCCTTATTCCTGCATCAACGCCAACAACACAGGCATAGTTATGCTGGCCTTCAAGCTGCACATCATTCACTCTCACAACCTTTGCACCGTCAGCATCAACAATCTGCTTGTCAAATATATCACGCACAATCAGAAGGATTTCATCTGAAGGCTCATAAGGTGCAACCATCGGGGCATAGACCTTCGAAGAAATAATCCGTTTGTTGAAAATGCCGACATTTTCCCATTCAAGGCAATATCGCTTCTTTTTTTCCTCTAAAATGAGAGCAGACACCTGCGGAAGGGGATCACCCTTGATAACAACGAAGTCTTTTAATCTTCCAAGCTCATCCCCCTTGGGGTCTAGTACAGGCTTTTTTAACAGTTCACTGACGAAGAGCTCACCAAAAAGGGGCATGAAGACCTCCTGTCGATCAATATATTTAGGATGATTTTTTACATTCTAACCATGAAGTATACCTAAGGTGATGAATTTTCGGCAAGTTTCAGAGTGTTGTCTGTCAGGGTGGTGCTACCTTCATGACATGATTTTTCTCCCGTATTTTTTTAATGATCAGATTTGTCACCATTCCGTTAAAAACACCTGTGATAAGACCGGCAAAGAGAATGACAGGACTGATCAGCAAAATCGCATCAATCTGCCTGACAAAAAGAAGATAGGCAAGAAATAACTGGGTAACATTATGTGTAAGTGCACCCACAATACTGACGCTTACAGGGCCGGAGATCCTTCCGGCAATTTCTTTAACTCCCCACATGACGATTGTGCTTGCAACTCCGCCACAAAGGCTCATTATAAATGCAGGGCCCAGGAAAGTACCGGCCAGCAGGCTTCGTATAAATACCCTCACAAGAGTTACTGTCATCCCGGCCTTTAATCCGTATAGATACAGAGTAGTTAAAGTAATAATATTGGCAAGACCCAACCGCAGCCACGGCACAGGGGTAGGGATCAACGCTTCAATACTGTGCAGTCCAACAGCATACGCTGAAAGAAGAGCTATATGGACAGTTTCAGAACTTTTATTATCTTTCGTCACTTACTTGATATTCTTTATTTAAAATAACAATTTTATCTCTTAAGCCCTTTGTAAGGTGAATTTTCTTACCAGCATCTACAAGCACACCTCCAAATCCTTTTGACTCAAGAAGTTTCATGCCTTCTTCAACGCCAAGAATGAAAACAGCTGTAGAGAGGCCATCAGCAAGGTATCCTTCAGGAGCAATTACTGATGAACTTATCAGGCCCAAAACAGCTGGAAAACCTGTTTTGGAATCAAGGATATGATGATAACGAGTCCCATTGCTCATAAAGAATCTCTGGTAGTCCCCGGATGTTGATATAGCGCTATTTTCAAGACCCAGACTTGCAATGATGTCTTCCCATGGCTTTTCTGAATCTGATTCAGGCCGGGGATTCTGAATGCCCACTTTCCATGCATTGCGAGATGAGTTCAGTCCGAATCCCCTTATATCACCTGCAATAGCGACAAGGGCCGATTTTATTCCCATTGCTTTTATCGCGTCTACCGCCTTATCTGCGGCATAGCCTTTTGCAATGCCGCCCAGGTCAAGTTCCATCCCCTTATCTTCCAGGAATATTTCTGATTTAATTTCATCGATTTTTATTTTTTTAAAGTCAACAAGCTTTAACGCACCTTCAATCTCGTTTTCTGATGGTATTGATTGCTCTGCCGTGCTCTTTGAAAACTTCCAGAGACTGATGACCGGTGCAATGGATGTGTCAAAAGCCCCGCCTGATGCATTTGAAACAGCCACAGCTTTTTGAACAATTTCTAATGTCTCCCTGCTTACTCTGACAGGTGTGATTCCGGCTGCCCTGTTCACGGTACTTATTTCACTGTCTGGAGAAAAGTAATTCAGCAGTGTCTCGAGTTTTTTTATTTCGGCAAATCCTGCCTCAGTGGCCACTTTTGCTTCTGCTCTTGATGACGCGACTATTGTGATGGAGCAAAATGTATCCATCAATATCCGGCTTTCTTTATACATTTTTTCTTTTTTTGTACAACCTGACAAAAGCAGAAAACAGTAAACAGTAAAAAGTAAAAAGTAAAAAGAGAAAAGTAAAAAGTGAGCAGTTTTCGGTTTTCGACTGTCAGTAACCGGCAAGTAAAGAACGGAAGAACTATTTTTTTTACAGATTACTGACTTCTGGTTACTGCCTGCTGTCTTACTCATGCGGCCCTCTCGTCTTCAGACAGCTTTTTCTTGAGGAAATGTCCTGTATACGATTCTTTTTTTAAAGCTACCTCTTCCGGTGTGCCGGAGGCCACTAATTGTCCCCCGTCATCTCCACTCTCAGGCCCAAGATCAATAATGTAGTCTGCGCTTTTAACTACATCCAGGTTATGTTCAATAACAATGACACTGTTGCCTGCAGTTACAAGTTCATTCAGTACATCAAGAAGTTTCTGAATATCGACAAAGTGAAGGCCTGTGGTTGGCTCATCAAGAATGTATAGAGTTTTGCCAGTACTCCTTTTGCTCAATTCTCTGGAGAGTTTAATCCTTTGCGCCTCACCCCCTGAAAGAGTGGTGGCTGACTGACCGAGCTGTATATATCCCAGGCCGACTTTTGCCAAAGTGGAAAGTTTGCTTTTTAATGGAGGTATCGCGTTAAAAAATTCAAGTGCCTGAGATACAGTCATGTTCAGGACATCTGAAATATTTTTATCCTTATATCTGATTTCAAGTGTTTCCTTATTATATCTGCTCCCCCTGCATGTCTCACAGTCAACATATACATCCGGCAGGAAATGCATCGAGACTTTGAGAAGACCATCACCCTTGCACGCCTCACATCTTCCGCCCGAAACATTAAAGCTGAACCTGCCCGGTTTGTATCCCCTTACTCTTGAATCAGGCACAAGCGAAAACAGTTTTCTTATAAATGTATAAATGCCTGTATATGTAGCAGGGTTTGAACGCGGGGTCCTTCCAAGAGGGGACTGGTCTATATCGATTACTTTGTCAATCTTTTCGATTCCATCTATGCTGTCATGCTCTCCCGGAATATTACTTGAAGAATAGAGTTTTTTCGCAAACGCTTTATAGAGTATTTCAAGGACAAGCGTACTCTTGCCTGAACCGGATATACCTGTCACACAAGTAAAAACACCAAGTGGTATTTTCACATCAATGTTTTTTAGATTGTATGCCTTTGCCCCTTTTATCGTAATAAATTCCTGCGGTTTTCTTCTTTGCTCAGGAATGCGTATTGTAAGCTGTTTTCGCAGATAAGCACCTGTCAGAGATTTCTTGTCTTCACTGATATGCTGCATGCTTCCCTCCGAAACTATATAGCCCCCATTTATTCCGGCTTCAGGGCCCAAATCAATTATATGATCAGCTCTCTTCATTGTATCTTCATCATGTTCAACCACAATTACGGTATTCCCTAATTCTTTTAGCTTGCAGAGACTGTCCAGGAGTTTGCCACAATCCCTGGGGTGCAACCCTATGCTTGGCTCATCAAAGATATAAAGGACCCCCGAAAGAGAAGACCCAACCTGTGTCGCAAGTTTAATCCTCTGCCCTTCTCCACTGGACAGAGTACTTGCAGGTCTGTCTATTGTTAAGTAACCGAGCCCGACCTTGCAGAGAAAATGCAGTCTTTCCTTTACTTCCTTTAGTATCTTGGAAGCTATTAAACGCTCGGACTTGGTGAGTTTCAGATTCTCTAAAAAATAAAGCGTCTCTTTTAAAGACTTTGAGGAAAGATCAGAGATATTTAATCCACCTATTTTTGCAGCAAGTGATTCCTTTCGGAGTCTCGCACCTTTACACATGGGACAAACAACCATATTATCATGGTCTTCACCTTCTTCATCAGCATTTTTAAAACCAAGCCCCCTGCATTTTGGGCAGGCACCAGTGGAACTGTTAAAAGAAAAGAACATTGGGCTCATTTCCGGGTAATTCGTACCACAGTTCGGACATGCAAGCTTGGTGCTGAAGAATATATCTCTCTCTTCATCAATAATATTAATGATTACAACTTCACTAAAACCGATTGCCTGTGCAATAGCTTCATATATATGTTTACCAATGCTCGGCTTAATTATAAGTCTGTCTATCACAATATCTATATTGTGCCTTTTATGCTTATTAAGATTTACTTCTCTGGTAATATCTACTATTTCACCATCTATTCTCGCCCTGATAAATCCCTTTCTGTGAGCTTCGTATAATTCCTTCTTGTATTCCCCTTTTCTACCCATTACAATTGGTGACAACACCTGGATTTTGGTTCCATTCGGCATGGCGGCAACTGACTCTACTATTTGCTGTGTCTTTTGCGAAGCAACGGGACTGCTGCATTTATAACATGTCAGCTCGCTTATTCTTGTATATGCGACCCGAAGATAATCATATATTTCTGTGATCGTTCCAACAGTAGAACGGCGACTTTTCGTCGTGGTCTTCTGTTCAATCGCGATAGATGGAGAAAGCCCTTCTATGGAATCTACATCAGGCTTTTGAAATTTATCGAGGAATTGCCTTGCATATGCAGACAGGCTTTCAACATATCTCCTCTGCCCCTCGGCATATATGGTATCAAATGCAAGCGAGGACTTACCCGAACCTGACGGTCCGGTAATTACAATAATGCTGTTACGGGGTATTTTTAGACTTATATTCTTCAGGTTATGTACACGGGCACCTTTTATTACAATATTGCTAAGCATAAATTAACTCCAAGGATATAAACGATTTTAACTATAACTTATGCGAGTCGCAACTTGTCAAACGATAGGTTAATTTTATATAATTATTAGATGTCTTTTAATTAACCTCAAAGAACAATCTATTTATATTTTCCGGAGGAAACAATATGAAAAAGAAAAGTTACCTATTCACATCCGAGTCCGTATCAGAAGGACATCCAGATAAAGTAGCTGATCAGATCTCAGACGCAGTTCTTGATTCTATTTTTGAACAGGATACAGCCGCCCGCGTAGCATGCGAAACCCTTGTAAATACAGGGATGGTTATAATCTCTGGGGAAATTACTACCAACGCCTGGGTAGATTTACAGGATGTAGTTCGCAAGACAGTGAAAAATATCGGCTACAACCATTCAGATATGGGATTTGACTGGGAATCATGTGCAGTGCTGACCTCGATTGACAAGCAGTCTTCGGATATAGCAATGGGCGTTGATGAATCCAATGATCATGAGCAGGGCGCCGGAGATCAGGGAATAATGTTCGGCTATGCTACAAACGAGACCAAGGTACTAATGCCGGCACCGATCACATATGCACATTTGCTCATGCGTCGCCAGGCCGAAGTCCGTAAAAACGGAACACTGCCCTGGTTACGTCCGGACGCTAAAAGCCAGGTAACCATGCGCTATGAAAATTTCAAGCCTGTCAGTATCGAAGCTGTAGTCCTTTCAACACAGCACTCGCCTGATATAGAGTATAAAAATCTTAAAGAGGCGGTGATGGATGAAATTATACTGCCGGTTTTACCCAAAGACTTGATCCATTCCGGGACTAAGTTTCATATCAATCCTACAGGTCGTTTCGTAATCGGGGGCCCTGTAGGTGACTGTGGAGTTACAGGCCGTAAAATAATCGTCGATACATATGGTGGTGCCGCACGTCATGGTGGCGGAGCATTTTCCGGCAAAGATCCTTCCAAAGTAGACCGGTCTGCTGCTTATGCAGCCCGCTATGTAGCAAAGAATATAGTGGCCGCAGGCCTTGCAGACCGCTGCGAAATCCAGGTTTCCTACGCTATAGGCGTTGCTGAGCCTACATCCATCGATATTGAAACATTCGGTACAGGCAAGATTGAAGAAAATAAACTTATAGAACTTGTGAGAAAGCATTTCGATCTCAGGCCGCGCGGTCTGATCAAAATGCTCGACCTGTTAAGGCCAATTTACACTCCGACCGCTTCTTATGGTCATTTTGGCCGGGAAAATGAAGGCTTCTCCTGGGAAAATACAGATATGGCTGATACACTGAAGGAAGCATTAAAAAAGTAATTAATTACAGACAATTTTTAAATATCATAAAGAAAGAGTTTTTCAGGAGGTTTTCATATGTCAACTGTAAATGTAGAGAAAAAGTCTAAAGATTATAAAGTCGCGGACATAAGTCTGGCTGAATGGGGAAGAAAAGAAATCGAAATCGCCGAAAAAGAGATGCCCGGCCTTATGTCAGTCAGAGAACAATATGCTTCTGAACAACCATTAAAAGGAGTCAGGATCTCCGGCTCTCTTCATATGACTATACAGACCGCTGTGCTGATCGAAACCCTTACCGCTATTGGAGCAGATGTCAGATGGGCAAGCTGCAACATCTTTTCAACCCAGGACCATGCTGCTGCTGCAATCGCAGTCACAGGCGTTCCGGTTTTCGCCTGGAAGGGTGAAACCCTGGAGGATTACTGGTTATGTACAAACGAGGCATTGACGTTCCCCGGCGGACTGGGGCCGCAGTTGATCGTTGATGATGGAGGAGATGCAACACTGTTCATTCATCGAGGTTATGAAGCAGAAAATGACGCTTCTATTCTCGATGTGCATACAGACAATAAGGAACTGCAGATAATCAATAACCTGTTAAAATCCCTGTTCGTTGATGACAACCAGAAATGGCACAGGATCGTATCAGAATGGAAAGGTGTCAGTGAGGAAACCACAACCGGCGTCCACAGGCTGTACGAAATGATGGATAAGGGGACACTGCTCATTCCGGCAATAAATGTAAATGACTCCGTAACCAAGTCAAAATTTGACAATCTCTATGGATGCAGGGAATCGCTTGCAGACGGCATCAAAAGAGCAACAGACGTAATGCTTGCAGGAAAGGTCTCTGTAGTCTGTGGATACGGTGATGTTGGCAAAGGATGTGCTCAGTCATTAAAAGAATACGGATCAAGAGTGATAGTCACCGAGATAGATCCTATCTGCGCTCTTCAGGCAGCAATGGAGGGCTATGAGGTAGCTACGGTAGAGGACACGCTCGGTGAAGGAGACCTGTATGTGACCACAACAGGAAATAAAGACATTATTAAGATTGAGCATATGGCCAAAATGAAGGATCAGGCAATCGTATGTAACATAGGACATTTTGATAATGAGATACAGGTCAATGAGCTTAATGAATACAAAGGAATAAAATTAATTAATATAAAACCGCAGGTTGATAAATATGTCTTTCCTGAAGGACATTCAATATTTTTGCTTGCAGAAGGCAGGCTGGTAAATCTTGGTTGCGCCACAGGCCACCCATCGTTTGTCATGTCTAACAGTTTTACGAACCAGACGCTTGCCCAGCTAGATTTATGGGAAAACAGGGCCACATACGAAAAGAAAGTGTACAGGCTTTCAAAAAAGCTGGACGAAGAAGTTGCACGTCTCCATCTGGATAAAATCGGGGTCAAATTAACCAGGCTAACACAGGAACAGGCAGACTACATCGGCGTTCCTGTTGACGGACCATATAAGGCCGAGCATTACAGATACTAGTCAGTTCCTGTTGCAGAAAGTCAGTTTTTGTCATTGTCCGGCTTGACCGGACAATCCAGACATGTCCTCGTGAAAACGGGGAACCATAATATATAAACACTAGATTCCCCGATCAAGTCGGGGAATGACCGTTATTAGAATTTCGGCTTTTATATCTTCTGAAGAATCTCCAGAGTCTTCTTTATAACTTTCCTGTCCCATAATATAGTAAAGTGATTCGCTTTCACATTGTAATGCTCTGAAGCCCATGGCAACACAGAGCTGTCTGCTGTCACCATAATATCACCCTTGCCAGACGTTATTTCATCCGGAACAGCCAAAGCCGGTACGAATTTGAGCAGGGAGTCGGGGATAGTCAACAGCTTATTCGGATAAAATCTTGTTCCCCTTTTCTCCCATTTGTAAATATTAAGAATCTCAGTCTGCAGCCCTCCAAATGACAAGTAGCGGATTTTCTCTGAGCGAGTATCCTTGAGATGTTTGAAAAATTCAGCCCCGGGCATCAACTCCTTCAGCGCATTTCCATCTATGAGATCAATAATCCTTTTTAAAACACTTGAAATCGTACCATGAGTTTCCCTGGGAAGTATATTGCTTATCACCCCAGACAAGAAAGGGAGGTACTTCCCGATATTTGAGAGAGAACTGCCGTCATGCGGCGATGCTATAGTTATAAGCGCTTTTATCTGTGGGGATTTCAGTTCCATATATTTCCGCGCAATCAGCCCTCCCCGGCTATGGCCTATCAGTGCTATCGGTTTTTCAGGGAAGACTCTCTTGATCTGTAACATAACTTTCTTTAGATCGTTCACCGCTGCATCTATTGGCCCTACAGGCCTGCTCTGCGTCCAGCATACGAGGTTGTACCCATTGCTCTTCAGGATTGGCCAGAGGCTGTCTACTGAATCAGGTATTTCCCCTGTTGTGATTTTTCCTTTTTGCAGTTTTGATGTTGCTTTGGGGGGTGTAGCAGTAAAGTATTTCAGGGGAATGTTTTTGGCAAATATTTTCGTTTCCAGAGGAGTGATCCAGATACTTTTGTCTGTACCGAGACCATGAACAAATATCACAACAGGTTTGTCTGTCCTGCCTTTATGAATAGTTATATCCAGCGCCATAATTCAATGCCTGGAAATGCATAATTGTTATGGTAAGTGAATCAGGGGATCTCTATTTTCTTAAGTGTACCGTCTTTATCCAAACATACTACTTTAGTTATCTGCGCGTTTCTGATCATACGGTCACATAATTTACAGGGGTTTGCGCCTGCAAAACTTTTATCTTCCTCAAAACCTGCTATATAAATTACAGATCCCTTCATTCTATCGGGAGGGCCATTGATTATCGCGTTCTGCTCTGCATGGACAGCTTCGCATAACTCATATCTTTCACCTGATGGAATGTTCTGCTCTTTCCTGATACATGTATCAATGTCTACACAGTTCTCCAAACCGCGAGGTGAACCATTATAGCCCGTACTGATTATTACCCTGTCTTTGACAATAACAGCCCCGTACTGCCTGCGCATACAGGTAGATCGTGTTGAAACCACTTTTGCTATCTCTATAAAATAATTGTCCCAGTCAGGTCTTATATTCATAATATCAGAAATTCTGTCATTCCCGGATTAAATAATCGTTAACCTAATTAAACAGCTGTTTTAGGATTGATATTATAATAAATGTACTTAGTTCCTGTCAGTAATCAAAGCACGATAACCTTCACCAGCAAGTTTTTCCGCAACAGAATAGGCACTTTCGTAGTCTTTAAACCTGCCAATCCTCACCCTGTAGTATTTTTCTCCCTGTAAATAGACAGAAGTGATATCTACATTTTTGTACTGTATTTCCAGTCCTCTCTTAAGCCTGGACGCATTAGATCTCTCCGTAAAAGAACCAACCTGTATAGTCAGATTGCCGGATACTTTTGAAGGAGCAAAGGGTATTCTTTTTAAATAACGCTTATCCCTTCCAAGATATTCAATTCTGACCCTCCCTACTCCTTTACCTTCAAAACCTATCGCCTTTGCAGCGCCATATGAAAGGTCGAGATCCCTGCCGCGGATGAAAGGCCCCCGGTCATTGACCGTAACCACAACCACTTTACCGTTATCTGGGTTGGTAACACGCAGCTTTGTCCCGAATTTCATAGTCTTGTGTGCAGCAGATAAACCGTACATATTATACCTCTCACCTGATGAAGTTGGTCTTCCGTGAAATTTGGAACCATACCATGAGGCAGTTACATACTCACCTCCTGGCCGCGGCTTATATGTTGCTGAAGGTGTAGTGATGCAGGATGAAAGAAAAAATAGTGCGAATATAAGTATCAGCCGATTCATAGGTAATATAATACAATTATTACGGCAAATAATGAGAAGTTAGTTATTCGTTAGGCGTCAATTGTTAATTGCTCCGTCCCCTTATTCCAGTCCGGCATACATTTCTGCAGTAACTTAATATATTTTTTTCATGAGAAGGAGTTCTCAAATGAGACATAATTACTTTTTTCGGTGTCTGGATAGTGCAAATAATTGCGACGCTGTGACAGCTATTGCTTGCCTTGGGAAAATCCTACAAGCAACGAGCATATGAATCAATGAGAGATAATCGAGTACAGCAGTTGTCAAGTATTCCTTGACAACTAATTTTTTTGTTGACATAGGGGCCTCTTCTCTATTATCATTTAATTGAGTTCACTGCCTATCGGCTTTGAACCAATCGAGGTTTCGGCCTGCTGAACCAGCGTAGCAAATCAGCGGCCTTTTTTATTGCCTTCATTCAGAAAGTTCTTCATCTTCCACTCCGGTGATCTTCTAATCTTTCCAATACTGTTATCAGCTTTATAACAGGTCACAAAATCTCCTTTCAGCTTTCCGGATCTTTTCTGGCGTATCTCAATAACAACTACAAAGTCTTCGTAAATGACACAAACTCTTCGACCCGGATCATATTTTCTTTTCAACTTGTCCCACCCCTTATAAAGGTTTGCTTCCGGGGTTTCCAGTGTTGCCTTGATCCAGTCAATTCGCTGCGCACGAGCACGTGAAAATTGATCTTTCCTTCTATCTCTTGTACTGCTTTCATAAAATGCGTGGTCAAATTTATCCGCTCTAAAGTACACCACAATACCGTCAAATGTAGTAACCGTCCCTCTGCAATAAACACGTTCGTAATGCGCTCTGTACTGGGCTTCTGTTTCATACTCCAGCAACTGTGGTAATGCCACCTACCAGCCCCCATGGAGCTTAATACAAAACATATTGTATTTGCTTTCTGACCTGGCAGTCGGCTCAAGCCTTTCCCTACCAAGATGACTTTCCAGTCTCACAACAAGCGTTTCTTTTGCTGAGCCCTCTTTTAATGTATTATTCAGTCTGCTGCTTGCCGCTCCAAGCAGCAAGTCACAAAGCTGAATCATAACCACCTGTCCTGACGGCAGAGACTGGACTGATTTTATTTCAGACGAAAGGTTTGAATAAAAAAGGCACCTCTTGAGTACCTGCATTCTTCGCGGATCACGGTTTGTCTTTGCATCACAATAGATATTATATTCATTAAAGTCGAGAATCCAGTTATGAAGCATTTGATAGTAAAACTTGTAAAAACCCAATTCCTCGTCATTATCATGCAGCTCCATATTGACCTGAGCATGGTCAACAGCAATGCATCGAAAGCGCATATCTAAACCGTATGACTCGAAAAGATCAATAAGCTCAAGATAAAAAGGCAACCGAGAGGGAGCTACTTTAGACCACTTGATCTCGCCCCATGTATTATGTTTTTCTCTTATGCCCCGAACTTTTCCCTTAACTTCAGTGCGCAAGTCAGCAGGCAGCCACAAACTGCCAATCATGAGATAACGGCCCCCGGGTTTTTGTGAAGTAAAAAGATCAGGCATCGCCTCATCACAATAGACTTCGAACTTCATCCTGTCACCTCCGCAGTCGTCCGGAGATTCCGGACAGCTAATTTATTTGAAGGGCTACCCGCCTTTTGAACTATCCGGAATTTCCGGATAGTTGCCCCGGACTTCAGTTCACCTTCTTCATAAATGTTATTACTGTATTCATTTATAGTGCGTACGTCCTTCTGAAATAGATCAGCCATAAGTTTTTGACTAAGCCATACTGTTTCATCCTGTAAACGCACCTGCACTTTGTTTTGTCCGTCTTCGGTCTGGTAAATCAGGATATCTGAATTTTGCTTGCTCATAACTTGCCCTTTTAAATCTCCCCTATCCCCTCTTTTTTAAAGAGGGGGTTAATCACCCAAATTCGAAAAAAAACCCGCCAGAATTAAGCATACTAAGCAGAGGCTTGGCGGGTGTGCTATAAGTAGTATATAAGAACTTCAGCTCTTCATGTCAACATTAATAATACAAATTAATATATCTCATTAATTATTACGAACACTTTGTAAAACCGCAGTCCCTACATACAGCACATCCACCTTCGTGTTCTACTGCGCCGCCGCATTCGAGACATGCACCACAGAGCATGGTCTTATCGTCTTTGGAATGTGAACCGTTTCCGTTCTTTTTTTCACCAACCTGTTTGTATCTTTCCAATGCCTTTGAAATCGCATCTGAGCAGGATGATATCTTGCCGCCCGCTGCCCATTCAGGGCTATGGCAGCT
>Ga0255052_10002706_pt1 | contig 12652 bp, 8 predicted proteins | sample JV7_2_21_MG_FD_188632 | JGI IMG/M metagenome (GOLD analysis project Ga0255052, IMG submission 188632) | Seawater microbial communities from Jervis Inlet, British Columbia, Canada - JV7_2_21 | ecosystem: Environmental > Aquatic > Marine > Inlet | place: Canada: British Columbia | collected... | reverse complement strand
GATCCGGCGTCGCCCGCGACACGATCTGGACCACTTCCGCTGCCGCACGTTCGTCCTCGAAGACGCCAATGCCGACGCCCGCGAGCAATGCGGCTCCGTATGATGCGTCCGCGACGGCAGGAAGTTCGACGGTGATGTTCAGCACGTCAGCAACGATCTGACGCCAAAGCGCGCTGCGCGCGCCTCCACCTGTCAGGCGCGCGGTCGCGAAGCCAAGTTCCTTGGACTTCATAACCTCAAGACAATCCCGCAGCGAGTAAGCGACGCCCTCATAGAGCGCACGGACGAAGTGACCGCCGCCGTGATTGAAGCCCGCTCCAACAAAATCCGCGCGCAGCAGCGGGTCCCAATAGGGGCTTCGTTCGCCGTTGAGATAGGGATGGAAGAACAATCCTTCCGAACCGGGACGCACCATTGCAGCACGCGCATCCATGGCGTCGAAGACCGCGCTGCCGTCTTCACCTTCGCGGCGGAAGAACGTATCGCGCAGCCATTTGTGCGCCGATGCGCAGGAATTGGTGGCAGCGATAACGTACCAGTGATCCGGCACGACATGGTAATAGTTGATCAGCGAAAAGTCGGGCCTCGCCCTGGGCGACAGCACATTCACTGTTGCCGCTGTCGCGAGTTTCACAACGCCGATGCCTTCACGTACCATGCCGGCACCGAAGGTCTCGGCGGCGGTGTCCGACGTGCCGCAAACCACCGGAGTGCCTTCCGCCAGACCCGTGGCTTGCGCGGCTCGCGCAGTCACCTTGCCGACGACGGTGCTCGGCTTCACGATCGGCGGTAGCGTGGCCATCGGCCAGCCGATCATGTCGCATAGTTCCTTGGACCACTCGCCGGTCTGCGCATCCAGCATCAGGGTGCCGAGCGCATCGATGGTGTCGATTTCCCAGGTGCCGGTGAATTGCGCGCGCAGCCAGTCCTTGGCGACGTAAAGCCGCTTCACGCGTGCAAACGCTTCCGGTTCTTGGTTACGCAGCCACAGCATCTGCGGCAGCGTCCAGGTCGGATTGGCGCGGTTCGCCCCGATTTCGAGAATGCGCGCGTCAGCCCTGTCGCGAAGTTGCTGTGTCTCCTCCCGGCTGCGCTGATCGTTCCAGAGAATGGCCGGACGTATCACATGGCCGTCGGCATCCTCCAGCACCTGCGTGTGGGCGCCGGCGGAAAACGAAATCGCTGCGATATCTGAAGCTGGCCGGCCGGATGCCTTGAGGCCGCGGCGCAATGCATCGCAGGCTGCAAGCCACCAATCGTCCGGGTTTTGCTCGCTCCAGCCGGGATGCGGCGATGATGTCGCAACAGATGCCGACGCCTCGCTGACCAGCGAGCCATCGGCCTTGATAATGCTGATCTTGAGCGAACCCGCGCCAAGATCAATTCCCACCAGAAGAGGATCAGACGCTGCCATAGTGGGCGTCCTCCCCTGCAGCAGCACGGATGTACGCCATGTCAATCACGACGAATGTCTTTCGCATTCGCACCGGCGCGCAGCCCGATCTTGCCGGGATTGAACAGATTGCCCGGATCGAGCGCATCTTTGATCGATTGCAGGACCACGAGGCCAGCGCCAAGTTCGCGCTTCATCCACGGATTGCGGAACAGGCCGGCGCCGTGGTGATGCGCAATCGAACCGCCATGATCGAGTGTTAGCTGCTGCACGGCATCCCAAAGCTTCTGGTGAATAGGCAGCGCCTGATCATCCGGCATCGGAGGCAACCGCACCGTCATGTACTGGCAGGCGCCTTCGGGATAAACATGCGACCAGTGCGCGCCGAAATGTATCCCCGGATAAATCGCGCGCACGGCGTTGCCGATGGCGTCATACATCGCAGGAATCGCCGACCAGTTACCGGTCACCTCAATGGTGTCGTTGAAGTAGCCCGCGTCATGCCATTTCTGCGAATAGGCTACGTAGCGGTTCTGCTTCCAGTGCTCATAAGGACCGTCAGGGCCGACCTCACCGCCCTGAGCGGCGGCGATTTCAAGCGCCATGCCCTGCTCGGCCGTGACCATGGGCTCGCTGCCGCAAAACTGGAGCACCGCAAGAAACGGCTTGGTCTTGAACAGTGCGATATCCTTAGTGCGCTCGTCGCTCTCCACGCGATCATAGAGCCGCACGATCGTCGGGCGCAGTTCGGCCTGCATGATCAGACGCGCGCTATCCAGAGCTGCCTGCAATGACGGGAATGCAAGCACGACACCGCGCTCCACGGCGGGTTTCTTGAAGATACGCAGCGTCGCTTCAGTGATGATTCCGAGAGTGCCTTCACTCCCGATCATCAGGTCACGGATGGACGGACCGACCGAGCGTCGCGCAACAGGCCGCACGTCGAGGGGCGTGCCGTCCGGCAGCACGGCCTTGAGGCCGACGACGATGTCCTCGATCTTTCCATAACGGCTGCTCAACTGTCCGCCGCCACGGCAGGCAAGCCAACCGCCGACGGTCGATATTTCGATGGACTGCGGCAGATGTCCGCTGGTGTATCCGGCTTCGTTAAGCTGCTGCTCGAAATCAGCGCCATTCATGCCGGCCTGCACCGTGACAACCGCGTCGGTCGGATTGATGGAGACAATCTTGTCGAGCCGGCGCGTGTCCACCATGATCTCGCCGCCGAGCGGAATCGCTCCGCCGAGCACACCGGAACCGTTCCCGTATGGAATAACCGGAACGTTGCGCGCCTTTGCAAGCTGAACGATGCGAACGATCTCATCCTGGTTCGCTGGACGCACGACCAGGCGAGGAACGGTGCCTGCAATTTCTCCTGCCCGCTCGCGGAAAACGGCAAACGGCAGACGATCCCTCGAATAGCCGAGTCTCTGATCGAAGGACGTCAGAACATTGGCTTGACCAACGATGGCGCCAAAAGCAGACGCAAGATCCGCATCGACGCGATCGTTATCGCGAATTGCAGCGATGGTGGTTGCGGTCATGACAGCCCCTGCCCAGAGGCCAAATTCGCCACGCTCACTCAACGTCCTCCCTGATCGCGTCAATTTCCGTGATTGAACAAATGGTTTGCGCAATCGTTTGTTCAAACGTCGTACAAACTTCCGCGTGGGTCAAGTTAAAATTTATCGCGGAGCTGGGCCTGTGGAGGCGCGAACGACAAGACCGTCTGGCGCCAATGGCGCGACAGGTTGCGGCGCACCGCCGTTCAGGAGATCGATCAGGAGATCAGAAGCAATTTCGCCCATGAGTTCGGTCGGCATCTTCACCGACGTCAGCTGGGGATAGAGCATTGTCGCGACCGGCGCGTCATGCAGTCCCACCACCGAAACGTCGCGCGGAATTTGCAAACCGGCCTCATGCAAGACGGCCATTGCACCCGCCGCCGTCACCAGCGTCGCGCCCAGAACTGCTGTCGGCTTCTGAGCGAGCAGACTACGCATCGCGTCCGCACCACCCTCCGCAGTGTACCCTGCGACGGCGACCAGCTTGGGATCAAAGGGAATGCGGTGACGCTTGAGGCCGTCGCGATATCCCGCCAGACGCTCGCCGGCATTGAACCCACCGGGCCGGCCTGCCAGATGCGCAATTCGCCTGTGTCCCAGCTGCGCCAGATGATCGACGGCAATCGCCGCAGCGGCGCGGCTGTCCAGCACGACACAATAGGGAGTGCCTGGCAGCTGCCGGTTAAGCAACACGAATGGAGCGTGAGTGGATTCCAGTTCTTCACGCAGCAGTCGATCGTCGTCGAGGCTGGCAACCAGCAATCCATCGGCGCGGTTGCCGTGTGACAACCGATGATAGACCGCATCGGTCGCTCCCGACTCGCGATGCGCAATCAGCAGCGAATAACCGTGTCGGGCAGATGATTTCTCTGCGCCGCGAATAGCAGACGCAAATACCGGGTTGTCGAGCTGCGGAACGATCAGGCCGAGGGTCTGGCTGCGCGACGTTCGCAATCCCTGCGCGAGCGTATTCGGCGAATAGTCCAGAGTGCGCGCGCTCTTTAGAATGCGCTCGCGGGTTTCATCGCGAATACGCTGATTTGTCTCGCCACGAAGCACGCGGGACGCCGTGGAGATATCCACGCCTGCCATGCGGGCCACATCAGCCAATCGCGGTCTCATGGATGCACCGACGGTTGCAATGAGGCCACAACCTAGAAAACAGACCGCCATGACGCAAGCGGTCAGTGCAAACCGCCCGTCACGCCGAGACGATAGCCCGCCTAGCGACAAGAGAGCGTGCGCTGATCGATGAAACAACGGAGGGGTTACGCTCCTCCCGACGCGATCCTTCAGACGCGCTCTCGATGAAGCGATCGGTGGTGGCGGCTGAGATCCGCCGCGTCGTCGCGTGCGGATCCCGTCATCTCGTGCTGCAAACAAAGAAGCCCCCGAAGGGGCTTTGTAAGGTTACACTGCGTCCTTGGCAGCTTTGACCGGGCGAGCCCTGACGATCTTTCGTGCAGGCTTTGCCTTGAAGGTCATGGCCTCGCCGGTGAAGGGATTGGTTCCCTTGCGGGCCTTGGTTGCAGGCTTCTTGATAACAACGAACTTCGCAAAACCGGGAACCAGGAAGACGCCAGACTTCTTGAGCTCTTTGTATCCGACCGTCGCAAGCGTCTCGAGAACGCCCTTAACTTCCTTCTTGGAAATTTCGGTCTCTGCAGCGATCTTCTCAATCAGCTGCGATTTCGTCATTTGGACTGCCATAACTACTCCCTTTGATTCGAGTCAGAACACACTATTGATAATTCCACCAAAAAGGGCTTTCGGTCAGCCGTTTGCACAGCTTTGTGGGCTTTTTGCCGGGGATTTCCATAGAAATCGTGTGCCGCCGAGCGTTCTGAGGGCGGTTTTTGGCTTGTACTGCAGCCTTTGGGCCCGGCCGCCGGGGGCAATGGAATCAAGCCCACGCTCCCGGCGGAGTGGCCCCCTGCTGTCCGGACCCGTCGCGAGCGCGGGCGGCACCCGCCAGAATTCAGGGATTTTGTCAGGCGCAACCGACAGCGAGGCCGCATTTGATGCCGCCCCACCTGATCCGCGGAATCGTTGACTACTGAAAAAGCTTTATCGCGTTGGCGAAGGTTTGATCGCCGCTGTCGGATCACGAGAGCATGTCGCGGCCGTCAGACAGCGGCGCCCCGCTCCATTGCGAGTTCCGCTTGCAGGTTTGCAACGTCGCGATAGATGGATGCGACGGCCAGCACCCTGCCCTTGTGCTTGTATCGAAGCAGAGAATCCATGGCGTTGATGTCTCCATCGACGACGATCTCGTCCCATTGCTCCGCATGGCCGACATAGTTGATCGGCACATCATAATGCTGGCTCCAGAAGAACGGCACCGCGTCGAACGCCTCGCGTTGTCCAAGCATATTGCGCGCCGCGGTTTGTCCCTGGCGCTGGGCGACCACCCAGTGTTCAACACGGATGTTCTCGCCGGAATACGGATCAGGCCAGCGCGCGATATCACCTGCGGCATAAATCCCCGAAGCGCTGGTCTCGAGGTGCGCATTCACCATCACGCCGCGATCCAGCGCCAAACCAGCGCCTTCGGCCAATGCGAGCCGCGGACGAACGCCGATGCCGACGACAACAACGTCGGCCTCCAGAACACCTCCGCTTTTGAGGGTCGCGTTCCGGTCATCAATGCTGACCACCGTGTCCTCGAGATGGAAGATCACGCCGTGCTCCTCATGCAGCGCACGCACGAAATCACCCATCTGCGGACCAAGCACGCGCTCCATGGGCCGCTTTTCCGGCGCCACCACATCAACCTCGATATCGCGCGCGCGCAGCGCCGCTGCCACTTCAAGCCCGATGAAACTCGCGCCAATCACGAGCGCGCGCCGCGCACTCTGCGCTGCATTGATAATGGCGCGGCTGTCGGCCAGCGAGCGAAGCGTGTGGACATGCGGCAGCCCGGCACCGGGAACCGGCAAGCGCAGCGGCTCCGCGCCGGTGGCCAGCAGCAGACGATCATAGGCGACAGTCTCTCCGCTGGCCGTCACAACGCGACGCGCATCAGGATCAATTTTGGCTACGCCGGTATTGAGCCGCAAATCGATGTCAGCCTCCGCATAGAAATTGTCCGGCTTCAGCGGAATCCAGTCCTCCGGCGCGCTGCCCGCGAGATAATCCTTCGACAGATTGGGCCGATCCACCGGCCCATCTGTTTCCTCGCCAAACATGACGATCTGTCCGCCGAAATCCTGCCGCCGCAGCATTTCGGCAGCAGCAAAGCCCGCTGCGCCGCTGCCAACGATGACAATCCTTTTGGGAGTGTCGGCTGGCGGTTTCGCCGACGGCTTTGATTGAGTTTTCGGCTCCAGCTTTTCCTGTACGAAAATCTTGCCGTCGCGCTGCTCGACGCGCCAGCACGACAGCGGACTGAACGCGGGCGCGCGCGTGGCTTCTCCCGTTCGAAGATCGAAGCAGGCATGATGCCATGGGCAACGGATGCTGCCGTCAACCACAAGCCCATCGGCGAGCGGACCATGATAATGGGTGCAATGTGCATCGACGGCAAAGATTTCGGCCCCGGCGCGCACCAGCAGGATTTCCTGATCGCCGACATGGCCGAGCAGCTTGTCCTCGATCAATGCTGCGGGTGAGACGCCTCGCGTCAGATCAGGACCGGCGGGTGAGGTTGGCTCCTGCGTCATGATCTCTCCCTTTCATTTCCCTTGAGTATATGTGGCCCGTGGGGAGCGGCGGCGAAGCGGATACCAGTCTCGTTACACCGCCACGCCGAGGAATTCCTGTCGTGTCAGTGCATTGTCGCGGAAGCAGCCCAGCATACGGCTGGTGACCAGATCGGTGTCTGCTTTGTGGACACCGCGGGTCGCCATGCAGTGATGCGTTGCCTTGATGATCACGCCGACGCCCTGCGGCTTCAGCACCTCGTCGATGGTGTTGGCGATCTGCGCCGTCATCTTTTCCTGGATCTGCAGGCGCTTCGCGAACACGTCAACCACCCGGGCAAGCTTGCTTATGCCGACGACGCGGCCGTTGGGAATGTACGCTACCCATGCCCGTCCGATGATCGGCGCCATATGATGCTCGCAGTGGCTCTCAAACGGGATGCCACGCAGCACAATCATCTCGTCATAGCCCTCGGTCTCGTCGAACGTTTTCTGAAGAATCCCGACGGGGTCCTGCGCATAGCCGGAGAAGAATTCTTCAAACGCGCGGGTTACCCGGCTCGGGGTCTCGATCAATCCATCGCGCTGCGGATTGTCGCCGGCCCAGCGGATGATCGTACGAACCGCCGCTTCGACTTCGGCCCGGTCCGGGCGGTCCGCGTCGTCCTGCGAAACCTTGACTCGCTCCAGCGCATGCACATTCTGACCCTTCAACATACTTCCTCCCTTGCCGGAGCCCACGCGCCGCGCATTGAATTAATGACAATCATTGGATGGCCCGAAGACCAAAGGCTCCCGAGTTCAGCCAGGAAGCCCGAGCCGCTTCATCACGCCCGCGGTCATTCGCTCGCAGCGCCGACCGGCGAACGGGAATGCATCCATCAGGACAGGGCCGATCTGCTTGTCCAGTTGCTCCCGCACCAGCTTCCGCGCACGGTGCAGCCGCGTCTTGACCGTTTCCGGCCGCAATCCAAGAATTTCCGCAGTGTCTTCGACGCTCAAGCCTTCGATCACCCGGGTGATGAAAACGACCCGATAGACTTCGGGAAGATTGTCGGTTGTCTGCTCGACGAGTTGCAAAAGCTGGCGCTGCGCCATGGTTCGTTCCGGGTCGTCGGACTTCGACGTGAGGGGAAATTGAATGATCTCAGCGGGAGTGCGCTGCGCTTCGAATGTTACAAAGTCCACGGTCGGACGCTGCGTTCGTAGCCGCCCAAGGGCTTCATTGATGGTGATGCGCGAGAGCCATGTCGCAAGGCTGGAGTCGCCGCGGAAACTATCCAGATGCGTGAAGGCGCGAACATAGGCCTCCTGCACCGCGTCCTCCGCCTCGGCATCGTTCCGAAGAATGCTGCGTGCGAGACGGTAAAGACGCTGATTGTAGCGCTGCATGATCGAGCGAAAGGCATCGCCATCACGCGCAATGGCGCGTTGCACCAGATCGAAATCGTCTGGTGACGCAATGGGATGGGGCTGGTGTTGTCCCTGGGCTGGTGTCATGACCTGTCTCCTGTTGCCCTTTGGATGGGCGGGCGAGGAAAAGGTTCCAGAGATTTATCGAGTCAATCGGCCTGCCGCGCATAAGGTGAGACTGGCCAGCGGCCTCGCCGTCCGGTTGACGATAGATCAGAAGGCGGTCGACCTCCAGCGCTGTGAATACCGGCATATGCCTGCCGTATTCGACGTTGCCAAAATCAGGTCTGCAAAACTGGCGCTCCAGCGAGACCATCCGCCGGGACTGCATGGTGCAAAATCCCAATACACTTGACTTCTTGATGAATATGATTATATTCCTATATACCTGCTTTGCCCTGACGCGTCATGACCGCCACGGCGCAGAGCAGAAAACCTGAGTACGACGGTGGAGCGCCGGGAGGCGCAGCGCCTGTCGCATCAGGCGCGCATAGCCCTCGCAAGGCTATGCGGCGGACTCGATCGCAAGAGTTCGCCAAAGGTGCCTCGCAAGCACCTTGGCGCCTCCCGCCGCTCCATCGCCCCGCTGACGCGGGAAGTGGAGTTTGCAAAGCTCGGATGCATTGATTGCACCGCGAGGCCAATGGCGGCTGAGCATGCGGAAAGAAAGTTTACTCCGGTCATCCCCGCGGACCGGAAACCACCACGATCTTGTGATTTTTTGCAAGCCTTCAAACCGTCAGAATTCGTCGCTTCAGAAATCGACCACAGTTCATCCACAGATCGATTTTCCCCACGACGGGATTGATGAATCATCGGTCTGTAGTCCATAAGCCGTCTCCCTGCGGTCGCGATTCAGGATCGCGATCTTCTTGCCAAGAAAGATACTGCGTGGCCAAAACAGTCTCTCAACAGATCGCCGACGAACTTGGTGTCCGTGAACAACAGGTCGAGGCCGCAGTCACCCTGCTTGATGGCGGCGCCACCGTTCCGTTTATCGCGCGATACCGCAAGGAAGCCACTGGCGCACTCGACGACGCGCAGCTCCGCACGCTGGAAGAACGCTTGAATTACCTGCGCGAGCTCGAAGAGCGCCGGGTCACCGTCCTCAATTCGATTCGCGAGCAGGGCAAACTCGACGCTGCGCTGGAAGCAGCCATTCTCGCAGCGGACAGCAAGGGACGCCTCGAAGACATTTACCTGCCATTCAAGCCCAAGCGTCGCACCAAAGCGGAAATCGCCAAGGAAGCCGGACTGGAGCCACTGGCAGAATTGCTGCTCACGCAACCCGAGAACGATCCGCAAGCCACCGCGTTGCCTTTCGTCAACGCAGACAAACAGGTCGCAGACGCGGCAGCAGCGCTCGACGGCGCGCGTTCGATTTTGGTTGAGCGCTTTGCTGAAGATGCCGATCTGATCGGCGGACTGCGTGAACAAATGTGGTCGAATGGACTTCTGGCATCCAAACTGCGGGACGGCAAAAAGGAAGCCGGCGCCAAATTCAGCGACTATTTCGACTTTAGCGAGCCTTTGAACAAGCTCCCGTCGCACCGAATCCTCGCGATGTTTCGCGGCGAGAAGGAAGAAATCCTCGATCTTCAGATGCTCCCCGAGGCGGCTCCTGCAACGCCAACTGCGGTCAGTTCCTACGAATTGCGTATCAAGCAGCGCTTCGCCATTGCGGATCAGGGCCGTCCTGGAGACCGATGGCTGGCTGAGACGGTACGTTGGGCCTGGCGCACCAAAATTCAGGTTCATCTCAATATCGATCTGCGGCTACGGCTGTGGACAGCGGCGGAGGAAGAAGCGGTGCGTGTGTTCGCTTCGAACTTGCGTGATTTGCTGCTGGCCGCGCCTGCCGGTGCGCGCGCCACCATGGGTCTCGATCCGGGATATCGAACCGGTGTCAAGGTTGCGGTGGTTGACGCCACCGGCAAGGTCGTCGCGACGACCGCGATTTTTCCCCACGAACCGCAGCGCCGCTGGGATGAAGCGCTTGCGATTCTCGGCAAGCTCGCACGCGAGCATCGCGTCGAACTGATCGCTATCGGCAACGGCACGGCTTCCCGAGAGACCGATAAACTGGCAACCGAGCTGGTAAAGCTTCTTCCCGAGTTGAAAATGTCGAAGATCGTGGTGTCCGAAGCCGGCGCCTCGGTTTACTCGGCATCCGCTTTCGCGTCCGAGGAACTCCCGGGACTCGATGTCACGCTGCGCGGCGCAGTTTCGATCGCGCGGCGGCTGCAGGATCCGCTGGCCGAACTGGTCAAGATCGATCCAAAGTCGATTGGTGTCGGCCAGTATCAGCACGATCTCGGCGAAACCAAACTGTCCCGTTCGCTTGATGCAGTAGTCGAGGATTGCGTGAACGCTGTCGGCGTCGATGCCAACACGGCTTCAGCCCCCCTGCTGGCGCGGGTGTCGGGTATCGGTGCTGGACTCGCCCAAAGCATCGTGCAGCATCGCGATGCAAACGGCCCGTTCACATCACGCAAGGCGCTCAAGGACGTGCCGCGGCTCGGCCCAAAAGCATTCGAACAATGTGCGGGCTTTCTGCGCATCAATGCTGGCGAGGATCCCCTCGACGCATCCGGCGTTCATCCGGAATCATATCCGGTGGTGCGGCGAATTCTTGCCGCGACCAAAAGCGACATCAAGGCACTGATCGGAAATGCCGAGATTCTGCGGCAGATCAAGCCACAGACCTTTGTCGATGACACGTTTGGTCTGCCGACAGTAACCGACATTCTGCGCGAGTTGGAAAAGCCCGGCCGCGATCCCCGTCCGGCCTTCAAGGCCGCGGTGTTCAAGGATGGCGTCGAGAAAGTCAGCGATCTGAAACCAGGCATGGTCCTGGAAGGCGCAGTGACCAACGTCGCGGCATTCGGCGCCTTTGTCGATATCGGCGTGCATCAGGACGGCCTGGTCCACATTTCGGCGATGTCCAGAACCTTCATCAAGGACCCACGCGAGGTGGTGAAATCCGGCGATATCGTTCGCGTCAAGGTCCTTGAAGTTGACGTGCCGCGCAAACGTATCGCGCTGACGTTGCGGCTCGACGACGAACTCGGCGCAAAGCCAGATCGCGCCATCAAGAGCGAACCGCGCGGCAATGTCCGCCCGACTTCCAGCTCGCCACCGCCACGCAGAACGTCGCAACCCAGCACGTCAGGCGGCGGTGCGCTGGCCGACGCGCTTCGTCGGGCAGCCGAGAGCAAAAACGGCAAACCGAAGTCCGGCTAGGACGAATTGCAGCAGCATTCTTGGCTGCGCGTGGGGGGGGGCATGCCCGCGCGAGCCAAACGCTCTATTGCCAGTTGATTGACGATCTGAATGATCCGGCAGGCTGACGCCCGTCGGGGATCGACTGTCGTCCCGATATTGCGCATCGCACGAGATGCTGACGCACGTATCCCCATAGACTGCACTCACTCCTCCTACCGACATACCGGGCGCTCCCTGATCGCTGCGCAGCATCACGGATTTCGCACCGCGGCATGACGCAAATCATCCGATGTTAAACATCGCGACGTGCCTGAGGCGGTGTTCCTCGCCAACCGCGTCGTCGTTCTCAAAAAGCTGTCCGCACAGGTGTTGCACATGGTGCGCTCCGCATGAGCCTCGCATCCGAAGCCCTGCACTCCACAAAAGGCCGCGTTGTCGCTGGCAAGGATGTTCCCGGCTCCGTCGAGGTGATCCGCGGCGGTGATGTGATCTCCTATCTCGGCTTTAATGTCGCTTTGCGTCCATGGGTCGAGAAGAATGGCGAGACCATCGAGAAATTCCTCGCCGCCGTCTCGGAAGCCGACCAGTGGATGCGCAAAAATCCGAAGCAGGCCGCGGGAATCGCAACCCGCTGGATTCCCGGTCTGAAGCCGGAAATCGCCGAAGCTGCGATGCAGTTAAATATCCAGCAGGCCGACCGGCGGCTGTCTGCGAACAATTTTCGCGCATTGTGGAGCGCGGAGGATCGTCTTGCACGGCTTGGCATCCTGAAGTCGACGTTTGACGTCAACAAGCACATCGAACCGAAGCACATCCTGAAAGTGATGAAGGACAAACCTGAACTGTTCGCCGACCTGCCGCCAATTCCGGCGGACGTCGCGATCGGTCCGGGCTTCGTCTTTAAACCCTGAAAACGAATTCACGTGACGGGCGGGTATCTCACCAGCCTGTCACGTGGACTTCCACATCTATGCCGCACCACTTAGGATTGCTTCGATCCGGGACGCGATTTCCAGAAGACGCCGGTCCGAATTCCTGCGGCCGATGAGCATGAGACCGATGGGAAGCCCGTCAACTGGCAGCGGCAGCGAGACGGATGGACAATCAAGCATGTTAGCAACGCGCGGATTTCGAAGCACGAGCCCGTTGGCTTCATGAAACCCCGCATCGTCTTCAATTGATGTCAGAAGCGGTGCGCGGATCGGCGTGGTTGGAACAACGAAAACATCGTTGTCCGAGAACGAATTTTCAAACGCCTCGATTGCGCGCTTTCTAAGCCTCGTCATGCTGACGTAGTCGGTTGCGGCCACGCCAGCCCCTGCCTCGATACGAACACGCGTTTTTGGGTCGATTCCATCCAGACTGGAGATTCCAAGCCCTCGTAACGTCGCGCCGACTTCGATTGACGGAAACGT
>Ga0255052_10002705_pt1 | contig 12657 bp, 10 predicted proteins | sample JV7_2_21_MG_FD_188632 | JGI IMG/M metagenome (GOLD analysis project Ga0255052, IMG submission 188632) | Seawater microbial communities from Jervis Inlet, British Columbia, Canada - JV7_2_21 | ecosystem: Environmental > Aquatic > Marine > Inlet | place: Canada: British Columbia | collected... | reverse complement strand
GGCAATGGTCGCGTCGTTTCAAACACATGACGCACAAAGCCGTCGCTCAAAGTCTCCTTCGATGCCAGTGGCGTTGTCGTCACGACGGCATCATCGGCGCGTGCAACGACGCCAAGGTCGAACGGGACCTTGAATCCCGGCTCATCGAATCCCGGAAATACCTGCCGCGCGGCAATGGCCTCCAACTGACTTGCGGCATAAAACTCTCCGCCACGCTCAACCTTGAACAGTGCATTGACCGAAGTATTAAACGCCGCGTTGTAGGTGAAATGTAATGTTGCCGGGCCGGCCTCAACGGATCGCTCCAGCGTCAGCAGCGCAACACCCGATGGATGCATCTCTTCGTAACTGACATTGACGCGATTCGAGGCGTTATCGATCAGGTAGGCTTCGGTGACATCCAGATGCTTGCCATGCAGCCAGATCGCATTAGTGTTTTCGCTCATGGAAACATCGATCGAGACGACACCTGAAAATCTGTCCTGAGACGGATCGATCCGTAACTCGATGTCATATCGAACAGGTTCCACAGCCCCGTCGAGCCGGCCAACAGGTGGGCTGACTTGCTCGTCAGCAGTTGTTGCGGCCTCCTTCTCAGGCGGTGGAGTGGCGCTCTTCGAGCAGCCCGTCAGTATGGAGAACGAGATGAGAACACAGACGCTAAGCCACAAGTAATTGTTTTTTAACATTCTTAATCCTTATCGAGGCCGGCAGACATAGCCGCATACTGTCTCGGAGCCGCGCATTATGAAGCGACTGGCGTGACATTGCATGCCCCGTTTGATGCCTGCACTGCGACATTAGTTGCATTGGAGGCCTATGGAGTAGAAGAGCCGCTCATCGGGGGTCCGACAAAAGATTGAATGTTGTTTCTTAACGAGCTTTGGCGCCGGTTCTAGTTTAGCTTTGAAAATGCGAGGCTTTGAAATACGGCTGAGGTCTTGGCGATCAATAGCAGTCGTTTCGTGCTGTCACCCATTTATCGAGCCTTTGGGCATTTCGGATCACGCAGGGAACCGCCGTCGCCTAACAAATCGCAGTGTTTGGAAGACCTGCCTTTTTCGTCATTGTTTCGCCAACAGGCTTCGGTGACCTTCCATCCATTCAATAGTGAGGCGATCCGCTTCGGCAATCTCTTCCGCTGACATTGTCGCGGCCAGGATATCGCGGTTGAACGTCGCACCTTTGTCGCCCAAGTCGACCGCGATGTTGAACCACTTGTGACCCATTATCTTGTCCTGGGCAACCCCGAAGCCACCCGCATACATTCTGCCCACATTGATTTGGGCAGCGGCGACGCCCTGCTCAGCGGCCAGGGTGTACCATTTGAATGCCTCTTCATCGCTCTGCGGTACGCCCCAACCGTTTGCATACATGACGGCGAGATTGCATTGTGCTTCGGCATGGCCCTGACCTGCGGCCAGCCCATACCATTTAAGGGCTTGTTCGTCATCGAGCGCCACTCCGAAGCCATTGCCGTAAAGCAGTCCCATACCGAATTGGCCATCGGCGTCGCCTGCATCGGCGAGCGGTTGCCATTCCGTAAGGGCAGTCTCGTAATCGCCCGAATCGTAGGCTTCCTGGCCCGTCGCAAAATCTGCGCTCCAGGAGATTGACGACAGGAACAACGGAAGCACGGCTAGAAGGGTTGTTTGGCAAATGCGCATGATGCTACGCCTCCTTGATCAGTGGTCGATACAGTGGATAAGCGCCTCTATCTTTTTGCTACAAATAGGGTAGGAGCGCTATTCGTGGATGTACCTAGCTGAACGCTCAGATCGTCGCTGCCATCTCCTGCATAGGTCGTTTCTGCGGTGCCTGTGGCAGTGGTGAAATGTGGTTTTTTCCGGGGATCAATCCTGCAGGCACCCTTGTTTCGACCCAAGGCACGCATTGTTCTAGTATTGCTCAAAGTCCAACAAAAATAACAAGAGGCTTCCTTACATGAGAGTGTCTCGAGTGGTATCAGCTCCAAATTGGCGCTATGCGGTTGGCGAGGTCTTCCTTATCGTCGTCGGCGTCAGTATCGCGCTGGCCGCAAGCTCCTGGTACGAAGGTCGCCAGCAACGGCGCGACGAGGTTCTGGTTCTGCAGCAACTTCACCGAACGCTCAGCGAAGATCTGCTAGAAATCAACATGACATGGGAGATGACGCGGCAGCGCGAGCAGAATCTCATGGCATTGGTCAATCATCTGGAGTCGGACAGCCCGTATGAACCGGAACTCGGCGTGAAATTTCAGTCGCTGCTCGGGTGGCGAGTTGTCACCATTAAGACTGCGCCGTTCGAGGCATTAAAAGCACAGAGCTATAAAATGATTTCAAACGCAAAACTGCGAGAGAAATTGATTTCTTTTTACGAGGACCACCACGCGAGGTTGGTCTACAACCTTAATCTTGACCGCGACTTTGCCATACAAAAAGTCCAGCCGTATTTCTTCAAGAATTTTGTATTGCGATTTGGGGAGCTGACTGACGTTGATCGTGGTGCCCAGATCTGGGACCCGATTGATTATGAAAAAATCAGGGCCGAGTCGTATATTGCGAATCTGTGTCGATTCAGAGCCGATCTCCTCAGAAGATTTGCATTACAGGACTACGGTGATACTGCAACGCTGGTTCACGAAATTCTGGAAGAAATCGAAAAAGAACTCGCCGACGCGAGTTGAGCGTCTGGACGCTTGTTGACTCCGACATCGTACGGTCGCCGGAGGCTCTCAATTCACGCCGATGACGGTTTGTAAATCGCGGCGAATACAGCGCCGGCAATCATCATGCCGACGACGCCCGTCACGAACCAGATAACGGCAAGTTCGCCCGTCAGCGGATAAACCACGTAGGCATCAACGGAAGACGGGATAGCCAGGAACAGGCCCATCCAGAAGCCGTAGCGTACGCCCTCCATGATGCCCTTGCCCTGATGCCCATATGTGAAGATGTAGCAGAAGACCGCCAAAGTGAACGCGCTGCCGACCATCATCATCCACATCATGTCCATCATCTCTGCCTCTGGCCGGAATACCGAGGCGAGAGACTGATAGGTGTCGGAAAGGCCGACCTCGTGAATGAGGTAGCCATAGGCCTGCATGACGACGAGGACTGCAAGCCAGCCGATCCAGCAGCTTTTGTTGCTTAATGCGTTGTTACTCATTATTGTCCCCTTTTTTGAGTTCTTATTCTCAAGCGTAGCCCGATCGTTCAAAAGATCAAGCTGGGTGCCGGTATAGGTAGTACACCGGCACCGGGGTCTTACCAGATCTTTACGCGTTCCTCGGGCGGCAGGTACAGCGCGTCGCTCTCGGCAATGTTGAACTCCTCATAGAACTCCGGCACGTTGCGAACGATGCCGTTGACGCGATACATCCGCGGCGAATGCGGATCGGTCATGATCTGGTTTCTCAGTGCCTCGTCGCGGTACTTGTAGCGCCAGGCCTGGCCGTAGCCAAGAAATACACGCTGCTTGCCCGTAAAACCCTCCATTACGGGTGGCGGCTTGCCATCCAGCGACAGTTTGTAGGCCAACAGGGCAATACTCAGTCCACCGAGATCACCGATATTTTCGCCGAGCGTGAATTCGCCGTTGACGTTGAGATCGTCAAACGGCTGAAACGCCGAGTACTGGTCCACGAGCTTCGCCGTTCTAGCCTCGAACTCTTTCCTGTCCTCATCCGTCCACCAGTTGCGAAGCACACCGTCGCCGTCGAAAGTGCTGCCCTTGTCATCGAATCCGTGTCCGATTTCATGACCGATGATGGCGCCAATACCACCGTAGTTCACGGCATCGTCTGCAGTCATATCGAAGTAGGGGGGTTGCAGGATAGCCGCCGGGAAAACGATTTCGTTGAGCGCAGGACTGTAATAGGCGTTCACTGTCTGTGGCGTCATGCCCCATTCGGTCCTGTCGACAGGGCCGCCTTGTCGATCGATGTTGTGCTGATATACGGTCAGCGCCGAGCGAGCCATGTTGCCAACAAGATCGTCCGGTTCGATATCGAGTTTTGAATAGTCTTTCCACTCGTCCGGATAACCGATCTTCGGCGTGAATTTGGAAAGCTTGTCCAATGCCTCGCCACGGGTCTCGCTGCCCATCCATTCCAGCCGCCGAATACTGATCTCGTAAGCTTTGATCAGATTGCCGACGAGTTCCTGCATCTTGGCCTTGGCCTCGGGCGGGAAGTGTTTGGAGACATAGACTTTGCCGACAATCTCACCCAGGTTGCCGTTGACCACATCGACACCCCGGCGCCACAGCGGCAGCTGCTCCTCGATGCCCCGCAAGGTCTTCGAGTAGAACTCGAAGTTCTGCTGGTCCAGTTCCTCGTTGAGAAGACCGGCAGCGGTGTTCAGGACCTGCCACTTGAGGTAGGTCTTCCAGTCTTCCATCGAGGTGTCCTGAATGATGCCATCCAGTGCCTTCAGGTAGTCGCGTTGCATGACGACCAGTCCGTTGATGTCGGCGATGCCGGCCTCGTTGAGATAAGCGTCCCATGCGAAGTTCGGCATCCATTCGGGCAGATCTTCTGTCGGTACCTTGAGGTAGTTCGTCGCAAAGTCGCGCAGGTCTTCCTTCAGCATGTGCTTGGACGCGATACGGGTCTCGAGTGCCATGATCAGTTTGGCAGAGCCGGCAGGATCATCGAGACCGGCAAGCTCAAACATCTTCTCGACATGCGCCAGGTACTGCTCACGAATGTTCTGTGACTTCTCATCTTCGAGAAAGTAAAACTCCCGGTCGGGCAGCCCGATACCCGACTGATAGGTGTACATCATGTAGACGGTGGGATCCTTGAAGTCAGCGTACTGCCCGAGCACGAATGGCAAACTGATGCCGAGCTTGTTGGCCTCGGCGAAATAAACCGCGAGTTCCTTGTAGTCGGCCAGTGCGTCGATTTTGCCGAACTCTCCGGCCAGCGGGCTAACGCCCAATCTGTTGCGGGTTCCCATGTCCATATAAGAGGAGTAGAGATCGCCCACCTTCTGCTCGTCGCTGCCTTTGGCGAAGTCACCGGAGGCAGATGATTCGATGATGCGCTTGACGTGTTCCTGAGACTCATCGCGGAGAATAGTGCCGATACCGTAGCCCGGCTTGTCTGCGGGAATTTCGGTCGCCGCGACCCAGCCGCCGTTGACGTAAGAGTTGAAATCGTCGCCCGGCTTAACCAGGGGATCCATATGCTCCAGATAAAGCCCCGAGTGCTTGTATTCGACTTCCCGTTCGACTTTTGGCGCTTCGGTCGCCGCTACGGCCGGCGCCTCTGTCGCCGCTTGTTCCTGCCCGCAGGCAGCGAGCACCAGCGTCAGGCTCGCTAATATCTTTTTCACAATTGAATACCTTCCTGGAATCTGCTGTAGATCAAAATCGAATGGGGCAATTTGACCGAATAGGCGCGCGATTGTTCGCCAATCCTGTCCAGATGGCAAGAAATTCGGGGAAATCCTGCCCTCCAGTCAGACTGAAATACAGAAATAGTTCTATAAAACAATAAGTTAAATATATATCTTCGAGTGATTTTTAAATCAGGGCGGGGCGTAGCGAATACCTAAATGATGCCTTCGCTGGCACACTCTAGCGAGGCGGTGATTCGGGGGAATACGGGTGCGGGACAAAATGACCATACGGCTTCGGGATCGATGGCGTTGGCTGTTCTCGGAGACGCTGATCATTGTTTTGGGTGTGCTGATCGCCTTCGCTGTCAATGACTACTGGACCGATCGCCAGGACAGACAGCTCGAGCTGCAGTACCTCAAGAGAGTTCATGCTGATCTCGAGAGCGACCTGCAACTGGTTTCTGAACTCGATGCCGCCGCAAGTCGGAAGTTGCAGGCACTGGATGCTATCGCACCTGTAGTACGCGGGCTGGAACCGGTACCCAAAGACCTGGAGGCCTTTCTCAGGGATGTGACGCTTGGCGGCATCGGCGGGGCCTCACCGGCCTATTTCGTGACCGCAACGACCTTTGAAGATCTCAAGGCCACTGGAAATCTGCGCCTGATACGCAATACTGACATTCGCAGCCAACTAAATAATTACTACGTTAACTTCGAGAGCCAACACGATCGGATACTTGCGCGCCGGACCGGCTACTTCATGTATGTTCACTCGATGCTGCCAGCAGAGCTTCGCGACAGCATGACTATGAATGACATTAGCGAGTTCGGCATGGAACACGCACTTCAGAAAATACTGTCACACGAGTTTCAGGATCTCCTAAATCAGGAATATAACTTCGCGTATTTCGTAAAATCTATGTATGGCCTGTATACCGAAGCATCCAGGGACTTGGCAGAGGAAGTGCAAAAGCATATCGAGGAACTGGAAGGTTCCTGATTTAAATCGCGCCCTTATTGAGCGAGGGCAGATTCCACACGCTGACTGGCACAGCCTTCAAAACAGGCGCACCTAATTCAGGCGATGTGAGGAGATAAAGTCCGGTATCTGTCGCTACCCAGATCAGCTTTCTGTCCCATTCAACGAACACGTTGTCCGTGTTGCGCGTATAGCTGCCCGGCTTATCGAGATCACCACCCTGCGGTGGAATAAAGTACGCGGAGATACGCGGATGGCGAAGGTCGCTGATGTCGTAGCACTGCAGGCCGGCGTTGAAAAAGGTGTAGCAGGTGAAATCCGGGTCCGCTTTTCCCGGTGCTTTCAGGTGCGGCGGATTGTGCGGTCCGAATCGGCCGCGTTTCTGGCAAAAGTCCTGATACGGTGCTTCCTCGGGCGGTTGCGGGACCGGCAACGTTGATATTTCCGTCGGATTGGCAGGATCGCTGACGTCTAATATATAAGTGTCGTGGTAGGGCTCGTTGCAGTCCGGATTGAGCGCCTCCGGTGCGCCGATAACAATATTCCGATCAAGCATCCGCGATACATCCACAGAATGAAACGCGATCGCACCCGGCTTGTAGGGCGCTTCAAAGCGGCCCAGCAACTTCGGTGCCGTGATATCGCTCAGATCATGAATGAGCACGCCGAACGACCCCCAGGGGCTTACCGAGATGGTGCCGCCGTTCTCCACTTTCTGTGGCAGGTGAAAAGCACCGTGCATACCGGTAAATGACAGCCGATCAAGATGTTCACGCCAGCCGGTGTACTCAACCCATTCTTCGAGCTTTTGTCCCGGATGCCACCATGTCGCTGTGTGATGCGGGCTCGCCGGGTCCGACACGTCGATCACCATGACAGCGTGTGAGTGCACACGAACAGGGCTCTCCTGATGAATGAAGGTGTCATCCGGCGCGGCATCGAGGTACGCATACTTGCCGCCGTCATAGAAATCGCGATGCGTGCCGCCGCCCGTCTGTACGTCCCGCGACGGATCGCCGAGGTCCGTAGAGAACTCCGAGATCGGCTTGATACTCAGTGGATCAGTTGCATCGAAGAAGCGCACACCCCGAAGACCTTTGTAATTCTTGACGCGATCGTAAGCCGTCGGGTCGTCATACTTGCCGTGCGGATGTTTGTCCGTCGCCCGGATCAAAGGCGGGGAGGCGCCGGTCATCAGTATCCACTTGTCGATGTCATCGTTGTACGCGAGCTGTATCTGAACACCCGGAAACGCATCTTCGTTGATCACGACAGGGTTCAACGGATCCGTCACTTCCAGAACGTCGCCGTTCGGAATGCCACCCTGAAAAAGATAGCGTCGCTCACCGACAGACATCATCTGCATTTTCCAGCGTCGATTGCCGCCACCGATGTGCGCGCGCACGGCCATGTTACGTATATAAGTGGCCTGATCCAGATAGCCCAGACTGTCCGGCCGTGCATGCGGATGGGCATTGCCCTGCAGTCTTATCGGCAAAAGAATGATAAATACCAGAGAGCAGCAGAGGATTGCAGGACGGAGGTCGGTTATCGATTTCATTTTCTGTGCCTTATAGCAGCTACATCGGCCATACCCAAATGATCATCGGAACGGACACCGCGACGATCAGGATTTCCAGCGGCAGGCCCATGCGCCAGTAGTCGCCGAAGCGGTAACCGCCAGGGCCCATGATCAACGTGTTGTTCTTATGGCCGATAGGTGTCAGGAATGCACAGGACGCGGCAACAGCCACACCCATCAGGAATGGGTCGGGATTTACCTCCAACCTGGCTGCAATTTCCATAGCAATCGGCGCTGCGATCACAGCGGTTGCCGTGTTGTTCATCAGATCGGAAAGCGACATCGTGACGATGATTAACAACGCAAGTACGGCGACAGGAGAAAAGCCGGCCGACAGGTCCACGATGCCGTTTGCAATCAACGTCGTGCCGCCTGTCGAATGCAAGGCACTGCCAATAGGAATCATGCAACCCAGTAAGACGATGACCGGCCATTCGATCGAATCGTAAAGCTCCCTTAGCGGCACGATGTTGAGCAATGCCATCAGCGCCACGACGGCGCCAAGGGCAATCGGCAGATAAACAATGCCGAGGCTCGCCGCCAGTATGGCGGCCGAGAAAATGCCGATGGCGAGCCAGGCCTTGTCCCGCTGAATGATGCGTTGACCCCGATCCGCCAGCGGCAACAAATTGAGGCGGCCGGTCACATCGGCGAGCCGTTCTTCCGCGCCAAGCAACAACAGAACATCGCCGGGGTGGACGGTCAGTTTTCGGACATCGTCCCGAAAACGCTTGCCGCCCCGGGATACACCAACCAGAGCGACGCGATAGCGATAAAGCAGGCGAAAGGAAATTGCCGAGCGGCCCGCGAGCGGGGATGCCTCGGGAACGACGACCTCATGCAAGAGCAGGTCCTCACTCTTTAACAGGCCTTCTCCGGTACCGATGTATTCGAGCCCCATGCTGCCAAGCGCTTCGTTGATGCTTTCCGGATGCGCCTCGACGACGAGAATGTCGCCTGCTTGTATCTCGGCCACCCGTGCCAGACCGGGCAGACGCCTTCCGGACCTGATCAGTCCCAGGATCTCGATGTCGCTTTTTTCCGCAGTCTCATCCAGTTCCCGCACACGCTTGCCGATGACCGGAGAACCTTCGGGTACTTTCAGTTCAGCAATGTAGTGGGCCAGGTCAAAAAGCTCGCCTTGAGTATCCGACTCCCGACGCTCTGCCGGTAAGAACCGCCAGCCGATGAACGCGACATAGGCCACGCCGACGGCGGCACAAGCCAGACCGACGGGCGCGAAATCGAACATTTTGTAGGATTCACCCAGGGCGGTTCCCCGAAACTCGGCGATGACGATATTGGGTGGCGTTCCGATCAGCGTAATCATGCCGCCGAGGATCGAAGCGAATGACAGCGGCATCAGTGAAAGGGCTGGGGAGCGTTTCGCTTTGGAGGCAGCCTGCATATCCAGCGGCATCAGCAGCGCCAGTGCCGCTACGTTGTTCATGAACGCAGACAACACGGCGGCGAGGGCAGACATGATGCTGATGTGCGCTGCAAGTTTTCGCGATGCATCAACAAAGAAGCGTGCCAGCAGCTCAATAACGCCGGAGTTCGACAATCCGCGGCTAACGACGAGCACCAATGCAATGATCACGGTTGCCGGATGGCCAAAACCCGAGAATGCTTCCGCCGTCGGTACGACACCGGTCAGTATCGCCACCAGCAACGCGATACCCGCCACGAGGTCGTATCTCCAGCGTCCCCAGATCAGGAACACGAATACAAATAACAGCACTGCGAAAAGGATGATTTGATCAGGCGTCATATCTATGTCGGCGCGCTAGTGCTCTTCCTGCTGCAGCAGAGCCTCAAATCGCGGGTGATCTCGAAGACTGTCGAGGTCCGGATCATTGTGCATCCAGGCAGCACTAACGGTGCCGTATTCAATCGCTTTTTTCAGGTAGTCCAAAGCCTTGTCGCTTTGTCCAAGTGTCGCCAGATTGCAGGCGACGTTATACAAGAGGACTGAATCAGTTGGGTCGATCTCCAGGGCGCGCTCGAGCCAGCGTATTGCCCGCTCTGTGTCGCCTGTCGCAATCAACGAGCCCGCACCGAGTTGTAGCGCGCGAGTGTCGTCAGGATTCCATTCCAGATCTTTCTCGACGACGATCAATGCTGATTTCGCTTCTTCCGCCGCCTCTTTTTCGTGACCCAAACCTTTTAGTATTTGCACACGAAGCAGCCTGGCCTGGTACTCGGCGGGATTGACTTCAGCTGCCTTCGCAAACAGTTCCGCAGCCTTTTCCAGATCGCCCTCGTGAAAACTTGCCCGACCATAATAGTAGTAGGCCTCATACAATCGCGGATTCAATTCCAGCGCCTTCTCGAACTCCGGATTCGCCTCGGCATACTCGTCGCAAATCAGGTACGCCAGGCCGCGTGATGCGTGCGCCACGGCTGACTCCGGATTCAGATCCAAAGCCTTCTGGCTGGCCTTCGTTGCCTCTTCCCGATAGCTGTCCTGTGGGTCGACGTACATGATCAGAAACGAGAAACAGTCGGCGTAGCCGGCCCAGGCAGGGGCAAATCCGGGGTCGATCTCGATCGCCTGATGGAACATTTGTCGGGCGAATTCGATGTCTTTCTTGCGAAAACGATTAAAGAACTGCCGTCCGCGGAGGTAGTACTCGTACGCCTGAACATCCTTACTCGACCGGGTCCTGATGGCAGACTGCTCCTGAGGACTTAGCGTTTCCACGAGCAATTCAGCGATGCTTCGGGCGATTTCGTCCTGAATCGAGAATATGTCCTTCAGCTCCTCATCGAAGCTCTTTGTCCAGATGTGATAGCCATCCGCAACATTATTCAGCTGAGCTGTAACGCGTATTTGATTCCCTGACTTCCGGACGCTGCCCTCGAGTACTGTCCTGACGCCCAGCTGCTCACCAATTTGGCGAATATCGCCGGATCCGTCCCGAAACTGAAACGATGAAGTGCGTGCCGCGACATGGAGCTTGTCTATCCTGGTGAGGGCGTTGAGAATCTCCTCGGCTACGCCTTCGCAGAAGTACCCCTGGTCCTTGTCGGGGCTCATGTCAACAAACGGCAATACTGCAATTGACGGCGAACTGTCTGCTGTCGAGGAGGAAGCGCCCTGCAATGTTGCAGGTGCTCGATCCAAGGTGCGCTTGAATCCCTTGGGACCAATGTCAAAGAACCATGCGAGCATCAATGTCACGGGAATTCCAAGGATCGCCACAATCACCAAAACCGTCATTACCCAGTCTGGAAGATGTAACGGATCGAACGTAACTTCCCCGATTTGCAGGAGTATCCATGCGACTACCGCATAGGCCGCTGCAGCGCGATATACTTTTCGACGTTTTAGCTCGCTAAAAAAAGAAGAAGATTGCAAAAGCTGGCGCTTTTTCATTTAGGCAGGTTCGTTTGCGGATGAACGATTGTAACCCAGTCATTCAACAATGCTGCGCATTGGTTGCCGGCAAAATAGCAGTAAACGCCGGCCTCTTTGGGGCGCCGTTTATCATGCTGATGAATTTCGACCTCCTCCTCGGACTCGCCGCATTCGGTCGCAAGACAAAGGGGATTCTTACTTAGCAGATCCAACCGCCGTGTTATCCGCATTTCCTATGCCATTCCGAACAATTCATCATATTTCCACAGAGAAAAACTATCTTTTGATCAGTTAGTTATGCACTCATTACTCCAGTGTTGACTGCAGGGACAAGCAACCCTGACTAATCAACACAGCCTGGAGTATCAGACATGAAACATCAAGAATCACAACGAGCAACAACCGTACGAGCCCTGATAATTGCTGCAGCTTTGATGCTGGGTAACACGAGCTTTGCGGACGTGTTTCCCTTTCGCGTAGCGTTTGCGAATGTACCCGGAGTCGAGGAAATTGAAGCAGGGAATATGCAGGCCGGTATTCAGGTGCTGGAAGATCGCCTGACGCAAATCGAACCGGAAAGTCGCGGCGACATTCTGGCGACTCTCTGTGCAGCACACATCGTCAATATGTCACTGGATGATGCAAACAGTGCCTGCAATGAAGCTGTTGACGTGGACCCAAGCGATACTGCTTACAACAATCGTGGCGTCTATCGTGCGTTCACGGGCGATCTCTCTGGTGCTCGCGAAGACTTCGAGCGTGTTCGTCCTCGTGAACTCGAAGCCTACCTGGAAGAGCTCAGGACAAAAGACGTCGGATTGATAAGTATCGACAACTTTTATCTAATTGAAGAACTTTCGGCAAAACATACGACAGCTGAGATAAACGCCTCGGTCGCAGTGAATACCACTGCGCTTGAGAGCCTCGACGATTGAATTGGCAACGTTTCGGCCGGGCCTGATCAATACGGCCCGGCCTTTTGCCGTGTTGTCGATTTAGAACGAAAACGGAAAGTGGTATGGTGACACCGTCAGGGGGCTGGCACTCCATATGAAAGGCGATACGCAAAACGGCTTTCGGCTTGGGGACTGGCAGGTCTATCCACTGAGAAATCTCCTGGTGGGTCCCCCGGGCGAAATTCACATCGAGCCTAAAGTCATGCAGGTGCTGGAGCACCTTGCCAGTAACCCAGGTCAGGTTGTCGAACGGGATTACCTGCTGCACGACATTTGGGATGGCCGTGCGTTTTCAGATGAGCCGCTGACCCGCTGTATCGCCGCATTGAGACATGCACTTGGCGATTCTCCCAAGGTCCCCGAGTACATTCAGACGATTCCAAAGAGCGGCTATCGACTGGTCTGTCCGGTCGGGCCATTGGAACAGGCAACAGCAGACGCCAACGGCGATAT
>Ga0255052_10002704_pt1 | contig 12662 bp, 12 predicted proteins | sample JV7_2_21_MG_FD_188632 | JGI IMG/M metagenome (GOLD analysis project Ga0255052, IMG submission 188632) | Seawater microbial communities from Jervis Inlet, British Columbia, Canada - JV7_2_21 | ecosystem: Environmental > Aquatic > Marine > Inlet | place: Canada: British Columbia | collected... | reverse complement strand
ATATTGCCGTAATCAAAGTGGACCCTGCAGGTCTTGTGGATCTGCCGATCGGCGAATCCGATGATGTCGAGGTCGGTGACTTTGTCATCGCGATCGGCAACCCATACGGGCTTGGCCATACCGTCACCTCCGGCATCGTCAGTGCGCTGGGTCGAACGGGAATCAGCCGTAACGGTTACGAAGACTTTATCCAGACCGATGCCTCGATCAACCCGGGCAATTCCGGTGGCGCCCTCGTCAATATGAACGGTGAACTCGTCGGCATCAATTCGGCGATCATCAGCCGCACTGGCGGTAACGTCGGCATCGGTTTCGCGGTGCCATCAGAAATTGCCCGCTCGATCATGCGGCAGATCCTGGACTTCGGCGAGGTTCGCCGAGGTTTGCTGGGCGTGACCATTACCACTATCGATGAAGAAGGCGCTAAAGCACTTGGCGCTGAAGTCGACAGCGGAGCGTTGGTTTCCACGATCGAGCCTGGCTCCGCGGCCGAGCAGGCCGGTCTGCTGGTCGACGACATCATCGTCCGGGTGGACGACAAGAAGATCGACAACAGTCTCGAGTTGCGTAACGCGATCGGCCTCAAAGGCTCCGGTGAGGAAGTCGACATAGAGTTCGTCCGGGACGGCAAATCCCGCAACGTGTCCGCGATCCTCGGCCAGCAATCCGTATCTCGCAGTAGCGGGACGCAAATTCATCCGGGTCTCGATGGCGCACAGTTTGCGACCAGTTCGGTGAGCAGTGGTGGCGGTGTCGATGTGACGGAAGTCGAGGCCGGCAGCGCAGCAGCGCAGCGTGGTCTGCGACCTGGCGATACGATCATCGCCGTCAATCGTCGCCCGGTTGGAGACCTGGGTGAACTGCGTGCTGTCGCCCAGGGCAATCGCATCCTGTTCCTGCTGGTGCAGCGCGGTGACCGGCAACTGATGCTGCAAATTCGCTAAATATACAAAAAGGGGTCAGAGCCCTTTTATCGGTGTTCTGCGAGCGCCTCGGCCCGTTCGTAGAAGCAGCGCAGATCCCCATCGCACGCCGCCAGCAAGTCGCGAAATTCGTCTAGCCGGCCCTGATAGAGCGATAACGGAATCAGGCTTGCATTGTTGAGTGGCGAACGAAGCCAGCCCGGGCTGCGTCGATCGTTTCCATCGACTTCCCTGCCCACAGCCTCCCTCAGTTCACCCAGAATCGCCTGCTTGCGCTGCCGCTTTTCATTCTCATCGGCCTCGCTCTGGTAAAGATTCTCGAGGTCGCCCCGAGCAGTTTGAACATGCTTCATTAACTGCCGCCTGAACTCGCGGCTGCTTCGGTACTCCTGTAGTCGGTCCGTTTCTCCCCGACTTCCCAACCAGCGTTCGACACCGATTTCCTCGACCGCAGAAGCAAAAGACTCATTGAACTCGGAATCGTCCTTCAAGTAGAACTGTTGATGAGCGAGTTCGTGAAACAACACTGCTACCAGTTCGAGATCGCTCCAGCGCATCATCGTGTTGAGCACCGGATCCGAAAAGCGTCCGAGCGTGGAATATGCGCTGACGCCACCCACGATAACGTCGAATTCGCGTCGCCTTAGCTTCTCTGCCTGGCGTTCGGCGGTCTCTTTCGAGAAGTAGCCGCGATAGCCGACGCATCCGGCGACCGGATAGCACCATGTCTTCGCTTGTAGTGAAAATTCTGGCGCCGCGAAGACATTCCAGACCACGAAGTCGCGCTCCAGATCTGCGTAGGTCCGGTAACTTTCGTTGTCGGGAAGCTGAAGCTCACTTATCGAGAATTCGCGTGCTTCTTTGACGAGCACAAGCCGCTCTTTGAGCGCATCGGGTGAATCCGCGTCCTGGATGACTTCATCGACAGGCCGACGCCTGTTCATGACGTTTATGTGGCCGCGCGCTGCCTGCATGTAATAGCAGGCTTCAGTCTGCAGAATCAGCACCAGAAACAAAAGCCCGGTCATCGTGCGCCATAATCGTCCCGAACCCTGGTTGGCTATGTTTTGCGACATCAATTCAGACTACCGTGTTATCCCTAAAACGCTAGAATCGGCGAATGGAAGTTTACCTTGTTGGCGGAGCTGTTCGGGACGAACAGCTTGGATTGCCTGTCAAAGAGCGGGACTGGTGCGTCGTGGGCGCGACCGCGGACGAACTGTTATCCAAAGGATATCGTCAGGTGGGCAAGGATTTTCCGGTTTTCCTGCATCCCGCGACCGCTGAAGAATATGCGCTCGCGCGAACAGAGCGAAAAACGGCAGCGGGTTATCACGGCTTCGAGTTTCAGACATCGCCGGATGTGACGCTGGAGGAAGATCTCTCTCGTCGGGATCTGACGATTAACGCGATGGCAATGGATGCCGATGGCAATCTCATCGATCCTTTTGACGGCAGTTCCGACCTGGAAAATCGGGTGCTGCGTCATGTATCCACCGCGTTTTCCGAAGACCCGCTGCGGATTTTGCGAACTGCGAAATTCCGGGCTCGATTTGCGGAGCTGGGGTTCGAGGTGGCAGACGATACGCTCGGCCTGATGGCGAAAATGGTTACCGCCGGTGAGGCAGGCGCGCTGCAGCCGGAACGGGTATGGGCTGAAACCGAGGCGGCCCTTTCAGGGCCGAGCCCACAACTTTATTTCCAGGTGCTACGAGACTGCGGTGCGTTGGCCGTTGTCTTCCCGGAGATCGATGCGTTATTTGGTGTACCGCAGCCGCCGAAGTGGCATCCCGAGATCGATTGCGGACTGCACACGATGATGGTGCTCGAGCAATCTGCCGGGCTCAGCGAAGATGTCGATGTCCGGTTTGCGGCTTTGGTGCATGATCTCGGCAAGGCGACAACCCGACAATCGGATCTTCCCGGTCACCCCGGGCACGAACGCCGTAGCGTCAAGTTGGTGCAGAGTTTGTCTGACAGGCTTCGCGTCCCACGGGCCTGCCGGGAGCTCGGCGCCCTCGTTGCCGAGTATCACGCGCATTGCCATCGCGCATTTGAGTTAAAGCCTGCGACGATATTAAAGGTATTGCAAAAAGTAGATGCTTTCAGGCGGCCTGAGCGGTTTCAGAAATTCCTGCTTGCCTGTGAGGCGGACGCTCGCGGTCGCACAGGCTTCGAGGACAGAGACTATCCCCAGGCAAACTATTTCGAACGCGCCTGGACGGAAGCCAGCAAGGTTAGTGCAGATCAGGTGGATGACGAGGAAGCCAGTGGAGCGGAGGTCGGCGTTGCGATAAACGAGATGCGCCTCAAAGCGATCACGGCGATGAAAGTGGAGAGTACGAGTCAGGTTCCGTAAAAGAACCAGAAAAACGACAACACAGTCGTGCCACCAAAGTTTTCGGAGTCGTCGTAACCGACGCGCAATTCCATGTCACTCGCGTCGCTGGCGGGAAAGAGAAAGCCGACGCTGTACGAGGTCACGCCGCCGCTGTCGATCGCTGTTTGACTTCTGCCGACCTCGAAACTGAGCAGATTCAGTCCGAACTTGAATTCTATGCCCGCATCTGCCCTGTAGTCCAACAGGCTGTTGGCAAGGCTGAGCCTTGACGCCGAAAGAAAACTCAGATCGGAAATATTTTGCAGCTTCGTCAGGTCGACCGAGTAATCGTAGCGCATGCCGCGAACGAACAAGCCGACTCGTTCGCTGGCGTTGGCACGAATGTTCAATCCGTATCCATCCGCTTCGAAACCGACCTGACGCCGCTCCGACGTTGGCTGGAGATTGAAGATAAAATCGAAGTTGCGTTTTTCATAGTCTGTCGAAATTGACAGGGTCTTTGTGCGCAGGTAAAGCGAACCGCGAATATCGAAGGAATCGAGAATGTCCTCGTCGCCCCAGTACGCCACACCGATGCGGACGCCGATCGGATCAAAATTATGATCCAGACCGAGGTCTCCGTAGGCCGTGTTCAGCTCGCTAATGACGCCTTCCGCCTGGGCTTTGGCCGCAGTAACCGAAATCCAGGTATTTTTACCCACGCCGAAATCGCCAAATGCCGAGTACGACAGGCTGTCCGAGGTGTCGCCTTCAGCACCAATACCAATGATATAGCCTTCTCCTGCAAGGGCATTGGAGCTGAGCAGTAGCGCCAGCAAAAAGCATGTTCTTCGACTAAACGACGGCATAGAAAACCACTCCCGCAAGTCCGAGCCTATATAGTGAAAACGGCAGAAGGCCGATTGCGTTGACAAATCGCATGAAGAAATCGATGCTCAAATAAGCCACTACAGCCGAAATGGCGGCGCCGATCGCGAGCTGCGCCCAGGCGATTGGGGCTTCCTCAAAGATCAAAAGCGTCATCTCGTATCCGCTGGCAAGCAATATGACCGGCGCTGACAACAAGAATGAAAATCGTGCCGCATCCTGTCGCCGAAACCCCAGCATCAGGGCTGCGCTGATCGTAACGCCGGAGCGGGACGTTCCCGGAACCAGAGCCAGTGCCTGGGCGATGCCGATAATGACAGCGTCCCTCAGCCCGACGTCTGCGGTGAGGCGCTCGTGCCGGCCAAAACGATCGGCCACTGCCATCAGCACGCCGTAGCCCGCAAGCGTATATACGATGACCAGCGGGTTCCTGACGTTCGTCTCGATCCAGCCGGCGAACAAGAGGCCGGCGACTGCGGCCGGTACTGTGGCGATGACGATGTACAGCGCCATCTTCGATTCAGGTGAGGCGCTATTGCCGCCCAACAGTCTTGCGCCGCCCGAGACCAGCGCCTTCAGGTCTTGTCGAAAATAGACGACGACCGCGAGTAGTGATCCGAAGTGGACGGCGATGTCAAACGTCAGACCCTGGTCTGCCCAACCGAGGACGGCCGGCGCGAGTACCAGGTGGCCTGAACTGGAAACAGGCAGGAACTCGGTCAGGCCCTGTACGATCGCGAGTACTATTATTTGCACCCAGGTCACAATACGTGCGCCCTGTCGACGTTGCTGAACGCTGTTACGCCTGTGACATCCCCGCGACTCAAGCCGATACACTTGAAGTTCTCGCCCATCTCGCCGGGCAGGGTAAGAACCTTGACCTGTCGCGACAACTCAAGCTGGTCGGCCGGGCCCAGGTCAGCCATGCCGATCAACTCTTCTTCGAGGCCGCCATTGATCAGGAACTGCGCCTGAGTAACAAAGCCTGCAACCTCGAGTCCGTGTTCCGCCGCCGATTCCGCCACTTCGGTGAAGTCGACCCAGCTCGTCAGGTCCTGAATGCCCGCATAGATAAGTGGTTCATTATGGGCATGATGACGAAAGTGGCATCGCAGCCAACCCTGATCCCGGTCGGGGGAATAATATTCGCGTCGTGATACTCCGTAATCGAACAAGAGCACAAGACCTCTATGCAGGCATGTCGCCAGTTGTCCGATCCAGTCGTGCAAACCAAGTGATACTTCGGACAGATAGCCTGCCGGCAAAGGCTCGCCGATATCTGCCTCAATCTTCTCGACTGCCGCTGCCAGTACTTTCGGTGCCGGTTTCCTGCTCCAGTCGAAGTCCGTATTGTTTGCGGTCACGTGCATTTGAAACACAGCGTCGTCAGTACGCTCGAATCGCTCGACAGGAAGCGCATCGGCCACCTCGTTTGCGATAACAACGCCTGCAAAACTTTCGGGCAGCTGGTCCAGCCATTCGACGATCTGGTGCAAGCCCGGCAATTCTTCGCGTATCAACGCCTCCTGCCTCGCTCTTAGATCGGCAGAAGTCTCGAGCATCAGGTACTGCTCGGGAAGCGAATTGCGATCGGCCAGCCATCGAAGGACGTCGACGGCGAGCCTTCCGCTACCTGCACCGAGTTCGAGTATCTTTCCCTTGTCGATCTGCTCGAGTACAGCACTGCATTGCCGCGCAACGACTCGACCGAAAAGCGGCGATATCTCCGGAGCAGTTATGAAGTCGCCGGCCGCGCCGAACTTGGTCGTGCCGACGTTGTAGTAACCAAGGCCGGGAGAATAGAGTGCCAGGTGCATGAACTGCGCAAAGCTGATGCTTCCATCGGATTCGTCGATCACCTGTCTGATGGATGCACAGACCTTTTGGCAATGTGCCAGGCTGTCGTCATCCGGTCTCGGCAATCCGCCGGTCGAGTGTCGTCCGTGTTGCATGTTGCTTAAGATGTCCTTAACAATGTCGAAGTCGTTGACGGCAAAGTGGCAATAATGTCCAAATCAGAAATCCGGACGCTCGATGGTAAGTGCGCGCTGATCACCGGCGCCGCCAGAAGAATCGGAGCCGCGATCACAAAGCGCCTGCACGAGGCTGGCGTTAGAGTCGCTATTCATTATCGCAGTTCCGACGTTGACGCAAAGGAACTCTGCGGCCTTTTGAACGATGCACGACCCGATTCGGCGGAAGTTTTCGGCGCCGACCTGAGTGATACAGCCGGTTTGACAGGTTTGATAGACGCCATCACCGAATGGGGGGGCGGGCTCGATATCCTGATCAACAATGCCTCCGCGTTCTACCCGACACCCATCGGCAGCATTAGCGAGTCGCACTGGGACGATTTGATCGGCAGCAACCTGAAAGCCCCCCTCTTCCTGTCTCAGGCCGCGTGGCCTCACCTCAAATCCAGTCAGGGAGTAATTATAAATTTGCTCGATATTCATTCGAAACGACCGCTTAGGAACCACCCGCTTTATGCGTCTTCCAAGGCCGGTCTTGCCATGCTGACCTTATCGCTCGCGAAAGACATGGCACCCGAGGTCCGCGTGAACGGTATTGCACCCGGAGCCATTCTGTGGCCCGAGGAAGGCATGACCGAGTCCATAAAGGAGGACATCCTGAACCAGGTCCCGCTTGGCAAACCCGGCGAGGCGCGCGATATCGCAGACTGCGTTATATATCTTGTTCGCGACGCAACTTATGTGACCGGTCAGATAATCGCGGTTGACGGCGGCCGCAGCATCGGCTGGTAAGAGGGGGACGGACTCCGAGCCCGTCCCCAATCAGAACGCGCCGGCGAACTCCCGCCATGCCGGTCCCCGCAATTCCGCCTGCGGCGGTGCCTGGTCGAACTCCACTTTCAGCATACCTGTCGGTGCGGGACAGGCGCCGGTTTCGACCACGGTCAGTGCGGTCATCAGATTCGGATCGGTAGCTGCGCCCACGACTTCGGTCAGATCGTCCGGAGTCGGGCAGTCGACGGGCAGGCCGTCAAAGTAGCCACCCTCGCTCAGTGCGTTCAGCGTTTCAAACGCGGTCGCACGCAGAATCTTGTCGCAAAACTGCACACCCACCTGCCCGACCGGTTTTCCGAACGTGGTGTCCCCGACGATCGTTACATCGGCATGCGGCTCCATACTGTTGATCACCAGCTCACTCGCCGAAGCCGTACCCGATGTCGCGATGACAACCAGCCTCGACAGACCGATTGAGGTATCTACGAATGGTTCGAATAACTCAGTCTCGTTGAGCGCCGTATTCTTATCGTTAAAAACCGTTAGCGAAAAAATCCTGCCCGGCACCAGGCCTCCCAGGTAGTCTCCCAACAACCGGGCTGTGTTGACCAGCCCACCGCCGTTGTACCGCATATCGATGATGACATCGGTAACACCGGCGGCAGTGAAATCCGAGAACACAGTATCGAAGGCCGCATCGGCCGTGCTGACAAACGTTGCAAGCTCGACATAGCCGACCGGGGCGCCTCCCAAGTCGATGACGCGCCACTGCGGCAACGGATTGATCGTTACGATGTCGTGACTGACCGTGACAGAAAATTCACTACCGTCGAGGTTGCGAATCAGGTAATCCAGTGGCGACTGATCGAAAACCGCGAACACTCCCTCCGCACCCTCGGTGGCTACGATATCGGCGATCGGTCGGCCGCCGAGTTCCACAATTCTCTGGCCGCGCTGAAATCCCGCCTGGGCCGCAGGACTCCCACTGAACACCCGCGTAAACCTGAGATCATCGGCCGATTCGAATCGGGTGCTGAAACCGAAGCCTTCGAACTGCCCTTCTCCGAAGAACTGAGCGTCGGACGCGGCGCTCGTAATGAAGCTGAAGTTGTCGAGGGGCTGAGACTCGATCAGAAACGCGAGCAGTGCCTCCGGCGACGCGTGCAGGCTCAGATCAACATTTACGGGCAGAAGGTCGTACCAGAAATAGATGTCGCGCATCACGTCGAGCACGAACTGCTTCTGTGCGTCATTCGTGCATGCCGCGGTACCAACCTGTGGCCCCGAGAAATCACTGCCGGAGCCACTACAGCCCGTCAACACCAGTGACATGGCCAGAAGCATGTAACAGATCTTGCGCATATCAGTCTCCAGGCGACTCGGCCATGCTACTGCGTACGGGCCACACGATCTCCGCACCAGTGCCCTGTTTTTGAAATGCAGCTCTTTACGAACTAACGCGTTCCCGCGCTATTGGATGACTGCCAGAATCGAATTCATCCCAGTGATCCTGGTAGCTTTGACGGGTCTCGGGATGTTGAAGTTCCGGAGCGATCTCTGCCATTGGCCCCAACACGAAGCTGAAGCGCAGGACATCCGCTCGCGGCAATCGGACAGGCGGATCGTCGATGATCAGGTCGTCATACAGCAACAAGTCTATATCGAGCGTCCTCGGTGAATATCCTCGTGCCGACCGATCCCGGCCGGCTGTGCTCTGAATGTCCTCCAGATGCGTGTGGATTTCGATCGGTGTGAGTTCGCTGTCGAGAGCAACCACCATATTTAGAAATTCGTCGCCGTCAAAGCCGAATGCCTTACTTCGATAGACGGAAGACTTTTCGAGATCGCCGAATTGTTTCTCGAGTTCCCTGAGCGCAAGGGCCAGATTTTTTTGCGGTTCGATGTTGCTGCCGATACCGAGATAGATAGTTGGCACGTTTTTACTCGTTTTTTTCCCGCCGAATCTTCACGCCGACATCTCTGGCCCCGCGGATCGCGCCAGGTTTGTTCACCCGGACTTCGATCCACGGTACGTCAAAGTCGCTTAGCACTACCTCCGCAATCTTTTCGGCGAGCGTCTCGACAAGTTGAAAGCTCGAATCGGAAACAAATTGCTGCACCCGCTTGGCGATGAGTTTGTAGTCGAGCGTGTCGTCGATGCTGTCTGACGCGGCGGCGCGCCGAATGTCCGCTCCCATTTCCAGATCGATGCTGACCGTCTGACGAATCTTCCTTTCCCAATCCCAGATGCCGACAATGGTTTCGACTCTCATATCATGTAGAAATATGCGATCCATCAATGTGCCTCTGACTGTTTCGGTCCTGGTGGTGCCAGTGTTTCCAGCGACCACCTGGCTTTCGCGATGATGGTGCCCGGCTCCACTCCGTCGGATAGTCTGAGCGCCCCAGCCACGGCGATCATCGCACCATTATCCGTACAAAACTCCATTCGCGGATAGTAAACACGTCCGTCGAATCTTTCGGCCAGTTGCTCGCGCAAAAGCGTATTCGCGCCCACACCACCGGCAACGACGATTCGTTCCAGATTGCTTGCCTTCATTGCCTGCAGGGTACGCGAGACGAGCGTGTCCACGGCCGCCTGCTGAAATGATGCGGCAATATCGGCTCTCACCGAATCGATGTTGCCTTCTTCGGTCGACTTTTTGACCTGCAGCATGACAGCTGTCTTTAGTCCGCTGAAACTGAAATCCAGGCCGGGATTCTTCAGCATCGGGCGCGGAAACGCGAAGGCATCGCCATCTCCACTTTCAGCAAGCCTGGCGATCGCCGGTCCGCCCGGGTAGCCGAGCCCCAGTAGTTTCGCAGTCTTGTCGAATGCCTCGCCAACTGCGTCATCGAGCGTGCTGCCGAGCAACTCATAAACACCGAGGCCATTGACCGCGGCGAGCATCGTATGGCCGCCGGATACCAGTAGCGCCAGAAAGGGATACTCGGGCGGCTCTTCTTCGAGCATAGGTGCCAGCAGGTGGCCCTCCATGTGATGAATGGGGATAACCGGACAGCTCCAGGCCAGGCCAAGGCCGTTAGCCAGACCGCTGCCGACCATCAGCGCCCCCACCAGCCCCGGACCTGCCGTATAGGCGATGGCATCAGGCCGCTCGATCCCGGCGTCCTCGAGCACGGTCTTGATCAGCGGCAGCAAACGGCGGATGTGGTCCCGCGACGCGATCTCGGGAACTACGCCACCATAGACTTTGTGCAGGTCAATCTGGCTGTGCAGTGCCTGGCCCACGAGGCCGCGATCGGAGTCGAAAATCGCCACCCCGGTCTCATCACAACTGGTTTCCAGTCCGAGGACGTTCATAGGCGCCGCATCATACCCCAGGTGACGCATCGAATAGCGGCCCGATCCTTTGCATTATGCCGCCCCTGTCGATATTATGAGCGGTCACGTCCCGGCCTTCGTGCCGGGTTTCTTTATATCTGACCCAAGATTGTATGTATGCCGAGTGTTCGCATTAAAGAGAATGAGTATTTTGACGCCGCGTTGCGTCGGTTCAAACGTGCCTGTGAGAAAGCAGGCGTCCTGACCGAGCTGCGTCGTCGTGAATTTTATGAGAAGCCGACCCAGGAACGCAAACGCAAAAAGGCAGCGGCAGTAAAACGCCATCTTAAGCGACTTTCCCGCGAGACCTCGAAACGCAAGCGCCTCTATTAGTAACTCCCTAAGTTTGGAGCAGGTTCGCATACGGCGAATCGACAGGCCCGGTATGACGCTCAAGGCCCAAATCTTTGAAGACATGAAGACAGCCATGAAAGCCGGCGACAAAGACCGGTTAAAAGTGGTGCGACTGATTCTTGCCGCAATCAAGCAAATCGAAGTCGACAAACGGACCGAGCTCGACGATACGGCGGTGCTTGGCGTGCTGGACAAGATGGTAAAACAGCGTCGCGACTCGGTCAGCCAGTTCAAGGACGGTAATCGCCAGGACCTGGCGGACATCGAACTAGCGGAAATCAGCGTCCTGGAAGACTATCTCCCCGAACAGCTCAGTGAGGCGGAACTCACCGATATCATAGAGCAGGCGATCACGGAATCAGGCGCCGAGAGCATGCGGGACATGGGCAAAGTCATGGGCCAGGTCAAGGCCAGGGCCGCGGGCCGGGCTGACATGGGTGCAGTGGGCACATTAGTGAAGGAGCGCCTCGGCGCCACATAGTTACTACGACCGGCAGGTAGTGGCACTATCAGTGTCGTCAGCTATTCTTAGGTTAGTTCGGTCAAACAATAATAATATTTGGACCGATTTAGACCCCAACAGTGAGAGTGTCCGTTAATTCAAGAATATGAGCGGCTTGATTCCTCAACATTTCATTGACGACCTGATCTCGCGCGCCGATATCGTCGAGGTATTGGGCAAGCGCATGCAGCTCAAGAAAGCCGGGCGTGAGTTCAAGGCGAATTGTCCGTTTCATGACGAAAAGACCCCGTCGTTCACGGTGAGCCCGGCCAAAGGCTTCTACCACTGCTTCGGTTGCGGCGCCCACGGCACAGCGCTGGGGTTCCTCATGGAATACGATCACATGAGCTTCGTCGAGGCAGTCGAAAGCCTTGCCGGCTCGATGGGCATCGAGGTTCCGCGCGAGGAAAGCCAGCGGCCGGCCCGACGCTATGACGAGTTGTTCGAGTTGCTCGCCAAGGTCGAACGCTTCTATCAGACCAGCTTGAAGAACAGCAAAGCCGCCCAGAACTATCTGAAGGGTCGCGGCATCGACGGTGCTACGGCAAAGCGATTCGGTATCGGCTTTGCCGCGCCAGGCTGGAGTAACGTGCTCGACAAGTTCGGCAAGTCGGACGAATCGATCGAACGCTTGCTCGCGGTTGGCGTCATTATTCGAAAAGACAACGGCAGCCACTACGATCGCTTCCGTGACCGCATCATATTTCCGATACGCGATTCGCGAGGCCGCTGCATCGGCTTCGGCGGCCGTGTGACCGGCGACGAAGAACCGAAGTATCTTAATTCCCCGGAAACAGTGCTCTTTCACAAGGGCCGCGAACTCTACGGCCTGTATGAGGCTCGCCAGGCCATTCGCAATATCGAGAGACTCGTTGTGGTCGAGGGTTACATGGACGTCATCGGCCTGGCACGGCACGGCATTGATTTCGCAGTCGCAACGCTGGGTACGGCTACCACCGATGACCATTTGAACCGCCTCTTCCGTCTCACCGAAGACGTGTTCTTCTGCTTCGATGGTGATAAAGCAGGCAGGGCTGCCGCCTGGCGAGCGCTCGAGACCGCCCTTCCCCAGATTCGGGAAGGCCGACAAATTCGCTTCGTGTTCCTGCCGGAGGACCAGGATCCGGATTCGTTTGTGCGGGACAAAGGCCACAAGGCGTTCGAAACGGCACTCGACTCAGGCGTACCGTTATCCGATTTCCTCGTCGACGAGCTGGCTGCCAAGGTCGACATGGAAACTGTCGATGGCAGGGCGAGGTTGGCCGAGTCGGCAAAGCCGCTGGTGCAACGTATCCCGCATGGCATTTATCGCGAGCTCCTGACCGGGCGGCTCGCCCAATCCGTGGGACTGTCACCAACGAAGCTCAACGCGTTGCTGTCCAGGGATCAGAAATCAGGGCCGGCTACTCCCAGAGGGATCGTCGGGACTCGCGGCAGAGCATCAACGTCCGGCGCTGGCAATCCCTCGGTCGTTCGTCGGGCAATTACGCTCCTGCTGAACAATCCGCAGGCGGGCCACAAGCTTGACGTCGAAAGGCTCGCGGGCGTCACCAAGCCCGGCACAGATTTATTGCGGGAATTG
>Ga0255052_10002703_pt1 | contig 12669 bp, 8 predicted proteins | sample JV7_2_21_MG_FD_188632 | JGI IMG/M metagenome (GOLD analysis project Ga0255052, IMG submission 188632) | Seawater microbial communities from Jervis Inlet, British Columbia, Canada - JV7_2_21 | ecosystem: Environmental > Aquatic > Marine > Inlet | place: Canada: British Columbia | collected... | reverse complement strand
GCGATCAACCTCCTTTTCTTTCTTCAGGCCTTCCGGGGTCAGCTCGTAGGCCCACGAGAGAATGAGCGCTAGGAGAAATCCGATAACGAGCAGGAGAAACACGAACCCGCCGACCCACTCAGGCAAACTCAGTAAGGGCATCAGCACGTCCGCTATCTGCAAAATCAGCCAGCTAACGATGGCATAAGCGATCGCTACCCGGACGACATTGCGTCGTTTCAGCTCCCCCCATACTGAGGTCATGCCACTCCCCATATCCGAGAATCAGAGTTATGCCAGATTGTACCCAGATCGGGGTATTCGAAAGCCGAAAATCGGATGATTTTTCACCAAATTAATATCGAAGTCGGTCCGCTAGAGGGAAATTCTTATTGTCTGCTTTGGGTCACAAGCAGCCCTACAATGTTGTCGTAATCCTAGCATGCGAGTGACTGCTTCCGGACGCGAACCAGCCGTTCAGCTTCGGTTTTTCAGGAATCGTAATTATGAACGTCTGCTCTCATCGTAAGCAGTCATTCGCCAATGAAGGCAGCGACCGTCTGAGTTCGGCCAGCAGCGGCCGTTGGGCAGGTTCATCAAAACGCAGCCACTTCATGCATTCCGGCCTTTTCAAGTATGGATTCGATGAAGGTGGACTTTGCCTTGGTATAAGCAGCCCGGTCAGCCCGATACTGCTTCGCCAACTCGAACTTCAATCGGAGATAGTCGGCCGCTGCTTTTGGATGTTCACGTAGATAGTCGCGAAATAGAACATGGCGATTCCAAAATGCTGTATCTCTGCAGACACAGTGAAGGTGGTGGGTACTCGGGCCCGTGAAGGGCTTTCTAAAGTAGCGTCGCTCCGGTAGTTCAGCTTCGTATCTCTGCACATACCGATACCCTATTTTCTCGAGATTGGGGATGCGCGACTCAATCTCTGTTAAACGAGGAACGCCAATCATGATGTCGATAATAGGCTTCGCACCCATATTGGGTATGGCTGTACTTCCGACGTGCTCGATAGACGCGTTCACCGCAGAAATAATGCCGTCGAGTAGGGCCTTCTCCAACTCAAATTGCTGGGGCCATTTCGGATCGTATTGCTCGATTACAACGGGCACAGGCGAGGCATTTCGTTCTGGCTTGACCATGTTTTCTAGCAACGCCTGGTATTAAAAACTGCCAACTCGAGTGACCGCAAAGGGTCAACTGGTATGGCCCCAGTAAATCGGACCATTTAAATAAGCCCTGATGTCTGGTTTTCATACTGTACAGGACTGAGATAGCCCAGGTAACTGTGGCTACGTGTACGGTTATAGAACCGCTCGATGTAATCGAAGATATCTGCCTTTGCTTCCTCCCTTGTTTTGTAAGTCCTGCCTCTGACACGCTCGCGTTTGAGCAGTGAGAAGAAGCTCTCCCTCCTCAGGTTGAACGACAATTCCCGTGGTACCTGGCTCCGTGTTCTGAGCGGCGGAAAGAATCGCCGCCACCAGAAACCCGACCACGACGATCACGATTGAGTTAAGTGTTTTCACCCTTGTAACTCTTCACTGTGTTCGAATCCCGTGTCAGCCAGCTAATAATTATCTAATAGTCTGTCTTGCCTGCTATTGCTCCGTTCCCATCATCTGCAGCAAATCGTCGAAGCGAGGGTCAGAGCGCAGCCGATCGAACTTAGGCCCCGCTATTAGGTAGATGAAGTGAAAAGCGCGCTCTCGAAAAGCACCTTCCAGTAACTGGAATGCCCTGTCGTCATTGCCGAGCCCGATATGGATAAGCGCTAGATGGAAGGATGAAGGAGGTATCGGTTCGGACAGGCCTTCCAGTTGCTTGAGAATTTTCAACGCCTCATCACGTTTTCCAGCCAGCGCATAGGTGTGACCGAGAGCCGAGAGATACACCGGGGCGCCTTCTGAAAGCGTTACTGCTCTTTCGAGCAGTGCTATGGCCTTCTCGAACATTCCCTTCTGTTCGTACGGCCACGCAAGAAAGTAATAAATCAAGGGGTCGTTGGGACTGAGATCGAGATTCTTACTGTACTCTTTGATTGCCTCGTCGTAGTTCCGACTGAGGTAGTAAATCTCGGCTACCGCGATGTTAGCCATAGCGGAGAGCGGGTCAAGCTCCTGAGCACGTTGCGCCGGCACCATGGCTTCCTCGAACCGCCCAATCTCTCCCAGCATCCAGGCGTAGTAGATGAGTGTCCTCAAGTTGTTTGGATTTAACTCGATTGCCCGTTTGAGCGCTTTCTCCGCCTCGAGGAAATTCCAGTCCATCTGGTAGTAAACGGCTGCGAGTGCCGTGTGTGCTTCAGCCAACTGGTTATCAATCTCGACGGCTTTGATCGCGGCCGCCTTAGCTTTCGGATAGACCTGCAGCGGCGGTAGATACTCCAAATACGAGTTATCTGTGTAGCATGAAGCTAATTCAGCATGAGCCGGTGCGTACCCGGGGTCTCGTGCTATCGCCTGCTGCAAGTACTTGATGGCGCTGGCCATTCCTTCCGGCGTCCCATTGCCGCAGAGAAATCGGCCCTTGAGATAAAGCTCATAGACTTCAGGGTTGACCGAACGGGTGTTGGTAAACTGCGATTCTTCCTCGGGCGTCACGGCGACCCTGATCTCATCCACAATCGCTCGGGCCAAATCGCTGTGCAGAGCCAGAATGTCACTGAGTTCCCGGTCGTAGCTATCCGCCCAGAGGTGACGGTCGCTGCGTGCTTCGATTAATTGCGCTGTGACCCGCACCGTGTTCCCCGCACGCAGGACAGATCCTTCCACGATGGCGTCCACACCCAATTCAAGGGCAATCTCCGGCACCGACTTTTCCGTGTTCCGATACCGCACGGCGGACGTCCGTGAGATCACCTTAAGCGCCCTGATCTGAGAGAGTTCAGCGATCAATGCCTCGTGCATTCCGTCCACAAAGTAATCCTGCTGTGGATCATTCATCAGATTACCCAGCGGCAGGACGACAATTGACGTGATCTCTCCGGGCTCGGCCAGTTCTTGCTTGCCGCTCCAATCATGAGTGACGGCAAGATAAAGGAGAGCTACGGCCATCGTGCCGATAATGACGAAATCCAGTTTGCGACCCGTGCTGTGCGTAATTGACCCGGAGCGATCGACGTCCTCTTCTCTTTTCAATCCTTCAGGGGTGAGCTCGAACGCCCAGGCAAAGATCAATGCCACGGGGAAGCCGATCATCAGCAATACGGTGACAAAGGTGGCAGTCCACTCGGGTAGCCTGAGCATCGGAAACGTAGTGGCGGAGATTTCGATCAACAGCCACGCTGCGATCGCGTAGGCAATCGCTACCCTGATGACGTTGCGCCGCTTGAGTTCCTGGACAATGGACACTTGAGGTTTCCCCGTCCTCAACCATGTACTAGCCTACGCTTGCGGACAGATCAAGGCCAGAGATTAGCAACAGGTCAGCTTCGCCACTGATGTCCGCTTTGGGTCAACAGCCGTCATATTACGTCAGATCGCTCGACTGACGGCTATGCGAAGTGAAGCAGTCACTCGAAGGCCGAAACTTCGAAAACGCCGTTTGAACGTCTGCTATTTTCAACACCAGTCGTTCGTTCAGGTTCCTGGTGACAGACGGCAGTCGGCAGTCGGCTAAGAGCAGACGTTCAAATTTCATGAAAAACATCAATTTGACAGACGACTTTCGGCCTATTCTGTTGAAATACTTCAGATTGGAGAGACCCCGATTTTCGGCTGAATGCCAGTTGCTTATGATTCAACCATGTGGCTTGAAATTCCTATCTACTGAGCCTCAGTCTTGGTTAAGTGCTTTCTGAGAAACGAAATGGCAGCTTGCAGATATTCCACTTGGTTGTCGTTATTGTAAAAACCATGGGCTTCACGACGTTTCACAAACCACTCATAGTCCTTGTCGTGCGTATCCAATGCCATCTTTAGACGTTCTGCATGTTCAAAGGGCGCCCGCTGATCCTGTTTTCCATGTGTGATGAATATAGGTGCCTGTAAGTCAGCGATTCGATTAACCGGTGAGAAGCTTTCCAGTTCATCCTCATCTCGACCAATGAATTTTTCCAAGTAAGCTTCCCCACCATATGAGGACTCAACATCACCCTTCTTGTACATTAGGGGTAAATCGTAAATACCGGCGTTGGCTACGACGCAGCTGAATAGATCGGGGGCTAGAATTGCACTCTGTACGGCTGAATACGCACCGAAGCTACCGCCCATAATGCAAATGTTCCCGGCAGTCGCCCGTTGTTGGTCGATAGCCCATTGAGTTCCAGCGATGATGTCTTTTTGAATTTCATTACCCCACTGGCGGTAACCTGCCTCTTCAAATTTTTTCCCGTAACCCCCTGAGCCACGATAATTCATTTGGAGTACTGAAAAGCCGTTGGTGGCAAACGCTTGTACCTCCGCAGCGTATCCCCAGTAATCTCGGACGATCGGTCCACCATGAACTAGCACAATCAGGGGTGCAATTTTTTTGGATGAGCCTTTAGCTGGTGTAAAGTAGCCAGCGATAGTTCGACCATCAAATGATTGAGATTCAATCGGTTCGACTGCAGCCAGATCATCGGAATTGACCTCAGGCCTTGAGTCAAAAAGTTTTCTAATCGTGTTGGATTCACGATCGAACAAATGATAGCTACCCGGGTCCACATCAGTACTTGTTGAAGCTACCCAATATCTTCCATCGCGAGATCGGCTGCGAATTGAAATCGTACCGCCAGAAAAACTTTGCAGCAATGCTTTGAAAGTGGTTGCTTCTTCTCCCCGGTTGGGAAAGATCAGGTAGCTGGGGTAACCGTTGTCAATCTGAATTGCAATGACGCTACGCCCGTCTGTACTCATCACCACGCGTGTAATATCGACAGTTTTGTGCGTGTAGATACTGCTGTAGTCTTCACCATCCAAAGATAATTTATGTAAGCCAATTTTGTCATTATCGAAATTGTCTAAGATATAAGCTGACTTTTTTTCGTTTGTAATTGCTACCGGCGTAAAATAGTTTCCGTACTTCGATTCTGGGATAACCATCCACTCCTCTGCCTCATCAGGTAGCGCTTGTAAATGCAACGAGTTATCGGGTTTACGGCTCGTAACCAGGCGTACGTGGCCGTTTGTATCGGTGTAGAACCTGCCCCGGGGATAAGGAGAGGTTTTGATTCGTCTTTTCTCGATGCCACTGTAACTGTCTAATATTATGGCTACAGCTCGGCTGTCATCAGCACGTGACATGTTCGTCGTGGAGATCAGTATTCGTCTTTTATCATTGGGCAATACGTCAATGATCTCTGCCCAGGCGTAGTCTGCGTCTTTCTTTTTGACACGGGAGCCAAGCTGACGTTCTCCAGAGCGATTGCCAAAGATCAGCTCACTTTTTGATCCATCGAAATTTGCTGCATAGAGTTCTCCGAAATATGTTGGAGCTTCCTGAGCGCCTGAAGAGCCTGAAAACTTAAGGACCTTAACGACGATACGTTCATCGTTGACCCAGAAGAATTCTCCGACCTCGTTGTTTCCCGAGAATGATATTCCTCCCAATGGAGCAAACGATTCGCGCTGTAGGAAGCGTATATGATGCTTGTCGTCCTTAAAGATTCTTACCGCCAGATATTCGCCCGTTGGCGAGATCTTAATATCTGCGATAAGCGGGGGAGCAGTCAACTGGCGCAATGTGACTGCGTACCCTAATGTTGTCCACAACCAGCAGACAAGAAAAAGTACAGCCTTTATTCGATTTGAACCCATATAATTATCGGCACTTTGATCGCAACTAATACTTGTCTTTCTAGACAGAAATAAACCATTCGCCACCTGCTAGATCAATGTATGTATATTTATCAGTCCAAAAGAAAGAATAGGAACTTCTATCGCGTAGTCGAAACCAGATATGTCGAGAACGGCCCTCGTCTTCTGGCGGGTTTGGCCTTTTCGTTGTTATCTTCTAAGCGTAGAACAAACGGACGAGTTTTCCAGTGGGCTAACTGAATCCAGTATTTATTGGCCGGTTATCAATGTCCGCTTTGGGTCACAAGCAGAATTTCATTGTAACTCGAAAATAGCTTCCTGAGCGGCTGCTTGCGGCGGTACACCGGCCTGTCGGTGACGTTTCCGCGGAAACGTTAGCACCGAGCGTCTGCTCCTGCCGTTAGCAGTCGCTCGATAGCGTAGAGCCCAAGGGGCCACAGTCGACCACGGCCATTCGCAGGATAAAGAAACCCCGGCGCGGGGCCGGGGTCTCGTGGTCGATCGAACGTGTCGTTTGGTCAACCTTTCAAGACGTCTTACTGTGGCGTCGCGATGAAGCCATGAAGGCATTCCGGGCAGCTTTCTAGAGACCTGGCGTTGCCGACAACTACGCCTGTGTTCGTTATGCCTTCCGGAATAGTATCGTCATACCCTGGGAAATCCAGCAAGTCGCTGGCAGCCACGATGTGCGATTCGCAAGGCGCCCCGGTGGGCTTGATGACAAAGCCCTTGAGCCCGGTGCCGTCATTGATGAAACCGGCGATGTAACCCAAATCATTGATACCGCGGACAGCCGTGCTATGGCCGTTAACTTCAATATAGGTAACGGATCCGTCCGTAGCGCGCAGCCATCCGAAACGGGGGAAGGGCTCTTGGGCACTGGGGCAGGGAGCGTCCTCACTAAAGAAAAAAGAGCTGCCGACGACCTGACCCTTTGCGTTGATTCCGTGTGCAATGGTTTGAAAACTCGGGCCAGTATCAATATCCGTGAAGGTTTCTGTCTTAGGATTGTAGATGAATCCAACTAAGGTCCAAGGCGGCCCTGCCGGCTGATAATACCCGCTTATCAGCCCCGGACTATTGATGCCTCTGGGCAGCGTAAAAGAAGGCGCGTCCGGGTGCGAAAAAACCGTATACGTCCCGTCAGTACTGCGAATGTATCCGCTTCTCCCGGACCCATCCGAATGGTTGACCGAACCTGCTATGACGCCAGCATCGTTGATGCCCAATCCGTGGGTTCCAGCGTAGCCGAGCGCTGGCGTCACGAGCGTGAACGTACCCTTCTTTAATGCGAAGACGAAAGGAGACACGTCCGTATCATCAAAGCCGTGGCCCACCACGTCACCGTGGTGATTGACTCCTAAGACCTGGGTACCTGGCTTCCCCGGGTGATTGAGTAACTGAAAATCATAGTCAGCCAGCGCCACCATCGGCGCGACCAGCAATCCTACGGCGAGTGCCGCCAATAACCGGTTTTTCTTCTTCATGTGTATCCCCTCCCCTGGACAGCGAAAGCCGCCCTTATATGGGTTATTTACCTATTGTCGGCAACCCGGCGATCTTGGGGTCCTTCGGGGAGTCATCCATGGCTTCTCGGAGGAAGCGAGGACCCGTGGCTTTGCGTCCCTGACTTTGGTCAGGTTTGCCCTTGTCAGATGTGACTACGGTTTATGTGGGAGTGGTCGAATAACGTCAATTCGGGGATGTACATACTTTTACATAATGTCTTCCCGGAAATGTCCGCTTTGGGTCTGCAGCAGCCGCTCAGGAGTCTAACATCTGGGCGGCTGGTTCCGGCCAGACAGCAGACACTCGGGAGCGGCCTGGCGAAAATGCTACTGACTCTGCAACCATTCAAGACGACGCTTTATGTAATTGTTCTTGTCGTCCGGATCAAGCACGAGCAACCTCTCGTAAAACTCGATTGCTGCTGAATACTCCTCTAGTGTTATCAGTCCTTCAGCCAGCATGTACAAGGCATTCGGTGACGCGGGATAGAGCTCAACAATCAACTCGAGTAGGGGCAATATTTCCTTATCGAGACCCCACGTACCCCGCAAGCTGTAGACAATACGATTCAAGTGTTCTTCGTCGAGGAGAACGTGATTTGGTTTTGATCCCTTGAGGCCACGGACTTCGCTAATTGCCGAATCAGCCTGCCCGGTGATTACAGCCTGTACAAATTCTCCGTATGTGATTGTCGCAGTCTCTGCAGGTCGATGCTCTATCGTCATCGTCGAACCCTGTGCAGACTTCAGTCGCTTTTTCGACAATAACGCCATGCTGTCCGAGTCGCCTTGTAGATAGGCGGAAAAGAAGGTCGCGACGTAGCTGCTGACCATCCGATAGCGGTCGATGTCTCCGGGTTTGGCCGCCTCCCAATACTCGACCATTGCGGGCCGACCTTCGATTAGCGAATAACCAGTGTAATCCACATGACCCATTCCTTCGGTCAGTAGCAAGTATCGGTCAGATTGATTGGCTGCAGTAAAGAGAGATTCGTCGCCCGACGCCTCCGATGATCTGATCCACGACGATGGAACGCTGTGTAGCCATGGCGATCGAAGCGCTGCTGGGTCATAGTCAGGTGATGCCATTGGAATGCCAGCAGGGTGTGGGTAAAGAACGCCGGAGCTCACGCTCGCAAAGGCGTCCACATCGGCATTGCGCATGCTTAGAATCAAGCCAGCCATACCGCCCATGTCAAATCCGAACACACCGAGCTTGTTCTGACTAACATATGGGAGTCGACGGGCGTATGCGACGGCAAACTCAAGATCTCGAACTTGAGTCTCAAGACCCACAACGTCGACCGTAACAATTGGCGAGTTCGTTCCGACAAGCGGGCTTGTCACAACAACAAATCCGCGTCCCGCCAGATATTCGGCTAACGCCGCAAATACAATCGGTGACTCGTAGTAGACCCCTTGTCCGATTACGACTAATGGAAATGGCCCTCCCAATGGAGTCGAATCCTCAACTGCCGTCAAAGGTTGCTGCGATAGTGCTTCGAATTGTTCCTCGCTTAATGCTCGTGCCAGGGGTCGGCGGGAGTAACTGAGTTTTTCGTGAAGTCCGCCCACAATATCCGCGGACCATATGTCATCATTCGCCAGCTCCGCATACCGGCCGAAACGTAAAACGTCGTCTTGTTCTGATCGAACCGCCGGATACCAAAGGTACACGCGTATTGGCCTCGGATGGCTGACCGCAGGTGATGACCCGCCGGTGACCATTCTAGAGTGATCCTGAGCTTCAAGCACCTGGAAACCCACTGAAAACTCGCCCGTTTCCGGCGCGTGCAATGTGATTTGGTCGTCGCTCGGCTGCGAGTATGCTGCATTCGCATGAACGAGTAGGAGGAGCAGCGCCGCACGATTTATTACTTTGCTCATAGCACTGGGTCCGCGTTAAAAATTCCTGAAATAGGACGCATGAGACGATCTCGAACTTGAAAGCTGCTCATGCCGCCTTTAAAAACTGACCGTCCGCTTTGGGTCACAAGCAGAATTTCATTGTAGCTCGAAAATAGCTTCCTGAGCGCTCGATAGCGTAGAGCCCAAGGGGCCACAGTCGACCACAAGCAGACGTCGAGGCACCTCCTTTCAAGTACCTAAAGTCTGCGCTGCTCCACTACGCCTTCACAGGTCTCCGGCATGGGTTGCCACTCGTCGGGTACGGGGTTATTGAAGCAGATCAGCTGCAGTACTTTTTCGTGCTCCTCGGCCAGTATTACATCCAATTCCTGTCGCAGGGCCACAAAGCGTGGCTCGTCCCACAGGTCCTCGAAGAGAGGATCGTCAAAAATCATGGGCCATCGCCCCCCACGCCGGATGGCTGATCGCATCGCTTCGATCGCACGGTCCGGATCGTCGTCGAACGCTGCGATCATAGCTCCCACCGTGTCGTGGATCAGGTTCTTTTGCCCGGCCGCGCGCCCAGCCGCGTTTGCCTGCCTCGCCATCTGCACGGCCGCCTGGGCACCCTCCTCATCGCCCGCTTTCCTGCGGGCCAGTGCCAACTGCATCGCCCAGGCAGCTCCAAAACTACCCGGAATAGGTCGCCCTTCTGGTTCAAGATCATGGGCACGCTCGTAGAGCGGTAGCGCCTCGTCGATGCGGCCTGCGCGATACAGAACTTCGGCTACGCTGCCAATAAACTGTGCGCTGTCCGGATACAGCTGCAAATATTTTTGCGCCGCCCGGACGGCTTCGTCCCAACGCCCTTCGGCGGCATCGATCCAGTAAGCACCCTGGGCGTCGATGCGCCGTGCCTCTTCGTATTCACCGACGTAATAGAAAACGGTCATTACATAAGGGTCGTTGTGCGATGTTCTCAATGCCCAGGACAGGGTCTCCGCCAGCTTACCCTCCGACCAGAACGACGTCGCAGCATGCGCCCTGTATCCTGCCGACGGGCTCCGCTCGAGCAATTGATCGGCGATCTCGTGGGCCTCGTCGATCCGTCCGCGGGTACGCAGATTCCGGATGTAGTTCATACGGCCGACAATAGTCAGCGGATCTGTCACCAGCATTTGCTTCTGGATTGCATCCGCCTCCTCGTAGCGGCCAAGAATTCCAAGTCCTATTGACAGCCAGTTCATGGCATCGACGTAGTTCGGATTCGATGCCAGTGCTCTGCGGGCATGCTCGATCGTGGATTCATAATCGTTGGCATATTGTGCGAGCAGCGCCCGGCCCGCATGCGCCTCGGCCAGGTCGGGTTCGAGTTCCTGGGCGCGATCCAGGTGCCGAGTGGCCTTGCGCCTGGCCTCCTCCCGTTCTGATTTGGCATAACTGGTCAGCAGCATGGTGGCAGTGGCCAATTGCGCATGGGCCGGCGCAAAGCTGTCGTCCAGACTTAACGAGCGCTCGAGGTGCTGAATCGCGCCCTCCATAGATTCCCGATTGCGGTGATGGATCAGCTCGCGCCCCCGGAGATAGGCGTCATATGCGGCTGTGCTGGCAGCTTTGATGACACTTGGTAATACGGCCTCGCCCGCGACCAGTGCGAGCTTAACCTTGAGCGCCTCGCTGATCGCCCCTGCAATCTCGTCCTGCACCGCGAAGACGTCGTCAAGTTCACGGTCATAGGTCTCTGACCACAGATGAAAGCCGTCATCCGCCTTGATGAGCTGCGCAGTGACCCTGAGTTTGTTGCCAGACCTGCGAACGCTGCCCTCGAGAATGTGCGCAACGTTTAACGCGGCCGCGATCGTGGCAATATCCTCGTTTTGACCTTTGAACTGAAAAGACGACGTGCGCGCAGCGACCCGCAGACCAGGTAACTTCGCCAGCACGTTCAACAGCTCTTCAGAGATACCGTCGGAGAAATACTCCTGCTCCGAATCGCCACTCATGTTCTCAAATGCCAGAACCGCAATGGATTTCTCGGGTGGTGGGCCAATCCACCACTTGTCGTAAGCGAACAGGATGACGGCGGCACACAATAGTGAGATGACGACGAAGTCCATGCGCCGGCCGGTGGCATGCGTGATGGACTCGGCCACCGCGACGTCCTTCTCCAGGCTAATGCCCTCTGGGGTCAGTTCATAGAACCACGAGAAAATCAGGGCGATCGGGAAGCCGACGGCAAGCAACGCGAGTGTGGTTGTGCCGATCCAATCCGGCAACTTAGCGAGGCCAATCAGTACCTCTGCCACCTGCATGATCAGCCAGGCCGCCACCACGTATAACACCGCCATGCGGAGCACATTGCGGCGCCTGAGTTCTGACACCAGCCCCATACAGCAACCTATAGTCCAGTTCTACAAGAGCCTCAATAGGCATCGACCGCAGAATCCCGTAGGGCCGCTAATGGCCTCCACAAAAAACCCTGCATCAAGCAGGGTTTCTGGTTGGTCTTGTTAGTCGCTCAGACTTTGCGCCTACGTCTCGCTAATCTCATTCCAACAAGTCCGATGGCCAATAGTACGACGGTGCCCGGCTCGGGGACGCGTCTGATCGACGAAATATCGCCGATCGCGTACCCATCAGCCAGTGACAACTGGAAAACAGCGATTTCGAGGTCCAAAAGACGCGGGTCGGGATCCGTTGGCAAGTCGCCGTTGTTGAAGATATCGAGGATGCTGCCGCGAAGAATGATCGACAAGCCACGGCCATCGGCGTCCAAAAGGCCAAACGTGAGCCCATCGACTTCGGCAAACTCGCAACAGGAACGATCGCCTGAGTTATCCCGCAACCACAAAAGATCAAGGCCTTCGCCTAGTGGTGTGAACAACTGATCAGCTTGACCGGGCAGGCTGACGAGCATCGAAACACCGCTGGCGTCGTACTCGTAGCGGGTCCCTGGGTCGAATCTTCCACCCGTCTGTGCCCGAACCAGCGCGGCATCGGTGTCGAAGCTAACCAGGACGCGGAACATGTCGTCAATAGAAACGCCCGGTGAACCATCGATCTCATTGATCGCACCGGTGAACTCCCAGGTTATGGGATCCGCACTCACCACCATGGGTGACAGCAGAATGGTTAGGACAGCCAGGTAAGTGCTTTTTGTTTTTGTCATCGGAGTGCCCCAAGTAGGTAAAACCTCAATACTCCTTAAATTAAGCATAGATTGTGCCGGATTCCTGGTTCACCAGAGAAATCAACCGGTTAGGGCAAATCGCGGACAACCATAATTGAGTACTTGAATAATTTTGTAATTATTCCCGACGACTGCCGAAACAGGTGTGCTTGGAGCAAACATAGATTTGGCCGCGGCTGATTCTCGTAGCAGACACCAATGGGGGAAGCGAACGGCTACGTTTAAGCAAAATACCGCATGCCACTGTACTTAACATACTGAAGGTAATCGTATAAAAGGCTCTGAACTGAACTAAAGTATCTGGAATATCGAGAGAAAACGCATGCCAGAAAAACTTCCAGTATTTCGCGCCGCCCGCCTGGTGGGTGTATCGCGCAAAACGCTACAGGAAAAG
>Ga0255052_10002701_pt1 | contig 12672 bp, 13 predicted proteins | sample JV7_2_21_MG_FD_188632 | JGI IMG/M metagenome (GOLD analysis project Ga0255052, IMG submission 188632) | Seawater microbial communities from Jervis Inlet, British Columbia, Canada - JV7_2_21 | ecosystem: Environmental > Aquatic > Marine > Inlet | place: Canada: British Columbia | collected... | reverse complement strand
GGCCAGTATGCGCGGAGTTCCTACTGGCGGTTAGTCGTTGGACTCGTCGCATTCGGCGTCCTGATCGAGGTGGGTCAGGCCATGATCTCCTATCGAACCGCCGAGGCAATGGACCTCGTAGCCGATGTATGCGGAATCGCCGTCGGTCTGATCATCGCGATCGCCGGCCTCGGTGGCTGGAGTCTTAGATTCGAGCAGTGGCTCGAAAGGGATAGAGCGGTCGTTGACTGATCTATTCGACAGAGACAATGACAATCCGCTGGACCGGCCGCTGGCCGATCGCATGCGGCCAAGAAAGATACAGCACTTCTTCGGCCAGTCTCATCTTCTCGCAGAGGGAAAACCCTTACGCCAGGCAATAACGCAGGGCAAAGCACATTCGATGATTTTCTGGGGCCCCCCGGGTACCGGCAAGACAACCCTGGCACGGATAATCGCAGAAACGACAGAGTCTCATTTCATCGCCTTGTCTGCGGTCATGGCCGGCGTCAAGGACATCCGCAAGGCCGTTGCGGATGCCAGGGAGCAACGACAGATGCAGGATCGAGCGACCGTCCTGTTCCTCGACGAGGTCCATCGATTCAATAAGTCACAACAGGACGCATTTTTACCGTTCGTCGAAAACGGAACGCTGACTTTCATTGGCGCGACAACAGAAAATCCCTCTTTCGAACTGAATAATGCGCTGCTTTCCAGGGCGCGTGTCTATGTTCTGAAAACGCTGGACATCGAAGCCTTGTCAGGGATTGTCGAGCGCGCGCTGGCAGACTGTGAATTCGGGCTCGGCGAGCGATCGGTGTCAGTCGACGACGACGCGCTGGAGTTGTTACTGCTCGCAGCCGATGGCGACGCAAGGCGCGCATTGAATCTCGTCGAACTAGCCACTGATCTGGCACCGGATAATACGAAGGGCATTACTATCGATCGGGCAGTCGCAGAGGAAGTTGTGCAGGGCAGCCGCCGCCGTTTCGACAAGCAAGGCGAATATTTCTACGACCAGATCTCGGCGCTGCATAAAGCTGTTCGAGGATCCGACCCCGATGCTGCGCTCTATTGGCTCATGCGCATGCTCGATGGGGGCTGTGACCCCCTGTACGTTGCCAGGCGAATGGTCCGCGCCGCCTCGGAAGATATCGGCAATGCGGATCCGAGAGCATTGCAGATTACGCTGGACGCCTGGCAGACCATCGAGCGACTTGGCAGTCCGGAGGGCGAGCTCGCACTGGCGCAGGCCATTGTGTTTCTGGCCTGTGCGGCGAAAAGCAATGCTGTTTATCAGGCAGCAAAAGCGGCCCAGGCCGACGTGAAGGAATTCGGTTCGCTGGAAGTGCCTATGCACCTCCGCAATGCGCCGACAAGATTAATGAAAGAGCTTGGTTATGGCGAAAAGTACCGCTACGCCCATGACGAGGAAGACGCGATAGCGGCCGGCGAAAAGTATTTTCCAGACGACATGCCGGAGCGGACGTATTATCATCCCGTGCCTCGTGGTTTGGAGCTTAAGATCGGCGAAAAACTGAGAGAAATTTCGCGCCGGAACCGTGAATCATGATCGATCCAAAACTCTTGAGACAATCTGCTAAAGACGTCGCCGAAAACCTGGCGAGGCGAGGCCACGAATTCGATGTGGACGCCTATCTCGGGCTCGAGGAACAGCGTAAGGCGATTCAAGTCGAGACGGAGTCTCTGCAAAACCAACGCAATACCAGCGCAAAGAATATCGGCAAGGCCAAGGCAGGCGGGGAGGACGTTGAGCCATTGCTTGCAGCGATCAAGGATCTCGGTGATCGTCTTGACGCCAGCGAAGCCAATTTGCGCGACGTGCAAAACGCGCTGCAGTTCATAGAACTCGGGCTGCCAAACCTGCTTCACGAAGACGTTCCAACAGGCCGGGACGAATCAGAAAACGAAGAAGTGCGTCGCTGGGGTGAGGTGCCGGAGTTCGATTTCGAGCCGAAGGACCACGTGGACCTCGGTGTGTCTCTCGGCCAGCTGGATTTCGATGCGGCGAGCCGCATTTCAGGCTCCCGTTTCGCGGTTATGCGCGGGCCGTTGGCCCGGATGCAACGGGCGATTATTCAGTTCATGCTGGACGTACACACCAGCGAGAATGGCTATGAAGAAACCTACGTCCCCTATCTGGTTCAGGCGGAGGCTCTGAAAGGAACGGGCCAGCTACCGAAATTCGAGGAAGACCTTTTCAAGACCGAGGGTGAAACACCCTTTTATCTGATTCCGACTGCGGAGGTTCCGCTAACGAATCTGGTGAGGGAAAGTATCATTGAGGCCGACGAGTTGCCGAAACGCCTCGCTGCTCATACGCCGTGTTTTCGATCGGAAGCCGGGTCCTATGGTAAAGATACGCGCGGCATGATTCGGCAGCATCAATTTGAAAAAGTCGAGCTTGTCCATCTGGTCCGGCCCGAGGATTCCTACGATGCGCTCGAAGAATTGACAGCCAATGCAGAAAAAATCCTTCAGAGACTCGAATTGCCCTACCGGGTGGTCGCGCTTTGTTCCGGTGATGTTGGCTTCGCCGGCGCAAAGACCTACGACCTCGAGGTCTGGCTTCCGGGTCAAAGCACCTACCGGGAAATTTCTTCCTGCAGTAATTGCACAGACTTTCAGGCAAGAAGAATGCAGGCCAGGTGGCGCAATCCGAATACCGGGAAACCTGAATTGCTGCATACGCTAAACGGATCGGGTGTTGCGGCGGGGCGCGCACTCATTGCAATTATGGAGAACTATCAACAAGCGGACGGCAGCATTCGAGTGCCGGGTCCACTATTTCCCTACATGGCTGGCACAGAGCTCATCGGCGCTGCAAACTGACTACTTTTGATTGAGCGCGTGTTTGAGTTCGACAAGCGCGTTTTGCCAGCGATCTTCTGATAAGCGGTAATACTCTTCCCAGTCCTCGCTCGCCGGTATACCCGCAATGCTGATGGAAATCAGTATTTTATCGTCATGTTCACGCAACAGAAATTCAGCCGTGATCGGCCCGCTGGACAGCGGTTCCTCTCCTTCACGCGGTGCCAAAACGAGGCGCATGCGCTTCGGCGGCATGAAGACGTCGATGCGGCCCGCCAAGCCAGATCCGTCGCGAAGCGATAAAGAGAACGACCGGCCAATCTGAGGTGTGAATTCACCGTCCAACGCCAACCATTGCTTCAGGGATTCAATATCAGTAAGGGCTGTCCAGACGTTCTCGATGTTGCCGGACAATTCGAGTTTGGCCCGGTGGCTGCGCGTCACGCTTTCTGCATGAGAGGCGGCCTGCGCTTTCGCTTTTTTCGCCTTGAGCCTGACCGGGGCCGGCTCCTCCTGGGTCTCGGGATAGGATATGAGATGAAGATCGCGCTGCGGGAACGGAATCGTGACTTTCGCTTCTCTGAATGCCTGGTCGATTGCAAAATTCAGATCACTGGTTACCTGGAAGCGCCGTTCGATTCTCTGGATTCGCACTCGTAACTCGAAATCGAGAGAACTGTCGCCAAAACCCATGAACAATGCACGTGGCTCCGGGGCGCGGCCATCGGTGATCACTTCCGAGTGTTCGCGGGCAATTGTCTCGAGAATCTCACGGACTTTCTCGACATCTGAACCGTAAGCGACGCCGACCTCAATTCGCAGGCGCCCGTAAGTATCACGAAGAACCCAGTTTGTTACCCGCCCGGAAACAAGTTCCGAGTTGGGAAGCAGGACATTTTGATTATCCAGCGTTTCGATTTCGGTCGCCCGAATCCGGATGCTGCGGACGAATCCTTCTACTTCCCCGACGGAAACGAAGTCTCCTGCACGAATCGGCCTTTCGAACAACAAGATTAGTCCGGATACGAAATTGTTCGCGATTTCCTGCATGCCGAAGCCGATGCCAAGAGCAAGCGCGCCACTGACGACCGTCAGGCCGAACAGATCCACGCCCGCCATGCTCAGGCTGATGATTACGGCGATGATGAAGCCGACGTAACCGAACAGAGTGACCAGTGCGTCTCGCGCGCCACGTTCAAGAACGATGTGCTGCAGCCAGCGGCGATTGATCCAGCCCTTGATCCAGCCGATGGCGACCATCAAAAACGCGAAAACCAGGATGCCGCCGATAATGTCCAGGGGTACAAGCCTGATGTTGCCTACGATGCCACCCAGGACGACGAGTTCGAAAAGTCGATCCAGCGTGGTGCCGGACTCGTCCCAGACATAGATGAAAAAGACGAGGAAACTCAGCCAGAGGACGAGGTCGGCGGCCAGCTGCATGAGTCCGAGGCCGGACCGCGATGCCCTTTCCGACACACCAAGATTGGTGCGCAGCCTCGATGCGGTTGGTGTCTCCTGCTTCATCAGGTACTCGAACGCCATCAGTACAAGCCAGAGCAGGATCCATAGAACTATCAGGGCCATTGCGGTTCGGGTGACGCCATGTATCAGGTAACCCGCCAGATTCTGGAAACCGAGGAACAGGGCACCGACCCCGGCAATCAATGCTATCGACGCGAGATATCGAATGAGTTGAAAGCGACCAACCAGGCCGGGAATTTTTCCAAGATAGGAAAACATATAAAAGAGCGTTGCTGCAACGAGAAAGATCATTGTTGCGCGCCCGTTCATATCAGGATCGACCATGCGGATGGCCAACCAGCGTGTGCCCAGCACGACGAAACTCGCAATCAGCGCAAGCGCGAGAATCCGCAGTCGAAATCGCAACGGACCGACATGGTCCGGTATCAGACCTTTGACATGGGCTGAGGGTGACAGCGGGCCCGTCGCCCAGTCGATAATTACGCATGCTACGCCGTACAACAGGATGGCCATCGCGATTCTAACGACGGCAAGTTCGAATGACGCGTTTTGCAAGGTCAGCATCAGAACCGTAACCAGTGCCAATCCCTCAAGCAGCAACGGCGAGTATTGCGCCAGCGGTTTCGGGAACAGATACTTCAATTGCGGTTCTGCGTCATGACCACCACCGGCGGCAAACCAGCGATTAAAACGGAACCGAAGAAATACGCCGAGGCCGGCGGCAATACTTCCCGCAATAATCAAGAGCCAGAACAGTTGAATCGGTGTGACGTCTTCATCCAGTTCGAGATCGACCGATTGCCTGATTCTCGTTGGCCATGTTTTGACACGCGAGGGCATTTCCCGCATCAAGGTGACCACGGACGGACCCCGGCTGGACAAGTATTGTTGTGACAGTCGCGTCTGTTTGTTGGTTATCCGCGCAAGAAGTACGCCCGCATAATCCCTTATTGTTCCGCACTGTGTCTGTCTTGCGAGCGCGTCATCAAGGAGCTGCCGGATCTCGTTACGCTGATCCATAACAGCGGGAGCAACCTCACTGTCTACGTCTTTGAGCGGTTCGAAACGAGCTTCCAGTCGCGCAGTTTCCTCGGTGGCTGCTATTTTACAGGCGTCGGCTGCCGCGTCGACGGCAACCACGGTCGCGCGTGCGGCTGCCAGGAAAGGCGGTTCTACATCTTCGTCTTCGAGTTGGCTGGCGAGCTGATCGAGCTCGGCACCGATGCTGATGGGGTCAAAGACTTCTTCGTCCTGCGCCTGAACAGACAGGCTAAGGGACACAGCAAGAACCGGGAAAATGCAGAGAAAGGAATTCCTTGAAAAGAGACTTCGGGACAGCGCTTTCGCCTGTGTCATCTTTGGAATGTCCGTACCGCGATTAAGCTGGCCGCAGTATACAGCGAACCGTTGGGGATAAAAATGAAAAGGCGAGGGCATTCGTTTGAATGCCCTCGCGATTGAATCAGCTAGTCGCGACTCATGAAGAGACGAAGGATATACCAGAACATCAGCGCAATGGATGCAAAAAGTTGCATCGACGCGGCGACGTATTTTTCCTGCGGGTAGTGCAGCATGATATTAGAGGTGTCGTAGAGAATCGCCGCTCCGGCGAAGCCGATCATCGCAACTGAGAACCAGGTGCCTAGATGAAATCCGAAAATCAGGCTACCAACAATTGCGACCATTGCCAGGATGAACATCCAGGTCAGCATGCCGCGGAGGAACGAGAAGTCCTTGCGCGTGATCATTGCCGTTGCGATCAGCCCGATGCATCCCAGTACGGTAACGCCGGCGGCACTTTCGATGATACCGGGCCGCGTGATGCTCGCGATATAAAGCATCGGTGCAAATATCAGCGCCTCGACGACAATGAATGCCGCAAAAGCCGCGTACTGTGCATTTTTGGACTCGACACGGTGCGCGACATGCGTAGCACCCCAACTCGCCAAAATAAATGCGCCAAATACCAACATCCAGTTGTTGAGCATCGGCGCGGCGATGCGTTCTGCGATTCCGGACTGGAAGAAATAAACCTCGATCGCGGCAAACGCGAGAATTGCGCCGACAACATGGGCATAGCACTTCCAGATAAAGTCCGAACGATCTTCTACTGACGCACCGGATACGGGCCCGAGATAGTTGACGTTTTCACTCATTTGGCAAACTCCACAAAAAAACCAGAGGCGAATTCTACCAGTTTTGACTTGAATGGAGGTCATAGGTTGCAGAGATATTGCGAATCGTCGACTGAGCCGCAATCCCGCTCTGACGGAAGGCTCTGCACGTGAGCCAAGGCCTACCTGGAATGCCTGCTCTATAAAAATAATATTGGGGAGATCGAAGGTGGAACTATTTGCAATCTTGCGTCGAGATGGATGGGCTGATGGTCCGGCACTGGAAGCGGCGGCAGCCCGGTCAACGGAAGTTGGCGACGGAATGCCGGACGACATACGATGGATACGATCCTATGTACTGGGTGAGAGCGGAGGATCGCTCGGCACTGTCTGCATATACCAGGCGAGCAGTCAGGAGGCTATTCAAAAACACGCCGCAGCCGCCGACCTGCCGGTCACCGAAATCATTCCTGTTGCTGACACAGTGATCGTTCGTCCAGACCCTAAATGAGCCTGACCTGGCCATGAAATTTCAACCGGGTCGCCGCAAGGCGGCGGCTCGGCTTGGGTGTTCATATTCCCGGAAGCGCTGCTGCTATTTGAAAAATCGCATCACATTGAAATACAGGGCCGCCGCGGCACATCCCCACACCCAGATAAATAATGCTGCCCAACCATAGGCCCAGTGTTCATCAAAACCGGCCAGGATCACTGCAATACCGCCAACAGCCCACATAAATCCGATTGCGCCCAACAAGCTATTCTTCAGAATTCCCTTCAATTCGTCATTCATCGCGGACAACTCCTTTTAGGATGGAGCGATTGCTTGATGGGTGGGGATTCTACTCCGGAACGGGGGCGTGGATTGGCTGAATGGTTGTGGTGAGGGTGGGATGGACTCGCTGCATCCCTGCAGCTCGCCCTTCGGGCCGCTTCGCGGTCCAAATCGGCAATCCTGCCGATTTGTGATTCGACCCTGCGGGCCTCACCCCTGCGGGGCGCATTTCATGCGTCCAAATCTGCTTTGCTGATTTGTCGAACAGGCTTCTCATCCTGGACCCAGATCCAAAACCTAAAAAGACCCCGATGGGGCCTTTTTGAATTTTGGCGGAGAGGGTGGGATTCGAACCCACGAAGGGCAATTAACCCTTGCTGGTTTTCAAGACCAGTGCATTCAACCGCTCTGCCACCTCTCCTAATTGTGCCTTCAATTTTGTCAACCGCTCTGCCACCTCTCCCTGCGACGGCGCATTTTGCGCGTCCAATGATGTGGTTTCAACTTGGACATGCCGATTTTGATCCTTTTGCGCCTTGAAATTGACGGTTTTGGCCGAAAATCCCGAAGCTTGGCGGACTGGATGCCGCCCGAACCATCATCGCAAGCGATTGTCTGAGTAAAAAGCGGGCGCTGCCCAAGCAAATAAACGAGGCAAGATCATGAAGTTCCCGGTAGCCGTTTCGGTGTTAATTCTAAGCATGATTCCGCGCTCATACGCGCAGGAAGATACAGCGCCGGTTGCCGCGCCACAGAAGTTTCCCTGCGAGGATCTTGAAGAATTTCGACAATTCGATTTCTGGTTAGGCGAATGGGATGTGCATGTCGCAAACGGAACGCTCGCGGGCACGAATCGTATCGAGAAATCTCAGGCCGGCTGCGTGCTGGTCGAGAATTGGGTCAGCACAAGCGGCGTACCCGGCATGAGCATGAATTTCTTTGACATATCGCAGAAGGAATGGGTGCAGATATGGTCAGGGGCTGGCGGGACACAGATCGATATTCGCGGCGGGCTCAGCGATGACGGAATGCTGCTTGTGGGCCAAATTCACTACGTAGGCAACGGTACGTCTGCGCCATTCAGGGGCTTATGGACGCTTCTTCCCGATGGTCGCGTGCGACAGTTCTTCGAGCAGTCCAACGACAGTGGCAAAAGCTGGGCACCATGGTTCGAAGGCTTCTATACTAAGACCAGTTCAGATTAGGCATTGAGGGCAAAAAATTGATTCGTCAAAGTTCAAACAGACACATCTCGGCCGGCAACCCGATTGCCAATGTGCTCGTTGTCATCGTCGGTATGCTAACCATTGGTGCATTCATCGTGCTCGGCGTGGTTGCCGCTGTCGCGCTGGGTGGCGTCCTGCTGGTTCTGGCTGCAGTACTGGGTATTCGCATGTGGTGGCTCGAACGCAAGCTGCCAAAACAACGCCGAAATGCAAGTCCCCGCGCGCAAACCGGCTCAGGCGATAGCACCGTTATTGAGGGCGAATTCAAGGTTGTTACCACAGACCAGGACGAGAATCAGCCTGGCTAAAGAATAGTCAAACCGCCGAAAACCTCGTAAGCTCGCGACCCATGCGAAATGAGAAATCAGGCGATGACCGCCGCCGCAAGCGCCGCCGCCGCCGAATTCAAACCATCATCATCTATACCGGCATTGCTGTCGGCCTGGCATGGTTTTTCGAGTCCCAGGCAACGACGACAATCATTTTCGTACGCCATGCGGAGAAGGAACTGGCCACGGGTGACAACCCCGGGCTTAGTGATGCCGGCCGGCGAAGAGTCGCTGAACTGACGCGGCAGCTTGTTGACGCAGATGTCGTTGCCGGTATCGATGCGATCTATGCAACTCCATTCAGACGGTCTCAGGAAACGGCCCAGCCATTGGCGGCCGCGTTGAAGCTTGAGATTAACCCCTATGACGCCGCAGACCGGGAAACCGTTCTCGAAACCATACTGAAGAATCACAAGGGAAAAATAATCCTCGTTGTTGGTCACAGCGATACGCTGCCGGAACTCATTGCCAATCTCGGCGCAAGCAAAAATGTGCCGCCGATCGATGAAATGGAATACGACAATATCTACATCATTTCGATACCCTGGTTCGGCAAGACCAAGACCATTCGTTTACGTTTCGGTGAACCATTCAATCCTGGTACGGTTGCTGATATCGCAGCATAGTTTCTCGTGTTTTCACAGACCGAAATAAATATCTCCACCAGCGGCAGGGGCACCTACGACATTAGCCGTCAGATCGATGATTTCGTTGAATCATCCGGAATATCGATTGGTCTGTGTCATGTATTCATTCAGCATACCAGTGCTTCTCTGATGATCTGCGAGAATGCAGATCCCGCGGTCATGCGGGATCTGGAAGCATTCATGGAGCGACAGGTAACGGATGGTGACCCGCTGTTTACGCATACGGCTGAGGGACCTGATGATATGCCAGCGCATGTCAGGAGCGTCCTGACACAGTCGGATATCAATCTTCCGATAGCGAATGGACGATGCGCCCTGGGAACCTGGCAAGGCGTTTATCTCTGGGAACATCGATATGCGCCACATCAGCGAAGAGTGATGTTAACGCTGAACGGCGAATAGCTTATTCGTCTGTTTCTTCGGTCTTCTTTTCGGCACCACTGGACTTCATGCCAGCTGTTTCTCTCAAGATCACTGCTTTCTCGAGAAAGTCAGTATGCCGGCCGATCATGACGTCGGCCTGAATCGAATCCTGGATTTTTGCACCTTGTGTAATTAGATAGGTCGCACGTCTAACACCGACACCGAAAGGGCCATCGACGTCATACATCTTTATCGCCACTTTCTCGGTATCGCAGAGAAGCGTGAACGGCAAATTATGTTTCTCTTTGAATTTGGTATGACTTGCGGCGTCTTGTGGGCTGACACCGATCACCCGAAGGCCCACCGAGACAATATCGTCATGCATGTCACGAATCGAACAGGCCTCTTTCGTGCAGCCCGGCGTGAAATCTGCAGGATAAAAATAGAGAACGATCGGTCCGGATTCCAGGATGTCGCTTAGCGACATTTCCTCGCCTTTCTCATTCGGTAGAATAAAATCCGGTGCTTTTGAGCCGGGTTTGAGCATTCCGGGTCTCCTTATTTCCCTCGGTCTTTAAGAAAGTCGACTTCCATCACCTGGTAGCCGGGCAACACCATTCCGAGTTTCAGATACGTTTCCTGGGCTCGTTTGTTGTCCTTTTCGACATACAGGCGCAGTCCACAAACCTCAGGATCCTGTCGCGCCAGCGATTCTACATGGCGATACAGGGCTGAGAACACCCCTTTACGCCGGTAGTCCTTCTGAACATATACGCTTTGAATCCACCAAAGCATGCCATTGCGCCAGTCGCTCCATTCATAGGTGACCAGGAGTTGGCCAACGACACTGCCGTCGACATCGGCCACCCAGTAACGGCCTTTGCCGGAATCGGCTACTACCGCTGCAACGCCCGGATTGATCAACTCGGGATCCAGGGGACGACCCTCGGTTTCCGACGCCAACCGGGAGTTGAATTCGGCGATCGTACTTGCGTCATCGGGCGACGCCTCCCGGATATGCAGATCCATCATATCTCTCGTGAAGGTTCCTTACACATGATATCCGAAGAGTATACCGGCGCGGCAACATCAGTCAGGCAAAGAAAAGCCCCTGTATTGACAGGGGCTCTTCGATTTCATGCAGGTAGTCGATCGACTATTTAAACTTTACTTCCTGATAGACATTGTTACTGCCAAGCCGCCTCAGCTTGCCACGATCCAGGGTGGCGTCGCGCGCATTGTCCAGTGAGCCCTGGAGTTTCTTGGTCAGATCTTCGAAGTACTCATTGCTAAGATCGAAAGCCGCCCAGTTCGGGTGTTCTGTGATCAGAATCAGGTCCGGCTCTTTGTCCCGCGGAAAGGAATTCTGGATAATTCGATATGAAACGACGTTTCCGTCCTTGATTTGTTGCTCAAGAAAAACACGCCACAGACCATTGAGATCGTTTAAGTACGCATTCATTGAACCTGGTTCGAGATGTACAGAAGTCGTTGCGATAACATTGCCATACTCCCAATTACGGGTATTGTCCTGTGCCATTGACGGGGCACTGAGAAATGACGCAGCAATCAGGACGGCCAATGCCGCCAGTAATCTTGATTTCATTTTTGGATCTCCAGACGTACTAGTTAATTATTCTTTCTGCGGAGGATTCCGCTGGCGGCAGTATAGTTGATCGGTCGGGAAAAAATAGAGTCCTTGAGAGGCCAATCGTCTGATAAACTTTCGGGCTTTCAAAATGCCCCGGTAGCTCAGTTGGGTGAGTGACGGTTGGCGCGTAAGCGCCAAGTCCGAGCATTGCTCGGACAGGGACGAACGCCACTCGCTATGAGCGAGTGGCCGGTCCCGAGGTTCGGAGAACCGAGGGGAGCACCATGCAGCGCGGAGCGCTGCCGGATAGAATCCTGATACGATTCAACGAGATCACAATTCATGCCCCGGTAGCTCAGTTGGATAGAGCACCAGATTCCTAATCTGGGGGTCCCATGTTCGAATCATGGTCGGGGTACCAAAACAATATCGGGGCCATCGGCCCCTTTTTATTTTCGCGTAGCGTTCAGTTCGAAGGGTTATTGGGGAAAATGAATGTCTTTAACAAACGCCGGCATCTGTTAGGTGCTTCGAGCGGGATCATATGGCCGCTGTCCGGAATCAAATGCACCTCGGGATCTTTCAGGTGCTCCACCAGCTCTGCCGTTGCTTTGCGCGGCGCCATCCTGTCCTTGCCTGCAATAATGACCTGAACAGGACAGGCGATTTTCGCTGCCGCTACCTTGCCGTTCTTGTAAGCATCGCAGGCCTTGAGGTCGGTCGCCAACTCATCAGGTACATTGCGCCGCATGACCTTGCGACCGCCTGCGATCATGGAGTTGCCAGGGATGGGTCCCTGATGCAGGTGGCCCGCGGCGCCGAAGCCCCAGCCCACCATCATTGCGATCGCCTCCTCGGGCCTGTTTTCGGCGGCGTCAATTAACGCAGGATTGACAGGCGTGGTCAGGCCGCTGCCGATAAATGATACAGAGCGGATCTTGTCCGGATATCGGGAGACGAACTCGAGTGCATTGAGACATCCCTGCGAATGTGCGACGACCGATACATTGTCGATATGCAGCGCTTCGACGACGCCGTTAAGCCAGTCGCCTATCGCTTCGATGGATGTCAGCGCGGGTCCTTCCGAGTGGCTGTGTCCGGGAAGATCCGGCACAAGGACTGCGTAGTTTCTGAAGGCAAAGAAACGTGAATGCAGGCCCCAGAAAGTGTGATCGAGCCCACTGCCATGCAGGAATATGACAACGGTTTTCTTGTTGTCGAACGCCTTGCCTCCAGTAGTGGTAAATACCTGCTTTCCATCGACTTCGAAATACATGCTCAGGACTTTGCGATCTTTTTTGCTGCACGGAATCCGTTTTCGAAATCGACTT
>Ga0255052_10002698_pt1 | contig 12680 bp, 5 predicted proteins | sample JV7_2_21_MG_FD_188632 | JGI IMG/M metagenome (GOLD analysis project Ga0255052, IMG submission 188632) | Seawater microbial communities from Jervis Inlet, British Columbia, Canada - JV7_2_21 | ecosystem: Environmental > Aquatic > Marine > Inlet | place: Canada: British Columbia | collected... | reverse complement strand
GAACTTACTACCTGGTGAACGACCACGGAGAAAGATTGCTTGGGCCTGGCTTTGAATGGAGTCAGGGCTCCCTGTGGCATGGCGGCGCGCTTTGGCAGCAGGGGTCGCTCTGGAATCAGGGCAGGCTGTGGGGTGAAGGAAAGCTGTGGAGTGAAGGAAAGCTGTGGAGTGAAGGAAAGCTGTGGAGTGAAGGAAAGCTGTGGGGTGAGGGCGTGTTAGGAAATGAAGACCTGACCCGTGCGGTCTCAATCAACATGTGGGTGGACGCAGAATGAACGCGTCATACCGCCTACCGCTTGCCTGGCATTTCATTACCGAAAGAGTCGGCCGTTCGGGCTACGCTATTATTTTTGTCGCATTTGCTCTTTGCAGCAATGCAACGGCAATTGCCACTCCGGCAATACCGATGCATTTCACTCATGTTTCGCTCGAAGACGGCCTATCGCAGAACAACGTTCAGTCCATATTGCAGGACTCAAAGGGCTATATGTGGTTTGCGACGGAAAGCGGCCTGAATCGCTACGATGGCTACAATATTCACCGGTATAGCCGGGAGCGCGGTAATCCAAACGGCTTATCGAACGATCTTGTCTGGGTCATTGCAGAGGACAGTGAACAGAATCTCTGGCTGGCCACGGAAGGCGGCGGTGTGGTTCGCTGGAACAGGGAGGCCGACTCTTTCACCAGCTTTCGTCATGACCCGGAGAATCCGTATAGCCTGGCCAGCGATGACATTAGAACATTATTGCTCAACGATGACGGCACTATCTGGGTAGGTACACGCGATAAAGGCCTGGATCTGCTGGACCCGGGCACCGGCCAGGCGCGGCACTTTCGACATGATCCTGCCGACGCGCAAAGCTTGAGCAACAACATGGTGTACGCACTGCATTTCGATGCATCGGGCCAACTCTGGGTTGGTACCGACGGCGGAGCCAACCGACTAAATGCAGATTTGAACGCTTTCGTGCGTTATCAAAACGATCCGTTGAACGCACAGAGTTTGTCAGACGACAGGGTCCGTACAATCTTCAAGGACCAATCGGGTATTCTATGGATCGGTACATCTGCGGGCGGGCTGAATCGATTTGACCGAGCGATCACCGGGTTTTCACACATCCGGCATGATCCGGCAGATCCGACCAGTCTGAGCAATGATCATGTTCGAGTAATCTTTGAGGACGATGCGCGCCGATTATGGATTGGCACTGCAAACGGCCTCAATTTATTAGACCGTGCGACCGGGTCAGTAGATCAATACCATCATATTCCAATAGATCCGCAGAGCCTGAACGACAGCTACATCAATTCCATGTATCAGGATCGGGGCGGTCTCCTGTGGGTAGGCACGCGATCAGCCGGCGTCAGCAGATGGAATCCAAGAAGTTGGTCACTCAGTCACTATGTACAACCATGGCTCGCCGATGCAGACGTCACGTCATTCGCCAGCAATGGTAACGGCGAGCTGTGGATCGGCACACTTGGCGCCGGTCTTGCCAGAATCGATGAAAGCACCTATGCCGTCGAGCGGTATCTCCACCGGCCTGATGATCCGACCTCGATAAGCGATGACAGGGTGATGTCGGTGCTTCTTGATCGGGAAGGCATTCTTTGGATCGGAACGATGTCCGGCGGGCTGAATCGACTGGATCCCGCAACCGGCCACATCCGAACATACCGCCACGACGATGACATTCCAAAGAGCCTTGCTGCCGATGGTGTGATGGCGATATATGAAGACCGCGAAGGTCAATTGTGGATAGGCACATACGGTGGCGGCGCATCGGTATTCGACAAGGAATCCCAGTCGTTCAGGCATTACGTTCACGATCCGAACGATCCCGCAAGTCTGAGCGATCAACGAGCCAGCGCTATCCTGCAGGACAAGAACGGCTCAATCTGGATTGGTACCTTCGGGGGCGGATTGAACCTGTTTGATGCGGGTACCCAGACATTCCAGCAATTCCACAATAACCCTGACGATCCGACCAGTCTTGCCGATGATACGGTGTACGCCCTACATCTGGACAGTGACGGCAATATCTGGATCGGCACTGCCGGTGGTGGGCTGGATCTCGTCATTGAGCCATCTTCAGGTTCGGACAATATTCAGTTCAGGAATTTTTCACAGACAGACGGCCTGCCAAGCAACGTCATATACGGTATTCAGTCGGATTCGTCCAATCGCCTTTGGCTAAGTACGAACTACGGTTTGACGAGGTTTGACCCGAACACCCTGCACACCAAGACGTTTCACCGGGGTCATGGGCTGCAGGGTGAGGAATTCAATTATGCGGCGCATCATCGTGCACCCGATGGCAAGTTGTACTTCGGCGGCGCCAACGGATTCAACGCGTTTCACCCGGCCCAGGTAGAGGAAAGCAGTTACTCGCCGGATATCATTTTGACTTCGTATCAGAAACCGCATCAGCCAGTTCTCACCGATGTTCCCTATGATCACCTGACGCAAATCGAACTCGATCATCGGGATGACGTGGTGAACTTTGCATTCGCCGCTTTGGATTTCACTGCACCAACGCAAAACACGTACTCATACACGCTGGAAGGTTTCGATGACCGGTGGATCGAATTGGGCACCATGCGCCATGTCACCTTTACGAACATTGATGCCGGGAACTACGTGCTCAGGGTGAACGCCGTGACCAGCGACGGCGTTCCGACGACCAACGAATTCTCCATTCCAGTCATCGTCGCGCCGGCCCCGTGGGAGACGCGATGGGCCTACTCGCTTTATGCCGGCGCAACACTTATGTTGCTGTGGCTGGTATGGCGATTACAACGACGCAAATTTCAGCGTGAGGCCGAATATAGCCGCAGGCTGGAACAGGATGTTGCCTTGCGGACCGAGCAACTTGAGGACCGTAATTGCGAGTTGCAGGTTGCCAGCCGTGCAAAGAGTAACTTCCTCGCACGAATGAGCCACGAAATACGGACGCCAATGAACGGTATGCTGGGCATGACGCAGCTTCTAATGGGTACGGATCTTGACGATAAACAGTATCGATTCGCCCAAACCGTCAAGCGATCAGCCGAATCCCTGCTTGATATTATCAATGACATTCTCGACTTTTCGAAAATAGAAGCGGGTCGACTTGAACTGGACCTAGTCGAGTTCGATGTCAGTGACTTGGTTGACGAAACTGTTGAGCTATTTTCAGGTGCAGCCGCGGAAAAAGGCCTGGAGCTCATGTGTTCAACGCCGCCTGGCAAGATGATCGCCGCGATTGGCGATCCTCTGCGCCTAAAACAGATTCTCGTCAATCTGCTTGGCAATGCAGTCAAGTTTACCCAGGATGGCGAGGTCGTATTGCGATACACGCTTATCGACAACGATACGGAGAACCTGCGTTTCCGATTCGAAGTCACCGACACCGGCGTTGGAATTCAGCGGGATCATCTCTCACTTATATTCGACTCGTTTTCCCAGGAAGATAGTTCGACGGCACGACGTTTCGGTGGAACCGGTCTTGGACTCGCGATTTGCAAACAGCTTATCGAAATGATGGGCGGTGAGATTGGCGTAGAGAGCGAACCGGAGAAGGGCTCCTGCTTCTGGTTTACCTTGTCTCTCGAAAAGGCGGGCCCTGCCTGGTTTGCCAGAAAGGTGTCACATCGCCTGGCGAATTTGAGCGTGCTGGTGGTTGATAATAATGCGACCAATTCAGATATCGTCGTCGGCTATTTGTCGGCGTTGGGCGTTCAGACGGTATCGGTAACATCCGGACACGATGCCCTCAAACACCTGGATGTGGATGCCGAGTCATCGCCGATTGATCTGGTACTGCTTGATGCGGATGTTGGCGATATGAGCGGCCTGGAAACGGCACGGGCGATCAGAGCCACCCCCAGAGCACAACAAGTCAAGATCGTAATGCTGAACCCTGCGGCGGTAGGTCTCGATGAAGAGCAGTGGCGTGATGCCGGCATTGACGATTGTCTGCCAAAACCGATTCGGCAGTCGATGTTATATGAGAGTCTCCTAATGCTGACGGCTTCAACCGGTACCTTTACCACTCTCAAGGTCCCACGCGAACCGGATGCGAAGCAACTTGAGCGGCTGACAGGGCGCGTATTGCTGGTTGAGGACAACCCGGTGAATCAGGCCGTTGCCCTTGGCATGCTCGAAGAACTTGGTTGCGATACAGTCGTTGCGATCAACGGCCAGGAAGCAATTGAACAAGTTGTGCAAGAAGATTTCGACGTTATTCTGATGGATTGCGAAATGCCCGTGATGGACGGATTCGCCGCAACCGCAGCTATCCACGATCGAGCGAAAGATTCGAACGAAGTACCGATTATTGCCTTGACCGCCAACGCGATCGACGGCGATCGGGAACGTTGCATCGCGGCTGGGATGCAGGATTACCTTAGCAAGCCCATTTCTGTCGAGAAGCTTCATGGGACGCTAACGAAATGGCTCGGAGCCGCGCATAACGGTAAAGCGGATTATGGTTCGGTTTCGATCGATACTGCTTCACTGAATAACATTCGGCAGCTGCAAGGCGTTGGCGGCGACAAGATGGTTAGGCGGGTAGTCGATCTGTACCTTGAGAGTTCGTCAATGCTGGTTGAAGATTTGCGCGGAGGATTGTCGCAGGGTGATGCGGAAGCCGTGCGCCAGGGTGCACACGCGCTAAAATCCAGCAGCCAGAATGTTGGCGCTTGCGCGCTTGCAACCCTTAGTCAGAAACTCGAGGAGATGGGGCGCAGCGGCGAACTGGTGGACACCGACGAATACATGGGCGAGCTGGACAAGTTGTATCCGCAAACCGTGCTCGCTCTCAAGGTGGCAATCCAACAGGTGGCTGAATGCTAGTACGTAGCGAGTCCAAACCGACCGTTATGGTCGTAGATGACGACCCCGCAACTCTGCACGTATTAAACCGTACTTTTACTCATGACGGATTTTCCGTCATTGAAGCAAGCAATGGCCAGGAGGCTATTGATGCATTCAAACAATCACGCCCTGACGTGATTCTCATGGATGTTGAGATGCCCGGGATGGATGGCTACCAGGCCTGTTCGGTCATACGCCGTAGCGAGGGGGGAGCCGATCTTCCGGTTGTCATGGTGACAGGACACGACGATTCCGCGTCTATCGATCGCGCGTACGACGTTGGCGCAACAGATTTTATCTCGAAGCCAATCAACTGGTCATTGATTAGCCATCGGCTTCGCTACATCCTGCGTGGCGCCAGGAATTTGCATGCGCTCAGTGTCAGCGAAGCGGAGAATCGGGCGCTGATAGCGGCAATTCCGGATAGCATATATCTAGTCAATGGCGATGGCGTCATTCTGAAGCACCTGAGTGGGGAGAGCCCGTCCGGCGACTGTGACGGCAAAGCGTTGTCCGGGAAAAACATCGTGAGCCTTTTGCCGCTCGGATTGGGCAACGATATCGTTTACAGCATATATTCGGTGCTGTCGACCGGAGTAAACGCGGCGATCGAATATCAGGTGGAAACGCCCGGTGACGAAGCATGTTGGTATGAAAGTCGGTTTGTTCACCACGGCAACGAAAAAGTCTTGGTCATGATTCGTGACATATCCGACCGAAAACATGCGGAGACAAAAATCCATCGTTTAGCTTACTATGATTCGTTGACCGGACTGCCGAATCGGCCGTTGTTCAAAGAGCAGCTTCAGACAATATTGAAACGCGCGAGATCTGCCAATGACACTTTAGCGGTGTTCAATATCGATCTGAACAGGTTCAAACGGATCAACGATACCCTGGGCTCGTCGACAGGCGACGCCGTATTAGTGAAGATGGCGACAAGACTATCGAAGTACGTGGATAATCTGTTTCAGGATCAAATGACCGGTACGGCCGAGCCGAATTCCTGTCTCGCACGTTTCGGTGGAAATGAGTTTGCTCTCTTGCTATCAGGGCTATCAGATCCGTTTGACTTGACGTTGATTGCGGAACAACTTCGTAGATTGCTTGCAAAACCGTTGATGCTTAAAGGACACGACTTTGTCGTAACAGCAAGTATCGGTGTGGCGACATACCCCGAACATGGGGCATCAGTCGAAGCGTTGTTAAAGAACGCCGAATCAGCGAGGGACGAGGCCAAGCATTTGGGAAGCAACACCCAAAAATTTTATCGAAGTTCGATGAACTCGGGTGTTACAGAATGTTTGAATCTGGAAAACGAACTTCGTCGTGCCCTGGAAAACGATGAATTGTCGATGTATTACCAGCCAAAGTATTGCGCTAGAACGCTTGAACAAAGTGGTGCGGAAGCGTTGCTACGCTGGTTTCATCCAGAGCGAGGAGAAATTCCGCCAACAGCATTTATTCCGATTGCCGAGGAATCGGGGCTCATTACAGAATTGGGGTGCTGGGTTGCAAACGAAGTCTGCGAGCAGATTTCGTCGTGGCAATACTTTGGAATATCGCCGGGCCCGATCGCGATCAATATCTCCGGTCAGGAATTCGGTCTCGGTGATCCCGTCGCGACATTGACTGAGGCGGTTAACAAAGCCGATATCTCCGCGTCGGCAATGGAACTTGAAATAACAGAGACGGTTCTTATGAGTGACATCCGATCTGTCATGCTGGCTCTGCATGCACTCCGGGAGGAAGGTTTTAGCCTGGCGGTGGATGATTTTGGCACCGGCTATTCATCCCTTCGCTATCTCCAGAAGTTTCCCGTTGATGTGCTCAAGATCGATTCCTCTTTTGTACATGATGTCGAAAGAAATACAGACAGTCGCGCAATATGTACCGCGATCATCGCATTGGCTCGGAGCCTCGGACTGAAAGTGGTAGGCGAGGGCGTGGAGAGCAATTGGCAGCTTGAATTCCTGAAACGACAGACATGTAACACAGTGCAGGGATTCTTGCTAAGTAAGCCTCTCTCACCGGATGATTTCGCCGACCATCTGAAACGCGGTTTGCCACAAACCAGGTCTATTGATCGCGTTATTCATTTGCAATCCCGTGAGATTGTATCTCTGTAACTTCAATGTTACCTGTAGCCAAGGCCACCAGCTCTACGCCACCGGAGTCGCAGAATTTCTTCTGTCGCTCCTGAGAAATCACCCTTTACAAGGAAGCGGCTTGGTAACATGCATCCCAGCCAACTATTCGGCTGACGACCGGTTATTGTCTAGTCACTTGCGTATGTCCGCTATTGGCCGTTGGGACTCTCACTTTATCGGCGTCGTCGCTGTAGGGGGCTGGCCACCTTTCCTCCTTCGCTGCCAATCCGCCAGAAAGAAAGCGCCTGAGTCGGTCAGGCGATAATTGTCAAAGCCGTCCGTCGAGCCGATCACGGAGTCGACCAGTTCATATTTCCGGAGCTTGTCGAGGCTGCGTTGCACCTGCGCGGGACGCAATGTCAGCTGGCCGGCAAGTTCCGGCGCGGATAGTGCGAGTCCCGGCGCCAGGGCCGCGCTGGTACGAAGTACGGCCAGATCCAGATTATCGATCTGCACTTCGGGAATCGTGTCGGCCCCGCTCGATCCTCGCCGGGGGATCCGTTGCCGCAATGTGCAGACCAGCTTTGTCTTGATGCTGCGTATACCGCACGAAATGCGAAAGCAAATAGTCCTGATCGCCGCGTTCACGATTCTCGCAACATTCTGCAACAGCCTGATAAACTTCCAGGCGACAACGACCAACAGTAACCAGACCAGCAGTGAAAGAACTGCGGGAAGCATGAGTCCATCACTTTCGCCGCCAATTCCCAGTCTCAGCGCCAATGTTGGTGCATGCGCGACAAATTGGGTCAAAACGAAGTCCCCTGGCAATAAAAATGCGTCGTATATCACCTTGCCGGGATCGTGCAGATTCGTGAGCCAGTTTGTGATCATGCTGTCTGTCCGAAACCGCGTGCTGTCGCAGTCAGGATATCGATGGTGACAACGACGATCGTCAGCTCCATAAATGATTACTCGATGCCGTCCTGAGTCCAGAGCGTCTTGACCGGGTAGTTGACAAAGCCTGGATCGAAACATTCAACACCGACACAAGCAATCGGCGGCGCACAGTCTACGCCGATGCAATTCGGATCATCTGGGCCCGGGAACAGAACGGTCGGTGTCGGGGCGATACCACCCTGTGCCAGTTCGGTTACCCGCGGCTCGAGTGCATTCTGGTTATTCACAACGGGGTCGCCATTTTCAACGTTGACCCGATACAGGAAGTTCTTACCCTGACTCGGCTGACAAGCATCGGCCAGATTGGCCTCCGGTGAGAAGCCGACAAAGAACACCGAATCGTCGAAAGTTAGTGAGCCCGCGATGACCTTTTGATTGGCTGGCATAGTGAATTTCCAGCCTCTTTCGGTTGGATCGATAATGGTGCGCAGCTGTCCGCTGACTTCGACCAGATCGGCATCAGTTACAACGTTGAAGGTGTCGTATGCAACTTGCGCCAACTGGTTGAAGACATTCGGATCACGCACCGAATAGAACCGGTCGGAAGCTCCGTTATCCAACGGATGAGCCCGGTAGCCGCTGCCGATGCTGAGAGCAACGAAACGCTTGTTCTGATTCCTGTCGGTAAAGATTGACACATCGGGCGAGTTGTAGAACCGGCGTGTGTCGGCCCCAGAGGGGGCGCCCAGTCCTTCGGCGCCCAGCTGAGCGATGACACCACCAGCGACGAGATTTGTCGGCACTTGCCCATTCGAAATATCGAATCGCAGCAACTGACCGCCCATGTCCGAGGCATACATGCGATCTGCCAGGCCATCGCCGCTCATGTCGATAACCCGGATCTGACTCGGTATAGAGCGGGTCATGCTGGCCAGTCGCAGGTCAGCTCCTGCATCTCTCCCGGCACGCCAGAGTTCGGCGCCACTGACAAGGTCAAGCATGTGAATACTCGCACCCGAGACATCCGGCGCTGCCGTGTAGGTCGGCGTGTCCTGCACCGAATCGTATCCACCGCCGATGACAACGACAGCTTTGTCAGCGTTCAATCCAAAAGTATCGACATCAACCCGGGATACAATGGGTGTTGACCAACTCTGGCCGCCACTCGTCAATCGCACGTTCCACAGCAATTTTGGCGTGTTCTTGTTGGTCACATCGAGGGCATAATAAGTTTCGCCGCCGCGGCGCATGCCGAACAGGATGTAGACGAAATCCGTGCCGTCGATGATGCCATTGTTATCGCGATCCACGACCACCGGCACAATGTTGCCGTCGATGCCGTAATTCTTGAACTTATTACTCGAATTAAAGAACAGCCGGTTCATGTTAGTGAGCAGTTCTTTCGGAATAAATGACCAGAGTTCTGCGCCTGTCTCACCATCGATGGCGTGCAGATAACCATCGTTGGTTGCCGTATATACGACGACCTCCGGGTTGGCTGCGGTGCCACCGTAGACAATCGTAGCTGGCTGAGAATGCAGCGGATCACCCATCTGGTTGCGTACGATGGTTGCTGGGTCTCCGTCAAAATCGGCTATGTCTTCGCCACGCAGCCAACGGATCATTTCATCTTTCGACGGCTCGCCCGCGCCACCTGTCAGACCGAAGTCGGCGAGCGTAAATGCTGCCGCATTCCATGACGTGATCGCATTGTTGGCGGCGGTGAGATTATTATCGGCGCCGTTGTTGGTATAGAGATTGCGAGATATCGGTGCGGGCAGCATGTTTGCTGCTCCACCCAGCGTGACATTGTTGCCGTCCGCTCCGCCAGCCGTCCAGAAGCTCTGCGCAGCATCGTCGAAGAAGCCGGTTGCCGGATTGATGGCGCCGAGACCGATGGCGTCGACGATCTGCCCGTTGCTGACACGATACTTCTTGAGGTTTCCGGGCCAGTGTATTTTAGTCTTTGGCGAGAACACCGTGATGTACAAGTCGTTCAGGTTCTGCGTCCGGTTGAAGGCATTCACCGATACGGCAGGTGAGGCGAACGACAGACTCCTTTCATTGATATCGGCGACGATGTCTAACAATGTGAGCGCAAGACTCTCAACGTCGTCGGCCAGGAAGTAAGTGCCACCGGATCGTTCTGCCGTGGAACGCAGAATATCCAGGTTGATAGTGAAACCGATCGTGTGTGTGGTGACGGACTGATCACCGGATAAGATCGTGTCAACATCTTCTTTTGCCAGGTACTCTGAAATGTCGTCGAGACACATACCGTCCCCGACTGTACCGTCGCAGGTGCTGCGGCCAAGTGCCGTCGAGAAGTTAGGTAGCGTGGGCGCGAGGATTTCGGTATCCACGTCCCTCGTGGGCAAACCGTCGGTGAGCAGAATGTTGTAGTTCTTGGAGCAGGCGTTCGTCTTCGGTTGTTTGTAGTTCTCCGGATTTATTGAATCGAGAGCCGCCGGATCAGTATTGTGTTCATTGATTCTCTCACCGTACTCGGCGTCCATGCCGCGCCAGTACAAGGCGGCCTCATATAAGGTCTCGGCCAGTGGTGTCGAGCCGCCTGCAGACAGTGTGTCAATCGCAGAGACGACACTGGCCCGATTAGCGTCAAGATCGCTCATCGCCTTGATGACCGGTCCACCGTCACGATTGTTGAAACGCATGATGCCGACATTGACACCGGTGATCGAATTCAATACAGCTGACACCACCGCCTTAACGATATCGATGCGTGAGAGATCTACGGTGGCAGGCGAATTCTTCCAGTTGAGGTAATTGCCGTCATACAAGATGTAACCGCGGTTTGCCGGTGCGCTGCCCCAGGAGAGTTCGCTAGTGGGGTCATTGGTGAACGGATCCGCCAGGTCGACGCCATTCGACGCCCAGAGGTACGCCAGCCGGCCGTCACCGTGGATGCCGGAGTCCGCCTGGCATTCCACCGGTTCCGTATTGTAACCGGGTGCAAGGTATTGCCATCTGACCGGTCCTGTGTCCGTGCCGGTCTTGCCGCCGCCACGGTACTGCACCATCGTGTTGGCGAAGCTGCCGATGCCGGACATCTGGTTGGCGGCGAGCTGGCAGTGAAATGAACTTTTGACGATGTAACTCTGGTTAGCACCATCACACACCGGCACCACGCCGACATCGGTCCAATAGACATTGTTCGAATCGCAGTCGCCGCCATAAGTCCGCGTGCGGTCATACGGGGCGATCGTTCGTTCGGTCGTATTCATACTGCCCGAGGTATCGAGGATAAACAGCATATTCGGTTTGTTGTCCTGCGCGGCGGGAGGCGTTGCAAGCAGGAGTTCGGTATCATCCGCGACAGCGGGAGCGCCCGCCGTCAACGCCAATAATATTCCGGCACACGTCCCTGTAATATTTCGCTTTTGAGCATTCATTTTCGTTCCCTCAAAAACTTTTCTGCTTCGCTCGACGATCAAAGATTCACACTGATTGCGGTAATAGTGTTCGATTGGAGATGATGCATTACGGTGGCAGCCTGGGTTTTTCTATTTCTGACGCGCTTGAGCTGATTTTTGAACTCCGCCAGTCCGACGTTGCGATCATTTAGCACGTAACGGGTTTTGCTGGTTACGCGCAATGTCTGTGCATCACAGTCGGGGCATTGCTTGAAAGTCAGCGTTCCGTTTACACTGACTGGCAGTCTCAGATCAGTGACAGCAACTTCATACGCTGCTGTAACCGTCGTTAGGCCGGCCGTGGCTGAAAGGCTCAGTCCTAACAAAACCAGGATAAGTAATTTTCGGTACGCCCGAGTTTCCTGCCGCAACATACGCCCATCCTCTGTTCGTTCGTTATAAAGGCGGACGCAAAGCTTTGGTCGACGACCGGTTCGTCGTATTACGGCTATGGGTTCGTCAAAACAAGAGGGTCGCCTGACAGTTCGCAACAACACGCAGGACGCGTATTGTTCTTCATATAAACCTGGCGGCCCCGCTGTCGTAGGCTGTCACCCGTAGACCGGAAGCTTTGCGTCCCTGCCTTTCGACAGGTTTGCCTTTTCATTTCAGGCTCATTTATACCAACAAAAGCACTGTCGGGAAGGCGCAGTTTCCATAAGTTGAAAACCAGGCGATTATGTCCATCTATGTGTTGGTTGGGCGCTCAATGCAACGCAAAAAAAAGCAACTGATTACAGGTAATCGAGGGGTTTTGAGGATGTTCTCCGGTAAGGAATGCCATACCCCTACTAAATCAGGGCAACACCAAAACGGTATTTCCCTAACTTGTTGATAATACTGGCACTTCCTAGGAGATTGGAACCCCTGTTATCGCCACTGCCGGGATGTGAAATTCCGGAGCGAACGCCGGATACGTGTCGACGTGCAACAACGGACGCAAAAATAAGGCACATTGGTCGTCCATTCACCAATTGGACCCGTACGATCCGACCTGGTCGACGAAAAGCTGGAATAACTTGGCGAACGTCCGAATTCACCCAAAGCGGCCCTTGGGACACACCACACGCAAGCGAGAATCGCACATGTGTTATTTTTCTGCATTCGGCGGATCACAGACGTTCGGCCTGGGCGTAATTTTGATCCAATCCGGTTGATGGGCGAAATTCACCCATGTAATTCACAATTCAGGCAGCATAGTTATCCAAATCGCCCCCCGACGACTTGTCCTACGCGACTCACCATTCAACTTCATCGTCGCGGCAACACGCCCTGACTCGCTAAGCTTCAGGCTTAGCAATCACACTCTCAATAGAGTCGATAATTTCTTTGCAAAGCTCAGTTGAAATAAACTTTCTTGCTGAAAAAGGAACTGCTCCATCTCCTCCAAAAACGTAC
>Ga0255052_10002697_pt1 | contig 12683 bp, 4 predicted proteins | sample JV7_2_21_MG_FD_188632 | JGI IMG/M metagenome (GOLD analysis project Ga0255052, IMG submission 188632) | Seawater microbial communities from Jervis Inlet, British Columbia, Canada - JV7_2_21 | ecosystem: Environmental > Aquatic > Marine > Inlet | place: Canada: British Columbia | collected... | reverse complement strand
ACCAGAAGGGGATTATTCACCGGGACATCAAACCCTCCAACATCCTGATCACCTTGCACGATGGCGTTCCAGTGCCCAGGATTATTGATTTTGGCATAGCCAAGGCGACGCAGCAGGAACTGACGGAGATGACAATCTACACGCAGCACAATCAGTTCATCGGCACGCCTGCGTACATGAGTCCCGAACAAGCGGAGATGAGCGGCCTGGACATCGACACGCGTTCGGATATCTACAGCCTCGGAGTGCTACTCTATGAACTTCTGACGGGAAGAACGCCGTTTGATGCGAAAGAATTAATGCAGTCGGGTATTGACCAGATGCGCAAGATCATCCGGGAACAGGAGCCGCCGAAGCCAAGCACCAGATTCGCAACGCTTCAAATTGAAGAGCAATCCACGACGGCGACACGTCATGCGACAGACTCACCCAGGCTGCTCTCCCTTCTTCGCGGCGACCTGGACTGGATCGCGATGAAGTGCCTGGAGAAGGACCGTACGCGCCGCTACGACACGTCCAACGGTTTGGCCCTGGACGTCATTAGGCATCTGAATGACGAACCGGTCATTGCCCGTCCGCCGACTGTGGTCTATCAACTCCAGAAGGCCTGGCGTCGAAACAAGGTCATTTACACGGCCGCTACCGCTGTTGTCATTGCTTTATTGTTAGGTACGGGGATCAGCGTGTGGCAGGCATGGATAGCGAATGTCGCCCGCGAAAGAGCGGTACAAGAAGAACTCCGGGCCAAAGAGGGTGAGCGGAAACAGCGCATGATCGCCTACGCATCGGATATGAAGGTGGCTCAGGGAGACTTAAGGGAAAACAACCTCGCCAGGGTAGTCGAACTGTTGAACCGCTACGTGCCCAAACCGGGCCAAGAGGATCTCCGCGGAATCGAGTGGCGCTATCTTTGGCAAGTCGGCAAGGGCGACGAGATTCATACGTTCACGCATGACTCAATGGTTGGCGGTATTTCGCTTTCTGCTGACGGCAGTCGCCTGGCCTCGAGTTCGATGAATGGTAAGATTCTACTGTTTGATGTCGAATCTCATGAGCTGCTCCAAGAACAAGATGGGGGCCTCAGGCTCGATGGGGTTCAGGATGGATCGGTGGCGCTATCGCCCGACGGTCACCTTCTCGCCACCGACGAGTGGGGGACACTCAGTGTGCGGAATACCGACAGCGGCGAGCGGATCTTTAAACATGAGGAGGTGGTAGCTCCGATTTGCTTCTCTCCGGATTCACGATCCCTTGCAGGAACTACCAAGGCGGGCCTCCGCATCTGGAACACGGCAGATTGGACGAGCAGATTGTTGGGAGAGCCTTTGGTCATCGAAACCTCCCAACTCCGGTCGCTAACATTTACGCCAGACAGCAGCCGAGTGATCTTCTGCCCAACTCAATATGGACACAAACTACTGGTCTGGAATCTTACGGATTATACGTTGGAGGGGGAATTGACCGGGATGGACATGACCTGCGCTATCTCCACCAACGGATCCATTGTGGCGGCCGGTGGCTGGGGTGGCGAGGTCTGTGTGTGGGATTTGGCAAGTCGAGAAGTCATCAAGAAGTTCCTGGCTCACAACGGCCTCGTCTTAGGTGTCGCCCTATCACCTGATGGTAAGACACTGGCTACGGGAGGCAACGATCAGGTAATCCGCTTGTGGGACTTGGATACGTTCGAGAATACACGCTCGCTTAAGGGACATCACAGCGAGATATGGAACCTGAAGTTTTCCAGCAATGGCCGAGTCCTGGCTTCAGCCAGCAAAGATCAATCAGTAAAACTATGGCAGTGGAAGATGCAACCAAACGCAGAGTCGGAATACTTTGTGCCCAAGAACCTTTATTGTCGAGGGTTTTCAGAATCGGGAGATGTGTTGCGCTTCTACGACCCGAAGGAGTGGCCGGGATTTTCCGAATCGGGTGAGATCTTGGCTCGGGAAGACAGGCCGGCGGGTTTTGAGTTGCCGAGACCCAGAACCGATCAGTTACTCGATCTTACCACTGGCAAATGGAGCCACGTAATTCGTTCCGATAGTGAGGCGGTCGCTAAAGCCACGTCGATGACGTGGGAATCCGATCAAGACATAGAGCTTTTCGGCAAGGAGGATGGAACAGTGGTTCTTTCGGATGGAACGACCACCCAGTTGATCCATGTGGCGAACCATCCAGTCCAGCCTCTGGTGTTAAGTCCTAAAGGACGATATCTCTTGGTGAATGTACTGCCAAAGAATGCCGAGTATGCCATTCTTTGGGATATCGAGGCGCAAGGAATTGTTGGAAACTTTCCGATGATCATGAAGGGCCGCCACCCAATGAAACAAGCGATCTCCCCTGATGAATGTTTCCTGGCCTATAATGGCGACGATTATGCAATCAAGCTGTGGAAGATTCCTGAAAAGAGGGAGTGGGCAACACTGAAAGGTCATACTTGGCATCTCTTCGGTGTCGAGTTTTCCCCGGATAGCCGCCTGCTTGCATCTTTTGGTTGGGATGCCGATTGCCGGCTCTGGGATGTAGAGAAAGGCACAAAAGCAAGTCCGCATCTCCTTCGTGGGCATCGCTCTGGAGTGGACCAGGCGATTTTCTCCCCAGACGGACGTACCGTGGCCACTTCCAGCCATGATTCTTTATGCAAATTATGGTCTGTGGCAACGGGGCAGGAATTACTCTCCTTGCCGTCTCCGAGAGTGTTTCCCTTGTTTCATCGCCTTCCCATGATGGCGGCGAAGGCTAACCGTCTCGTATGGGGAGGATATTCCCAAACACACCAATCGTGGGACTCAGTAGATGAGGTCCCATTGCGGGTGACCACGCTGCCCTCCTTGGCCGAAATCGATGAGGAAATCAGACGGCAATCGAGCGACGAAACACCGCCGAGATATGAAGAGGAGCACGGCCTCAAGGCCAAACAGCACCAAACAGAGAAGGAGTGAAATCAGTAGAAGACGCCATAGTCTTTGTGACGCACTTAAGTTGGACAATAACAGTCCTGTAACAGGACAATGAAAGGAGAATCAGATCATGAATGCAAAATCACAATCAGTGATGGAAAGGAGGTTGGAAGAAGTATGAAGTGTGAAGTGTGAAGGGTGAAGAGTGGGGAAAAGGATGAAGGATGAAAGATGAAAGATGAATCCTTAAACCGTGAACCTCTGAACCCTGAACCTTGAACCATAAAAAAAAGCAGCCGGTGAGTGTCATACCACCAAGTACATAACTCACCGGCCCAGCCCAACCCAGGCGCATGGTTTGCGCGCCCGAGGCGAGGCTCATTTCATAATACTGCAAACCGAGAAACAGAACAATAATGGAGAACTAAATCATGAAGTCAGACACAAAACCACCGTTTTGGTGAATTAGTCACGCCAACAACTAATCATGGATTGACAGTACAAACAAACCATACTCCAGAGCCGCCATGTGCGGTGTTCTGACGAAAGGAAAATTAAAATGAAATACAAAACAATACAATACAAAACTCGAAAAAACCTCCTAATAATCATGTTATGTGCCGTATCTGTCTTTAGTGCACGTGCGCTGGCCGTTGTCGTCCCTGCTGGATCTGTCGATGAATTGGCAGCCGCCATTGCAGAAGCAGGCCCCGGTGGTGAAGTGGTCCTGGCAGCAGGGCATCACAAGATTTCCGGCACGGTCATGGTAGACATCCCGGTATCCATTGTCGGAGAAGAGGGCGCCATTCTGGAGACTTCCAACGCAACGACTGACGATGGTCAGTTCGAGGGGCTTTACCTCGTGAAGGCGGCTCTCCACATCATAGGCGCCGACCGCACGCGTATCGAGAACCTGACCATTCAGGCCCCAGCAGATGCCAATGTCGCCGCGAATGCGGGCATCGTGATCGAGAGCGCCGCCAACGTGCAGATAGTCGACAACCGGATCCTGGGTCACCTCAATGGCATCCTGATTGAGCAGGGCGACGGTGCGCTGCTAAAGGGTAATGCCGTTCAAACGACGAAGGACGGTATTATCGTCATCAATGGCAGTGGTGTCAGCATTCAAGACAATTGGCTCTCCTGTGGACGCTTCGGGATGTGGATAGGAGGCCGACTAGGAGATATTGCCGGGAACACGATGCAGGGCAACTATATTGGCCTGCTACTCTGCTCCCCCAGGAACTTCGTCATCTCTGGAGAAGTCCGTGAAATAGAAACGGCAGGCACCGGTTATCTGCTCTATCAAAACAATGCCGTCGGCAATGCCTGGGGCTATCTTGCTTTTGACGGCGCCAATAACAACACCCTGATGAACAATGCCGCCGCATTCAATACCAGCTATGACATTGAATTGGGCGGCGAGTCCGAGCGTTTTGGCATTGTGACCCCAACGTCATACAACAATACGGTCATACAGGGCCTCAACTACCAGGGCTTGAAGGTCAAGGTCTGCGGCGTCGATAACCAGGCCCAGGGTCACGTGAATTTGGTGGATACCGCGGTAGACCCCTGTTTCTAACTGAAACGCATGGTAGTGGTTCCTCCGTGTGAGGACCACCAGGGACGCGGTAACGAAGGAAATGCCGACCTTTGACACAAGATGCTTGAAGTACGATGGGCCGTGAGGCCTGATTCACGGCCCATCTCTTTCTTATTCGAAACCAATAGCAGCAACCGAAAACAATGCCGAATTTTAAGGAGCAAGAAAATGAAGACAAATAATCGTTTGAAAAGAGTAAGGTCACATCCGTCTTAGTCGGATTGGTGACCGCTATTGTACTCGCCAATGCCGGGAGTGGGAGAGCAGCCACCTGGACGCAGAAGGCCGATATGCCGACGGCAAGACGAAACTCATCCACGAGTGTGGTGGATGAGAAAATCTATGCTTTCGGTGGAGTTGATCGAAGGGGTGGGGCGCCTCTTTCCACCTTGTTCGAGTATGACCCAGCGACGGACACCTGGACAGCAAAAGACGATATGCCGGTCAGACTGGGCGGTGTGGGTACTAGCGTGATCGGCGGGAGGATCTATGTCATTGGTGGAAATTCAGCACCTTATCCCTATAACCCGTCTCTTTCAACCGTGTGGGAATACGACACCGGACTCGGCGTCTCATCACCCGACTTCAACGGCGACGGAATTGTCGACTCCAGGGACGTATCCGTTCTGCTGGACCACTGGCACACGGACAACGCACTCTATGATGTTGCCCCGCTACCTTTCGGAGACAACTTCGTAGATGTCCAGGACCTGATCTCCCTTTCCGAGTATCTATTGGAAGAATTGGACGATCCTACGTTGGTTGCACACTGGGCATTGGACGAGACAGAAGGCGACATCGCCCAGGACAGCGCCGGCGACAACTTGGGGTATGTCTTTGGCGGTCCTGTTTGGCAGCCTGCCGGCGGGCAAGTGAACGGTGCGATTCAGTTGGACGGAGTGGACGATGCCATTATCGCCGGTCCGCCTGTGAATCCGGCAGTTGGTCCGTTCAGTGTTTTCGCCTGGATACAGGGCGGCGCGCCGGGGCAAGCGATCATCTCCGAGTCTGCCGGACCGGACTGGCTGTCTCTCGACCCGCTGACAGGTCATTTAATGACAGAGCTTACAAACTCCGGGCGTGGGGCTACCCCTTTGCAGTCACAGGCAGTCATAACCGATGGAGACTGGCACCGGATAGGTTTCGTCTGGGATGGCTTGTACAGAACGCTCTACGTTGATGGCGTCGCAGTGGCTGAGGACACGCAAGATAGCCTGGCAAACGCAGCAAACGGCCTGTACATCGGCACCGGCAAAGCCATGGCGCCCGGAACCTACTTCTGGGGCATGATTGACGATGTCCGCATCTACAACCGGGCGGTGAAACCGTAGCGGACACTCTCTGACGCGACAAACTCATGGGCTGGCATATCGAGATCCTGCCAGCCCTCTTTCACTTGCTATGGCCACGTCTTTCGCTCCGCTCACCTCGGCGCAAAGAAGAAAGCCCCGCTCGGGGGCGGGGTGCCTGCTCATTAGTACTACGGTGCAAGCTCGTGTCGAGCGCTTGCAGAAAGCAAGCATCGTATTAACAATCCGGTTACCTGAAATCGTAAGACTTTGCTTTGCAACAGCTTGCGGAGTTGCCTGCTGTGCGCTTACGCACTTGCAAACGGAAACCCAAAATCGCCCGACAGAAGGCCCTGGGCGGGCCCACCGGTGGCAAGAATGATCACATCAATCCACGGTTTCTTGCACGTTAGTATCCATGTCAGCGACGCAAGTTGGGATCGAGCGGAGCAACCCGGCCACAACAGAAAGATTCAGTAGTATTTGAGTCATCGCTTGTTTCTCGGTACAATGATGTGACCATATTGGGACGTCCGGAGCCGAGAACGAGCATGAGTGATGTCACACGAATCCTGAACGCGATCGAGGGGGGAGATCCTAAGGCTGCAGACAGACTGCTTCCGTTGGTGTATGAGGAACTACGTCTTCTTGCGGCACAGAAGATGTCACAGGAGTCTCTTGGCCAGACACTCCAAGCTACAGCCCTTGTTCACGAGGCCTATATCAGGTTGGTCGGAGAAGAAGCTCAAGACTGGAAGAATCGCAGTCATTTCTTCAGGGCCGCCGCCGAAGCGATGCGCCGGATTCTCATCGATAATGCACGCCGCAAAAAGAGCCTCAAGCGCGGAGGTGAGCACCAGAAAATCGACCTCGATGAAGCCATTTTGACTCAGGATATCGGTTCATCTTCAGATGACCTTATCGCGCTAGATGAAGCGCTTGTGAGGCTCTCAGCAGACGAAGAGATTAGGGCGGAAGTAGTGAAGCTTCGCTACTTTGCTGGCCTGAGCGTCGGGCAAACAGCGGACATCCTTGGAATCTCTCCAACGACTGTCAAGCGGTATTGGGCATACGCTCGAGCCTGGCTTCTTCGTGAGATTGGATAGGATCGAAGATATTCTTCCGATCACATGAGGATCCGACTTTTTTTATGCTTTTCCAGGATTTTGTGGTCCCGGTCGGTTCCACATTACGCGTTATAGTATGATGCCATATTGCAGAGGAGCCCAATTGTGGCGATTGACAACAAAACAGAAAAAGCGGTTTTCGACGCGGCAATGCAATTTGAAGGCTTCGCAGAGCGCGATGCCTATGTGTCAAAGGCCTGTGGCGATGATGAAAAGCTGCTTGCTGGCGTTCGGGCGTTGCTCGAATATCATGATTCAAGTAGTTTTCTCGACGCTCCAATCTTAGAGCCAGACGTTACATTGGACGATCCCCCCGTCTCCGAAGGCCCCGGCAGCGTCATTGGTCGCTACAAGTTGCTGGAAAGAATCGGCGAGGGTGGCATGGCAGTGGTCTACATGGCCGGGCAGGCCGAGCCCATCCGGCGCAAGGTCGCCCTTAAAATCATCAAGCTCGGCATGGACACCAAATCGGTTATCGCAAGATTCGAGGCCGAGCGCCAAGCCCTTGCTATGATGGATCATTCCAATATCGCCAAGGTTCTCGACGCGGGAGCAACGGAGACGGGCCGGCCCTATTTCGTAATGGAGCTAGTCACCGGTGTCTCGATCACCGAATATTGCAACCAGAACAATCTTAGCACCAAGGAGCGTCTGGGACTGTTCATTCAGGTCTGCAACGCGGTCCAGCACGCCCACCAGAAGGGGATCATCCACCGAGACATCAAGCCCTCCAATGTGATGGTCACCATGCACGATGGTGAACCTATGCCCAAGGTCATTGATTTTGGGATTGCCAAGGCCACCAATCAGAAGCTCACCGAGAAGACGCTGTTCACTCGCTACGCCCACATGATCGGCACGCCGGCGTATATGAGTCCCGAGCAGGCCCAGATGAGTAGTCTGGACGTTGACACACGCACTGATATATACTCGCTGGGCGTCTTGCTGTATGAACTACTGACGGGAACCACACCCTTTGATGCAGAAGTACTTCACAAGGCAAGCCCTAGTGAAATGCAGCGGATCATTTGCGAAAAAGAGCCGATCAAACCCTCCACTAAGCTCAGTTCCTTAAGCGAGAGGCTGACAGGTGTGGCAGAACAACGCAAGGCGACACCAGAAGCCCTGCGCAAGCTCATTCGCGGCGATCTGGATTGGATTGTGATGAAGTGTATAGAGAAACAGAGGAACAGGCGCTACGATACAGCAAGTGCACTGGCTACAGATGTCCAGCGACATTTGGACAACGAACCGATTCTCGCGAGAGCGCCCAAAGTCATGTATCGTTTGCAGAAGTTCCTATGCAGACGCCGATCTCAAGCCATTGCCGCAATGGTGATAGCGGCCCTGTTCGGGGCTTTGACAGTCATGCTTCTGGTATGGAGTCAGAATCGACTCCAACTCGCAGAGACTGAATCCTTCACGCATAGAAGCATCCTGTCCGAAGCTCGCGAATCCTTTTCCAAGCGAGACCTCCCAGTGGCTCTCAAGACCATCAAATCGATCCTCGATAGCAGACACGTTGGGCCCGAGGCCCGAGTTCTTTATGCCGGCATTCTGGTCGAAGGTCAGCATCCTGACGAGGCCACAGTGACGCTGGCGGATTTGCTTGACGAGAGGCCCGAGGTTGCCGGCGTTGCCTATTTACTCTTGGCCAGAATACTGTGGGAAAGTGAGTCCAGCGATAGCGAGAAGCTGAGCAAAGTCGATGAATACCGACGGAGAGCCGAGGAATTGTTTCCAGAGACGACAGAGGCATATTTCCTCCGCGCTTTGACGGCCCTGACGATAAAGAAGAAGCTCGAATTGCTGGATAAGGCTCTGCGCCTCAATCCTGGCCATTACGAGTCTCTCAGGTTGCGTGCCTTCACATACTCCGCTTCCAGGAAATACGAAAAGATGGAGCACGATGCTCTGGCGATGGTTGTGTTGCGACCCGAGCACGCGCTGGGTTACTCGCTACGTGCGACCGCATTGCGAGAGCTGGGCCTCTATCATGATGCTATTGAGTATTACGACAGGGCCATTGAATTTACATCCAGCGAAGACCCACAGCACACTGAATTATGTGCCGAGCGTTGTCAGATACATATCCACATGGGCGAATACGAACGTGCTATTGGTGATGCACAAGAGTGCCTAGATACTTCCTCGGATGGAACCATCCTCAATTTCCGTATCTTCTGCGCCCTGATTGCCCAGGGCAACTACGATGAAGCAAGTGCCTTGTACCACCGGATCGCTGACTCAGACCTTGACTCCAAACGCAGCTTCAGGGATTGGTCGATGAAATATGTGTTTGACACCTTGGAGGCCGGTCGATCATGGCATCCGCCGGACCGCAAACCTGACGGCCTTGCCTTCCTGGCAATGCTTGAAGCCGAGGAAACCTATGTTCAACTCTCGGCAAAAGCCAGGCGACTCATTACGGATGGGTCTTCTGCGGATTGGTCTCCAGATGGCACCAAGGTGGCCTTTGGCCTGGGAATTCCCGGTCACAGCGGCGTTGCAATCTTTGACTCGGCAACACAAGAAACCAATCTTCTGATAACACCCGGCAAGAATCCGAAATGGTCTCCTGACGGGCAGTATATTGCCTTTGTCCGTGATTGTCAGGTTCTTCCTCTCTCAGAGCTTATGGCTGCCGAACGGTGGACCGAATATCGCTCCTACAAAGGCGAAGAAGTGTGGATTATGAATGCAGATGGCACAGGGCCAAGGCGCCTGGCTCGCGGAGGCTGGCCTTCCTGGAGCCAGGACTCAAAGCGCGTTTACTATAAACGGCGTATCGACAGCGGTTTCTCTGTGATTTCCGTCGAGGATAGAGACGCTGAATTCAAACTTGTCCTCGAATATACAGGGGATTACTGTTCTGTGTCACCTGATGAGAAGTACATGGCTGGCGCGCGAGGAGGATTACTACAGATAAATGACCTGGCTTCCGAGTTGCTCGTTGCTGATTGGACAGGTCCTCCGACGATGTGGGGTGGAAATTGGGCCCCAAAAGGCTACCAGTTCAGCATGGGAGGTGACTACGACCCTGGGGACAGAACAGGGCTGTGGATTTACGACCTGGAAAAAGAGGAAGCTGCGAAAGTCCTTAGCGGTCAGATCACAACTGCTTCCTGGGCTCCGGATGGGACCAAACTGGGCTTTTCTTTGGGGCCGCCGTTCTTTGAGATCTGGGTCGCAAGTCTCGACCCCAATATGTCAACCATCGAAGCACTTGGCCCGGGCAGAACAATTGAGGATCATTACCAGGAAATGGTAAACCACTGCACCCGCATTATCGAGGCCGACCCTGAGGACGCAGAGAATTATCGTCGCCGCGCTATATACTACGATTACTTGCACAACGAAGAACAAAAGCTTGCTGATTTGGACAAGTATGTCGCCATCCTCAATTCGTCGGAAATGCCGGATGCACGGGACCATTGGATACGGGATCTACTCGTTGGCCTCTTGCAAAGTACGCCCGAAAACCTCGGGCCAACAGTCAACAGTCCGTATGGCGATAAAAGCCCGAGCATCTCGGGCGATGGTAGGTCGCTCTACTTTGTGTCGACCCGCGATGGAGATCGGGACATATGGCTGTCAGAGCGAGCAACGGCGGAGGATGACTGGGAAGCGCCGGTAAATCTTGGGCCACCGATTAACAATCGGCCGTCGAGAGATGCCAGCCCAAGCATCTCGGCCGACGGTCGGTCGCTCTATTTCGACTCTATACGGCCGGATAGGCTAGGTCAGATAGACCTGTGGGTTGCGAGACGGGAAACGACAAACGATCCCTGGTCAGAGTCAGAACCGGTGAATCTTGGGCCGATGGTCAACAGTTCGGATGTGGACTCTCATCCTAGCATCTCATCCGATGGCCTGTCGCTCTTTTTTGACTCTACGCGGCCCGGGCATGGCAGTTACGATCTGTGGGTTACGACGCGGGAAACGACACACGACGAATGGGGCCCCCCCGTGAATCTTGGGCCAGGCGTCAACAGTTCAGTCCTGGACGGTACCCCCGACATCTCGGCCGACGGCCGGACGCTCTTCTTTCTTTCTTACAACCGGCCCGGCGGGTACGGTGGGCTGGATATATGGGTAACAAGACGGGAAACGACAGAGGGTCCTTGGTCGGAACCCGTGAATCTTGGGCCGACTGTTAACAGTCGTTATGGGGACGGTTGGCCCTTCATCTCGGCCGACGGTTCTACCCTCTTCTTTGGCTCCGGCCGGCCAGACGGGCACGGTGGGTCTGACCTGTGGCAGGTGCCAATCAATCCCATATATGGGTCTTTTCAGGAAGATAATGATCACTCAAATCGGACAACAGTAGAAAGCAATGACGGAAAGGAGGGCTGAAGAAGTGTGAAGAGTGAATTGTGAAGGATAAAGTGGGTTCAAGGTTAGAAAGTTCAAAGTTCAAGGTTAAAATAGAATCCTTCGACTAACCTTGAACCCTGAACCTGGAACCCGGAACCACTACGCAAAACGAAAAAGCAGCCGGCGAGTATCACGCCATCAAGCTGTAACTCACCGGCCCAGCCAAACTCGGACGAATGGTTTGCGCGCCCGAATCAAGGATCTTGTCATGATACTGCAAACCAATGGACAAAACAAGAATGGAGAATGAATTATGTTTTGGAACAGGAAGACAATCTTGCTCGCCTTGCCTTTTGTATTGGGCCTAGTATGTACAAATGCGGTCTTCGGCGTAGTAGTGCTGGAACGGAGAATCTCAGCCAGCACCGACGACGCGGAGGAAGCCCTTACGCCTGGCTATACCAACTGGAACTACAGTTCGGACCTTGAGATTGTACATGACCGTATTGATAATGGGGGCATTCAATTGGTAGGTATGACCTTCCGGGATATCAACATTGCACCAGGGGAGATTATGAGCAGCGCGTACATCGAGTTCGTGTGTGATGAGATAATAAATGGCACTGCCGATGCCTATTTTCTCATCTGGGGTCACCTTACCGAGAATTCTGAGGGGTTTGTTGAACCATACCTGATATCCGATCGCCCAAAGACAGAGGCTAAAGTGCCGTGGGAGCCGGATCCCTGGAACACCGTACGCGATAAGATTCAGACTGTAAACATCGCCCCTATCATCCATGAGTTGATCAACCAGGAAGGCTGGGTCTACGGTAATGCAGTAGAGATAATCATCGGTGCAGATCCGGATAAGCCGGCATTCCCCGGAGTCCGCTGTGCGGAGTCTTATGATGGTTCTCCGCCGAACGCTCCGTTGCTGCATATAGAAATTGCCGTTCCACATGCTACAGAACCGGAACCGATCGATGGTGCCATACTTGAGGATACATGGGTAAGCCTTATGTGGTCGCCTGGAATATCTGCGGTCTCGCACGATGTGTATTTGGGTGACACTTTTGATGATGTGAACAACGGCGTCGACGTGACCTTCCAGGGGAATCAGACCTTTACGTTCTTCAGTGCCGGTTTTCCCGGTTTTGCTTATCCGGATGGTCTTGTTCCCGGAACGACATACTACTGGCGAGTCGATGAGATTGAGGCCGACGGCACTGTTGTCGTAGGTGAGGTGTGGAGCTTCATGGTCTCCCCAAAGACTGCCTACAATCCCAGCCCACTTGATGGCGGTATGTATGTTGACCAGAATGGGCAACTTGGCTGGGCACCAGGTCTTGGCGCTAGAACGCACACTGTCTACTTCGGTGACAATTTCGATGACGTGAACAATGCATCCGGTGGGACACCCCAGGCAGCTACAACCTATACACCGGGC
>Ga0255052_10002694_pt1 | contig 12693 bp, 11 predicted proteins | sample JV7_2_21_MG_FD_188632 | JGI IMG/M metagenome (GOLD analysis project Ga0255052, IMG submission 188632) | Seawater microbial communities from Jervis Inlet, British Columbia, Canada - JV7_2_21 | ecosystem: Environmental > Aquatic > Marine > Inlet | place: Canada: British Columbia | collected... | reverse complement strand
TGTCATCGCTTTTGGCGGAAGGTCGATGGACGGTAGAGAACCGAAATATCTTAACACGCCCGAAACGCCGGTTTTCAGCAAGAGGCGCAATCTCTATGGATTGCATCTTGCCAAGGGTGAAGTTAGATCCAGGCGGGCGGCTATAATCGTCGAAGGTTACATGGACCTTCTTGCTTTGTATCAGGCAGGATACCATCACACGATCGCTCCGCTGGGTACATCGCTCACTGAGGATCAAGCTGCAATTCTGTCGAAGATGTGCGATACGGTTTACCTTATGTACGACAGTGATATGGCAGGGCGCAAAGCAGCGTTCAGAGGCGGGGATCTTTTACTCGGCACGGGGGTCGTGCCCAAGTTCGTCGCCCTCCCGGCAGGGGAGGACCCGGCAAGTTTTATCGCACGTGAGGGTGCTGCTGCCACTCAGAAACTGTTCGATGAAGCGAAGGACGTGATAGAAACAAAAATAGAGATTTTGAGAAACAGGGGCAATTTGAAGTCCATCGACGGTAAACGAAAAGCCGTAGGGTATCTGGTTGATTCTCTCTGCGGCATTCGAGATGAACTCATGAGAAGACTTTATCTGGAAAAGTGCTCCTCCGAGATGAATATCCCGATAGAAGTATTGTCCAAAGAGGTGGCAGAGAGACAAAGGCCCAGACGGAGGGGTTCCAGAGCGAGTGATCCCAGAGGGAGTGATACCAGGAAGCAGCCGGAGAAGAAACTCCATGACCTCACCGAGAAGTACCTGCTTCTTCTCCTGCTGACTGACAGTTGTGACAGCAAATCGTTCCTGGCCACTGTTTCGGAATTGAAGGAGGATGACTTCCTCGATGACAGCTACAGACAGATATTCAAGGTCCTCCAGGAACTCGCTGGGAACAAAGGCAATGTTCTCGAGCTTGCTCTGAGCAGGCTCCCCCAGGAACTTCACTCTACCATCAGCAGTATTGCCCTGGATGAGGATGTCGTTCAGAACCCGGAGAGGATGCTCGATGATTGTCACCGGAAAATGAAAGCCAGGAGGATCAAGAAGAGCATGAACGAGATCTCACAGAGTCTGAGGAGCGTCAGTGACCCTGATAAAAAGGGTGAAGCCGATAAAATGGCGCAGCGGTTTTATGAGCTCACACGGGAATTGTCTTCACTGTTCCCGGCATCCGATGATTAACCTGGTTTTCGGAGCTGAGAGATGTCCAGCCGAATCACGGGAAAATTACTGGACGAGATACTAAGGATCGGAAAGAGAAAAGGGTTTCTCACCTACCGGACCCTCAACACTCTTATTCCTGAGGGTGTGACTGATTCCGATGAGCTCACCACACTCATCGACCGGCTCTCTGATTATGGGGTCGAGGTCGTCGACTCGGAAGAGGAATACTGGGAGTCACCATATATCAGGGGTAGAAAGGATTCCAGTAAGGACACATCGATCAAGTCGGAGGATCCCATCAAGATGTATCTGCTCGAGATGGGAAAGGTTCCCCTGCTGGACAGTCAGGGTGAGATCGACCTGGCAAGGAAGATAGAAACTGGTCGTAGACGTATGATGGAGATCCTGTTCAGATCCTCGGTTGCGATTGAAGAATTACAAACGATCGCCGCGGAACTGTCGTCGGGAAAACTCTCTTTTGAAGATGTTGTTAATCTGGATTTAGACGCCTGGAGCGAAGAATATGATGTCGAAAAAGAAAAAAAGAAACTCATCAAGAGAATAACCAGTATAAACAGATCTTTAGCGGATATAAAGCAACTGAAAGAACGCAGGATCGCTGCAAAAAAGACACTCGAGAAGGAACGTGTAGATGACCAGCTGAGGAAAAAATACAACAAGCTGCGATCGGCAGTGAAGAAGATCGATCTCTCCCTCAAACAAGTCGAACGTGTGACAGACAAAGTCAAATCTTTCGAATCAGCCATGAACATAGCATATACCGAGATCTATAAGAGAGCTGTTGACATCGACATACAGCCCGAGAAACTGATAGAGCTTGCCAGGAGATGTGCATGCGGGAAGAGGGTCCGGTTCCCATCCAGGTCTAAGGGGATCACTGCTCTGCCAAGGAAGGATCGTGACAAGCTGATAGAGATCGTGAACGCCGCAGATTCCGTGATCAGCCAATCCGAACAGGTTGTTGGTATGAGTCGAGTCAGGTTTCTGTCTCTTATGTCCAGAATAAGGGATCTCGAGACATCGGTTTCACAGTCAAAGCGGTCGATTATCGAAGCGAATGTGAGGTTGGTTATCAGCATTGCGAAGCGCTACCTGAACCGTGGTCTCGAGTTTCTCGATCTTATTCAGGAAGGCAACAGCGGTCTCATGCGTGCGACAGAGAAGTTCAATTACAAGAAAGGTTACAAGTTCAGCACCTATGCAACCTGGTGGATAAGGCAATCGATAACGAGGGCCATTGCCGACCAGGGGAGAACGATCAGGATACCCGTACACATGATAGAAGCGATCAACAAAGTGAACAGGGCCACCAGAAAATTTGTCCAGAAACAGGGACGCGAACCCCTGCCGGAAGAACTCTCCGGGAAGATGGGCATCCCTACAAAGCGGATAAAGGCTATTATAAAAGTAGCCCAGGAACCCCTCTCCCTCGATCGCCCACTCAAGGATGATGATGACAGTCACCTCGGCGATATCATCGAGGACACAAAGGGCATTTCACCACTCTATTCTGCCGCTTTTTCGATGTTGCGGGACCAGATCGATATGACGCTCCACCTGCTCACAAGACGGGAGGAGAAAGTGGTCAGGTTGCGGTTCGGGATAGGGGACGGATTTCCTCGAACACTGGAAGAGGTAGGGAGTATATTTAATGTAACCCGGGAGAGAGTCCGACAGATCGAAGCAAAAGCCCTCAGGAAACTGAGACATCCGAGCAGAAGCGACACCCTGAGGAGTTACATGGATTTTTCTTAAAACCGGGTGAGAGGAGTGAGCAGTTGATTAAGAATACCGGCGTTCTACACCTGTTGTCTGCTATCCTTTGTGTTTTTCTCCTTTCAACGAACTGTGGTACAGGGGGAGAAAAAAAGGAAGATGCAGGAGCTATGCTCCAGAAAGCCAGAGATCTGGTCAGGGTAAGGCAATACCAGTCTGCCATCGAGGTACTCGAGAGAGCGATCGTCGTGGACCCAGGATCGTTCGAGATTCACCGCGAGTACATAAAATTGATTACTAGGAAAGGTGACGATGGGGCGGTCAAGGTCTACGAAACGTTAGTCAGGGATCATCCCTCCGATCCACTTTACCGTCTTTGTTTGTCCCTGGCGGAGGAAAACAGTGATAAGAAAGAGGCACTGGTTAACGAAGCACTCGAGCTCGATCCGGTTTATTACTGGGCAGTTGTCGAGAAGGCCAGACTCCTGCGAAACGGCGGTGACCACCAGGGATCCATAGAGCTACTCCAGAATATCGTCGGAACGATGGTTGGTGTGGCGGATGGGGCGTTTCTCCTGGCTCAGGTCCTCGAGGAAGCTGACCGCCCCGACGAAGCTGCCACGGTGCTTGAAAAACTGAGATCGGCCCACGACGACGAGAAGATCAGGAACCGGGCCAGCGGGAAGTTGTTCTCACTGAAGTGGGAACAGGAGAGCAGGGAAGAAGCTCAGAAACTGGCCAGTGAGCTGCTGGAAACAGTAAATGACCCGTTCCTGCTCGTGGACATCGCGTACACCATGTCCGAAACCGAAAATTACGAAGTGAACTCAATAGATTTCTTCGAGAAAGCAATTTCGACAAGCGATACCGTTAATATGAGAACTATTTATCCGGAGGCAACAGCGGGATGGCTCCAGAACAGGTCCTCGAAGAATTCCGGTTTTTTCGGGGAAGGATTGGGAAAGGTATATTGTGATCTGGGCCGTTTCGAAGAAGCAGTGCCGGTCCTCGAGAAAGCGAAGTATGATCTCGCTGATCCTTACAGTGAGGTTCTTCTTTACCTTGCAAATGCGTATGAGGGTACCGACAGAACCGAGGAAGCCATTGCAGTGCTGCTGGATCTGCTTTCAAGGCAGACACATGATGAAGCACAGACTCTGCTGACTGAACTGTACTCGGGAGTGCACGGCGACTCAGAAGGTCTCGAGGCCAGGATCGAAGAAGCAAGAAAAGTATTCTCCCGGAAAGCCCCTGATTTTAAGCTGAGCGATACTGACGGAGGGGAATTCTCACTTGACAGCCTGAAAGGTAACGTTGTCCTTCTGGCGTTCTGGTTCCCAACGTGAGGTTCCTGCCGTGTGGAGTTTCCATACATCCAGGAGATCTATGCTGACTTGAAGGATCAGGATTTCACCGTGATCGCACTCGAGATCAGAGGGGACCATGCAAGAGCCAAAAAGTTCATGGAAGAGAAAGGGATAACATTCAAATCGATCCACGACAAAGACGCCCGTGTCGCGAGGGACCTGTACGGTGTTTACGCCTACCCTACATCATTTATAATTGACAAGGAAGGTATGATCAGGTATCGTCACATCGGCTTTAAACCCGGCATGGAGGAAAATCTCAGATCGGAGATAGCTCAAGTGCTGGGTTGATGGGGAAAGGGTTCCCCTTCACAGTTTTCTTGCATGAGCGTGGTAGTGTGCCTTGCACTCGTGCAGGGCCTCGTCGATAAAAAAGTCATCACGGCCATACTTTTTACCGCCAGCCACTCTGAGAGTGCGGAATATGTGGTCTCTTTCTTCTCTCGAGGGTTTGTCAGTGTGCCTTTTCAAAACTGCGAGCGGTGCCCCCTTGCAGTTCCGGCACTCCAAAACGATGCAGATCGAGTCCTCGTTCTGTATACTCGTTTTTTCTTTGAGAGAACAGAATTCACAATCCATAGTTTACTCCTTTCCCGACTTTTCAGATGCCGGATCTTATCTTATCCAGGCGGGTCAGATCTTTCCGAATGGTGGTAGAATAATGTGGTAGAATAATAATGAAAAACGACCCGTCAGGCAAATGTATGCTCAAATGATTGCAATATAACCAAATACATTGATAAATCGGCTTGACAATTGGCGGCTGATTGATTGACATACGTTCAATATTTTGGTATAATTGAAGCTACTATTCCGGAGGCTGGATGACAAAAACAATGAAGATCCTGAGTCTTATCGCGGCAATGCTTGTCGTATGTTCGAGCGGGTACGCAGCCGAACCATTTTTCACCAGGTATGATATACGTACCATCGGTCCATCTTTTTACGTCACCAACGAAGATTATAATGAAGATGGTTACCTGGATATGGCCATTTCGTCTTCTTCAAACAATTCTTACTACCTGTCTTTTTTCTGGGGTGACGGAACCGGCCTGTTCCCGAACAGATATGACCGGTATCACGATGGTTTGCGACCCAACGCCATAGGATCAGGTGATTTTGACAGGGACAACAATCTCGATCTCGCCGTTGCCAACACATTCGAACACACGCTCGGCGTTTATCTCGGGAATGGTGACGGTCAGTTTAACACCTACAATGTGACACCATCTGGTGATTTCCCGACTCATCTGGCTGTGGATAGATTGAACGATGATCCTTTTGAAGATGTTCTCGTTACGAGCTGGGCACATGGGAAAGTTTACGTCTTCCTCGGTTTAGGCGACGGTTTTTTCGAATTTACAGATGAATATGATGTCGGCGGAGGGACCAACATCGTTAACACTGCCGATTTTTTCGAAGACGGCATCCCGGATTTTGCCGTCTCGAATATGGCTTACAACGATGTTCTCGTGATGTTCGGGGCAGGGGACGGTACATTCTATGGCGCAAAATCGATCGATGTCGGATACGACGTTTTTGCCCTCGCCACGACGGATCTCAATAATGATGAGCACGTCGACATCGTGTGCGGTACCAAACACACGCTCGTGACTATCCTGGGTGACGGAGTCGGCGGCTTCACCATTCATTACAATAACAGTTATGAGTCACCCGGAGTCCGATACATAGAGGCGCTGGACGTGGACAGTGATGGTAACATGGATATTGCTGCTACCTTCCTCGAGAACAACAGGATAAGAATTTACAAAGGGGATGGGACAGGCGACTTCATCAGTCACAGGGTGGTGAATTCGATCCGCAGTCCGCTCAGTCTGACCTCCGGTGACTTCAACAACGACGGTCACCCCGACCTGGCTGTTGCGAGTGACAGGTCTGACTCTCTTACCGTTTTGCTGAATCAGTGGAGTGTAACAACAATTGATCTGGCTCCTCCTGACGATCCTGATGTCGAGCAGGGATCGGACCTTTCTTTCAGTGTTGCTGCTACGAACACGCAGGACACGACAGTGACAATTGATCTGTGGCTCACCGCTGAACGGAACAATGGCAGGGAGATCATAATACCGAGTAGTCTGATCTCCGGCCCTGATAATCCTCTTGAAATAACGCTCGATCCGGATCAGGTAAAGGAATTCGATTACACCATACACATTCCCTGGGCGGTGGCTGCCGGGTACTACAGGATGAATGTGAGATCGGGGTATTTCTCACAGGATCTCATGGATGAAAGATCTTTTGAGGGGGATGTACTTGAAAGACGTTGAACGGTTTTTTCGTCATCACTCGTTTGGAGTGCAGATCGTTTTTGTTTTTACGGTAATCCTGTGCCTTTGTTACGGCCCTTGCCTCGCATCATCTTCCGGTTACATTGAAGTCCCATCCGTAGAAAAAGCCCTGGTCGTGATAGATCCGGCCGGTTTCGAGTTTGTGGCGATTCCATCAAGCCACGCCGAGCAGATGAGGGCGCACAAAGTGAGAGCTCTGGCTTCACAGACGAGGATACTCAGATTTCTGGAAGCTGAAAGAAACCTCGGCAGGGTCAGGAGTTTCGAAAGCCTCTGGATAACAAACGCGATCTGGCTGGAAGCGGAGAACTCGATAATCGAAACACTGAAAGAGTTCTACGAAGTCGTGAAAGTGGTAAGGATGGGGAATAACAGCCCTGTCATTGAATACATCCCGAACGAGAGCTTCTCGGACGGATCGGTCGGGCAGGGCCCCGTCGTTATCGGTGCCGATTCACTGTGGGGCATGGGACTCACCGGGCTTGGCCGGCTCGTCTGCATCGTGGACACGGGTGTCGATGGCACTCATCCCGCTTTGTCGGAGAGTTGGAGGGGAGTCGAGGATGGTGTAGAATGGAGTGAAGCTTGGTTCGATCCCTTTGAGGGTACCCAGTTCCCCGTCGATCAGAATAACCACGGTACTTTTATGGCGGGTCTGATCCTGGGGGGGGATGGGTCCGACACGGTCGGGGTTGCACCGGATGCTCACTGGATCGCTGCGAGGGCTCTCGAAGGGCCTGATTATATATTCCAGATCCTTGTCTCGTTACAGTGGGCTTTTGATCCCGATGGAAATCCCGAGACGGAAAACGACGTACCGGACGTGATCCCGATGACATGGACGCTTCCCGGCACCTGTGATGACGTTTTCTGGGATGCTATTGATCACGTGGAGTCGGGCGGGATCACCGTTCTGACCTCCGCTGGGGCCAACGGCCCGGGGCCCGGCACCATCGGCCCGCCTGCTGACAGAATAGAATCTCCGGTGAACTGTTTTTCGGTGGGCACCGTCGATGGCTGGGAACCTGCCCACACTGTCGCTTATTTCTCGAGCAGGGGTCCCTCAGGGTGCGATGACCTGACTATTAAGCCAGAAGTGGTAGCACCCGGGATAAACGAGAGGTCCTGTGTTGCAGGGGGAGAGTATTCTATCTGGAGCGGGAACACTCTCTCCACGGCTTTCGTTGCCGGTGGACTGCTGCTTCTCGAACAATCAGGCGAGGTTTCCGGACCTGAACACATAAAAGAAACACTGCTTTACAGCGCGGTGGATCTCGGTACACCGGGAGAGGACAATTCTTATGGCTGGGGCCTGGTAAATCTTCCGAACGCTCTCGAAGAACTCGGTGGTCTTACCGTGGTGAAGGTGGACCTCGAGCCCGAGTTCGGTACCGCACAGCCCGGTGACAGTGTGCATGTGGAGTACGAAATAGAAAATCCTACGAGCGTCCAACAGACCTGCGAAGTATTTCTGGGGGTAAAACCGCCTTCGGGGAACGGCGTTGTTCTCAACAGGCAGCAGTTGTCGATCGATCCAATGACCTCGATATCCGGGTCGGTTCCGTTGCTTGTGCCGCTGAAAGCTCCTGCCGGAGAATACAGGCTGGTCGGTTTAACCGCCGCGACCTCACCATTCACGATCATCGACAGTGACACCATTGTCGTAATGGTTGGGGAGACACCCTAGTTCTCTCTCCACGAGAGTTTATCCACCTCGATAGTGGTACCCTGGGACTGCAGGCCCGGTATGGACAAATCGGTTAAATTGTCTGCTGTGAATAATATGCTACCTTTGGTGAAGTTCGACATCTGTGAAGTCATCAGACTGCCGTTTATCACGTAATCGTCACCGAGTGTAACAGAACCGTACACTATGCAGGCCCCGTCGATGGTCACCTTCTTCTTCTTTATCTCTAGATTACCCATCGAGACTACGGAACCTTCAACCTTTGCCTCCGATTCAAGTGTTATATTTCCGTGGGAGAAGAGAATTGAGCCTTTTGGAGTACCGCTGTACACATTCATCTTCTTGAGCTTGATATCACCTCCCGCAATGATCTGCACATCCGGTCCCACGTTTTTTTTCTTTTTATTGTTCAGTTCAATGTTGCCGGTCGCACATATTATCCCGGGACCCGTGATCTGATCTTTCAACTTCAAGTTGCCTACCCTGTACAAGACGTTGTCCGTATAATCGCTGAGCACTACTTTTTTAAATTCAGTGGGATCGGTAATAGTGTCGCCGACACTCTCGTAACCCAGGACGTTGTTCACATAATCGTCATAATAATCCGTCACGATGACCGGGAAAGCGTCCGGCGGGGAACCCTGAGTCGGGTAGTCGACTCTGGTAATCCAATCTCCCGTCGAGTTCGTTATAGTAGCTGTTTGAGGGACATAGGTGTAATTATTGATAAGCGACAGTTTACTCCCGAGAGTGAGGCTGAGACCGTCGAAAAGGATTCTTCCGTCAATATCTGCCTTCTCATTCAGTGTGAGAGTCGTCTCATCCTTAACGTAGAGGGCATAGGCAAACTCCCGAGGTATCTGGACTACGTTAATGCTGAGGCTTATGGACCGCGTGAGGGCCGGATCCTGCGTTGTGGCCACCGACGTGAGCAGAGTGTTGCCGCTGTTGGTAACATTCACCGTCGTCCCTCCGACCATCAGCCCGGATATGTTCCCGGCGTTGGGCACACCTGCCCTTATCTCTACAAGTGCATACTCAAGACCCGTCTCGGCGGCATAGATGGCTTCCCTCGCACGGAGACCATAGGCGACTGATGAACTCTCATCTGCAATGTTCACGAACGAAACGATCCCGTACGCAGCAAACATGAGCAGGAGGAGAATACTGATCACCGCCACCTGTCCCTCTTCTCCACTGCCGCTATAAGACGGCCCTTTCAAAGTCCTTATCACGGTAAATTCCTGGGATATGCTCTGGAGATCATCTCCATGTTATACTGACCTGACATTTTCAGCTCTACCTCTATACTCCAAATATCTGTCTTTTTCTTCTTCTTCGTCTCTGGGGAACTTATATAGTTGCCCGATTTGTCAATGTATTTGAATTGACAGGAACCCAGCCCCGCTGCGAGTGTCTGCCCGTTAAGAGTGATATTAGAAGCCCCTGGATTGTAAATGATGTCGACACTTCCACCGTCGATGTCGGTGAATGTGATTCTTGACGAATCAGCAGCGCTGACACTTGTGTTGTCCCTGATGGCTTGCATCTCTAAAATGATCCTGCTGGCCGCGAGTCTCAATTCGCTGATATCATCTCCAGACTGAATCTTTGACCCGAAAATGTCAGCATTCGTTACGAACGCTCCGGCAAGGATCGTGACCACGATAGATAAAACCGTCATGGCCACCACGATTTCGACAAGTGTAAAACCGTGCTTGTGAATAACCGGGGGCCTCACTTTCATACTACTCTCACTGGTTGTCGATGAACGTCGCAAACAGGGAAATGCTCGGAATCCCCTGTTTCATTATCGTGACTGTTACGTTTTTTGCGGGTTTACCCATCACCGTTGTGTTACTCACCTGAACCTGTCTTGTGAATCCCGGGATCCCGGTCGACGAACCGTAGTTACCCGAAGATAAATATGGGAAACCCCTGCTCGGTGAATTTCTGTCGGCAGTGACCTCTTCCATAGAAGCTTCAGCCAGGAACAACTGCTGCTGGCCGAGGTAAATCTCACTATCCTGGATAATTCCGGTCTGCATGGTTTGGAACATCGCCGGCAGGAAGATCCCCACCATCAGGATCACGATGACCAGCTCGATCAAGGTGAAACCAGTCTTTTTCCCTTCTCTTCCGCCTACCTTCATGCCTGAAACCTCTTAATATGAGATCCTGCCCGTCCCGTCCTGAACTAATATCGTAACGCTGGTACCCCCGAGGGCGAGAACAACCTGCCCTCCCCCGGAGGTCCCGCCTTTCTTGTCGAATGTAACCGTGCTCCCACCGCCAAAAGAGGCAGTTATACCGATGCCGGGAAACTCAGAAGCAAGGTTAACAATGAACAGCTCGCCGCGGTATGATGGATCTTCTATTACGCCTACCCCCGCCTTGGAAATTTGATATCCCGAACCCGAGAAGATCACCGAATGGTTCTTTTTTGTCATTATTGAGAGATCCTGGGCATATCTCAGGTCCGACATCACTCTCCTTGCTGCAGCACCTGCTTTGACACCCGCAAGTTCCTGCCACCCTGGGATAGCAATGGCCGCCATGATACCGATTATTGTTATTGTCAACAACATGGATATCAAAGTGAATCCGCTGTTGCAAGTGTACATTTGCAGTACCAGTGAGGGGCGCCCCTTGTTGAGCGAAGACGTACAATTTGATGAAACAGACATATCCCTTTACCAACCTCTTATACCAACGATCAGATCTGGATTTTCAACAAGACTCACTGGTCCCCGACGGTTAACGATCAACTCTGGACTCCTCGATCTGGGACTCTGGAGCCATTCGAAAATCATTTTCTAAGCGGCTAATGAGTAACTGTTACGCTTTCAAGATTAATCAGTTACACTAATCGCAAAAAACCTGCCAAACTTTCAGGTTTCCCTCCTCATTCCGCTATCTTGTCTGTCCCGCTTGTTCGACCCTGCTGGTATCCTTAGCAAAAACACAGAAATCGCCCTCAAAGAAATATTCATCTAATCGATTGACAGGGCACCTTATATTGGATATTATCAATCTCAGTAAAGTCAGAGAAAAAAGAGGATTTTGCATTCCAGAAACGGTAAGCAAAAGGGGGCCGCATGGGAAGTATAATGACGTGGAGGAGGCTCCTGCTGCTTGCCTTTGGTCTTTCCATGTTCTCTTCTCTCCTCTATGAAGTAGTATGGATGCGCCACCTCTCACTCACCTTCGGAACAACGGTCTACTCCATGAGCGCGGTCCTGACTTCCTTTATGGCTGGCCTTGCTCTCGGCGCGTACATCTTCGGAAGGATCGCTGACAAGAGTGAAAGACCTCTCCGACTGTTTGGAAAACTTCAATTTATCCTGGCTGGATACGCTGTCCTGTTGTGGCCGCTTTTTTTCATTATCAGGTACCCGTATAGATGGCTTTATGACCAGTTCGGCAACTCGATCCCGCTTACGATTACCCTTTTCATCCTTGTATTCCTGTTACTTATCATCCCGACAGGGATCATAGGTGCGACCTTTGCCCTGATGAGCAGACTCTATGCAGAGAACACCGGCAAGGACATCGCCGAGGTCTATGCTGTTGACACACTTTTCGGAGGTATGGGTGCGTTCATGGCTGGCTTCCTTTTCCTCCCCCATCTGGGGCTGCTGTTCACAACCGTTATTGCTGCCCTGCTCAATGTACTCGTGGGGTACCTGTGCGTCCGGAGGGATGCAACATGAAACAGCGGACGTGGGTGCTTTTTGCTTTTTTCCTGTCTGGCTTCGCCGCTCTCATCTATGAAGTTGCCTACACGAAAGGGCTGATCCTCATCATCGGGACCAGTGTCTATGCATACTCCCTGACGCTCGCAACCTTCCTGTGGGGAATGGGATTGGGCAGCCTGATTGCAAGACGATGGTTACGCAGCATGAACTCTGCACACCTCCTGGTCTATCTCCAGTGGGGTATAGGCCTCTTCGGAATTGTCTTTATCCCGCTCATCAATCGGCTCAACATACCATATCTGATCATCTACGAATTGTCGCGGCCAAGTTTCATACTTTTCAGTGCACTGCTAATAATACTCTCATTTTTCGTTCTGCTCGTGCCCGCCATGTTAATGGGGATGACGTTTCCTGTAGTGAGCTGCACTATTGCCCGGAGGGAGTGCATTGGTAACGACGTTGGAACTATCTTCGCGGTGAATACACTGGGAGGTGTTTTTGGCTCGTTCTCAGCAGGTTTCCTTTTTATCCCCATCCTTGGCTTAGAACCGACTATTCTGCTCGGAGCTTCGGTGAGCCTTCTCGCCTCACTCCTTTTTTATATACCGTTTCGCAAAACCCTTCGAGCTCCTGCATTCGTGGTACCTGTGGTCATTCTGGTACTGCTGCTGTTTGCCTCCTCCTCAGTGAAGCTCGATCCATATAATCTGGGCATCTATTACACAGCGAGAGACTATGGCGG
>Ga0255052_10002693_pt1 | contig 12693 bp, 10 predicted proteins | sample JV7_2_21_MG_FD_188632 | JGI IMG/M metagenome (GOLD analysis project Ga0255052, IMG submission 188632) | Seawater microbial communities from Jervis Inlet, British Columbia, Canada - JV7_2_21 | ecosystem: Environmental > Aquatic > Marine > Inlet | place: Canada: British Columbia | collected... | reverse complement strand
TCATGACGTTGACGCGCTGGCCGAGCAGGGCACGCAATAACGATTGGCTCACTGATAGCCCGCGTTGGCTGGCGGCAACCGCAATGACGACGAGCGCTTCGAGAACGATCAGCCACAGCACGTGGGATGTATCGGGGTTAGTTGCCACCATCGCCGCGACGACGCCGTCGACGATTAATTGTCCAATGTAGGCGATCACGGCCGGCAGCACGCCAGCGACCAGTGTTAGAACTGCGAGCGTAATCGTAAGGCGACGACTCGTTGTCCACACGAGTTCCAGCGCGCGGCGACTGTAGACGAACACTCCCAGGAAGCGGGTGAAGAAAGGGGCGGTGGATTCTTGTTCGCTAGCCATACTCGCGAGTCTGGGCCCACAATAGCGTTCATGGCAAATGGCAAGAGTGATTGCTGGCCACTCTTTAGTTCAAAGCGGGCATTAAAATTCGCGTGTCGGTGGTTAGGTCCCACCCTGCTATGATTGCCGTTAAGGCCCCTCCCGACGGATCGAACCGATAGATCGCGAAACAGCATTCTGGAACAAGCTTGCGGATAAGTATTCACGGCGGCCCATCTCGGACGAGGCTGCGTACCAGAAGAAGCTGGATGCCACGCGCAAGTACTTTCAGCCCGACATGGAAGTGCTGGAGATCGGCTGCGGCACCGGCACGACGGCAATCGCCCATGCGCCATTCGTACGGCATATTTGCGCAACCGACCTCTCTACGAGGATGGTCGAGATTGCGAAGGACAAGGCAAAGGCCGCGGGCATCGACAACGTGACGTTCGAAGCGTTATCGGTTGATGCACTCGACGTGCCGGGCGCCAGCATCGACGTCGTCATGGCGCACAGTGTCCTGCACCTGCTCGAAGACAAGGAGCGGGCCATTGCTGACATCCACAATATGCTCAAGCCCGGTGGCCTATTCGTGACCAGTACGGCCTGCATCGGTGACATGATGCTACCGCTCCGGCTCATCATCCCGGTGGGACGTTTCCTGCGGTTGTTCCCGCTTGTAAAGGTTTTCTCAGTTGCCGAGTTGAAGGACACTCTCGACAACGCAGGATTTGAGATCGACTACGAATGGCAGCCGAAGAAGAGCGCGGCCGCTTTCATCATCTGTCGAAAACGGTAGTTCGTTAAATGAAATACGATGATTCATGAGCCTTTCACCGCAGAAAGTTCTGGAAGATGTCTTTGGCTATTCAGAGTTCCGGGGACACCAGCAATCGATAATTGAGGCCACGCTGCAAGGTCGCGACTCCCTCGTGATCATGCCGACAGGCGGCGGAAAATCGTTGTGCTACCAGATTCCGGCAATATTGAAAGAGGGCACTGGTCTCGTCGTTTCGCCGCTAATTGCCCTGATGCAGGATCAGGTCACGGCACTGCGTGAACTCGGCATCGCAGCGGATTTTCTGAACTCCAGCCAGTCGCCTGATGAGAGGCGGGAGGTGATGACCAAGCTTCGGCAGGGTAGGTTGCAGCTCTTGTATGTCGCGCCGGAGCGCCTGGTTACCGAGCACACCAAGTCATTGTTACGTGACATCCCCTTATCAATCATCGCTATTGATGAGGCCCACTGCGTATCGCAGTGGGGTCACGATTTTCGCAGTGACTACCTGGGGCTGGGTGATCTTGGTGTTTTGTTTCCCGGAGTTCCGCGCATGGCGGTGACGGCCACTGCAACTGATAAAACGCGGGGGGAAATAGTCGCTCGACTCGAGCTTAACGAGCCCAATATCTTCGTCGCGCCGTTTGACCGACCAAATATCGGTTACGCGGTGCGAGTCAAAAGCGATGCTCGGGGGCAACTGTTGCAGTTTCTCCAGACGCATCGCGGCGAAGCAGGAATCGTCTATTGCCTGTCGCGCAAGAAAACGGAGAGCATCGCCGCTTGGTTGTGCGGACAGGGATTTAAGGCGTTGCCGTACCATGCCGGACTCGCCGCCGAAGTGCGTGGAGAAAACCAGCGCCGCTTCCTTGCTGAAGATGGTCTTGTGATCGTCGCGACAATCGCATTCGGAATGGGTATCGATAAGCCGGACGTGCGCTTCGTTGCCCATCTCGATTTGCCCAAGAGTATTGAGTCCTATTACCAGGAAACTGGCAGAGCCGGCCGAGACGGCGAGCCAGCTGATGCCTGGATGGTCTACGGCCTGCAAGATGTGGTGCGTCTGCGGCAGATGCTCGACGAATCCCGGGCAGACGAGGAGTACAAGCGCTACGAAGGCTTCAAGCTCGATGCGTTGTTGGGTTGGTGCGAGGTCACCGGCTGCCGACGTCGGCCGTTACTCGCGTATTTCGGCGATTCTCAAGACAAAGACTGTGGCAACTGTGACGGTTGCCTAACGCCGGCAAACACCTGGGATGGGGCAGAAGCGGCCCAGAAACTACTATCGGCTGTTTATCGGTCAGGTCAGCGCTTCGGTGCCGCTCACCTTGTTGATGTACTGCTGGGAAAGGAGACGGACAAGGTTCTGCAGCATGGGCACGATCAGCTCAGTGTCTTCGGAATAGGGAAGGACTTGCCATCGACCACCTGGCGCTCGGTCGCACGCCAGCTAATCGTTGCCGGCTACTTGCGAGCGGATGCCGCTCGTTTTGGTGCGCTGGTCCTGACAGAAACCAGTCGTGGTGTCCTGCGTGGCACGACGCCATTACTGTTTCGGGAGGATCCGAAACGATCTGTCGTGGCATCGAGAAAAACAGCCACAGAGCGAGTTGTTGCTGAAAAAGATCTTGATCTATGGGAAGCGCTACGAGCGTGCCGGCAGGCGCTCGCGAGCGAGCACAATGTGCCTGCGTATGTCATTTTCCATGACAAGACGCTGCACGAGATGCTTGCGTATCGACCACAGACGGCCTCGGGTATGCTGGGTATCAGTGGTGTCGGGCAAACAAAGTTAGATCGCTACGGCGACCGATTCCTATCTGTTCTTCGTGATGAGCCTCCCGCCTAGGAGTATTGGTATCTGAAGAAGGGTCTGAGAACCATGATCGGCTAAACCTGATAAAATTTACGGCCAGGGCTAATCATTTCTGCAAAGATGCGGCGGCATGTGACCATTTATCCAAAATTGTCTGTGCAAGTAGTTTGTCTTCTTGGGTTCTCCTTTATCACAGGGTGTTCCGGTCAGCCTGAGTTGGCCAGTGATTTCGCAGCCGAAAACTACCCCATTCTTCCAGCGAAGTTTGCAGAACAAGGCGTCGCCCGTTCTCTCGTGACGTCCGAGGCGTTTATCGGAGATGACGCGTTTTTCATTAGCTACGAGAGTGAAGATGGCCTCGTTTTCGCTGGCGGAAACTGGTCGAGTCGCATCGACATCGCTGCGGTCGAGGGCAATACGGATGGTACGTATCGTGGACCCCATATTTTGCCTCTGGACTTCCAGCAGCGTGAACGATGGAGTGAAGTTCCTGATTCTCCGATAAGACCAAGGCTGTTAACCAGTGAACAGTGGGACCGATTTCGCGATGACCTGTTTTCCTCGATACTGCCGCACACGGAAAAGATCGGCGTGGTTATGCATTTCGATAACGATGATTACTTCCTTTATTTCAACGAGGCCGATCGGTTCGAAGCGCGTCTCTTGCCGGATAAGCCGCAGGATTATTCTGTTGGTGAGAGCATCAGTTTCGCCGAATTTATCCGACTCGGATTACCGCATCTGGAGGTATTTCTCAAGCAGGAGGGCATCAGTGCCCGGCGAATTGTATTTGACACTGGTGATGCTGGCGCCTATTCATTGCCCTTCCTTTACGTAGATCTCGATCTGCCCATCGCCGTCTTCGTTCGCTATCCGGTTGCTCGACGGGAATCTGCATCGGCTTCATCAGGAACGCAAAAAGCCCAGTCAGTCGGGCATGTTGCTCAGAGTCATCTTGGTGGATTGATTGTTCGGCCGGTGTCATCGGTTTTTCGACTTTTCTTCGTTGTAACTGGTGCAGCGACGGAAATGGTCAGGCCAACCTGGTTGGTAACGCTCGAGTCGGAGCCGATAGGCGAGGTCGCCGATAACGCGCCGATGGATATCGACGAGTGGGAAAAGCAGCTGGACAAAATTACCGGTCGGTCGGCCAGCAAAGGGACGATCGAGTACCTTATCGACGGCGAGGAGTACTTCACTCGCCTTATCGATGCGTTTACGTCCGCTCAAGAATCAATTCTGATTCGAACCTATATATTCGACAATGATGATGTTGCTGAAAGCATCGGCCGCCTGCTCAGGCGACGTGCTGAAGAGGGCGTCGAAGTCAAGATTCTGCTGGACGGTTTGGGAACGATCGTCGCGACCGGTGCGGCGGATGAAAGTATGCCCGAAGATTACGTGGCTCCTGAATCGGTCAGACGATTTCTTGAAGAAGGTTCCAAGATTGACGTCAGGCAGGGCAAGAACACGTGGTTGGTATCAGGTGATCATGTCAAGACAACCATTATCGACAACGAAACTGTCTTCACCGGCGGCATGAATATTGGCCGGGAATATCGATATGTCTGGCACGATATGATGATGGAGGCGCATGGGCCTGTCGTGGATATCATTCGCCAGGAGTTCAGAGACGCCTGGTCGCACGCTGGTCCGCTTGGCGACGTGGGGTATTTTTTCCATAAAATTCGTCCTGAGCACAACTATGCACAGGATACCGGCTATCCGGTTCGTGCCTTATTTACCAAACCCGGCAATGCAGAGATTTTTCGGGCGCAACTGGCCGCAATTCGGAACGCAAAACAGCATATCTACATCCAGAATGCCTATTTTACTGACGATGCGATGTTGTACGAACTGGCGAAGGCGAGAAGACGTGGTGTTGATGTTCGTGTGATTATGCCGCTGGTTGGTAATCACGGACCGGTCAATCGAAGTAACGTACTTGCGGTAAATGCGATGCTTGAAAACGGCATTCGAGTCTATTTGTACCCGGGAATGTCGCACATAAAAGCGGCGATTTTTGACGGCTGGGCGTGCCTTGGATCCGCCAACTGGGATAAATTGAGTTTTCGAACCAACAAAGAACTCAATTTGGCAACCTCTCATGCACCTGCGGTTAAGGAACTTCTTGATCGTGTTTTTAAAGCAGATATTGAAAAGTCCGTGGAAATTCTTGAGCCGTTTCCGGAGCGATGGACGGATCATTTGGTCGAAGTCGTAGCGGATTTCCTGCTCTGAATGGCCGGCAAATGTATATTCCTGCAGAGCTCACTCTTACTTCTTGCTGTTTACCTGTAGTCCATTCGAAGCCCGACGTTGTCTACTATACTGGGAACAGTCCACTCTCGTTACATAGCCGGTATATGGAGAACAAGAATCGCTAATTCAATGAGTCGGTCATTTCTAAAGTGAACAGGCAACTGCTGACCGTTCTTGCGCTCACGTTGATAGTTTCAGATCAATCGTCAGGCGAGACCATGTTGGCTCGAGATCACGGTGTAATTGTTGGCATTCTTGAGCCGGGCCCAAACAATGCGATTACCGACGTAGCAGGTGTTCGCGTCGGGCACGAAACGGTTGTTCGCGACGAATCGATCAACACCGGCGTTACTGTAGTGATGCCACCGGGCGACAATATTTTTCGTCAGAAACTTCCGGCAGCGATCGTCGTTGGAAACGGCTTTGGCAAGCTGATCGGACTGTCACAAGTCGAGGAACTCGGTGAGCTGGAGTCGCCCATTGTTCTGACCTGCACGCTGTGTGTTCACAGGACCGCCGACGCGGTGCTTACCTATTTACTATCGCTGCCGGGCAACGAGCGGGTGAGTTCCGCCAATGCTGTAGTTGGCGAGACCAATGACGGATTTCTGAATGATATCCGGGCAAGAGCAGTGACTGAGTCTCACGTCCTTGCGGCGATTGAAAATGTGAAATCTGGGCCGGTCGAGCAAGGCAGCGTCGGAGCGGGACGAGGGACGCGAGCATTCGGGTGGAAAGGTGGTATTGGGTCTTCCAGCCGGGTGCTTCCGGCTCAATTGGGAGGCTGGACAGTCGGTGTTCTGGTGCAAAGCAATTATGGTGGGGTACTGACAATCATGGGCGCGCCGGTCGGCAAGGAACTCGGTCAATACTACCTTCAAGACATCGTAGCTGATGAACAGGAACAGAACCCGGACGGCTCAATAATGATAGTGGTCGCAACTGATGCGCCGCTGGCGTCGCGAAACATCAAGCGTCTGGCGCGTCGGGCGCTCGCGGGACTGGCTCGAACAGGTAGCTCGATGAGCAATGGATCGGGCGACTATGTCATTGCATTCAGTACGGTTGCGGCGGGGCTGAGCGAAGAAATTCGCAACGACGATATGAGCCCGCTATTTCAGGCGGTAATAGAAGCCACTGAAGAAGCCATTTACAACTCGCTCTTCGCCGCTACCACTGTAAAAGGTTACCGCGGCACTGTGGAAGCGCTCCCTCGCCAGAAAACGCTCGAGATACTGGAGCGCTATGGAGTTATAGAGGATCGAAATGCACTGCAATAGACCCGGCAATCGAACGCGTTACGTTTATTTCGCGATGCTGGCAGCCCTGCTGCTGGTCGCAGCATGTTCCCGGGAGCCGGGTCTTGAGACGAACCTGGAGCTCGAAAGGCTTGCGGTGCGAGCGGCCAACGTCACGATAATTCGCGATGACTTTGGCGTGCCGCATATCTATGGAAAGACTGATGCCGATGCAGTCTTCGGCCTCCTGTACGCGCAGGCTGAGGACGACTTCAATCGCGTTGAGCGAAATTATATTTGGGCAACCGGACGTCTCGCCGAAGTTGACGGTGAAGAGGCAATATTCAGTGACCTGCGGGCCCGCCTGTACATGACGATTGAGGATGCCAAGGTAGCCTACAATTCTGCGCCGGACTGGCTCAAAGAACTTTGCAATGCGTTTGCGGACGGGCTGAACTATTACCTCGCAACACATCCCGACGTGACACCCAGCCTGCTGACCCACTTCGAACCATGGATGCCGATGTTCTTTTTTGAAGGATCGATCGGCGGTGATATCGAGCAGATTCCGATTGACGGCATCAAGGCGTTTTATGGTGAGGGTCAATCGCTTGTTGCATCGAGTGAAGCGCAAGCAAGTCGCGATGACAAACGGGAGCCGGTCGGCTCGAACGGTTTTGCGATTGCGGGTGAACTGACTGAATCGGGTAACGCGATGTTGCTGATCAATCCACATACCTCGTTTTATTTTCGCGGCGAAGTGCATGTCATCAGCGAGCAGGGTCTGAACGCCTACGGAGCGGTTACGTGGGGGCAGTTTTTTGTCTATCAGGGATTCAACGAGAATACCGGCTGGATGCACACATCGACACGACTCGATTTCATGGATGAGTTTGTAGAAGATGTGTTCGAAGAAAACGGACGGCTGGTCTACCGCTACGGTGATGAGACCCGAACAGTCGAGGTGTCTGAAGTTACTCTCAAGTATAAGAAAGGCGATACGGTGTCGGAGCGAACCTTTCCGATGTATCACACGCATCACGGCCCCATAACCCACATGCTCGACGGACAATGGGTGGCCACAAAAATCAATTGGGACCCCGTCAACGCATTGCGACAGTCGTATGTTCGCACCAAGCAGGATGGTCACGACGGTTTTCGCGACATGATGGACATCCGCACCAACTCGTCGAATAACACTGTGTACGCGGATTCGCAGGGAAACATCGCGTACTACCATGGCAATTTCGTGCCGCTGCGCGACACCCAATTTGACTACTCAAAGCCGGTCGATGGCACAGACCCGGCAACCGATTGGCAAGGCATACACACTGTTGATGAGATCATTACGGTACTGAATCCTCCGAACGGCTGGATCCAGAATTGCAATTCGACGCCGTTTACAGCTGCCGCCGAGTTCAGTCCAAAGCGCGAGGATTATCCGACGTATATGGCGCCTGATCCGGAGACCTTCCGCGGTATTCATGCAGTACGTGTATTGACAGGTGTCTCCCGCCTGACGCTCGACAGGCTTATCGAGCTAGCCTACGACCCGCATCTGCCAGGTTTTGAAGAGCTCATTCCAGGATTGGTGCAGGCATTCGACGAATCGGGTCAGGACTACCCGGAGCTTGCGGACGAAATCGACGTACTGCGCAATTGGGACTTAAGGGTGTCTGCCGATTCCGTGGCAATGTCGCTAGCACATTTCTATGGCACCCAATTTCGTGAAGATGGCGAGAACCCAGAAGATCTGAGTCGCTCGGATCTCATAACGTATTTCGGTACCGAATCGTCCTATGAAGAGCGACTGCGCATCTTCAGCAGAGCCGTCGCTAAACTCGAAAATGACTTCGGGCAGTCAAACGTCGCATGGGGTGAGATAAATCGTTTTCAGAGAATCAGTGGCGAAATCGACCATCCTTTCGACGATCGTGAGCCCAGTCTTCCGGTCGGCATGGCTTCCGGGCGCTGGGGCGCATTGGCTTCATTCGGTGCGCGGCGCTATCAGGATACGAAGCGCATTTACGGGTCGTCTGGAAACAGTTTTGTCGCCGTAGTCGAATTTGGCGACAAGGTGCGTGCAAAGACGCTACTGGCCGGTGGTCAGAGTGGTGATCCCGACTCACCGCATTTCGATGATCAGGCGAAACGTTATGTCGACCGTGCATTCAAGGAGGTCGCGTATTACAGAGAAGATGTGGAGCGCAGCGCGCGGCGCTCATACCATCCTGGCGAGACCTGATTCAATCATGCAGCGTCGCAATCAGCACTTACTCGACATTCGGAGCAATTCCATTTGGCGCAAGAGGCGCTCACTCCAAAAACTATTTCTCGCGCACTTGCAGAACCAGATCTTCTACCGATTCGATCACGAGCTCCGGCTGGTCGGCGTAGACATGGTGGCCACTTTCACTGGCAATGATCTGCTTTCCATTGGTGGATAGCAGCGTCAGCTCTTGTTGAAGTTGATTCCGTGCGTCTCTTTCTTGCTGTGATGTGTCTGAAATTCCACGTGTCAGAACGATGAGTGGAAGGTCACCGACGGGCGAGGGCGGCTGGGTGGCGCTAATGTCCAGGTTGAAAGCTGCGGATTCTCGCCACACCGTGTTCAGAATATGGGATTGGTGATAAATGGCCTTCAGATGCGACTTCAATTCGGCAGAGCCTGTACCGCGTTCGACCCGACGATCAAGTATTCCGCTCATTCTCACAATTCCAAACGGTGCTAAACGCCTTGCGATTCCCAGCATAGGATCAGAGCCGGTCCCTGAAGTCTGCGGCATTCTCGTCGCTTGTTGCTCATGACTGGAATCGACGAAAAGCATCGCTTCAACTCTTTCTGGATATCGTGCATGGAATTCGCGAATGAACACACCACCTGCTGACCAACCCACAAGCACAAGCTCGTCCTCGATATTGGCCGCACGCAGCAGTTTTTGTAAACGCTGAGCGACATTGCTCGAACGCAAGGGTTGATCGGTCGGTTCACTGTAGCCCAGGCCTGCTCGGTCGTAAGCGCACGCTCTTGTAAACAGCGAAACTTGCTTGTGTACGTCACTCCAGGCGGCAGAAGCGCTACCAACCCCGAGCTCGAATATAACAGTCGGGCTACCTTGTCCAATGCAGTTGACGTGCATTACACGTTCATCAATTGCAATAAGTTCACCAGGGGCGGGGTAGCGTGCCAGGTCTCCAGACTCGCTCACCACCTGATAAATACGCCCACCGACGAGTGTAAGGATTATCAGGCTTACAAGGCCGATAGAGAACCACTTGAAGATCTTCAGAATCCAGATCATTGGCCACTCCCCCGATTGCTCTTCAGTCACCCGAATAGGTGTCTATGACGCCGCTGTCACCAACTGGTATCAAGTAGATGCTTCTAAGAAGTAAACGGATGCAGGCCACATATCGACAATCTCGGCCCGTACCAGGAATCCACCGACTTAAGTAAAATTAAACTTGACCTTAATATTATTATCAATATAATTGAGGTTGTCTTTAATATTACTTAGTTGGGATCCCATGGCGGCATCGTGGTTGGAACAGCTCTCGGACGAGGATGCGTCCTTCATCAAGCGATTTGTCGTGGCCTCCGGCTCGCTCAAAGACCTCGCCAAAGCCTACGGCATCAGCTATCCAACGGTGCGTTTACGCCTGGACCGCCTGATCGAAAAAATCAAAGTGCTGGATAGCCAGGAGATCGTCTCGGAGTTCGAGCGCACGCTGCGCGCTCGCTATGCCGAAGGCAAGATCGACATGGAAACGCTGAATGCGCTGCTCACCGCACATCAAAAGGAATTGGACAATCAACCCCACTCGGGAAGGAGAGGGCCGTCATGAAAACCCTAATCGTTGCATTATCTTTACTCTTACTGTCAGTTTCGCTGCAGGCCGAAGAACGGGTCGGCGCCGTATCCTTTGCAGAGGAACCGCTGACCGTTACCGCCGTGCCTGGCGAACAACAGCAACTGCTGCTCGAGTTGTCCGATCCCGGCATCAGCTTGCCTGTCTATGCACTAAAGGGAATGGTTCGGTACGACGACGTGCAGGGCGATGGCTTTCTGCAATTGGACAGTCATTTTGGCGACGCAGGCAACTTCTTCACGAAGGGCCTGGCAACGGCGGGCCCACTTGGCAAACTTGGCGGCAGTTCGGATTGGCGACCGTTCGTGTTGCCCTTTTCCACGAACAGCGGCGACCAGGCCGACAGCGCCGCGCCGCTGCCCGACAAGCTTACCCTGTCACTCGTTCTTCCCGGCGCAGGCACGGTGTCGATTAGAGACGTCGGTCTGTATCAATACGCCAGCGGTGAAGATCCGCTGCAAGCTGCCGGACAATGGTTTGGCGATCGCAGTGCCGGCCTGCTGGGCGGAATTGGCGGCGCCCTGATCGGGCTATGGGGAGCGCTGATTGGTGTCCTTGCCTCGCGCGGCAAGGCACGGCACTTCGTCCTTGCTTCCGCGAATGCGCTGCTCGTCATCGGCATCGCCAGCCTTGTCGGTGGCGTAGCGGCGGTCGCGACCGCTCAGCCCTATGCGGTTTACTATCCTTTGTTGCTGATCGGCATCATCCTGGTCGTCGTGTTCGGAAAAATGCGTGGCAACTTGTCAGCTCGATACGAACAACTCGAACTGAAAAAAATGCAGTCGATGGATATTTGACATGTGCACTCAAGATTTACTGGTAGTGGTCGCTGCTAATCTCGTTGTCCGTACAGAAGAACTCAAGCAGATCATCATCGGGCAAGACCGTCGCTGTCATCGTATAGCTGAATTGCTGCGAATACGTTTCCGGGTCATCTACCGTCGTTTCGATTTCCAGGTGTCCCGCATCCGTCCGGCGAATACGCTCGGTTAAATGCAACGATTCGGTATGCGGATGGCCTGTAAAGTCGAGCCAGGTCAAATCGGTAAATCCGGTCGTCTCGACGACAAGTTCGTCGTCATCCCAGCGGCCGGTTGAATAGCCCAACCAGCGCGGCACCGGATCCTCCACGGGCTTACGACCGTCGAGAAAAATCTGCCGAAAAACGGTGTCCTGCTCATAGAGAATTACGACGAGATCGGGCGTTTGGACGATCTTGTACGGTGAAAGATTGCTGGCTTGCTGGTTAACGCTCCACGGCTTGCAATAGGCAACCGGGTCAACCAAGCCTCGACTCGCAAGACGCTGTTCAACCAGCTCTGCCGCCCAGGGTTTCGTCTCCACCGCACCAGGCTCGAGATCCATCATGACGTCCATCAAATGCCGCGGCAGCGTAACTTCACCCTCGACAAATTCAACGCCCGCCATATGCAGATCGGCATCGGCCGCCCAGACCCCGGCGAGATCCGGCTTGCCATCGGCCGTTCTCGGGGCAGGCGCTTTTAGGTCAGGCTCTCCCGTGTCGTTGCGTGGCACAGACTTATCAGGAAGCTGCTGCCACTGTCCGTGTGCAGGATTGCCTATGAATAGAGCCACAAGTACCGTTGCGATAAGCGTTTTCATTCGGCGCTCCTTGCGTATCCCGATCCAATGGATAACGTCTTTCCGGTTGCGTTTAACGTGACCACTCTTGCGTTGCCGGTATTGCTGCCGTCGCGGGCATGAAAGCCCTCGACGGTAACAGCATCGCCGACCTTCATCGACGAGCGGTTCCAGCCTTTACGCATGAGCAGGTTTGGGCTCGCGAGCTCCATGCCCCAATTGGTGACATTACCGTCGTCACCCTCAACGTCGATGTAGAACCAGGCGTGGGGATTGCGCCACTCCACCTTCGTTACGGTGCCAGTCAGTTCCATCGGCTTCTCCGCATCGAACTGGGCGGCAAATGAGTGATGTGCGATTCCCGACAATGAGACCATTGACAGGCACAAGCCAGCGGTGACGGCGACTAGCGCTTTGTTTTTCATTATTTTCCCCCGTCGACTCTCTCCAAACTATAGACCATCAAATCGATTATGCTTGTGAAAGCAGGCAAAAACGCTCCTGGCCCACTTTACGGAGAAGTTTCCATGAACCTGAATCGTCGCGGTTTTTTTATTATTTCAGGGGCTGCCATTACTACGGTGACCCTGCCTTTTTCCGCACGCGCCGCAGAGAAGCTGAAGATCGGCATGATCGGCTCAGGCAAAGTTGGCAGCGCGATTGGGGCCGTCTGGGTAAAGGCCGGGCACGAAGTCATGTTCTCCTCGCGGCACCTCGACAACGACCAGTCGCTTGCTGAGAGTCTCGGCGCCGGTGCGAGCGCCGGAACGCCACGTGAAGCCGCCGCTTTCGG
>Ga0255052_10002692_pt1 | contig 12700 bp, 10 predicted proteins | sample JV7_2_21_MG_FD_188632 | JGI IMG/M metagenome (GOLD analysis project Ga0255052, IMG submission 188632) | Seawater microbial communities from Jervis Inlet, British Columbia, Canada - JV7_2_21 | ecosystem: Environmental > Aquatic > Marine > Inlet | place: Canada: British Columbia | collected... | reverse complement strand
CTGGCAGAGGGATCCAGACACCAGGTGGAGGCGCTGGAGCAGTTGTGCCGGATATACGAGCAGGAGCACGAGTGGCAAAAGGCAATCGATGCCAGTCAGCAGCTTGAAACGTTGAGCGGAAACTCGCTGGAATTGGAGATTACTCACTATTACTGTGAGCTGGCAGAGCAGGCTGCGTCCGAGAATGACTACGCGGCGGCACGACAGTTTGTCAAAAAGTCCCAGTCGGGGCGTCCCAGAACTCTCAGGGGAGCATTAACCCGAGCAGAAATTGCGCGCGACTCTGACGATACAAGAACCGCGTTGCGCCTTTTTCACCGCATTCTCGACTCGCACACCTACCTCATTACGGAAGCATTGCCTGAACTCGTGCAGATCCATGAACGCGAGGGCTCGACCCGTGATCTTGAGCGTGGCCTGAAATCAATGCTCAAGAGGAATCCGGAAATGAAAACCGATGTCGCTTACACAGCGATCGTCAATAACATCGGCGGTATCGGCATCATCGACGAATGCGTTGAGGGATACATGCTCAATGAGCCAACGTTAGGAGAGTTCATCGATTTGCAACACATGCAAAACAGTGGGGACGACAGAGCGGCGGCATTGAACAAGATCCGATTAGCGCTAAGCAAACTGGCAGAATCCACGCCGCGGTATCAATGCAAAGAGTGTGGCTTCTCGAGCCGCAAGCTTTTGTGGCAATGCCCGAGCTGCAAAGACTGGGAAACACAACGACCGTTCGGGCGCGTACAGTTCGACTCGCTGCTTCAGCGAAGCCCGGATACCCGCTGAAAGACCAAGAAAAGACATTTCCCTTCGAATTCCCAAAATATGATGGGAGTCGGCATCGGCATTGCTGGCTAAGCTCCAGACCTGTGGCCGTAAGGAGTCGGTAAGGCACGGCCGGAATATTCAAAGCACTCACAGGAAGGAGCCAAAAATGAAATCATTAAGACGCGTTTTCTATCTCACCCTTTGCACACTGATCTGGCCGCTCGTCGCCATTGCAGGCCCGGTCAACGTCAATACTGCGGATGCCGAGACCATTTCGGCAGAACTGCAGGGTGTCGGACTCTCGAAAGCATCGGCCATTGTCGATTATCGAAAGTCTCATGGGCCCTTCAAGTCGATCGACGACCTGACGCTGGTCAAAGGCATCGGTGCCCGCACTGTGGAGATCAATCGGGCAAATATTCTCTTGCAGTCGACCAACAAAGCAAAAAAGAATTAATAGCACGAGCAATCATCGCAATGCTGACTAATGCTGCGCCGCCCCTGGGTGGCGCAGCCCTTTATCACCAGTCAGATCCTGGTAACTGGCATGTTGGAATCCGTTCTGGCGGGCGATTCCACGACGGGTCGGCAATGCGTAAATTCCAACCTGATCCTACCCGCCAGGATGGAACTTTGGCTATGATGCGGCATCAGGATTCATCGGGAGCACACTTTTGCCGCAGACTATCCGTAACGCCGTATTTCCGGTTGCCGGGCGGGGAACCCGTTTCTTGCCGGCGACCAAAGCGAGCCCGAAGGAAATGCTGCCGATTGTGGACAAACCGCTTATTCAATACGCGGTCGAAGAAGCGATTGCGGCCGGCGCAACCAGGCTGGTCTTTGTTACCGGTAGTTCCAAAGGTGCGATCGAAGATCACTTTAATTCCGATCCCGAGCTCGAGGCCGCGCTAGGCGATTCAGGCAAGAAGGACCTGCTGGATTCGATCAGGGATATCGTTCCGCCAGGTGTGACATGCACCTACATTCTCCAGGGCGAACCGCTCGGCCTCGGCCACGCTGTTCTCTGCGCACGGCCGGCTGTCAGCGATGAGCCGTTTTTCGTGCACCTGTGTGATGATCTGATCGCCGGCGAACCGCCGTGTCTCTGTCAGATGGCGGGTGAATATGGCAAGCACGGCGGCAGCGTCATTGCCGTCGAGACGGTTCCGCCGGAAGATACCTCGCGTTATGGCATCGTCGCTGTAGACGGCGAATCGCAGCGAGTGACGCGAATAGTGGAAAAGCCGGCCCCGGAAGATGCACCTTCCAATCTCGCGGTAGTCGGCCGCTACCTGTTGAACCCGGTAATCTTCGACAAACTCGAAAACACCGGTCGTGGTGCGGGCGGGGAGATACAACTGACCGACGCAATTGCCGATATGCTGGAGGACTCTCCCGTCTACGCATACCCGTTCAGCGGTGAGCGCTATGACTGCGGCAACAAGCTGGGTTATCTGAAAGCGACTGTTGCCTATGGACTCGCGCACAGCGAAATCGGCGGACCATTGCGAGAGCATCTTCGCGACCTTGTTGACAATAGTTGATGATGATCTCAATAAAATCAATCGGGCCGAGTATCTCGGCGGGCCAGCCGCATCCCGGTATAATTGCCCCTCGGAAAATACGGAGGTACTAGTTGGATGGAAGCTGATTTACTCGATCAGGGATTTGAACTCATGCTGGCTGGCATGGGTGTTGTATTTGTATTCCTGACGGTGCTGGTTGGCGCCATTACTCTGATGTCGCGTGTCGTGATGCGATTTCAGCCGGCAAACGCGTCACCGGACAATGAACAAGAGATTGCTGCCATAACTGCAGCGATAGCCCGCCATCGCAGTAGGCGCCAGGACTGACTGAAGGAAAAGTAAGGTTAATACTGTGACTGACGTAAAGCCGCTCGGCATAACCGAGCTTGTACTGCGCGATGCGCACCAGAGTCTTCTGGCTACCCGTATGCGAATCGAGGATATGTTGCCTATCGCCGGCAAACTGGATCAGATGGGTTTCTGGTCGCTCGAATCGTGGGGCGGGGCAACGTTTGATGCCTGCATCCGTTTTCTCGGCGAAGATCCGTGGGAGCGGATCCGCAAACTTAAGGCAGCAATGCCCAAAACGCCGCAGCAGATGTTGTTCCGCGGTCAGAATATCTTGGGCTACCGCCACTACGCCGACGATGTCGTAGAGAAATTCGTCGAACGCGCCGCGACGAACGGGATCGACGTGTTCCGCATCTTTGATGCGATGAACGACGTGAGAAATCTGAAAACGGCGGTAAAAGCGACGCTGGCCGTCGGCAAGCATGCGCAGGGCACGATCTCCTACACGGTCAGCCCGGTACACAAAGTGGAGCTGTGGGTTGACCTTGGCCGGCAGATCGAGGACATAGGAGCGAACTCGATTTGTATCAAGGATATGGCCGGCCTGTTGAGGCCGTATACGGCTCATGAGCTTGTCAGCCGGCTCAAAGAAGCGGTTGCTATACCCATTCACCTGCATTGTCATGCGACAACCGGCCTGGCTACGACAACATTGCTGAAAGCTGTGGAGGCCGGCGTCGATAATATTGACACCGCAATCTCTTCCATGAGCATGAGCTATGGTCACGCTCCGACCGAGTCGCTCGTCACAATGCTCGAGGAGAGTGAGCGTGCGACAGGCCTGGACATCGTCCTCCTCGCGGAGATTGCCGCCTACTTTCGTGAAGTCCGCAAAAAGTACGCGCAGTTCGAAGGTACTCTGCGCGGTGTCGATTCGCGAATTCTGGTTGCACAGGTGCCGGGTGGCATGTTGACCAATCTCGAGAGTCAACTGCGAGAACAGAATGTTGCGGATAAACTGGCGGATGCTCTCGAGGAGATTCCGAGAGTCCGTGAGGATTTGGGCTTCATTCCGCTCGTCACGCCGACGTCACAGATAGTCGGGACACAAGCGGTGATCAATATTTTGACCGGCGAGCGCTATAAGAACGTCACCAAGGAAACGGCCGGAGTGCTTAAAGGCGAGTATGGTGCAACGCCCGCGCCAGTGAATGCGGAATTGCAGGCGCAGGTGCTCGAGGGTGGCGAAGCGATAACCTGTCGGCCGGCAGACCTGCTGAAAGCCGAAATGGAATCGCAGACAGTCGAGCTTCGAGACATCGCGAAGGAGAAGGGGATCCAGCTTGCCGAGAACGAGATTGACGATGTCCTGATCTACGCGCTATTTCCACAGATTGGCACGAAGTTTCTGGAGAATCGGGGTGACCCGAGCGCGTTCGAGCCGGCGCCGGACGCGACCAATGCACCAACACAGGCAGCTTCACAAGCACTATCGCCACCTCAGGGGCAAGTGGCTGCCGTTTATTCGGTCCGGGTCAATGGCAAAGCCTATACGGTAGAAGTCGCCGAAACCGGCGAGTTGTTGGATGTTCAGTCTGCTCCAGCCGTCAGCGGGCGCACGTCGACGGCAGGTGCGGAGGGCGACGCTGTCAAAGCGGTACTGGCGGGTAATGTCTTCAAAGTGCTGGTCTCCGTTGGCGACGTCGTCAGTGAGGCTCAGCCCATGCTGATTGTCGAAGCCATGAAGATGGAAACGAAAGTGAGCGCGCCGAAGGCCGGGACGATCACGGACGTGTTCGTTTGCGAGGGAGACGTTGTTGCAGTTGGCGACCCGCTGGTCTCGATCGGCTAGCCCATGAACCTCATCGAGCAAATCTGGCAAGGGTCCGGGCTTTACCAGCTGAGCCTTGGCCAGTTGGCCATGCTTGGTGTTTGCCTGGGGCTGCTCTACCTTGGCATCGTGCGCAAATTCGAGCCGCTGTTGCTCGTTACGATCGGCTTCGGCGGTCTTCTGAGCAACATCCCCGGTGTCGAGATTGCAACGGGTGATGGCTTGCTGCATTTGTCGTACGTGGTCGGCATCGAAAGCGGCGTATTTCCGTTGGTCATCTTCATGGGTGTCGGCGCATTGACCGACTTTGGCCCGTTGCTCGCCAATCCGAGGACGCTTTTTCTGGGTGCAGCCGCCCAGTTCGGAATATTCGCGACCTTGCTCGGCGCGCTCGGACTTACCGCGATGGGGGTGATGGACTTCTCACTGCGTGAAGCTGCTGCGATCGGCATAATCGGCGGCGCAGATGGGCCGACTGCAATCTATGTGGCCGGCAAACTTGCGCCGAACCTGCTCGGGGCGATTGCCGTCGCGGCATATTCCTATATGGCCCTGGTTCCGTTGATACAGCCGCCGATCATGAAAGCGCTGACCACCGAGAAGGAGCGCAAAATTTGTATGGTGCAGCTCAGGGAAGTGTCAAAGACTGAGCGTATAATTTTTCCGCTGCTGTTGCTGCTGCTCGTTGCATTACTGCTGCCAGCTGCGGCACCACTTCTCGGTATGCTCTGTTTCGGCAATCTAATGCGCGAATGCGGCGTGGTGGATCGTTTGTCCGACACAACGCAGAATGCGCTGATCAACATCGTCACGATCTTTCTCGGTTTGTCGGTTGGTTCAAAACTGAGTGCCGATCAGTTCCTCGCGCCAAGCACGCTGGGAATTCTTGTGCTCGGCGTGGTCGCATTCGCGATCGGTACGGCGAGCGGCGTGCTTATGGGCAAGCTGATGAACAAGCTTTCAAGTCAGCCGATCAATCCTCTGATCGGCGCTGCCGGTGTGTCCGCGGTACCAATGGCGGCACGCGTTGCCAACAAGGTTGGTCTCGAGGCAAACCCGCAGAATATCTTGCTGATGCATGCGATGGGGCCAAATGTGGCAGGAGTTATCGGCTCTGTGATAGCAGCCGGTATCCTGATCCTGTTTACCTCTGGATAGCATCGTCACGCGCAAGGGCGTCCCGGACGGCATCGATGGAGGGATCGATCACCAGCGGTTTGCCAGCGACCGCCCGGGCGTGAGGGACATCCTTGAGGCCGCTTCCCGACACTATACAAATCACGAGTTCGTCCCCTTTGATTCTGTCATCCCGAACCATTTGTTTCACCACTGCCCAGGGCGCTGCCGCAGCCGGCTCGGCAAATACTCCGGTGGCGCGGGCCATCTCCGGAATGGCTGAAAGAATCTCCTCGTCCGGAACCGTCACCGCTTCGCCGCCGGAGTGCAGGATGGCTTTCACTGCAGCCAGACCATCGCGCGGCCGGTCGACGGCAATGGAGTCGGCGATAGTGGTGGCCCTGACTTCATCCACCACGACCTTCGACCAGTCCACTTCCGAGCCACTGTTGTTGCGAAGCCTGTGGACGGTATGGCAGATCGCGGCGCTGGCTTCGGACTGGGCACAGTCGATTTTCGGCACCCGATCGATAAGGCCCACTGCGCGCAAATCACACCAGCCTTTCCAGATGCCACTGAGCAGATTGCCGTCCCCCGTCGGTACCACGACCCGGTCCGGGATTCGGCCGTCCAGGGCCTGCCAGATCTCGTAGGCACAGGTCTTCTTGCCTTCCCGGGTAAAGGGATTGTAACCGGTGCTGCGATTGAACCAGCCGAATTCACCGGAGGCGGCGAGGCAGAGGTCGAAGGCGTCGTCGTAGGTTCCCCGCACGGCAAAGACCCGGGCCCCAAAAGATAACAACTGGGTGAGTTTCGCTGCGGGTGCGCTTTCCGGCACGAAAACATAAGCGAGCAGGCCGAGGGCGGCAGCGAGACAGGCGAGGGAGGAACCCGCATTCCCGGTGCTGGCTGCGGACACGACGGTCGCGCCGATGTCCATGGCCCGCCGAACCGCCACCGCGCTGGCGCGGTCCTTGATCGAGGCACTCGGATTCAGGGTATCGTCCTTGAGGTACACATTGGGTAGCGCCAGCGGTTTCCCCAGGCGTGGCGCTGCGTACAGAGGAGTTCCTCCCACCCTCAGTGGGAAGGGGGTGTCGAGTTTGCTTATCGGCAGAAGCGGGGCATAGTGAAAAATGTCGTTGGTAATGTCACGAAAGCTCTGCTCGATTTTGTCTGCGGCAGCGGCATAGTCATAAGTGATCTCCAGGTTCCCGCCACAAGAGGGGCAGAGGAATCCAGCGAAGTCCGAGGCTTGCGTCTCAGCGCAGGCAAAACAACAGTAACCGTTCATGATCCTCCGCCCGTCACGGCACGATGTGCGTGCCATAGATATTGTGCAAATCCGCTTGCAGGCGATGAGGCTGGGTGATGATCACTTCCTGGCCACCCTTCTCAAGAAAAGACAGCGCACTCTCGATCTTCGGCCGCATGCTACCTTCAGCAAAGTGTCCTTCATCCAGATACTGCCGACACTCAGCAGTATTCAAGCGATCGATCTCGACCTGTTCAGGCGTACCGAAATTCAACGCAACTTTGTCGACGTCAGTGGAGATAATAAATACCGATGCGCCGAGCTCACAGGCGAGCAAACAGGACGCGGCATCCTTGTCGATAACCGCGGGACGGGGCCGTAGCGTGCCATCTGGTTTGTACACAACCGGGATACCACCGCCCCCCACGGCAACGACCAGGGCACCGCGGTCGAGCAATGCCCGGATGCTCGACAACTCGATGATCTCCAAAGGGACCGGTGATGGCACCAGGCGGCGCCATCCGCGACCCACATCCTCGCCGATTGTCCACCCATCCGACTGTGCATGTTGATGCGCCTCTTCCTCGCTCATGAACGGACCGATCGGTTTGCTGGGTTTGCTGAAGCTCGGATCCTCCGGATCCACCACGACCTGTGTCACCATCGAGACGACCTGCCTGTCCAGGCCGTGGCGGAGAAATTCGTTTTGCAGGGATTGAGCGATCTGAAAACCGATTGAACCCTGGGTGTCCGCTACGCAATTGGCTAACGGGACCTGATGGATGACGTCCCTTGCCAACTCCGAGCGCAACAGAATAAAACCAACCTGCGGGCCGTTGCCGTGGGTCACGACTACGCGATAGCCCCGGTTAACGATCGGTGCGATGTAATGGCTGGTCTCGCCCGCGGCACGGTACTGATCCAATACGTCCATGTGCTCGGGGTCCTTGATAAGCGAGTGGCCACCGATGGCAATGACTACCAACGGGGCGTCAGGACTGTTGTTTGGCTCGGGAATCGTCACTTGAATTGTCGCATCCTACATCGTTAGTGCCATCAGGCCTTTGGCCGTATGCAGCCGGTTCTCAGCCTCCGGATAGACGCGCGACTGAGGCCCGTCGATAACGGGATCGCTTACCTCACAGCCGCGGTCCGCAGGCAAACAGTGCATATAAATTGCCTTTTCCTTTGCGCGGGCCATCATTGCCTCGTCACAGATCCAGTCCCGGTAGTGTTGTGCAATGTTCATCGCGTCATCCGGTTTGCTGAACAGGGATTCCACACCCCAGCTCTTCGGATAAACTATATCGGCGTTGGCGAACGCGTCTTCCATGTTGTCAACAACTTCAAACGTGCCTCCGGAGCGCGCGGCATTTTCACGAGCCAGTCGCATTGGTTCATCCATCAATGTGTACTCCGGTGGGTGGGCCAGTGTCACGTTCATGCCGAAGCGCGTCATTAGCATGATCAATCCCTGAGGCACGGACATTGGTTTCACATAGCTTGGCGCATACGCCCAGGACACGGCGATCTTCAGCTTGCCGAGATCTTTGCCGAACTCTTCCCGGATCGTCATCAGATCGGCCAGGTTTTGACAGGGATGGTCAATATCGCATTGCATGTTGATGACAGGGACCGTGGCCCATTGGGCTACCTCCCGCATATAGGACTGTCCTTCACCGGGGACCAGGTCATGACGGATGGCAATGCCATGCCCGTAACCGGATAAAATGATACCCATATCTTTCGGGCTTTCGCCATGTGCGATCTGCGAAGTCTCCGAATCTATAAAGTGAGCGTGCCCACCCAGTTGCGTCATGCCCGCTTCGAACGAGTTGCGAGTGCGCGTGGACTTGTCGAAGAAAATTAAAAAAAGTGTCTTGTGCGGAAGATGCAAGGTCGGCACGCCACTGCGAAACTCTTCCTTCAACTGATCTGCCGTATCCAGGGCGAGTTCAATTTCATCATCCGACCAGTCCTGCGTCATCAACCAGTCGCGACCCTTCATTCGATCGGAAATTTGCTTTGTTTTTTTGGTCACCTGCGAATTATCTCCTTGTTCCTGGGAACTGGCCTTTTGCGAACGTATCCACGAGGGCCGTGTAAAAGGCGGTGCAGCACACGAGATGCTCGATCTCAGTCTGTTCATTCGGGGCATGAGCAAAGTGCTCATGACCGGGCCCGAATCCTATCGTCGGGATGTCATGCATTCCCGCTGTGGCGACGCCGTTAGTGCTGAACGTCCAGTACCCCACTTCGGGTTCTTCGCCAAAAGCCTGCCTGTATGCTGTCCTTGCGGCCTGCACCGCTGGTTCGCTTTCGGGCGTCTCCCAGGTGGGGTAATACTTGCGGGTAGGGTATGTCAGCCCGGAATAACTCGGCACCGCATAGTCGAGCACCGTCACCGTCGCTTCCGCGTCTTGAACCGACGGCAAAGCGAGAATCTCCGCCACAGAGGTGTCTTCTGTCTCGTCCATGGTAAGCCGCCGATCAAGATGTATGGTGCAGCCGTCGGCCACGGCACAGAGGCTGGGGGAGGTGGAGCGGATGTCGCTGATCGTGACCGTACCCTTGCCAAGCGGGTCGCGTGGCTCCAGCCGTTCGTTAAGCTTCTCGATATCCGCGATGATGCCCGCCATCTTGTAAATGGCATTTACGCCACGCTCGGGTGCCGACCCATGACAGGAGACCCCGGAAGTGTGGACTTCCAATTCCATTCGGCCGCGATGTCCCCGATAGATTCGCAGACTGGTCGGCTCGGTGATTACCACGAGGTCCGGGCGAAGTCCGTCTTCGTTGACAATGTATTGCCAGCACAAACCGTCACAGTCTTCTTCCTGTACCGTCGCGGTCACATAGAGGGAGACGTCGTCAGGTATTCCCTTGTTCTTCAGAATGGCGCCTGCATAGACGCTGGAGGCGACGCCGCCTTTCATGTCGCTGGTGCCGCGCCCGTAGAGAATCCCGTCCTCGATGTCGCCCGAGTGCGGATCGCGATCCCAGAGTGAGGGGTCGCCGACATCAACCGTATCCACATGGCCATCCAGCGCGATCACGCGTGGTCCGGACCCTATCCGGCCCAGCAGGTTGCCCATGGGATCTACCGTTACTTCGTCGTAATCGAGTCGCAGCATTTCGTCGCGGATGCGCTGAATGACTGCGCCTTCCTCGGAGCTTAGCGACGGGATGCGAATAATATCCTGCATGAACCTGATCAAGTCGGCTTTGACATTCATGGCGTCGTCATAATATTTACTGGTCATTCGCTGTCTCCACCATCACCACTCATTTATCAATCCGGTTGCCTTATTAAAGGTATCGATAAGACGATCCCACTCATCCACGACGCCCCGAGAAAAAACCTCAAGCCAGAAGTCCTGGTCCCATAGTTGCCGCAGTTCGTCCGAGGTCCGGCCCTGTTGTTCCACCCAGGTGAAGTACTTGAAGTTGTGCAGCGCTTTCTGGTCGGCGTAGGTCAACTCCCGAAGATGGTCGGTGGTCGTTCCCTGCAAATACCGCGCATAGTGCTGATCGGCCAGGCGGGTGGTGTAAGGCCCGTGATTTTCCTCCATCTCCTGCATGCGGGATGAATACAATTCCATGGAGTCAGTGAGCGGCGTAAAGATCACATCCCGGCCGTTCATGTCGTAGTAACGGGCAGTCTTGATACTGGCGACCAGGTTGCAAATGCTGGAGATGCCGATCAGGTTGAGCGCCTGAAGCGTTTCTTCATCCACTCCCTCACGACGCAGGCAGGCGAGTCCTTGTTCTTCGTTGAACAGTCGCATCAGTTGCATGGTCTGTTCATCGTCGACGGCCGCCACCAGGTTGGTATTGCGCACGTTGTGGATCCAGGGAATATGCTTGTCTCCGATCCCCTCGATCCGGTGCTCGCCGAAGCCGAACTGGAGGAGCGTGGGACATTGCAGGGCTTCCGTGGCCACCACCCGGATGTCGGGATGGCGGCTGCGCAAATAGTCGCCTGCAGCAATGGTTCCGGCGGAACCGGTCGCGCTGACGTAGGCAGACAGATGACGTCCATCCTGGTAGTGCTTCAGGAACACCTCTTCGATGACCGATCCGGTCATCTGGTAGTGCCAAATGGCATTGCCGAATTCCTCGAACTGATTGAAAATGACGAGCCCGTCTCCGCGGTCATTTCGCAGTTCCCAGCACTTGTCATAGATCTCTTTGACGTTTGATTCCGTACCGGGAGTAGCGATGATCTCGTCGGTGCCAATTTCCCTGAGCCACTCGAAGCGTTCACGGCTCATGCCCTCAGGCAATATCGCCACCGCGGGGCAGGCCAGCAGGGCACAGTCATAAGCGCCGCCGCGACAGTAGTTGCCGGTCGATGGCCACACCGCCTTCTGCGTGTCCGGATCGAAGTCGCCGGTGACCAGGCGAGGGACCAGGCAACCATAGGCTGCGCCGACTTTATGCGCGCCGGTGGGAAACCACTTGCCGACAAGGCCGATGATGGTTGCATCCACTCCGGTTAGCGCTGGCGGAAACTCGATCCAGTTTCCTTCTCCGAATCCGCCGCCACGTTCGACCGGCTCGTTCTTCCAGGTGATTCGAAAAAGGTTCGCCGGGTCCAGATCCCAAAGACCGACGTCCTTGAGCCTTGCGGTGATCGCCGCAGGCACCCGTGTCGGATCCTTCTGTTGGGCGAAGGTGGGCAGGACAATATTCCGCTCGCGGGCCCGAGCGATGCTCTTTTTTAGAACGTCTTCACGAATTTCAGGTACGAGGTTCAATGTTCTCCTCCAAAGGCTACTGCGGGGATCGGCTCCCGGTCGCCCCATGCCAGTTCGACTTCGGTAGCTCCAGTGCGCATTGCCCGCAGCAGCTCGTCCTGATCAACGGGCAAACTGCGCACGCGGACCCCGGTTGCGCGGTAGATTGCATTGGTAATCGCCGGGCTGGTCGGAATGCTCGGCAACTCGCCCACACCTTTCGCCCCGTAGGGCCCGGTGGTCGAGTTGTGCTCCACGATGTGAGAAGTGATGGTCGGTGCATGGCTGATGCTGGGTATTTTGTAACGCGCCATCACATTCGTCCAGGGCTTGCCTTCCTCCTGGATGTAATGCTCGGTGAGCGTAAAACCGATGCACATGACGATACCGCCCTCGATTTGTCCTTCCAGCGTCAGAGGATTTATGGCGCGGCCGACATCGTGCGCAGCGATAATTTTGTGCACATGAACTTCGCCGGTCTGCATGTCGATTTCGCACAGGGCAGCTTGCGCGCAGAATCCGTAGGCAATATGCATGTCCCCACCGGTACCCAGTGGCTGAGTCCTGGGGGCCCAGTATTCGTGTTGGGCCAGCGTATTCACTCCGTTTTCTTCAGCACGGGTGATCAGCTCGGCCAGGCTTACAGTCTTTCCACCCGTCCTTGCCTGAGAATCTGCAAAGCTCACATCCTCGGGCTCGCAATTCATAATACCCGCGGCCACCGATGCGAGCTGACGGGCCACGGCTTTGGCAGCCAGACGTGCGGCGTTTCCGCTGACAAAGGTCTGTCGGCTGGCGGTGGTCGGGCCGCCATCCGGGCAATAGTCGGTGTCCCCGAGCAGGACGTTTATGCGGTCGACGGAAAGTCCCAGTTCCTCCGCCGTGCAGGCGGCAAGGACGGCGGGCAGCCCCTGGCCCATTTCCGCAGAAGAGGTCCGGACTTCGGCATTCGCTTCTTTCTCGCGATCCACCCACACTTCAACTTCGACCGTGGCCTTGTCCGGCGCGCCACCGCCCAGACCGGTGTTCTTGTAGCCAACGGCCAGACCCCAGGCGAATCGCCGATGGCCTTCGGCCCAGGTCCAGCAAAAATCACCGCCCCGCATGTCGTGGTCGACCTTGTCGATACACTCATGCAACCCGACGCTTTCACGCATTACCTGTC
>Ga0255052_10002691_pt1 | contig 12701 bp, 11 predicted proteins | sample JV7_2_21_MG_FD_188632 | JGI IMG/M metagenome (GOLD analysis project Ga0255052, IMG submission 188632) | Seawater microbial communities from Jervis Inlet, British Columbia, Canada - JV7_2_21 | ecosystem: Environmental > Aquatic > Marine > Inlet | place: Canada: British Columbia | collected... | reverse complement strand
TTGCAGCTGGACGCTTCGCTCAGCGCCCTCCCCGCTCAGGCGCCGCGGAGGCTCGGGCCGACGCGACGGTTTTGTTACAGTGCCTAAATAATAGAAAGCTAAAAAATACCAGGGACAGCCACGTTTCTATTATCGTAAATAGTGGCTGTCCCTGGTTTATTGGTTTCTCTGGTTTCTGTTTGGCGTCACTCAATCACGAGGATGTGACCGTGCATGCCGGCGTCTTCGTGCCCGGTGATTGTGCAAGTCGAGTCATAGGTGCCCGCTTTTGTCGGGATCAGGTAAAGGTCCGCCTGCTGACCCGGGAAGATCTCGACTGCTTTGAAGTAGGGCGCCTTGATTTCGCCCGAGTTGTCCTGCGCCTTGCGGAACGCTACAGAGCGGTAGAATCCCTCAGCGGTGAAGTAGTGTTTCACCGCTCCAACGTTGACAATCTCCAGCTTGTAGGGCTGGCCTATCACGAAGATGAGAGACTCCGGCGTGAACGTAAAATCGGCCATATCGACCCTTACCGTCTCCATCGCACCCCAGTCGGCGGCAGAGACCAGCTCACCGGCGTTCTGTACCCAGTTGCCGCCTGCCACCGCGGCCATAACCGGCACCGGTGAGGACGGTGTTTCACCAGTCACCATAACGGTGCCGTGCATGCCCGCGTCGTGGTGCCCGCTTATTGTGCAGGTGGATTCATACGCCCCCGGGATAACCGGCACAAAGTACAGGTCAACCTGGTCGCCGGGGAAGACTTCGATCGCCTTGAAGTAAGGCGCCTTGTATTCTCCCTCAGAGGTCTGCGCCTTGCGGAACGCCACAGAGCGGTAGAATCCCTCGGCGGTAAAGTAGTGTTTCACCGCTCCGACGTTGACGATCTCCAGCTTGTAGGGTTGTCCTACATCGAATATAAGAGTCTTAGGCGCGAACGTGAACTCGGCCATCTCGACCGTTATAGTCTGCATGAGGTCCCAATCGACGCCAGAGACGAAGTCGGACGCGTTTGCCACGTAGGTCCCGCCCGGGTGCACATGATCGCTATCGGATGCCGCAGAGACAACGGTAATGTGGCCGTGCATGCCCGAATCGTGGTGCCCGGCTATTGTGCAGGTGGATTCGTACGTTCCCGTTTCTGTCGGGATCAAATAAAGGTCTGCCTGCTGACCGGGGAAGATCTCGACCGCTTTGAAGTAGGGCGCCTTGATTTCGCCAGAACCGTCCTGCGCCTTGCGGAACGCTACAGAGCGGTAGAACTCCTCGGCGGTGAAGTAATGTTTCACGTCTCCCACGTTGGCGATCTCCAGCTTGTAGGGCTGGCCCGCCACTAAGGTGAGCGTCTCCGGCGCGAACGTGAACTCGGCCATATCGACCCTTACTGTCTGCATTGCGCTCCAGTCGGCGGCAGAGACAAGATCGCCGGCGTTCTGTACCCAGTCGCCCTCTCTGACAACGGCCATGACCGGTGCCGGTGAGGACGGTGTTTCGCCAGTCACTGTGATGTGGCCGTGCATGCCTGCGTCGTGGTGCCCGCTGATGGTACAAGTGGAGTCATATTCCCCCGGGATAACCGGCACAAAGTACAGGTCAACCTGGTCGCCGGGGAAAACCTCGACCGCCTTGAAGTAGGGCGCCTTGTATTCTCCCTCGGAGGTCTGTGCCTTGCGGAACGCCACATAGCGATAGAACTCCTCGGCGGTGAAGTAGTGTTTCTCCGTTCCGACATTGACGATCTCCAGCTTGTAAGGCTGGCCTGTAGCAAAAGTGAGATCCTGCGGCGCGAACGCGAACTCGGCCATCTCGACCCTTACCGTCTGCATGGAGTCCCAATCGGCTGCAGAGACGAAGGCGCCTGCGTTTGCCACGTAGAACCCGCCTGCGTGCACATGGGGTAAAGCAGCAGGGCCAGCCTGAGCCAAACCGCTCATCAGACAGAGAATCCCCACTGCCGACAACAATACTGCTCTTCTCTTTCTCATAACCTAATCTCCTTCAACAAAGCTTTCAATTACGGAAGTCCACACAAAGGCTCCCGCTCACTTGTACTCTGAACTGGATTACCCTACTCTGACTCCGTCCCTTACCTGATTCACGCATCAGGTAGTTGCCCAGGAACTACGCATAAAGTAGCACGCCTTGAAGCCACCATCCGTGGAGACTCACTGGCTTCACTAACCACAGTATAACCAACCGGCACTATCATAAGAATCGGGGATCACCTGTTTGTGCCCTAGGTGAAACGATGATTATTTCACATGGGAATTTCCTATGGGACGGGTCGACAGAAAGAGAGGCTTGCAGAACAGCTCTGAGGAGATTCAGTTGAATCTTGAAAATAATAAGAACGCTCAAAGTGTGACAGTTAATCGCAGGAAGATCACCCCTGGTCCTTGCTACTTACCCACAGAAAAGCGTGATGCTGCAATTCTGCGGCGCTCTCAATGTTCAATTTTTCCTTGATATGCGAGCGGTAAGTGTCAATGGTCTTGACGCTCAAGTGCAGTTTGTCGGCTATCTGGCGTGTTCCGTTACCCCGGCCGAGTAAACTAAACACCTCCAACTCACGGTCGCTTAGACGGTCACCTAGTGATTGCCCTGCATCCGCTTCTACATCAACCAGTTTATACACCATTTTCTGCATCATTTTGTCACTGAGGTATAACGCGCCATCCAAAACCTTTCTAATGGCCCCAATGACCTCTTTGTTGGGCTCCTGCTTCATTATGTATCCCTTTGCACCTGCTCGAAGAGCGCGCTCGGCATATAAAGATTCCGGGTGCATAGAAAGAACCAGTGCAGGTACGGTGTGGAACCGAGTCTTGATATCCCTTATCAGTTCCAAACCACTTCCCTCTTTGAGGGAAATATCAACAATAACCATGTCCGGCCCCAGAGTCTCGATGGCTTTGACTGCTTGCGAAGCATCCTCGGCCTGGGCGCAAACCGCAAGATCTTTTTCCCGGTTGATGAGATCGCTGAGCCCCTGCCTGACAATAGGATGGTCATCAACAATAACAATTCTTGCTCTGGTGCGGTTCTTCTTATCTTGACAATTCGCTCGAGCCATTATTGCCCCCTGAATTATTGTCGGCGTTCTTTGCTGGAAAAGACACAGGTGACGACGGCGCCGCCATTGAAACCTCGACGAATATCGATCGCGCCGTCAATTATCTCGGCACGGTAGCTCATAATCTTCAATCCCATGCCTTTTTCTTCAGCCCGCACTTCCGGGAAATCCAGGCCGTCGCTTTTTACCGTCAATGTTGATTTGCCGCCCTTGCCGGCCAATTCGATACACACATTTTTTGCCTTGCCGTGTCGGACGGCGTTGGTGATGGCCTCTCGAGCGATACAATAGAGGTTTGTTGCCACCAAAATGTCATTGTTGGCAATAGACTTATCACATACAAACGTGCAGGAGACATCAAACAGAGATTCTGTGGTCGCCACTAATTCCTCCAGTGCCAATACGAGGTCGTTTTCGCCCAGGTCGAAAGGATGAAGTGCCTTGGCAAGGCCACGTGTCTGCTCCATCGCTTCGGTGACAACCGTCGTTATCTCTGCAGCATAAGATGCCTCCTCCCGTGACTTGTCGGATAGCCGTTGCTCCAGAACGTCGGTCATGAATTTGACGCCTGTCAGCCGCTGGCCTATGCTGTCGTGCAACTCCAGTCCAATCTTGCGCCGTTCTCGCTCTACAACGTTCAAGAACTCTCTTTCCAGCCTCCTGCGCTCTGTGATGTTAAGGACACTTCCACGAGTATTGATAAGGTGTCCCTCCTCATCAAATCTTGCAGATGCGTTCAACAGCACATCGATGTGACGCCCGTCTTTGTGAACAAGGGTATATTTGAGACTTTGGACTTGCCCTTTTGCAATTATATCGCACCAATGCCCTTCAAAGTCAGTTCTTTGCTCGGGCAGTATGAGATCCGCCCATGTCTTCTTGCCGACAATTTCATCCTTTGTGTAACCGATCATTTCCAGCTCAGCATCGTTGATGTCCAGGATCTTCCGGTCAGGACCAAAGATATGAAAGCCTACCGGGGCATTCTTAAAGAAATCTCTGAAGCGTTCCTGGGTCTCTCGCAACGACTGACCTGTCTGCTTGTGCTCGACAACCTCCTGTTGCAGCCGCTCATTAGTTGTCATCAACTCAGCAGTGGCAAGGTTGATCGCCTTGGTCGCTTTGCGAAGCACTAACATAAGTGCGGCGAAAACACCTAACACAGTCACCGCGAGTGTACCCCAGGAACGGACAAAAATCTTGTCCGCCATTGCCAAATTCCGCGTTATATCCTCGTAGATTTCAAAGCTGCCTATGATTTGCCCGCCGGTGTCCCGTATAGGGACGTATGTTTCGACAATTTCCACGTTTATGCGTTCTTCATCGTCAAGATCCCAGACTTCGTCCTCATGTTCATGTTTTGAAGTCGGCGTCCCGGCCAAAGCTGTCAAAAGCGAGGCATTGTAGGGATCCAGCTTGCCGGTGGCGTTAGGATCGGTACTGTAAATGACTCGTGGTTCAGTATTGAAGATCTTAATTTTGACGATGTCACCAAATGGAGCAATGAAAACGCGCATGTGTCTGTCAACCTCTGGCAGTCTTGTGGGATGAATAGTCAGAAAAAGCTCATTCTTGACGTAACGCTCTCCTATATATGGATGTATTTCATGGTCACGGATTGCTGTTGAAACGCGAATAGCATCACGTTCAGCTTCGATGTCAACAAGATTTCGAAGAACGTGCCGCAATCCCAACCCGGCGACAACCAGGATGACGACGAGCGAGAACGTAGAGAACAAATAAAAGCAGCGAAATAGTTTATAGCCGGAGCCCCGCGAGCTGGCTGCAATATGTGGTTGTTCGGTCAAACCCATAATAACGTCTATTATAAAAGACTATCGTGGATAAGTATATCGGGATTCGATATGGATAGCAAGAAAACCGTAGCATGCGTCTGGGCCTGGATCCTGGGTCCTAACATTGCCTCTGGTGATGGATTTTGGCGCAAGAACACAGTGTTTATTAGACCATTCTCATTTGGATTTTCCGATTCTTATGCTAATTTGATGTCAGGCGTGTTGACATACTCAAAATACCTGTGAACGGTTAGGCAAAAAAAAGTATGGGATTTCCAGCTTTACCTGAAAAGTGCCCGTTAGATCATGCCGATAATCTAACTCAGTATGACTGTGTTTCCTAAAATGGATAACCACGCACCTATCCAACGATGGGCAAATTCGAGCACAGCTATGCTGGGGACCGACAGCTTTTCTGAATTTGCTTAGATGTGTGGTTGTGCTATTGTACTTAAGTCAGAAAGAAGGTACACAAGATGAACAGTAATCCAATATAATTCTATTAGTAACTGCTCTGTAAGGAAATGGACGCCACAATAGGACCGAGAAATTTCGGTGTAGAGCAAAAAAGTTTTTGCGCCGGAGCATCTTTTAGGAGGTTCTGAAGTGCTTAAAGCAAAAGATATGATGAATAAGGATATAATTAGTGTGAAAAGAACGACCTCTGTTCTAGAAGCGCTGAAGATTATAGTGGAAAACAACATTACGGGTCTTCCTGTGATCAAAGACGATGCGTCCTCAAGCCTGGTCGGGATTGTCTGCGAGAAAGATTTTTTGGATTTGCTCTATGGAGTCCATGATTTGGAAACTGAAACGGTCGATTCTATAATGACACCCGACCCGAAGTGTATTGATGAGGGTGCAACCGTTCGTGAGGTCTGTGATTGTATGAGGTCGAACACCTTCAGAAGAGTCCCTGTCGTATCGAAAGGAAGGTTAGTAGGGATCGTCAGTAGAAGGGACATAGTATCATTTATGAAGAATCGGCTTGAACGCGTTGGCGACCTGAAGAGCTTTCTCGAGCAGCAATAACGATTTGAACTGTTGTGATATGCATAAGTTTTCTATCCGGCGAAGAGACTATCATGGGGTCTGTTTATGAAAGTAAGAGAAATAATCCGTTACTATCCAGCCTCGGGCACAGAGGCGATATTTATCAGCCAGAATACAGACCAGCCAGACATTGCAGCGGTATCCTGGCATATATGGGATATATCAGAAAAGGGTTGCAGTTTTGAGACCGAAGAAGCAAAACGCTTTACCGCCAATCAAATTGGAGTCTTGAGACTTCATCGGGATTGTTACTCCGATGAGATTGAAGATGTTCAGATATCGCGTATCTGGAATACGGGAATGGCGATAACATTTGAGCCTACCGCCAGAATCAAGGAATATTTAGGAAAAGCAAAACAGCATAATCCCGCTACAGATCTCGAAGTGACGTTTATAGACAGCCACGAGCCTTGGCAGAGAGCCGCAAAATCGTCGTATGTATGGGATATATCAGAAAAGGGTTGCAGTTTTGAGACCGAAGAAGTCAATGATTTTAAGACCGATCAAACTGGTGCGTTAAAGATTAAACGGGGATTTCACACCGATGTAATCCCAAATGTCAAAATAGAACGCACCAGAGACAATGGAATGATAGTATCCTTTGAGCCAACGAACAGAATTACAAAGTACATCGGGCACTAACTTCATTTCTTCCCGCTAATAAAAACAGAATCAAAGAGAAGGTTACTCCTGCCCTCAGGCAAAGTAAGTGTGCCCAGGCATTGCTCTTGGACATTAATCCGTACTATAGTTGATTTCAAGTCTTCGAGCCAGGCGGCTTGCGAGCACGAGTACGAGGAGTGTCAGAAGCACAATGCATGTAAGAGCGGTTACGGTGGTAGCTGGTTCGGTGGGTGAAATCAAGAGGTTGATGAGGGGCGGCATGTTTTTGTCTGGGGGGGCGGTCACAGGGCAAAGGGATTGCAGATAGTAGATCATACTGGTTTTCTTCAGAAGGGGAGGCAGGAACGGATTGGCACTTTCCCACAGTAAGACCACGGCCGTGGGTATAATGGGATTGCGAAAGAGCAGGCCCACGGCCAGGAAGATGCTGCCGTACCCTACACACGCCAGGGCTGTGACGCTTAGATAGGCTCCGAACTGAGTCCACCCGGGGCCGGCCAGGAAGTCGACAATAACGCCCCGTTCGAACTGCCAGAGCATGGCCCACCATTGCAGGGCTGTGCTGGAGGTGAAGATGACTGTTGTGGCCAAGAGTCCCGCTAAATACTTGCCAGCCAGCAAAACCTCACGCCGCATGGGTGTAAGCATGTAGAAATGGAGGCTCTTATCGAGCATCTCTCCGCGGAACAGGTTGACAAAGATACCCACGCAGCCAAAGAAGACGGCCAGACGCAGGAAATAGAACTGGAAGCTGGTGGCAAAGATGAGCTGGCTCTTGGGCAGCGTATCGCGGCCCCTGCGCTGAATCCAGGTCAGTTTGTCATTCTCGAAATGATAGGTATCGTCACGTTTCCCATCGGTGTATTTGTAAAAGACATAACTGCGTTTCTCGTTGCCTCTGCGGTGAGTTCGGGTGCGCTGCCAGTAGGGTTCGCCGAGCTTGGCGACGACCTGGTCGCAACTGAGTCCGGTTTTGATGCCATTGAGCGCCGCTCGGGATATCGGATGTTCGGCTGCCAATTGGGCCAGGTGCTGGCGCTGACGTGTGGCGTAGACCGAGTGGACCATATAGAGGACCACCGGTGCAAATGCCAGTAAATAGACCCATAAGCCCCGTTTGGAGAAAAAAGTCTTTTTCATTTCCAGACGTACGACCGATACGATCTGTCCGCACCATAGCTTCATCATGGGGACACCTTCTCCTCGCCGCCGATGAGGTAATCATACACAGAGTTGACATTGTCGTCGGCCGGGGTCACGCCCTCTATATCAATGCCGTTGAGGGCGAGGTGATTGAGCAATCGGTAGAACCGGTCGGGATCACGCGTTTTGATGAGTACGCCACTGCCTTCAGTGATCAGTTGTGCCTCCACGATATGGTCCTGCTCGAAGGCCTTGGAGGCCAGCATACTGGGTTGTTTACAGTGGATCAGGATCTTCACGGGCCGCTCTTGAATCTCGCTCCTGACATCCTGAATCTGTCCTTCGGCCACCACATAGCCCCCACTCATGAGCACAACCTGATCAGAGATCATGTCGACCTCGTGCAGCACATGGCTGGACACAAGCACATGGCGGCCCTCGGTCGCATAGCGTCGAAAGAGGTTGATTGTCTCGGCTCGGATCAGCGGATCAAGGCCGTTCAGGGGTTCGTCGAGAATTAGCACACGTGGATCGTGTGCCAGTGCCTGGGCCAGGCGGATACGCTGTCGCATGCCCTTGCTGTAGCCGGCGACCTTGCGCCAGGCAGCGTCACTGAGGCCGACTTGTTCGATTGTCTCGTTGGCGAGTCGTTTACACTCTGCGTTTGAATGGCCGAACAGTCGGAGGAAGGAGTAGATGAATTGAAATCCGCTGAGCCCCTTGGGAAAGGCGTCGAACTGGGTGGCATAGCCTACTAAACCAAAAAGCCTATGGGATTGGGTGGGGGACAGCCCCAACACGCGGATTCGGCCCCGCGTGGGACGTATGAGACCGGTCATAAGATTCATAAGCGTGGTTTTGCCTGCGCCGTTGGGACCGACCAGGCTTGTGATTCCGGGCGGCAGGGAAAGCGTCACCCGATTGACGCCCAGGACCTCGCCGTAAAACCGGGACACATTATCCAAGGTAATCAGATCGTTCTTCATTTGACCACCTCAAAGGCTCGGATTCGTTTGGCGAGTAGCCACAAACAAAGGGAACAGGTCACGCCCAGGACCGCCCAGGCCTCGGTGACCGATAGATCGGCACCTGAGCCGTTCCTGAAGAGGTCCGACCAGATGGTACGGACCACCTGCATCAGGTCAATAAAGGCGCCGTAATGGGTTCGTGTCACATTCTTGATGGCAGCACCAAAGCCGGCTCCGGCAAAGAAGACGCCCAGAATAAGAGCCCCGGCTGCGATTTTCCATTTTACCCAAGCAGAGAGTGCCAGGGCGATGAGCGAGAGAACAACTATCCATATCCAAAGTCCAAGCACAATCGAGCCGGCCAGCCAGGCATGGGCCCGCGTCCAGTCCCATCCTGCGCAGCCGGCCTGAATCAGGTAGAGTACTATTCCGGGGATCCAGGTGATCACCGACAGCAGCAAGAGCAGGATCGTCATTTTGCCGGCCACGTATTGTGTGCGGGAAAAGGGACGGCTGAGATAGAGGGACATCGCCCCATTGGCAAGGTCTGGGGCAACCAGGCTCGGTCCTACCAAGGTGGTTAGCAGGAAGGCCAGGGTCCCTTGGACTACACAATAGACATTAAAGAACTCACCATCGATCGGTGGCATGGCCCCGGATCGCAGACGCAGGGCAGCCAGCAGCGGGATGTTGTGGCTGAGGTAGATGAAGAGGGCGCAACCCAGGGGATAAAACATACACACCGCCAGAAAGAGGACCAGGAACTTGGATTGAAACAGACGCGCATAACTGTAGCGTGACAAGATCAAAAAGCGGAACCACGGTGTTGTTCGCGTGCCACTGTAGTCCCTATAGGTTTGCTTATAGACTGCCACGTCAGGCCTCCATCGCTTTGAGAAAGATGTCTTCGAGTGTATCCCGTCGGTAGTTCAAACGTCGTAAAGGCAGGTCTTGTTTGGCTGCCACCCGATAGATCTGGCGCAAATCAAAATCCTCTGGTAACACCATCTTAAGACGTCCGCTGCCGCCGGCAGTACACGTACAGCCGATCTCGGTCAAGGCCTCAGCCAGAGAGGCATGATCGCCGGAGGTCTCGATTTCTACGAAACGTTGATTGACGCTGCGCTGCCGAGCGAGGTTCGCATAATGAACAATACGTCCCTGCTTGAGGATGAGCACCTCTTGGCAGGTCTCTTCCACGTCGCGCAGTAAATGGGAGCACAGCAGGACATGCATTTGGCCCGAATCTCTGATGTCACGGATCAAACGAAGCATACGTCGGCGTGCGCTGGGATCGAGGCCATTGGTCGGCTCGTCAAGGATGAGCAGGCGTGGGCCGTGTACGATGGCCTGGGCCAGTTTCACCATTTGCTTCATACCCACTGAATAGGTACCCAGCTTGCGGTAGCGTGCTTCGCCGAGACCCACGTAAAACAATACCTCATGCGCCCGTTCCAGTGCTGGCTCTGCCGGCAAACCCGACAGTTCACCCATCATGCGTACAAACGACACTGCCGTCATGTCGGCGAGAAAGGAGTCATTTTCGGGCATGTAACCGACCAAGACGCGGACCCGCTTTATGTGGCGTCGAATATCGTGCCCCAGCACCCGGGCCGTTCCTCTTGTAACCGGGCAGAAACCAAGCAGAGTCAGGATCAGGGTTGACTTGCCAGCACCATTGGGCCCCAGTAAGCCAATGGTGCGTCCGGAAAGCTCGACGCTAAGATCCGTGAGAATCTCACGTTTGCCCAAACAAACCGACAAATTGGCTAATTCCACAACAGTCTGCAATGATTCGATCCTTTAATTAATCAGTCTCTTACGATAGTAGTCGGGACTAGTGTAAGATTCTTTCTGCAAATCTGAGCAAAGTAGCTTTATCCCATTTTCATCATACGTGAAGAAATGGTGTATGATCGAACCCCATAATATCAAAATCTCATCGAGATTGCGACAATTCCCTGGCCACCCCCAGGGCTATTCAGCAGGAAAAACTTGGCGCATCACTTGGCGCATCTTGGCGGACTGTGGTATACTACAGAAGATAACCGTGGACTGATGATCTTGGATTATGAAACAAAAAACGTGTTCTTGCTTGCGGAGGTGATTGGTGCCTGGTGGTGCCCCTGGTCTTCAAAGCCAGTGTGGGGCTGATAAGGTCCCGGGTGGGTTCGATTCCCATTCGCCTCCGCCATTTTTTTGCGTAAGAACTATGGCAAGTTATTCAATTGTATATAGCCGACAAATATAACAGATAGAGAAAAAATTACACAAACTTGATTTTATTGGATGTGGTTTCCATGGGGACAAAGAATACAAAGATCATCATTTTCTGCCTGCTGATTCTGATGGGGACGGTTCTGCTCGGTTACGGCGCATTCGTGCATTCTGCGGACGTGCTGCCGCAGCACCAAGACGGTTCGGCGGTGCTGGCCAAATCGGAACCGGCCCTTATCAAGGAAGCGTCGATAGGGGGGGTAACGCGGGACGAGTCGGGTAAGATCAAACAGACGTATACCGGCAAGCCTCCCGAAGAGTGCGCCACGTGAGGCAGTTAATAAGGAGACCATGGCGGCCATGGTCAAGAAAACCAAGTTAGGCATTCTCGCCTCAAAACTCGTTCCCTGGCGAATTTGGGTTCAAGCATCTTTCCTACTGGTTTGGCTGGATCCGGCCGGGCTGCGTCTGCACACCATGTGCGCCCCTGTTTTCCATTGCTATGCGTGTCCCCTGTCGACGTTTGCCTGCCCCATCGGAATCATCGCCCAGTTTAGCGCCCTGCATTTTTTCCCGCTGATTGCAATCGGACTACTGGTCACAGTTGGCGCCGTGTTTGGCTCGCTCGTGTGTGGCTGGGTCTGTCCCTTCGGTTTCCTCCAGGACCTTGCGGCAAAGGTCCCGACTCATAGGTTCGATCTGCCTAAAATCGCCGGTAACTTGCGTTACGTGATGCTGATCGGCACGGTGTTGGCTGTCCCCTATTTCTTCGGTGAGGGCCATCCGCTTTTTGTCTGTCGGATTTGTCCGGCGGGAGCACTCGAAGCGGCGGTGCCGAACATGATTGGACAGGTGATTGCCGGCGAGAGGATTGTCTGGCCCAATGCTGCAAAGCTCACGATCCTCGCATTATTTCTGATCGCGATTTTCTTCATGAGACGGCCCTGGTGCAGACTCTTGTGCCCGCTCGGGGCGATATTCACGCTGTTCAACCGTTTCTCAGCATTCTTTCTGCGGTTCGACACCGAGGAATGCACGCAATGTGAGCGCTGCCACAAATTGTGTAAGTTCGGCATAGAGCCGGAAGAAGCCCCCAACGATTTGCGATGTGTCCGCTGTCTCGAATGCACGCGATGCAGTTCCGAAGCCCTGAGCCTGGGCAGCATTTTCCAAAGCAGTCAGAGTAAGGCCGAGAGGGCCGAATGACTTCTAATTAAGATGCAGTTTCAAGGAAAACGTAACGTTTTTTCCATTCTTTTCAATATTTTTCCACAAATCGTTGGTGTACCAGGCTCTGTCTGAAAACTCGGTCGTCGGCCCGAGAGCGAGCGGTTTTTCGCTTGGCAAAGACGGCGAAGCAGGCGATATTGGTTTTATCGTCGATGCAGCCGGATGCAGTCAGGCGGAAAATAAGCCGCTCGAAGCCAGATCGAGTTTTCAAACAGAGCCTTAGGACTTCTCAGACAAAATCCCCACTCGTGGCCGTCCCTGCCCCCTGGGCCATGATTGCTGAGTTGGTACTTTGAGAATCGGCATGTTTGTTGATTTTGCCGCATCGATTCTATATATTGGGTCCCAAAGAATGAAATTAACTCAAGGGAACAAGCGATGAAGGCGGCAAGAGAAAATCTGAAAGAGGCTGTGCTGTGGGAGCCAGCGGACGACACGAAAGTCCATTGTGGGTTGTGCAACTGGCGGTGCACGATAGCTGACGGCAAGTCGGGGCGCTGCGCTGTACGCAAGAACATCGACGGGACATTGTACTCGCTGAACTATCACAAGGTGTGCTCGGCCAACCCGGATCCCATCGAGAAGAAACCTTTGTTTCATTTTCAGCCGGGCTCGCGC
>Ga0255052_10002690_pt1 | contig 12704 bp, 11 predicted proteins | sample JV7_2_21_MG_FD_188632 | JGI IMG/M metagenome (GOLD analysis project Ga0255052, IMG submission 188632) | Seawater microbial communities from Jervis Inlet, British Columbia, Canada - JV7_2_21 | ecosystem: Environmental > Aquatic > Marine > Inlet | place: Canada: British Columbia | collected... | reverse complement strand
CGAGCAAGCTTTGGAAATCTTCCGGCAACGGGGCTTCAAAGCTGACCATCTCGTGACTGCGCGGATGCTCAAAACTCAGCCGTTCAGCATGCAGCGCCTGTCGTTTAAAGTCCTGAATTAAAGGTCTCAATGCCTCTTCAATTCCGGCCGGAATACGCGCCCGACCGCCATAAACGCCATCCCCGAGTAACGGATAGTTTATATGCGCCATGTGCACCCTAATTTGATGGGTACGCCCTGTTTCGAGCTGTATTTTTATCAAGCTATAGTGATTGAATTTTCGCGCTACCTGGAAATGCGTTATCGCCGATTTACCACCTGCCTGTACTGACATCTTTTTACGATTCTGAGGATGTCTGCCGATGCCAGCCTCGATGCTGCGACCCGCGGTAACGACACCCTGGGTTAGCGCCACATATTCACGTTTCACCAGCCGCTGCTGCAATTGTTCGACCAGCCAACTATGCGCAGTCAGGTTGCGGGCGACTACCATCACCCCGGTAGTATCCTTATCCAGGCGATGCACAATGCCCGCACGGGGTAACTGCTCCAGGCGTGAATCGTGCGCGAGTAATCCGTTAACCAGGGTTCCATCCAGATGACCGGCAGCGGGATGCACTACCAGGTTGGCCGGCTTGTTCACCACGATGATATCTTCATCCTGATACAGGATATCGAACTTGATCGCTTGCGGCTGGTCTGAAATTATTACCTGCTCGGGAACGTCCAGGTCGACCAGGTCACCGCTGTAAACCTTTTGCCTGGGCTTGCAGAGTTCATCGTTAACGGTGACAAGTCCCTGCTGAATCCATTGTTGAATCCTGGCGCGCGAGTAGTCGGGAAGTAACAGGTGTAAAGCATGATCAAGTCGGTTCCCAGCCTGGTTTTTCTCAATCTGGAAACTTTGCTGAATTAATTTCATGCGCTCGTTATACTATTCGTTTTTCGCCCAACAAGTCATCCGATCTTAACAAAGTAGTTACCACAATGCGTTTCATTATTTACATCACTATCGCGCTCAGCCTGGTTGCCTGTGGCTCCGCCAAGGAAGAAATTGACCCCACCGCGGACTGGAGCGTGGAAAAGTTCTACCTTGAAGCTCGTGCTGAGCTCGCCGATGAGAACTATCTGACAGCAATCGAATACTACGAGACGCTGGAATCCAGGTATCCATTTGGGAAATACGCCACCCAGGCACAAATCGACGTCGCTTACGCCTACTATAAATTCGATGAGCCGGATTCAGCGATCACATCGCTCGATCGCTTTATTAAGCTTCATCCGAGAGACGCTTCGGTAGATTACGCCTATTACCTGAAAGGACTGGTCAATTTTGAACGCGGTGGCACCATCCTGGATGCGCTGGTGGAGCGCGATTTGTCGCAATTCGACAGAAATCTTTTACTAAACGCATACCGTGATTTCAAGCTGTTAGTGCAACGCTTCCCGGATAGCAAATATGCGGAAGATGCAACCAAGCGCCTAATCAGCCTGCGCAATGAGTTAGCCCGGGCCGATTTCAATATCGCCAACTACTATGCATCACGAGACGCATGGGTCGCTGTTGCCAATCGCACCAAATTAATCTTACGCAATTACCAGGGTTCAAGCGTGATCAGATCCACGCTTGACTTGCAACTCAAGGCCTACCAGGCGCTGGAACTGGACGAGCTCGCGCGCGATACACAGCGCATTATTGATTTGAACTATAACCAGGATTCCTGATGCAGTATCGGCAACTCGGCCATGGCGATATCCAGGTTAGTGAGATCTGCCTGGGTTCCATGACCTGGGGCACCCAGAATAGCGAAGCCGAAGGACATGCCCAGATTGACTACGCGCTTGATCACGGAGTCAATTTCATCGATACCGCTGAACTGTATCCGGCCATCCCGATGACCGCGAAAACTACCGGAAGAACCGAAGAAATTATCGGTACCTGGTTAAAGACATCGAGTAAGCGTGACCAGGTAATCCTGGCCAGTAAAGTTGCCGGAAAAGGTAGCACAGATGTGCAGGATGGCATTGCTACCAGCCCGCAGAAGATACGTGTGAGTATCGAAGGCAGCCTTAAACGATTGCAAACCGACTATATCGACCTGTATCAACTGCACTGGCCAAACCGCGGGCATTATCATTTTCGGCAGAATTGGAGCTACGATCCTACCAGCCAGGATAAACAGGAAACCCTCGATCATATTTTTACGATCCTTGAATACCTGGGCGAATTGGTGGCAGCGGGCAAGATACGTGCAATCGGTCTTTCCAATGAAACCTGTTGGGGCACCTGTCAGTTTTTACAAATTGCGGATGCCAATGGCTTCCCGCGAGTCGTCTCTTTGCAAAATGAATATAGCCTGATGTATCGCACTCATGATCTTGACCTGGCAGAGCTTTCACACCACGAAAAGATTGGACTTTTACCCTACTCACCTCTGGCCTGCGGCATGCTAACCGGAAAATATGAAAACGGTACCAGCCCCGATGGCTCGCGCCTGACAATTGCTCCTGATCTTTATGGCCGCGTCAACGACGGGATCTGGCCGGTGGTTGACGCATACGTATCGATCGCGCGTAAACATGATATCAATCCCGCCCAGATGGCAATCGCGTTCTGTAACCAGAGGCCCTTCGTGACATCGAGTATTATTGGTGCCACCAGCCTTGACCAGCTCGCCGTCAACCTTGGCGCCGCCGAGCTTGAACTGGGTGAGGAAGTGCTCGAAGATATACAGTCAGTATATCGCCTCAACCCAACACCCTATTAGCCAATAGCCATGAATCAAGCTGACATAGTTACCGAAATGCAGGTAATGCCCGAAATCGATGTCAAATACGAAATCAGACGCCGGGTCGACTTTATCAAGTATCAATTGGAACTGAGCGGCCAAAAAGCGCTTGTGCTTGGAATCAGTGGAGGTGTCGATTCCTGTACCTGCGGCCGCCTCGCGCAAATCGCGGTCGATGAACTCAATCGGGATGACAACGGATATCGTTTCATCGCGCTGCGCCTGCCTTATGCCGCCCAGGCAGACGAAACCGAGGCGCAACAGGCACTTGATTTTATCCTGCCCAGTCATAGTGTTACGGTCAACGTTCAACCCGGCACTGATGCAATCCACGAGTCGACGCTGGCAGCACTCGCCGAGCAGGGACTGGCTGACCAGACCGCCAATAAGCAAGATTTCGTCAAGGGCAACGTCAAGGCACGCATGCGCATGATCGCGCAATATGAAATCGCCGGTTTGCTCGAAGGCCTGGTGCTGGGTACCGATCACTCAGCCGAGAACGTTACCGGTTTCTATACCAAGTATGGAGACGGTGCCTGTGACATTGCGCCGTTATTCGGGCTCAACAAGCGCCAGGTTCGACAGCTGGCCACACAGCTCGGTGCGCCCGAAAAAATTATCACCAAGACCCCGACCGCGGATCTCGAGTCTCTCGCACCGTCCAAACCCGATGAGGAAACACTCGGGTTAAGCTACGACCAGATTGACGACTTTCTCGAAGGCAAAAAAATCGATCCCGAGGCCGAGCAGCGCATCATCCACATCTTCCTGACCACCGCGCACAAACGCCAGCCCATCGCTACCATCTACGACCAGTAACCCTGCAAGAATTCCAACGCCACCTCGAGGGGAAGTTCACAAAAGACGCTCCCAACCGGCGCAAGCACCGGTTGGTCCATCCATGGAATCGCTTGGAGCTCGGCGTCCTGCCTCGCTACACTTTTGTGAACTTCCCCCCGAGATGGCTACGTACTTGGTAGGCAACCGAAGAAGTCACTTGTGACGTAAAGGCTGGGTGCCGAAATAGCATTGATTTTAAGGGGTCAGGCCGCAGGGATACGGCCTGTGGCGAGTCGAGACAGGGATGTCGAGTCTCGACTTGCCCTTTAAAATCAATGCTTTTTCGGGAAGCCGCAGGCCACCCAGTCAGTCGCAAGTGACTTCTTCGGTTGCCTGCACGACGAGTAGATCAGGCGTTGAGGACGGATTCGGCCTGGAGGTCGGCGTGGTAGGAGGAGCGCACCATCGGGCCGCTAGCGACCTGGTCGAAACCAATTGATTCGGCGTAAGCACCAAGCTCATCGAATTCATCCGGAGTAACGAAGCGTTCGACGGCGAGATGATCCAGGCTGGGTTGCAGGTACTGACCCAGGGTCAGCATATTAACCTGGTGCTCGCGCAAATCATGCAAGACCTGCTTAACCTCGTCGATTTCTTCGCCGAGCCCAAGCATTAAACCAGACTTGGTCGGAACCTGTGGGTGCATTTGCTTGAATTTTTCCAGCAAGTCCAACGACCATTCATAATCTGATCCCGGGCGTATTTTCCGGTACAGCGAGGGTACCGACTCGAGGTTGTGATTGAAAACGTCTGGTGGCGCCTGGGTCATGATTTCAAGCGCGACATCCATGCGACCGCGGAAGTCCGGGGTCAAAATTTCAATTTTGATTTCGGGATTCAACTTGCGTGTTTCGTGAATACAGTCAACAAAATGACCCGCACCCCCGTCGCGCAAATCATCTCGGTCTACCGAAGTGATGACAACATAGCGCAGCTCCATGTCGTAAATCGTCCTGGCCAGGTTAGCTGGTTCATCCGTATCCAGTGGATTGGGTCGGCCATGACCCACATCGCAAAAAGGGCAGCGCCGGGTACAGATATCGCCCATGATCATGAAAGTCGCGGTGCCCTTGGAAAAACATTCTCCGAGGTTGGGACAGGACGCCTCTTCACAAACCGTAAACAGGTTATTTTCGCGCAGGCGCGCCTTAAGTTGTTTTACGCGTTCCCCGGTGGGGGCCTTGGCACGAATCCACGATGGTTTACGTTGTATCGTCCTGGATGGCACAACCTTGATCGGTATGCGGGCTACCTTATCGGCTCCCTTGAGCTTAACGCCCTGAATAACCTGATTCTTTTTCACTTATATTTCCAATGAGTATTTCGGCCAGACTACGGCCCACCTGCTCCATCTCGTCGGCGATACCCAGGTCACGCAACTGGGTAACAGCAAGACCCGCGTAGCCGCAGGGGTTAATACGCGTAAATGGTTCCAGGTCCATATCAATATTCAAACTCAGGCCATGATAACAACAACCTTTTCGAATGCGCAAACCAAGCGCCGCGATCTTGGCCCGGCCAACATATACGCCAGGCGCACCTTTTTGGCCATGCGCCTCCACCTGGTAACCTTCGAGTAAATCTATTACAGATTTTTCAATCCGTGCCACCAGCCCCTTAACCCCGAGGCCGAGGCGCGTGATATCAAGCAGACAGTAAAGCACCAGTTGCCCGGGGCCGTGGTAGGTAACCTGGCCGCCCCGATCTATCTGCACGACAGGAATAACACCGGGATCTAACAAATGCTCGGCACGCCCATTCAGACCCTGGGTAAAAACCGGGGCATGCTCGGTGATCCAGAGCTCATCACGGGTTTCCGAATTACGTCGATTAGTGAAATCCTTCATCGCGCCCCAGGTTTTCTGGTAATCAGACATACCCAGATATTTGACTGCAATATGATTCGGTAAGGTCGTCACGTGCGCCGCACTAGGGAGGCAAAAATCCAATGATCGGAGTGTACATGAGAGCCAATCATTATTTTAAGAAATATCCAGCGATCGACCACAACCGCATCAGATGCCGTGGGACCCTATAGCGACATTACGACCGCATCGCAGTCATATAAGTCCCGGTATATCTCTTCGAGTTGTTGTTGGCTATATACAGTGAACGTGAGCGTTAACGCCTGGTACTTGCCGCCTTTGCTATTTCGTCGGCGAACCTCTATATGCTCCGCCTGGGGACATCTCGACCGGACCAGCGCCAACACGATGGCTTCAAAATCATCGGTTTGTTTGCCAAATACCTTGAGTGGAAATCGGCTGGGATAGTCGATCAGTGCTAGCGCGGATTCAGCGGATGCCTGGTCGCTGCTCATTAACGGAACATTAACTTGATTCTATCCATCGCCCTGGCAAAGAAGCTGCCTGCCGCGACAGCCTGCATCGCTACAATGTCCTCGGATAGGATCAATTCATCATCGAGCTTTATACTGACCCGTCCAAGTTGCTGTCCACGAGCAATTGGCGCCGAAATTTCACGGTCGATTTCCATCGTGGCATCTAAATCCTTGTAACGTCCCCGTGGAATCGTGATATGAATATCCTTACCAACACCCATGTTGACCTGCTCCTGATCGCCGTACCAGACTCTTGCTGACTTCAATATTTCTTCTGCACGATACAGTTGGTGGGTTTCAAAGAAACGAAATCCATAATTCAAAAGCGCTTGGCTACTTTGAGTGCGCACTTTGTCAGATTCCGTTCCAAGCACGACCGAGATCAGCCGCATTTCGTCACGCCGTGCTGATGCCACCAGGCAAAATCCAGCTGCTTCGGTATGGCCGGTCTTGACCCCGTCAACTGACTCATCGCGCCACAACAGGCGATTACGATTAAACTGCCGGATCTTATTAAAGGTATATTCACGTTCTTTGTAATAACGATAGGATTCAGGGAACTCCCGGATTGCGGCCTGGGTTAGAGTCGCGATATCGCGCGCACTACTGTAGTGGTCTTTGTCTGGCCAGCCGGTCGCGTTAACGAAATTGGTATTTGACATCCCCAGTAACTGCGCCTGGTGATTCATATAGCCCGCGAAAGCCGATTCCGAGCCCGCGACATGCTCGGCCAGCGCCACGCTTGCATCATTACCGGACTGTATGATTAAGCCTTTCAGCAATTTCTCAACCGATACCTGCTTGCCTACTTCGACGAACATCTTGGACCCTTTCATGCGCCAGGCCTTCTCGCTGATCGTCACCATGTCGTCCAGGGTAATGTCCCCGTCGGCGATCGCCTTGTCAACCAGGTAAGCAGTCATCAACTTGGTAATACTGGCTGGTTCAATATGATCATCCGGATTTTTCTCTGCGAGTACCCTGCCCGATTCAAAGTCGACCAGGACATAGCTCGTCGCATTAAGGGCGGGCGGATCCGGAATCGGTTTGGCTGCAGCCCAGCCAGAGGCAGACCACAGCAGCGCGAGGAGAGTAAAAAATAGCGAGATAATTTTCATATTAGTCAGACTTTACAAAGGGGGACCAGTAACGAGACGCGATTGTAGCGATCGCCGACTTTGCTCACAAGGTTTATTCGGTGGCGTCCGCTACCACGATGCGTGCGGTCTGAAAACCCTTGGTCTTGAGGCGCCTGACGATCGCATTTGCCTCGTCGATATCAAACAGGGGCCCAACCCGTACCCGGTAATAGAGCCCTTGATCAGTTTGTAGGCGGGATACCTTGGCCGTGGACTCGTTCGCATCGATCAGATTCTGAACCAGGTTATTGGCATTCACAGGATTAGAGAAGGATCCCATTTGAATAAACAACGGTACATTAAAGTCTGCTTCATCGGTCAAGGGAATGCTGCGCGCCACGCTGATCGGTTTGCTTTCCCCTGCTCTCAGGGCACTGATCTCGACATTGGCGGTACCGGGACCGTCAACACCCAGTTTTTTCGCCGCCGCATAGGACAGATCGATAATACGCCCCGTAATAAATGGTCCCCTGTCATTAACCCGGACCACTATAGAGCGACCGTTATCCAGATTTTTAACATGTACATATACCGGAATTGGTAAGGTTTTATGCGCCGCCGTCATGGCATGCATATTGTAGACCTCGCCACTGGAGGTCGAGCGACCATGAAACTTGGTTCCATACCAGGAGGCGACACCACGTTGCCTGAACCCCTCGGAACTATCGAGCACATGGTAGCGCCTGCCGAACACCACGTAGGATGACGGATTTCCCCGCTCCGATGGGGTCGTTTTCCTGGCCGCCAAATCCTGCTGTTGTGCCTGATTGCCGATCGGCACACCGAAGGTGCAGGCACTCAGCGTAAAAGCCAGCAGTAACGGGAGGCCGAGAGGTCGTCTCATGTCGTTTTCTTAAACTCTCGACTGATCAGTCTGGCGAGCTGGTATACGGCCATCGCATAGAGTTCGCTATGGTTGTAGCGCGTAATAACATAAAAATTTTGAAACCCGGCCCAGTATTCTGGACGATCTTTTTGTTGCAGCCTGACCAGGGCTACCGGCGTCTCCTCGCTAATATCAAACTGCGAAGTCAAGCCATTCTGTTTCAATTGCGCCCACTTGTAGTCAGTTTTAACGCCGGGTTCGAGACTATCAACCGAATTGTTTTCACTGGCAACCAACGGTCGCGCGACACGTCCATCGCGCTGCCATCCGTGCCTTACGAAATAGTTTGCGACACTGCCGGCGATATCGGGAATGCTATCGAATAAATTGGTCTGTCCATCCTCGTCAAAATCGATCGCATAGTTACGATAACTCGAAGCAATGAACTGCGGCATACCCATCGCGCCGGCATAGGATCCTTGCAAAGAGCGCGCGTCAAAGCCCTGCTCCTTGGACAGCAAAAGGAACTCTTCCAGTTCACGCATAAAAAAATTGGCCCGTCGGGGATAGTCAAAGGCCAGGGTCACCAGGCTGTCAAATACGGGATCTGTACCCTTGTAGGTTCCATAAAAAGATTCAACCCCAATTATTGCGACAATGATTTCCGGGGGCACGCCCGTCTTTTCACTGACAGCGGCAAGAAGCTCTTGATGCTGTCGCCAGAATTTAACCCCAAGATCTATGCGTTTTTCCCTGATGAAAATGCCCCGGTACTGATGCCACTCGAGTTCTTTTTCAGCAGGACGATCCAGCTTTTCAAACAGGTGCTCCTGTTTTTTCACCTGTGCAAACAAACCCACGAGCTCCTGTTCGCTATAACTGGTATCTGAGGCCATGCGCTGCACAAAGGCAACTACATCGTCACGGCCCTGATAATCACCATCAGGTATTTCCAACGCGGATACCAGTGGGGCTACAAAAAAACCCAGGATAAATAGTAATCTTCTCATCACACCATAAATCGCTTTGCCGATCGAATCGACATAATTAAACCAAAGCTCATCATCAAGGTCACCATCGAAGTGCCCCCATAGCTTATCAAGGGTAACGGCACACCAACTACTGGCAGCATGCCAGCTACCATCCCGGTATTAACAAACAGGTAAACAAAAAAAGTCAGGCTAAATGCGCCAGCCAGCAAACGCCCAAAATTTTCCGTGGAATGCGCGGCAATATAAAGACCACGAAAGATAATTGCCACATAGATCAATATCAAGACAATACTGCCAAAGAATCCAAATTCTTCACCAAATACCGAGAAAATAAAGTCGGTTGAGCGCTCTGGAATAAAATCCAGTTGAGATTGAGTGCCGTTCAACCACCCCTTACCATAAACACCACCCGAGCCGATCGCGATCTTGGATTGTATTATATGGTAGCCCGATCCAAGCGGATCACTTTCCGGATCCAGCAGGGTTGCTATACGTTTACGCTGATAGTCGTGCAATGCAAACTTCCACAACAGGGGTGCCATCAATGACAACAACACGCCCAGGCTGATCATCACACGCCAACGCACACCCGCAAGAAATAAGACAAAGAACCCGGCACTGCCAACCAGGATAGCGGTACCGAGATCGGGCTGTCTTGCGATCAGCAGCACCGGGATCGCTACTAATACCGATGAAACCACGAGTTCCTTCAAACCCACGGGCAATACCCGATTAGCAAGATAGGTTGCGACAATCATGGGTACCGCGAGCTTCAGAATTTCCGAAGGCTGAAACCGGATAAACCCCAGACTCAGCCAACGCTGCGCGCCCTTGCCAACTTCGCCATAGAACATGACTGCAATTAGCATCGCTACCCCGGCGAGGTATAACCATATCGAAATCTTGCGAATCATTCGCAGTGGTATATTCGCAACTGCAACCAACAGCAGCAGTGCGACAACGATTCGCGTCATTTGGCGAATTACCACCGCATGGTCTGAACCACTCGCGCTATACAACACCATGCTACCGAACAGGGCCAGTACAATCAGCAGCGACAGTAGCACCGGATCCAGACGCAGCGCGTCCAGTACACGCCTTGTAATCGAAGTTGAGTCAGAATCAAATGTGTGATTCATGACCTCTCCAGTAAGTAGGCATCCATGATTCGACGTGCTATGGGTGCCGCCACCGAGGAGCCGTGACCCCCATTTTCGACGATGACTGCGATCGCAATCAGCGGATCATCTGCGGGTGCATAACTGACGAACAACGCATGATCACGTAGCTTCTCAAGTACAGTTTCTTCATCGTATTCTTCATCCTGGGCCACCTCAAACACCTGCGCGGTGCCGGTTTTTCCGGCCACCTTGTACTCAAGGCCCTTGCTGATGCGGTGCGCAGTTCCTCGCAGTCCATGCACGACATTTACCAACGCTTTATGAACATGCTCCCAGTTCTGCAGCTTTTGTATTTCGTAGCGCCCCGCTACTCGGTTCGCAATCTCGATTCGGTTGTATTCAGGGACCTTTTCGATCGATTTAACCAGGTGTGGTTGATAACGGGTTCCCTTGACCGAAAAAGCGGCGGTGGAGTTTGCGAGTTGAAGCGGGGTTACCAGCAATGCGCCCTGGCCGATGCCGGTAATCAGGGTCTCGCCGGGAAACCAGGGCATGCCGTCGTGGCGTCGCTTCCATTCCCTCGACGGCAATATACCATTGCGCTCCCCGGTACTGTCCACGCCTGTCTTGACCCCGAAGCCAAACTGTCCCAGGAACGAAGACATGCGATCTATGCCAAGCCGATAGGCGAGATCATAAAAATACACATCGCAGGACTGGGTTATCGCATCGTTCAGGTTCATATGTCCATGCCCTTGCTTCTTCCAGTCACGATATCTGCGTTCTTCGTTCGGAAGTTTGTAGAAACCGATACAATAGGTTTCCTGGTCATTTGTGGCCGTCGCTGTTTCGAGCCCTGCCAGACCATGGAAAGGTTTGGATGTGGATCCCGGAGGATATTGTCCCGATAGCGCGCGATTAAACAAGGGCCGCTGGCGCGAATCACGCAATTCATTGTACTTAATAAAGCTGATTCCATTGACGAATAAATTGGGATCAAAAATCGGCATCGATACCAATGCCAGGATCTCACCGTTATTGGGATCGATAGCTACCACTGCCCCGGAATTATCGCCAAAAGCCTCCTCGGCGACCTTCTGCAAACTGGAATCGATCGTTAGATGAAGGTTGTTACCCTGCACTGGAGGAGATTCGTTTAGTACGCGCAGGGTGCGACCATTGGCGTTGACTTCGACATGCTGCACACCGACCGTACCATGCAGATCGCGTTCATAGAATTTTTCCAGTCCAAGCTTGCCGATATGGGTGCTACCGGCATATTCAGCCCCGTCGACTTCACCAAGATCTCTTTCGTCGATCCGACTGACGTAACCAAGCGCATGTACCGCATGCGCGCCCTGCGGGTAATTGCGGGTCAGTCGAGCATTAATTTCGACGCCCTCGAATCGGTGCAGGTTAACCGCCAACCTGGCAACCTCCTCATCGTTCAGATTCAAGCGCAACGGGATACTTTCGAATGGTCGCCGGCGTTTTAAAGACTGCTTGAATCGTTTCAGCTCCTGGTCGCTGTATTCAACATACTGCCGTAGCTGCAATAGCGTGTTGTCCAGGTCTTCGACCTGTTCGCGCACGATTTCCAGCCGATAGGCAGGCAAGTTGTCGGCCATGACGACGCCGTGGCGATCGAAAATCAGTCCACGTGTCGGAGGTAATGCCTTGATGCGAACGCGATTACTGTCTGAAAGCGTCGAAAAATGTTCATGTTCGACGATCTGCAACACATATAATCTGCCGAGCACGAGGCTTAACAAAATCACGATGAAAATCGCTGATAACACCAGACGGCGCCGAATCAAACGGCTCTCGAGGTAATCGTCTTGTAACTGCTCTCGCTTCGGCATTGAAACGGATTTAACCTTTGGGAATGCGGATCATTGGCGGATGTGACGACAATAGCAGAAAAATAGCAAAAAAAGAGTCGGAAATATGTAAAGTAATTTCAATATAAGGTTAAAAACCGATATCATTCACGCGATTTTTTATAGCCCCATTAGATATCGGGCAAAAATTCCAAAAAAACCATCACAAAATTTGGGGAAAGAGTATGGAGTTAAGTAATCTATTACCGCCGATTTTCGGTGCTTTCGGACTGGCAGCGGCCGCATTTGTCTATGCGCAGGTCAAGCAATATCCCGAAGGCGAAGGGAAGGTCGTTGAAATCGGCAATCAAATTCATCTTGGCGCGATGGTATTCATGAAACGCGAATACAAGATGCTAGCGATGTTTTCGGCCGTGCTTCTGGTCTTACTGTTTATTTTTCTCGGGGCCGGGACTGCATTTTGCTTCCTGATGGGCGCCCTGGCCTCTGGATCTGCCGGTTATATCGGCATGAACACGGCGACGAGGGCCAATGTGAGAACGACAACCGCTGCTCATAACGAGGGTGCCGCAGCCGCTTTAACCGTCGCCTTCTTCGGCGGTTCGATCATGGGACTTGCCGTCGCATCACTGGGCCTGCTTGGCCTGGGCATCGTGTTTTTTCTATTCTCCGGTGATCTTGAATCGTTACACGCGATCCATGGTTTCGCCATGGGCGCATCCGTGGTCGCACTATTCTCGCGTGTTGGCGGCGGCATTTTTACCAAGAGTGCCGATGTTGGTGCCGACCTGGTGGGCAAGATCGAAGCCTGGATA
>Ga0255052_10002689_pt1 | contig 12707 bp, 9 predicted proteins | sample JV7_2_21_MG_FD_188632 | JGI IMG/M metagenome (GOLD analysis project Ga0255052, IMG submission 188632) | Seawater microbial communities from Jervis Inlet, British Columbia, Canada - JV7_2_21 | ecosystem: Environmental > Aquatic > Marine > Inlet | place: Canada: British Columbia | collected... | reverse complement strand
GAGGAGTGGCAGAAGTTCAGCGGTACCCTTATAAGGAGCATAGTCCAGGACGGCGTAAAGCCGCCGCGTTTGATATTCAGGCCTGAAGTCTTTGACCTGGTTATGGAATGCGCTGAAAAATACGGCTTTGGTTCTCCTTTTGTTACAGATAATTACCTGGAAAAGAGAACCCCTGTCTTTACAATTCCACCATTGAAAGCTTAAGCGGGAGGTAGAAATGATGCCAGGAGAAAAATATCCAATAAACATCTGGGTTAATGAAGAAAGGTATGAGAAATTAAAAAATGCCGGCCTTGCTGATATGTGTAAGGAAATGCTGGCAGGGCTTAAGGTTATTCAGGTCTATACCAATGATGCCCAAAGAGACGAAGTTCTGAAATTATTCCCCACGGCAAAATTCGATAGCGCAACAACACAGAGTATAGAGCTTCTTCCAAAAGAGGTTAAGGACAAGATTTTCGATGTGGTTGTGTCAAAAAAGAGTATAGACGTGATGGATGAATTTTTAAAACAGGCAAGGTAAATCTGGAAGGAGGTGGTTTTTAAAAAGGTTTTTCTTTTTTGAAAGGATTTTACCAGCTGTCGGTAAAAAAACAATGAAAAGGAGGTTGGAATATGCCAAGTTTTGTAATCACAGAAAAATGTGACGGTTGTAAGGCGCAGGATAAGACTGCATGTCAGTATATCTGCCCTCACGACCTGATGGCGCTTGACAGGGAAAAGATGAAGGCATGGAATCAGGAGCCTGACCAGTGCTGGGAGTGTTATAACTGTGTTAAGATTTGTCCTCAGCAGGCAATGGAGGTAAGGGGCTATGCTGACTATGTGCCGATTGGAGCCAGTGTTATCCCGTTAAGGGGAACAGACTCAATCATGTGGACAGTCAAGTTCAGAGACGGGACGCTTAAGAGGTTTAAGTTCCCTATAAGGACTACCACAGAAGGCTCTATTGAGCCTTATGCAGGGAGGCCTGAAGCTGATCATTCAAAGATTAAAGAACCCGGGTTTTTTGACTGTGCGGTAAGACCAAACAAACTTCAGGAGGGAATATAGATGGAAAAAGAAACTTGCACATTTTCGTATTGTGAAAAGCCGCAGGTCGTTGAGCACGAGACTGATTTCCTTATGCTCGGCGGCGGCATGGCATGTTGCGGTGCAGCCTATGAGGCAAGCGCCTGGGCAACACCCAAAGGGCTCAGGGTAACCATGGTTGACAAGGCCGCGACTGACAGAAGCGGCGCGGTTGCTCAGGGACTTTCTGCAATCAATACATATATCGGTGAAAACAGCATCGAAGATTATGTAAAAATGGTCAGAACTGATCTCATGGGCATTATTAGAGAAGACCTTGTTTATGACCTTGGAAGACACGTTGATCAATGTGTCCAGATGTTTGAAGAATGGGGGCTTCCTATATGGAAAAAGGGTGATGATGGATTCTCCATTGACGGTCACCAGGCAAAAGAGGCTGGCAAGCCAATGCTTAAGGATGGTGGTGAAGCTGTTAGAACCGGTAAATGGCAGTGTATGATTAATGGTGAATCTTACAAGGCCATTGTTGCAGAAGGCGCTAAAAAGTCGCTTCAGCATAACAGAGAGAAGACAGGTGTTGAGCAAAACCACTTTGAGAGGGTCTTTGTAATAAAGATGCTTTTAGATGCTAATGCCCCGAACAAGATAGCCGGTGCGCTCGGATTCAGTGTAAGGGAAAACAAAGTTTATATCTTTAAGGCAAAGGCAATCTTGAATGCCACAGGCGGTGCTGTTAATGTATTCAGACCCCGTTCTGTTGGTGAAGGAATGGGAAGGGCATGGTTTCCTGTATGGAATTCAGGTTCAGGTTATGCAATGGGCCTTCAGGTAGGAGCTGAAGTAACCTTAATGGAGAACAGGTTTGTTCCAATGAGGTTTAAGGACGGCTATGGTCCTGTTGGTGCATGGTTCCTGTTCTTTAAGGCAAAGGCGCTGGCTAGCAATGGTACTATAGATCCGGACAAGAAATATGGTGATCAGATGAGAGCAGACTATGCTCCTTACGGAAATCCTCCCGGAACCTGTCTCAGAAACCATATGTCCATGCAGGCACTGAAAAATGGTGAGGGACCAATAAAGATGACCACCCATACTGCTTTACAAGCCATGGCTAAAGATGTGAATGAGAAGTTGGGTGAAAAAGCAGGCGCCAAGAAGCTCAAGCATCTTGAGGCAGAGGCATGGGAGGACTTTCTTGATATGACCATAGCCCAGGCAGGGATGTGGGCGGCATGTAATATAGATCCTCGGAAAACACCTACAGAGTTAATTCCGTCAGAACCGTATCTTCTAGGCTCACACGCCGGCTGCGCCGGTTTCTGGGTAAGTGGTCCCGGCGACATTAAGGGTACACCTGCTGAATGGTCATGGGGCTATAACAGGATGAGCACAGTGAACGGGCTTTTCATGGCTGGTGATTGTGTTGGCGCATCAGGTCATAAGTTCTCTTCAGGTTCATTTGCAGAGGGCAGGATTGCAGGAAAGGCAGCGATTGCATATATCCTCGACAACGCAGACTTTAAGCCTGCATTCAAAGAGAAAGTGGACGACCTTATAGCTGAGGTATATATGCCGTTTGAGCTTTATGAAAAGTATAAGACCTACACAACAGCTCCTAATGTTAACCCTAACTATATTAAACCGGATATGTATCAGAAAAGGCTCATGAAAATCATGGACGAGTATGTAGGAGGAGTTTCTACATGGTATGTCACAAGCAAAACAATGCTTGAAGAGGGTCTTGCGAAACTCGAGGTGCTGAAGGAAGATGGCGCAAAACTTGCGGCATCAAACCTCCATGAGCTTCTCAGGTGTTGGGAGAACTATCACAGGCTATGGGCTGCTGAGGCACATGCAAGGCACATACTTTTCAGAGAAGACACCAGATATCCCGGCTACTATTACAGGGCAGACTTCCCGAAGATAGATGATACAAGCTGGAAGTGCTTCACAAACTCAAAGGTTGACCCTGCAACCGGTAAGTGGGATTTCTTCAAGAAAGACTACGTACAGATTGTTAGTTAAGTAAGTAGTTTATAAGCAGAGAGTCAGTGGCTAAGGCTGAGGATAATTCTCAGCCTTAGCCTTATCTCCGTCTGAAATAAGTTATTCAGTAATTAAGTTTTTTTTTGCACTTAAGGTCTTAAGGAATAGAGGGATTTTGTTATTTTAACCTCGGGTGGGATTGTATTTTCTTGCGGGATTTACTAAACAAGAAAACATATAGTAAAGTATTCCGGACTAAATCTGTCTGATAATTTAATTACTCAATAACTTAAGTAGGCAGGAGGCTAAGTATGTCACTCGAGACTAATATTTTGGTTGTAGGAGGCGGAATAAGCGGCATTACAACTGCTGTTGAGGCAGCAGAGGCCGGTTATAATGTCGCAATAGTAGAAAAAACCCCTTTTCTCGGGGGAAGGGTGTCAAAAATGAACAAGTATTTTCCCAAACTCTGCCCCCCTACATGCGGACTGGAGATAAACTTCAGAAGAATAAAATTCAATCCCCGCATTACTTTTCATACACTTGCGGAAGTCGAAAATATTTCAGGTCAGCCGGGCAACTATGATGTAACTGTTAAGTTAAACCCGCGTTATGTTAATGAAAAATGCACGGGGTGTAATGCGTGCACAGAGGCATGCCCTGTTGAGGTTCCAAATGATGCGAACTTCGGCCTTGATAAAAGAAAGGCTGCCTATATCCCTCACCAGCAGGTATTCCCGTTCAGATATGTACTGGATGACACAGCATGTAAAAAATCTGATTGTTCAAAATGCGCAGATGCCTGCCAGTATGATGCAATCCATCTTGACATGAAGTCTGAAACAATCAATATAAAGACAGGTTCGGTAGTTCTTGCAACCGGCTGGAAGCCTTACGATGCTTCGAAAATAGATAATCTGGGATTTGGCACAAGCCCGGATATCATTACCAACGTAATGATGGAGAGACTGGCGTCAAATAACGGGCCTACAGGCGGGAAATTATTAAGGCCCTCTGACAATAAAGAAGTAAAAAGAGTTGCCTTTGTTCAATGTGCAGGCTCAAGGGATGAAAACCACCTTCCTTTCTGCTCTGCCGTGTGCTGTATGGCTTCTTTAAAACAGATAACATATGTCAGGGAGCAGTATCCTGATTCCAAGGCATATATGTTTTACATAGACATACGTACGCCCGGGACTTCTCATGAAAGATTTTTAAATACAGTCAGGGAAGATGAAAATGTTTCATTGATAAAAGGAAAGGTTGCAAAGGTTTCGGTAGACCCGGCAACAAAGGATATAGTCGTTGAGGCAGAGGACATATATGCCGGGGGGAGGGTCAGGGTGAATGTTGACCTTTGTGTCCTGGCAACAGGGATGGCCCCGACAGCCGATGAGTTGAAACTTCCTTCTGATATAAAAGTTAATGAAAACGGTTTTGTAGTTCCGGGAAAGGGCCAGCATGGTATCTATGCTGTTGGCTGCGTGAAAAATCCTGCAGACGTTGCAAAGTCAGTTCAGGAAGCAACAGGGGCTGCGCTTAAGGCTATTCAGACAGTGGGAAGGAGGTCCTGATGGAAAAGAAACTGGGTGTATATATATGCAAGGGCTGTAATATTGCCGATGCAGTTGAGATAGAAAAATTACAGGAAGTGGCTGAGAAAGAACACAAGGTGCCTGTGTGCAGGACACACGATATTATGTGCAGTCCTGACGGGCTGGCCCTTATAAAGAATGATATAGGCAGTGAGGGGGTTAATACTGTTGTTATTGCGGCCTGTTCCCCGCGGGTAAAGTATCAGGAGTTCAGTTTTCCCGGGAACCTGGTGGAGAGAATAAATATCAGGGAATTTGTTGCATGGAGCCAGGAGCCTAAAACAGAAGACACACAGGCATTGGCTGAAGACTATATAAGGATGGGTGTTGTCAAGGCAAAAAAAGGAGATTTTCCGGAACCATTTATGCTTGAGGAGCCTGACAAGACCATCCTGGTCATTGGAGGCGGAATTTCAGGCATGACATCAGCCCTTGGAGCTGCTGATGCAGGTTATAAAGTTGTGCTGGTAGAGAAAAATCCTGAACTTGGGGGAATGGCCGTAAAATTATATAAACAATTACCTCAGAGCTATCCTTTTGAGAATCTTGAAGAGCCAAATGTTAAATCTGTTATTGAAAAGGTTAAGTCACATCCAAATATCGATGTCCTGGCCTCGTCTGAAATTGAAAAACTGGCTGGTTTTCCCGGGCAGTACGATGTTTCCGTAAAAACAAACGGGAACTCCCAGCAGAAAAAAGCAGGCTCTGTCATACTTGCTGCCGGGTGGAGACCTTATGATGCCGGCAAACTTGAACATCTTGGATATGGGAAAAGCCCTAATGTGATAACCAATGTACAGATGGAGGAAATTGCGTCAAAAGGCAGGATTACCAGGCCATCTGACGGCAAAGAAGCAAAGAGGGTGGCATTTATTCAATGTGCCGGCTCCCGCGATGCAAACCACCTGCCTTACTGTTCATCATTCTGCTGTTTAACCTCATTAAAGCAGGCAGCTTATGTCAGGGAGAAAAGCCCGGATTCAATAGCATATATTCTTTATAAGGATATGCGGACCCCCGGCCAATACGAATTGTTCTATAAAAAAATGCAGGATGACCCGGGTGTTATGCTTACAAAAGGGGAGATAACAGGGGTCAGCGAGTCGTCAGACGGAAATCTGCTTATTGATGTCAAAGATACACTGCTCGGTGAGGATATCAAATTAGAGGCAGACATGGTTGTTCTTGCAACAGGCATGGTTCCCAATACAAAGATAGATACTGATGTCCTGGCGGAGTGGAAGAAAAAATTTGATGAGAAACTGCTTGCATCAGGCGGTAAGCCGGATCCAAATGCACCGTTAGAACCTCATAAGGTTCCTAATATACTTAATCTTGATTACAAGCAGGGCCCTGAGCTGCCCGGACTTGAAGAGGCATACGGTTTTGCAGATTCAAACTATATATGTTTTCAGTATGAAACACAAAGGACAGGTGTTTTTGCTGCAGGCAGTATAAGACAGCCAATGAATATGCTTTCAAGCATCGAGGATGCGTTGGGAGCGAGTATGAAGGCAATACAGTGTGTTGAAGCTACGGCAAACGGTTATTCTGTGCATCCAAGGGCATGGGATCAGACATACCCTGAGGTGAACCTTCAGAAGTGCACATCATGCAAGAGATGTACTGAGGAGTGTCCGTTCGGAGCAATAGAGGAAGATGAAAAAGGCACTCCATTTCATAAGATGACACGCTGCAGAAGGTGCGGAACATGCCTCGGCTCCTGCCCTGAGAGAGTGATTAACTTTAAGGACTTTAGTATAGATATGATTTCTTCCATGTTTAAGGCAATGGATGTACCTGATGAGGGGTTAAGGCTTTTGGGTCTTGTATGTGAAAATGACGCATACCCTGCACTTGATGCAGCGGCATTAAAAAGGGAAAAACTGCCCTCTTCCATACGTTTTGTTCCAGTCAGGTGTCTCGGTAACCTGAACCTGGTATGGATTGCAGATGCCTTATCCAAAGGGATCGATGGAATGATATTGATGGGATGCAAGTTTGGAGAAAACTACCAGTGCCATTTTGTCAGGGGAAGTGAACTTGCCCAGGAAAGGCTTGGAAAGCTTCAGGAGACACTGGGCAGGCTTATGCTCGAGCCCGAGAGAGTGGAGCTGGTACAGCTTTCAATATCAGAATATGATAAACTGCCCCAGATTCTCAATGACTATGTTGAGAAGATGGAAGGGTTTGAACCGAATCCGTTTAAGGAATTCTGATAAAGAATCACAGATTAACACAGATAAAAGGAAACAGATTAGCACAGATAAATCTGCGATCATCAGTGAAAAATCAGTGATAATCTGTGTTTTTCAAAGGAGGTAATAAATGGCAGATGCAACATTAGTAAAACCTGATCTGGATTTTGTAAAGGGTGTTATTGCAGCTGGTGGCGATTCTCTAAAGAAATGCTATCAGTGCGCAACCTGCTCGGTTGTCTGCAATATAGCCCCTGATAAAAACCCGTTTCCCAGAAAAGAGATGATCTGGGCACAATGGGGGCTTAAGGATAAATTCAAAGGCAACCCGGATGTCTGGCTCTGCCACCAGTGTAATGACTGCACTGCCTATTGCCCCAGGGGCGCAAAACCAGGCGAGGTGCTCGGTGCAATCAGAAAGCAGAGCATACAGCAGTATTCAACACCGGCTGCTCTTGCAGGCATTGTAAACAGTAAAAAGTTTCTGCCGTTGTTATTCATCGTTCCGGCAATATTTCTTGCTGTCATCATATCCCTGACTGGTAACTGGTCGCCGGCTCCGGATCCGGAAAAAGGGATTGTTTTTGCAAATTTCATGAAGATTTTACCTATCCAGGTCATCTTTACCCCCGCACTTATTTTTGGTTTAGTTGTCGGAGTCCTTGGCCTTAAGAAATTCTGGACTGATATGAAGACCGCAAGCGGAGTTACATCAGGAAATGTGAAGGGCAGTGTCATAGAAATGCTCAAAGAATTTCTCAGCCATAAGAAGTTCAAGGACTGTGATGTAAGCAGGGACAGGTTTTTATCTCATTTTCTTGTGTTTTACAGCTTTGTTGCCCTTGGCATTGCAACAGGTTTCGGTGTTCTTTATATAGATATCCTCGGCAAGCATTCGCCTTTTTCCTTTGGTTATGGTACCCCGGTAAAACTTTTTGGACTAATCGGCGCTATTGCGATTCTTGTCGGTATTGTTCTCATGATAACCAACAGGATGAAAAATGCTGAAAAAGTTGGTGAGGGAAGCTATTTTGACTGGCTCCTGCTCGGTATCATAGGTATTGTAGGCCTTTCGGGCGTCCTTGCATGGATAACAAGGATTGCAGGTGCCGGGGCTATTGCTTATCCGATATATTTTATTCATCTTGTTTTTGTATTCTCTCTTTTTATTTATCTGCCTTATTCAAAACTTGCTCATATGTTTTACAGGGGAGCGGCGCTGGTTTTCAACAAATATTCAGGGAGAGAGGTACTGCAGGCAGCACAACCTGCTGCCCTGGAGACAAAACACGAAGCCGAACCAGAAAAGAAATAATAATCTATCAGGTATTAACTTTATAAAAATCGAGTTATTTCAATTTTAAATTAAAAGAAGGGAGGTATATTCATGAGTAATATTATTTTATTTGCTCTAATCTGTGGTGCGGCAGGCGTTGTATATGCGCTCGTGACTGCAAGGTGGATCTCAAAGCAGGATGCGGGAAGTGACCGCATGCAGCAGATTTCAAATGCTATTAAAGAAGGTGCAGTTGCCTTTCTTAACCGTGAATATAAGGCTGTTGCTTTAGTAGCTGTTGTTCTGGTTATTCTTCTCTTTTTTCTCGGGAAGTGGACAGCCATAGGATTTGTTATTGGAACAGTCGGTTCCGCACTTGCAGGTTATATCGGTATGATGGTTTCGGTCAGGGCAAATGTGCGTACTGCCCAGGCTGCTTTTAATGGAATACAGTCAGCCCTTTCAGTTGCGTTTAAAGGCGGCTCTGTAACGGGCATAATGGTCGTTGGTCTTGGTCTTTTAGGTTTGGCAGGTTACTATTATATTGCAAGAGCAAATGCAGGGGAAGAGGCGTTTCACGCTCTTATAGGTCTTGGTTTTGGATGTTCTCTCATGAGTGTTTTTGCACGTATCGCAGGCGGTATATACACAAAGGCGGCTGACGTCGGTGCTGACATAGTGGGAAAGGTTGAGGCAGGAATACCTGAGGATGATCCAAGGAATCCTGCTGTTATTGCTGACAACGTCGGTGATAATGTTGGTGACTGCGCTGGTATGGCAGCTGACCTGTATGAGACTTATACGGTTACGCTCGTTGCGGCAATGCTCCTTGCAAAAACAGTTTTTGGTGCTGAAAGTGCCTGGATTGAGTTTCCATTGCTTCTGGGAGGCATCTCGATCATTGCTTCGATCATTGGAACTTACTTTGTAAAGCTTGGAAAGAGCCAGTATATTATGGGTGCCCTTTATAAGGGGCTTGCAGTTTCCGGTATCCTGGCAGCAGGTGCGTTTCTGATTGTATCATTTAATTTTATCGGTGGACTGTCCGGTGATGATGCCGGAGTGTTCAGCACTTTGAGCGTATTTATGACAGCAGTAATAGGGCTGGCTCTTACAGGTCTGATAGTTATGATAACCGAATATTTCACTGCTACCAAGTATAGTCCTGTAAAACATATTGCAGCAGCAAGCCAGACTGGTGACGGTACAAACGTCATAGCTGGACTTGCAGTGAGCATGAAGGCAACTGTACTGCCGGTTATCGTAATAGTTGCTGCAATAGTTGGCGCATATGCACTTGGAGGCGGTTTCAGCGGTAATGCGGGCGGAGGCCTTTTTGCAATCGCGCTTTCAGCCGTATCAATGCTTTCAATGACAGGCATAGTTGTGGCTATTGACTCATACGGCCCTATTACAGACAACGCAGGCGGAATTGCTGAGATGGCAGAACTTCCTGATGAGATACGTAATATAACCGACCCTCTTGATGCGGTTGGTAACACTACAAAGGCTGTTACAAAAGGTTATGCTATCGGCTCAGCAGCGCTGGCCGCACTTGTACTCTTTGCAGAGTATTCCAGGTCATTTGGCACAGACCTTTCATTTGATCTTTCTAACCCGATGGTGCTTGCAGGCCTGTTTATCGGCGGTCTGCTTCCTTATTACTTCGGCGCACTCCTCATGGAGGCGGTCGGAAAGGCAGCAGGCGGTGTTGTTGAGGAGGTCAGAAGGCAGTTCCGTGAGATTAAAGGAATTATGGAAGGTACCGGGAAACCAGAATACGGCAAGTGTGTTGATATAGTTACAAAGTCAGCAATAAGACAGATGATGCTTCCTGCCCTTATTCCTGTGGTTGTGCCAGTACTTGTAGGCGTGTTTTTAGGCAGGGAGGCACTCGGCGGAGTTCTTATAGGGGCAATTATAACAGGCCTTTTCCAGGCAATTGCAATGACAAGCGGCGGCGGTGCATGGGATAATGCAAAGAAGTACATTGAAGACGGTAACTACGGAGGCAAGGGGTCTCCTGCCCACAAGGCAGCAGTTACAGGTGATACAGTCGGCGACCCGTATAAAGACACAGCCGGCCCGGCTATTAACCCGATGATCAAGGTTATCAATATCGTTGCGCTTCTGATTGTTCCGCTGATATAGGGAAGGGTTAAAATATAATTTAAAGGGCTGTTCCTGATAATTGGAACAGCCCTTTTTTTTATTTTTATAAAATATTATGGGGTTGCGCACCCCATGCCCGCGGTTCTTTTTTGCGTGGCCAAAAAAGAACCAAAAAAGGCCACCCTGGATTGTTTCTTTTTCGATCTGCTTCAGTCCTGCTCGGTAAATTTTAGAAACTCACCCCAAAAAGCCGGGGTTCAAACAGTCTAAAATTTTTAACCCTCGCAATCCCTTGCGGACCTAAAACAATCCTATGGGGTTGGGAAAAGATTAAAAACCGTTAACTATCATGTAACGTCTTGTATAATCAAGAAAAAATATCTAATACTATTGCTAGCTTAGTGAAATCTAAGATATATTCACATGGTATACCTTGTAGTTTAAATATATAATTACAGGATATATTATGTTATTGCTTGACTTTTTTACATGATATATGTTGTAATATTAAGCAGGTTATAGTTTGTTTATACAATGCCAAACTAAACAAAGGAAAGACTAAAATGAAAAAGAAGAAAAAACTTGTCAGGCAACAACTTGAAGCAACCTTGCAAAAATTCCGCTTTCTACTTGCTGTCTCAACACCTCCTAAAGGCTGGACTCGAGCCATACGAGATGCACTTGGAATGAGCGCCAGACAACTGGCTGATCGACTTGGAGTTGTTCAGCAACGCGTAGCTGAAATCGAAAGGGATGAATTGGGAGGGGCAGCGACGCTCAAGACTATGCGTAGAGTAGCCGAGCGTCTAGATTGCGTATTTGTCTACGCACTTATACCCTTGACAGGCTTGGAACAGACTCTGCGTAAACAAGCGAGACTGGTTGCAAAAAAACGACTTTCTCGCGTATCTCATACGATGAGGTTGGAAAATCAGGGACTTAGTGACGACGACCAGGAACAGTCAATGATCGATATGATTGAAGATCTGATTGAAACCCAACCCTTAACATTATGGGATAACGAATGATTGATCTTGAATATCCAGAGGAAGCTACCCCTATTGATCCAGATGAAGCTCAAGGATTATTGCTAACTCACATAACGACACGTGGTGAGTTGGATCGATGGGAACAAGATAACATTGCAGAGGCATTGGCATGGCTCGAGAAAACAAAGCCTAAGGATATTCTGAATGAGGACTTTGTTCGCAAACTCCATAAGCGGATGTTTGGTAATGTCTGGAAATGGGCAGGACTGTTCAGGCAGAGCGATAAAAATATCGGGGGGCCATGGTGGCAAATTTCAACTGACTTAAAGATCCTGTGCGACGATGCCAGATTATGGATAGATCGCCGGGACGCTCCTCTGGACGGAATAGCTGTTCGTTTCCATCACCGACTAGTTTTAGTTCACCCCTTTCCTAACGGAAATGGGCGACACGCGCGTCTAATGGCCGACTTGTTACTTGAGAATATTTTAGATCAACCTCGATTCACGTGGGGCAGCGTGAACCTTTCAAACACTAATGATGCAAGACGTAGATACATAGAAGCTCTTCATGCGGCTGACAAACTAGACTATCAACCTCTTCTGAAGTTTGCAAGATCATAACCCGAAGCATCAGGACTAGACCAATAACAAAATACACGTAATTGTCACATAAAGGTAATTCTGGGGACCGCATACTTAATTATTTACATTTAAAAAAAATCCAATGCGGGTTTAGAATGATTAAAAAAATAAAAACTTATTATCGAATATTTTTTAAAGATTTCTTCCTGTTATCTTGATTTTAGATTCTACCTCAGAATACAACATTTCAATTGGCAATCAATAAGTTGATAAACTTAATTGTTTACTTATAATTTAAATATGTTAATATTTGAATTATTTGATATGTGAGTTCCATAAATTATTTTAAGTTGATACCTAACGTATAATGAGATACAAATGATGCCCAGTTAATATCTTACTAAACAGTACTAATGCCTTCGTAAGAGATGTGAGGCACACGGAAGAATGTTCAAAGAAAAATTCACAAGAAAGATTATACTCCTGTCCTTTGCAATATTACTAATATTTCCTTTATACAATATTATATTTGCCTATCCCTCATTTATCTCAGCCTTAAAAGAAGACGTTAAAGAAGAATCAATACGTACAGCAAATCACTTACTTTCATTGATGAAATTAAGTGGAGAGTCTTTGCAATATAAACCAGAAACAATTGAAGCTGTGAAAAAATCTTTCAATTTAATAAAAATAAAGGTCTTTTCACCTTCCGGAAAAACTACATACTCGACTGACCACAAAGACTTAGGAAAAATAAACCAAAATAAGATCTTTCATGAAATTGTGGCTAAAGGAGGTACCTATGTAAAGATTGTGGAGAAAAATACTAAATCTCTTGAAGGTCAGTTAATGGCAGTTGATAACGTAGAAACATACGTACCAATAATGAACAACGGTAAGTTTTTAGGAGCTTTTGAAATTTATTATGATGTAAC
>Ga0255052_10002688_pt1 | contig 12710 bp, 15 predicted proteins | sample JV7_2_21_MG_FD_188632 | JGI IMG/M metagenome (GOLD analysis project Ga0255052, IMG submission 188632) | Seawater microbial communities from Jervis Inlet, British Columbia, Canada - JV7_2_21 | ecosystem: Environmental > Aquatic > Marine > Inlet | place: Canada: British Columbia | collected... | reverse complement strand
ATCCAGGGTTTTTTAATGTTGTGCTGGGTGTCGAACACCACAATCTTCGAACGAATGAAGTGAAATTTCTGGTCGGCTTTCGCCCACGGAACGTAATCACTCTCGTCGAGGCGGTCCTCGATCGCCTCGATAAGCTCCTGACGGAGTTCCTCGAGATCGTGATGTTCGGTAGGATCTATCACTCCAAGGCGTTCGGCAAGTCTCGGCTCGTGAAGACCCCCGCCTACCCAGGCGGCGAAGTCGTTATTGAAATCCGGGTCGTCGAAGCGTGGGTTCAGCAGTCCACCCCAGAAGTGATAATAGATGCTGTCCTGGTGTACAACACCCAGGCCGTCTCTCAATTCCCGAAGGTTCTGTGCCCTTCTCCCGGTTGCGATGGCGACCAGAGTGCAATCCCTCAATGTAAAGGAGCGAGCGTTATTGTTCATTGAATTCACACCATCCCCCGCCTTCGTGCAGTTCCCCTCGTTATGCATCCGGGAAGCTTTTGGTTTCCTTACTTTCCAGCATATTATTATAAAATCTTTGTGTCGGATATGCAAAATCAATATCGGGGTATTTCGCAAACTCGTCCAGGACATCTTCCCAGAGCGCGTCTTCAGAACCTCTTCTGCGGCGGGGTTCACAGAGGTACCTTATCGTAAGAAGAACACCGCAGTCCTTCACACTCGTGTAGACTGTCGGTGTTAGTGTCGTGTAAAAGATCATGAACTTCTTGGATGCCTCCTTCAGTTTCTCCCCGGCCGCCTCACTGAGGTGCGCACCGTACTTACTGGCTATTTTCGCCAGTATCTCCTTGGCTTTTTTCCAATCACTCTCGAATGTCACGAGCACCGGAACCTCGTTCCAGATGTACTGGAAGCCCTTACTGTAGTTCGCCAGGGGCTCGGTAAAAATTCTGGAGTTGGGTATGTGAATAACCCGCCCGGTACTCTGTTCGGCGTCGACCCAGTTACCTATTTCCATGAGAGTGAATTGGAAAAGACGGATATCTATCACATCACCCGAGTTCTCACCTATCTCGATCCGGTCGCCAACCTCGAACGGTCTTCGCCAGATGAGAAAGACCCAGCCCGCCATACTGGAAACGACGTCTTTTAATGCGATGGCCAATCCGGCGGACAACAGGCCGAGGAAAGTGGCAACTGTTCTGAATCCCTGAAACCACACCCTGCCGATGATCAGCATGCCCAGTAAAACGGTAATGTATGTGGTCGTTTTTCGCCAGTGATATCTGATGCGCACATCTTCGGTACGGTGCCCTACGATTTTCAGGATAACAGTTCTCAGGATCCACAGAATCAGAACTACGAGAAAGGAAGCGAGTAACTTGTTCTGGACGTGTGGATCTATATTCGTCAGGTTTTCAAGAAGTTCGTACTTAGAATCCATCTGTCCCCCCTGTCCATCTCTCTTCCTCGTCCCTCGTCACCAGGATGGCGGCTCTGCCCTTAACCGGACACTTGGTTTCGCAAATGCCGCAGCCGGTGCAAAGGTCACGCCGGACATAGGGCAGTTTCACTAATTTTGGACCCTTCCCTACTACGTTAATCTCCCTGGATTCGAACTTTATAGCTTTATCGGGAAGAGGACAGTGCTCCTCACATACGATACAGTCGTCACCGCTTGCCCAGGGTATACACCTGTTCCTGTCGAAATCGGCAAGGCCCATCCTCCTCTTCTTCTTGTCCTCCATGTCGAGTTCGTGAATGGCGCCGGTCGGGCACACGGTACCGCAGAGATTGCAGTTGTATTCACAGTATCCGATCCTCATCGAAGCAGCAGGGGTCAGAAGGCCTTCGATCCCGGTTTCAGCAAGGGTGGGATGCAGACAATCGCCTGAAGTGGAACACGCCCTGACACACGCGTAACAGCGTATACATTTGTCGATGAATTCATCTTCGAGGAGGGCGCCGGGGGGCCTGATAGCTCTGGAGGCCCTGGCACGGTCCACCACCGCTACTCCCATTGCACCGGCTCCAACAAGGCCTGCGAGACTCGAGAAGATGAGCCTCCTCCGCGGGAGATCGAGCACGGTATCACTTTCCGCCCTGCCCCTGAATCCGTAACTGATCGCGTTTTCGGGGCAAACCTCGGCACAGTCCATACACAGGATGCATTCGGAGTTGCATGTCTTTACGGGATCGGCTGCTATGGCCATCATCCTGCAGGACCTCTGACATTTTCCACACTCGTTACAGTCCTCGCTGACACGCCGGCGAAGGAGGCTCTTGCCCGAGAAGAGACCGAACAGAGCACCGAGAGGGCAGACGAAACGGCACCAGAACCGGCTGCTGTAACGCTCGACGATGATGATCGAGAGAAAGATCAGAGCTACGAGGAGCGATTTGAGAAACAGCGGGTCGTGTACGGGTAAAGCCCATGTCTTCAGCCAATCCAGCAGATCAAGGGCAGGATCCTCGAGAACAGGGATGTAGGAAGCTGTATCGAGCAGGGATGAGGTCCCGAAAGCAAATATAGGGTAGATGAACAGTGTCATCGATCGCAGGAGAAGCGAGATGGGATCGAAGAACCAGAAAAACCCTACGGAGAACATGGCTGCTACTGCCAGGAACACCAGAACTGTGTACTTGAACCACATCCCGCGTCTGGAAGGTTTCGGGGAGAGCTTCCTCTTCCTGAGATACCTTCTCGAGATGTCTATCGTTGCACCTAGAGGACAGATCCAGCCGCAGAAGAACCTGCCCAGGATAATGGCAAGTCCGAGTACCGGGAGAGCCCAGGTAAGATCACTGATCCAGTCTCTTGCTGCGAGTGAGGCCAAAAGAGCAACCAGAGGATCGATCTTGAAGAAAAGATCTACCGTGTAAGGCCCTTTGATGGGATACTTCGAATAAAGGAAAAGAAACAGGAACAAAAACAAGAGGAGAAGCTGACTCGCGCGCCGCAGGGTCAACCAGTATCCCCCTAAATTGTCCTTCCCCTTATCAGCCGAGTTCTGCTCTCTGGATTTTGATTTTCTCGAGATCATGTTCTCCCAGACCCCGTTCGGAAGCCTTCAGCAGGTAAGGCATTGTGGTTGCCGATTCCCCCATCACTGAGGCGCCGACTGAGTCGATAGCAACGACATCAATACCGGCGATCACCGTGTCGAAGATCTTCACATCATCGAGGCTCCCCCCCTGGGGACCATTTCTTATGAGCACCTTGGTGGCGTCGAGGATCGTGAAAGCAGGTTTCAGTACCGTGTTGATATCTGTTATCTTGTCGGGAAAATCCCGGTGAATCGTCCCCCTGTCACCACCAATGAGCCCCATGGAGTTTTTGACACCCCCGCTGACGACCGCCATGCTGTGGTGCTTGAGGACCGGCATGCTGATGTACTTATCCGCCCTGAGGAATTCGCGGTAAACCGGCCAGGATTTCAGGATCTTACCTTCGGGTATCGGGACCTCTTTGAAACGCGACTCGGAGACGAAACTGACATCAGCCCCGGCCTCCCTGGCAGCATCGGCGATCCCGCTGCGGTCGTAGCATCTGGTGGCGTTGTTGCAGGTTCTGTCCAGCACCTTGACGCTCTTCGCCCCCGCATCAAAACACATTTTCACGACTTCCCGAACGAGGTCGGGATTTGTGTTTGCAGCCTGTTCAGGTCTCCTGTCCCACGAGATATTGGGCTTTAACAGTACCCGGTCACCTTTAGAAACGAAATTTTTCATCGAGCCGAACATCTCGACTGCTGATCTGAGGGCCTCGAGGTGGTTACTCGATTTAACGACACCCACGAGAGGGCCGTTCTCGGATGCCAGGGACGAGACAGGTAAGAGATGGTATCCTACAACAGCGGCTGTAAGCCGTCCGGCCGTGCGGATGAACCTCCTTCTCGTCAATCCCATCATCACCTCCTGTCAATACGTGATGAGTGTGTGGACATCGTATCCGGGTATTTTATCTCGGCCTTTCAGAAAGGTAAGTTCTATGAGGAATGAGACGCCGACCACATCGGCCCCCAGCTTTTCGAGAAGTTTCATTGTGGCAGCTATGGTCCCACCGGTTGCGAGGAGGTCGTCGATCACGGCCACCTTCTCCCCCGTTCTTATGGCGTCCTTGTGTATCTCGATCGAATCAGTGCCATACTCGAGTTCGTAACTTTCGGCCAGTGTTTCCGCCGGCAGTTTACCGGGCTTGCGGACCGGAATGAAACCGGCGCCCAGATTACAGGCTAGGGCTACAGCGAAAATAAAACCCCTTGACTCGATACCGACCACCTTCTGAACGCCTTTGTCCCGGTAGTATTCGCTTAACAGATCTATACTTCCCTTCAGAAGGTCAGGCTCTTTGAGAAGAGTTGTTATATCTTTGAAAATTATCCCCTTTTTCGGGAAGTCGGGGACATCCCGAATAGCTTCCTGCAGCACCTTCGTGTCCATGTTAGCTCCTTTTGATACTTTGCCCGGGTGTCTCTGGTCAGAATTCGATCGAGAACGAGCTGTATTCACCTGTCGGGGTTTCTTCCTTCACACTGATTCTGTTGATCCTGCCGGCAGCCGGGCCTTCTTTAATAGCTTCAGCGAAGGAGTCGAGTGTGCTGCTTTCTCCCTCGGCGCAAACCTCGACCGAACCATCCGACCTGTTTTTCACATACCCGACGATCCCCATCGAACGTGCGATCCCGGTGATGAAGTACCTGCACCCTACTCCCTGAACTATTCCGTATAACCTCAGGTTGTTTCTTTTCATCCTGCAGCTTCTTCGAGTAAATGGTCGGGGCGAGAGGATTTGAACCTCCGACCTCACGGTCCCGAACCGTGCGCGCTAACCGAACTGCGCTACGCCCCGACGTCTCACTTCAGTACAAATTTAACTACCACGAAGCCCAGTACAAGCAGAATGACAAAAAGAATGGATAACAGGTTGAAATACTTGTCCAGATATTCTTTTATCTTCGGGCCGAAGGCCCTGATGAGCCCGCCCACCAGGAAAAACCTCGCGGACCGGCCGATTATGGATGCCGCAATGAACACCCAGAAGTTTATTTTAAATGCACCGGAGGCAATTGTAAAGATCTTGTAGGGGATCGGGGTGAAACCAGCTATCCCAATTGCCCAGGCGTCGTAAGTTTCGAAGAGCACCTTTACCTTGTCCCAGCTGTTCTGGGCGCTGTACAGCTCGACGATCGGACGGCCAAGAGTCTCGTACCCGAAATGGCCGATAGCGTATCCGAGCATTCCTCCGGTTATAGAAGCCAGAGAAGTGATCAGTGCGTAATAGAATGATCTCCGGGGTTTGGAGATGCACAGAGCGATGAGCAGGAGATCAGGGGGTATCGGAAAAAATGAGGATTCGCTGAAAGCGAGGAGAAAGAGCGCCCAGGTGCCGTATGGTGTTTCGGCCCAGTGCATTACCCAATCAAAGAGACGTCTGTGGATCTTCATGGATCACAGCTCCCACGATCTCAGTTCGTCGATCACATCATAGTTGGTGAGATCGAGGTGTATAGGAGTGACTGAAACACTGCCTTCCTGGATCGCCTTGAAATCACAGGAGTCCTCTCCTCTCCACCGGGGCCCCTGTCCTCCTATTTTGAAAGAGAATCCATTCTCGCTTCGGTCCTGGATCTTTACCGGGTCCTGGTACTGCCTCCTCCCGAGGGTAGTGATCTTGACACCCTCGGCAGATTCGGGATCGACAGGCGGCAGATTAACATTGAGCAGGGTGTCAGCAGGCATCTTTTTGCTTGTAATATTGTTCAGGAGATTCAGCAGTTTTTTCCCCCAGAGGTGCATAACATTTGTCTGCCTGCTTGCATAAGAAACTGCGACGGACGGTATTCCCAGCAATGTCCCCTCGATCGCCGCGGCGACCGTTCCCGAGTAGGTGACATCATCTCCAAGGTTAGCCCCATGATTGATACCTGAGATCACGAAATCGGGTTTCACTTCCATCAGACCATGCGCCGCCATCATCACACAGTCAGTCGGAGTGCCGTCCACAGCGTAACTTCCGTCTCCTGTCTTTCGTACGTCGAGCGGGCGCGTAAGCGTCAGCGAGTGACTTGCCGCACTTCTCTCCTCCTCGGGGGCAACGACAACAACATCACCAAGCTCGAGGAGCAGCTCTCTCAGCATTTTTATCCCGAAGGCTCTATAACCGTCGTCGTTCGAAAGCAGGAAAAGCAATAAATACTCCCTGTTTGATTCCAATAAAAAAAGCAGAAATTGTTTTCTGCTCAAATTAAGAGTCGGGGCGACTGGATTTGAACCAGCGACCACTAGCCCCCCATGCTAGTGCGCTACCTGACTGCGCCACGCCCCGACTGAGTATAAGTATATAAATTTATCAATCTAATTACAAGAGTCGGCTAATCCATCTCGATATATTCCAAGAGCTTCCAGAGATCTTTTCGTACCCGTGAGAGTGTCTCTTCCTTCCGGAGGCCTTCCAGGGGAAGCTCTCTCTGCGGGCGGAACTGTTTTTTCAGCTTCTTCATCTCATGACTGGCTCCTTCGATAGTGTATCTTTTTTCGTGGAGGAGGTGCCTGATCATGAAGATGATGTCGATCTCTCTCTGTCTGTAGTTCCTGTTTCCCGCCCTGTTCTTCTGGGGCCTCAGTATGCCGAATTGAGATTCCCAGTACCTGAGGACATGCGGTTTGAGATCAGTGATCTCACAGACCTCGCTGATGGAGTAGTACTCCTTTTTCTGGTGCGGAGAACTCACCTGTTCCTCCCTTCGGGTCTACAACTCCGACTTCGGTTCTCTCAACATGAGCTCGTCGACTGCCGATTTGGGATCTTTCTTCTCGAAGAGAACACTGTTCACCTGTGCTGTTATCGGCATCTCTATGCAGAAGTTTTTTGACAGTTCGACTGCGGCCCTTGTGGTCTCTATCCCTTCTGCAACCATTACCATTTCAGTAACTATCCGGTCCAGCTTTTTTCCCCGGGCGAGTTCGGAACCAACATGGCGGTTCCTGCTGTGCTTGCTTATGCACGTCGTGATGAGGTCGCCGATACCCGACAGACCCGAGAAGGTGATCGGATCAGCTCCCATAGCGGTGCCAAGCCGGGAGATCTCCCTTATCCCGCGCGTGATGAGAGCACCTGTTGTATTGTCACCATAATCGAGACCGGCACATATCCCGTTGGCGATCGCGATGATATTCTTGAGGGCTCCGCCCAGCTCTACGCCAATAATGTCGCTATTGGTGTATATCCTGAGGTGACTCGACACAAGAGCCTGCTGGATATATTTTGCAGCCACTGAGTCCTCTGATGCCGAAACCAGAGTGGTCGGCAGTTTTCTGCTCACCTCCTCGGCATGGCTCGGGCCTGACAGGGCAACCACTCCCCTGGCCGTCAAACCTCCCAGTTCCTCCTCGAGCGTCTGGGATATCCTGAGGAGTGTACCTCTCTCGAGTCCCTTGGAAGCTGAGACGACAACTTCATCACCACTCATAATACTGCTCGCAATTCTCGAGACTTCACGGACGTGTTTCGAGGGGACGACAAAGAGGATAATGTCGTACTTCTCCTCGAGTTCTTCGAGATCGGCCGTTATCCTGATATCACTGGGTAGAGATATCCCTGGAAGGAAAATCCTGTTCTCTTTCTCATTGATAAGACGTTTGGCCAGATCTTCGAATTTCTCCCACAGGGTTACGCGGTGCCCGATCCACGAGCAGTGCAGGGCAAGTGTCGTCCCCCAGCTGCCTGCACCCAACACCAGGATGTTCATTGGATCATTTCTCCTCTCTACCAATACTCTTCTCCTCAGCTTTGAGAAGCCTCTTTATATTTGATCTGTGAGTGTATATCACGAGAATCGCAACTGCAAGCGAAAAAACGAAAAGCATAAATTCGCTGCCGAGAAGATTTTTTCTGAAAAGCAGCAGAAATACCGGAAAAAGAACAGCGGTTGTCACCGACGCGAGAGAAACTGTTTTCGAGATATAGAGAATGAGGATCCAGATGAGCAGTGATACTGACGAAGCCAGCGGTGCGATAGCAAGAAAAACGCCGAATGCCGTCGTCACACCTTTGCCTCCCTTGAACTTCAAAAAAACCGTCCAGATGTGTCCCGATATCACGCACAATCCCAGAGCCATTTTTAGCACGATAAGTGTTTGTGTCCCGGCTATCATGTCCGATCCAGGAGTCTGGGACAGGGACAACACTATACCGGGGAAAAACAGCACCGGCAAAAACGCTTTCGACGCATCCATAATACCGACAAGGAGGGCAGTACCCAATCCCAGCATGCGGTAGGTGTTGGTGGCCCCGAGATTGCCGCTGCCGAGCTCCCTGAGATCGATACCCTTGAAGAGTTTACCGGCGATAAAGGAGAATGGGACAGATCCCATCAGGTAGCTGACAAGCGAAAACACAACAAGGTAAAGGATCAATTACTTTTCCCCTTCCCTTTGATCGACAGGATTATCGGGACGCCTCGAAAGCCTAATTTCTCCCGGATTTTTTTCACAACGAACTTTCTGTAGTTGGTGCGTATAAGTGAAGGCACAGTGGCGAACAGGACGAACTTCGGGGGAGATGTCGTTACCTGACTACCGTATAGTATTCTCACGTTCTTTCCCCTCAGCTGAGGCGGCTGGTATTCATCGACGAAGCTGGACAACACCTTGTTGAACTGCGGGGTCGGAACTCTTTTTTTTCTTTCCCGGTGAATTTCAAGTACCGAGCTCAACGTGTTCCTCACGCGTAGACCAGTGAGTGAGGATATGAAGATCACAGGCACATAACTGAATCCCGGAGCCTGATCATAAATCGCCTCTTTCAATTCGACGGCCTTTTGCTCTCTATTCTCCAGCAGATCCCACTTGGTTACCGCAAACAGGAGGCCCTTCCCCCGCGCCTCGGCAAGTTCGGCTATCTTGAAATCCTGTTTGCCGAATCCGGCCACGGGATCAAGTATCAGTACGGCGACGTCGGCACGTTCGAGGCTGCCGATCACTCGTCTCGATGCATAGAACTCGATACTGTCTGTCACTTTGCTTTTCTTTTTGAGACCGGCCGTGTCCACGATGACTATTTCGTGTCCCATGTACTTCAACACGGAATCGACAGAATCCCTTGTCGTACCTGGTTTGTCGGAGACGATGACTCTCTCCTCACCGAGCACCCGGTTGACAAAGGAGGATTTACCCGCATTGGGTCTTCCGAGAACCGCGACTTTGAGGACATTCTCCTCTTCATGTGTCGTCTCCGCCGCGGGGAGTTTTTCGAGGATCAAATCGAGAAGATCTCCGATGCCGGTCCCGTTAACCGCCGAGATGGGGAACGGCATACCCAGCCCAATACTGGTGAGCTCGAAGTGTCCTATGGATCCCGGATTGTCCACCTTGTTAGCGACAAGCAGGATCTTCCTCTCAGACATGCGCAGCTTATGAGCGACTTCGGCCTCGACCGGCCCCCAGCCCATCTTCCCGTCAACGACGAAGAGGATGAGATCGGCCTCGGCGAGAGCCACTTCGATCTGCTTCATCACCTCCTTTTCGAGAGAGCCAATTGTCGGATCGACTATTCCGCCGGTGTCAATGAGATCGAAATGGACGCCGCTCCACTCGGCCTTTGCCTTGATCCTGTCCCGCGTTACCCCTGGTCTACGATCCACGATAGAGATTCTCCTCCGCAGGATACGGTTGAAAAGCGTGGATTTACCGACATTCGGCAGACCAACGATCGCTACAGATTGTAATTTTTTTCCCATGATTAATGTAAAACTTAATGGTAATCGTATAACTACCTGTTTAATAAGACATTATTAAGTTACAAGATTTGTGTGTGGGATGTCAAGGAGTTTTTGAACCGGTTCGCCGGATTAAAACTTTCATCAGCCTGTTGACTGCCGCGGCACCCTCCACTGCTTCCCTGCCGGTCAGTGGACGCTCAGTTTCGAACATGCCAAGTGAGTCCGTAGACATCAGTCCGAGTAAAAGCACCTCGCGTACCGGCCGGGCATAAAAACTGCCCTTGTCAACGTCATGTGGGGATTCGAAGGTGATGTCGTTCTTGGTGCCGAGCACAGGAAAAAGTCTCGTGATGTTCTGAAATAGAATGGCCATCTGTCCCCTTGTTACAATGTCATCAGGATAATTATTTCCATTGCTGAAAGCGGGGATCAGCCTCGAGGAGTTGAGAAATTTCCACACAGTGTCCGGGTCCTCACCAGGCTTGGGGATTTTGCTGCCGGCTGAAAGTCTGACGAGAAGTTCCCTCGGGAAATATGAGATGACGATCTCAGCGAGTTCACCCCTCGTTATCTGACTGTGGTTCATTAGTGGTTCGTCGTCGGGCAGGATCACGATATCCTGAGAGAAAGGTGAGTGGACAAAACAGACGAGAAGATTAACAAGGACGAGAATAAGCCGGGCAGAGGCTGCAGAAGCTCTTTTTCGGTTGTTCGAAGATAAAATCATGATAGTATCCTGGAGCGGGCGAAGGGGCTCGAACCCTCGACGTCCAGCTTGGGAAGCTGACATTCTACCACTGAATTACGCCCGCCCACCCGTCAATAATACATTCGCCTGTCATATCTGTCAATATTGAAAAATCCTTTTTTGCTTGACACTCGAAGCCCTTCGTTCGTATTATTGGATGAGTAGATCCATCACCGAGCGGAAAACAAGGCTGGTTCCAATGCGTCTATCAGACTATATCAGAGAAAACACACTCGATGCCGATCTCCCGGCGGCCACGAGGGAGGAATGCATCGAACAGATGGCAGAGCTTATACGTGACGGGTTCGGAATAACGGATCACCGAGCCATCGCCGACAGTCTCCTCGAACGCGAAACAGTGATGAGCACGGGCATCGGGGGCGGTGTAGCAATACCTCACACAACCAGTTCCGAAATTGACGAGGCAGCTATCTCGATCGCCGGGGTCAAAGGCGGCATTGACTTCGATTCGATCGACGGAAAACCGGTGTTCCTCATCTTTTTATTCGTTTGTTCGGACAAGCTGCCGAATCTGCATCTCAGGGTACTTGCCAGACTCGCTCGATTGGCCAAGCACCCGTCCTTCATTAAAAATCTCAAGAAGGCAAAGAGTGCCGATGACATGATGAAGGCGATAAAGGACGAAGAAAACAAACATTTGATATAAACAAGCATTTGATAAAATGTGACCTGTATTCTCCTCGAGGGCGGATAACATGGATCATCACCTTCTCGTCTTCATTTTGAACAGAGAAGAGGATCTTGAAGAAATTCTTCTGGGATTCGTCGAGATAGGTATCCCGGGTGCGACTGTTATTGACAGTGTGGGTATGGGAAGGATTCTGAGTCATGAGATCCCGCTTTTTGCGGGTCTGAGGAGCCTTTTAGTCGGTACCCGCCCGACCAACAGGACTATTATCTCCGTTGTGCCGGGTAAAGAGAAACTCGAAAAAGCCATAGTCCTGATCACCGATATATGCGGCGATCTCGACGAACCGGGCTCGGGTGTCCTTTTTACCATTCCCCTTTCCGAGGTTCGTGGTGTGGCACCCTACGAGGAGAACCTCGGGAAATGAAGCTCATTCTTTCCCTCATTATCATCATAGCTCTTGCGTACATAAGCGCGAGAGTCTTTTTTTCTCATAAAAAAATGTCTCTCCCGTTAAGTTTTATATCCCTGACAGGTATCGAATTCATCTTCCTGGGATACATACTCGGGGAAAATGTCGTGGGGCTGATAGACGACACCGTGCTGACCCAGATGAGGCCGGCGGTTGGTCTCGGTATGGCCTGGATCGGACTTGTGTTTGGCCTGCAGCTGGACTGGAGGAACATGAGGAGGCTCCCGATCACTATCTACTACCAGTCGATGGGGCAGGCTCTCGCCGTTTGGTTGTTCGTTTTCGCCATTCTGTATTTCATGTTCAAAGGGGCGTACCCCCCGGGTGAAGCCTTTCTTCTACCTTCCTTGTTTATCATTGCCGCGTCCGCGGCCATCTCCTCACCGACGCTAATACCTCTTCTGCGGAGTAAAGAAGGTGCGCGCGGAAGGAGCACGAGTTTTTTAGAGGAGATATCAAGTATGGATGCGGTGGTGGGGATTCTCTCTCTCGGTCTTGTCTACAGTCTGTGGCACTCGGAAACGGCTTCGTCAGCAGTCCACGGGCTTCTGCTGCTGTGCCTGTCTGTTCTTATTGGGATCACGCTGGCTTTTATATTCAAGATATTTGTCCGGGACAATCTGTCAGATGCGGAGCTGCTTCTTGTCAGCCTTGCCATGATCATATTCAGCGGCGGTGTGTCCCAGTATCTCAAGCTCTCCCCGCTTTTCATAAACTTTATTATGGGCGTTACGCTTGCCAACATACACTGGTCGAACTACCGTATTTTCAAGGTACTCGCCATCCCCGAGAAACCGGTGTACTTCATGTTTCTTTTACTGTCAGGGGCCATCTGGAATTTCCCGCACTGGATAATCTTTCCCGCAGCGGCCCTGTACGTGATTCTGAGGATGACCGGAAAGGTGCTGGGCAACTTGACAATTGCCAGGCTGACCTACAGAAAACGGAGAGTCCCATGGTTTTTCGGTCTCGGGCTGCTGCCCCAGGGGGGCATCCCTATTGCGATCGCCATCAGCTACAGCCTGACATATCCGAGTGAATTCTGCAGAGCGGTATCTTCGACGATAATCCTGGCAATAGTTTTGAATGAGCTCATCGGTCCTTCTTTTGCCAGGTACGTCCTGAAGCACTCAGGAGACATAAAATGAGGTTGCTCGTTCTGGCGTTGATG
>Ga0255052_10002686_pt1 | contig 12724 bp, 15 predicted proteins | sample JV7_2_21_MG_FD_188632 | JGI IMG/M metagenome (GOLD analysis project Ga0255052, IMG submission 188632) | Seawater microbial communities from Jervis Inlet, British Columbia, Canada - JV7_2_21 | ecosystem: Environmental > Aquatic > Marine > Inlet | place: Canada: British Columbia | collected... | reverse complement strand
TACCCTACTCAATTCGAGAGTCCTCAGCCGTGATCTACAGGAAAGCCTTACGCAAGAGGTTGACCCGTGGTCGAACCATTCTGGGGATGATTGCAGCCTCACTCTATCTAGCATGTCGTGTTCATCAAGTTCCACGACCTCTCGAGGAAATCGTAGAGCAGATACATATAACACGTAAAGAACTCAGCCTCTGTGTTCGACTCATTATTCGGTACCTTAACCTAAAGATACCGTATAGCAACCCTGTCGAGTTTGTTCACCGCTTTGGTACCGAACTAGACCTTCCTGGTGAGGCGAAAAAGAAGGCTATTGATATCCTAAAGTTAGCTAGGGAAAAAAGGCTCACAATCGGCAAAGATCCCAAGGGAATGGCGGCTGCAGCAATCTATGTTGCTAGTATCCTCACGGGTGCTAGAAGGACTCAACTTGAGATTGCTAAAACTGCTCGTGTGACTGAAGTCACCGTGCGTAACCGCTATAAGGAAATGGTCGAAAAATTGGGAATTTCGACCACCTAAACTAAGGAGGGGTCAATCCCCTCCTTTCTCACATTTTCTGAAATTTCGTTTCAATGAAGATTTGTCTTCGTTCACTACGATATTCTAAGCGAGGGAAACGTTTCACAATGTCGATGATACTTGTCGGGGTGTTTTTGCTTTGCGCGTTTATTGGAGTGTTATATTGGATGAGCTCCTCCTCAAAAGGGGTTATTACTCTGAGAAGACTGGTCATGAAACCCGACTAAAGCTCAAACAAAAACACGAAATGATAAAGGACCAGGCCAGAGCGGAGGAGTATCGTCGTCGATTGAGAGGTTTCAGAGGTTGGCGTAGAAGATGATATGGCTGCTCTTTTTTGGTGCGTTCGTATTCTTCCTCATTATTCTATGGATGAGTCCATCAACTAAGAGAAGAGGAACCCGTTCACAAAAATTCTGGCTAACTACCTACTCATTGCCAAAACAACACCAAAAAGAAGAGAAACATCGGAGACGAGAGAGGGACAAACGCCGTCGTCTGAGAGGTTATTGAAGAGATTCACTCAGTTGTTTGGAATGTAATTCAATACTTCGCACGTCGTATATAGGCATATATCGTAGATGCGGACACTATTGATAGGGAGAAGATACCATGTCTTCCAAGAGATCTATACTGGGTGTCTGGTTAATAGAGCGAGGCAGTGGTAGGAATCTTGTTGCTAAGGCTTATTCAGATGTTGTCAAGCTGGACATGGATCTCATTGCACCTTTTCTTTCTGCTACACACACTTTCATTGATAAGGCATCAAACGAAACTCTTCGGACTGTTGACACTGAGACAAACAGATATGTCTGGGAAGCAAACGATCATCTTCTTTTCGTCATGGTGGTATCAAAGGCTGCGCGCATCGGTCATATGAGATTCATGTTGGAATATGCATTGAACGAATTTGTGAAGCAGGTAGTCCCATCTAACTCAGATGTGGCTACAATTCTGAAAGACTGGCATGGATCACCAAACACGTTCAAACAATTTGGGAATTTCGTAAATGAACTCGTCGAACAATATGAAGTGACCGATGAGAGTCTACTTGCAGGAAAATCAATGGACTGTCTAGAAGTGTATAATCACCTATTCAGAGGAATCATGAAAGTCAAGACTAGCAAGAAGAAACGAAATGATATCGTGAAACGAATAAATGGTTGGCTCGAACCGATGATGGATCGTTACGCGTTTCTCGCTGCTGTCCCAATTGATGGAGTTGGTATAGAGGTTCTTGAGATAGATGTCAATACTGTTCCATACCAACATCTGAGGGATTCACTGGAAGAGGTTCTTCGTCTTCTTGCTAAAGCTGTTCGCGAAATCGTGACTCCCAAAGCGTACCGCGATGTATTATTCGATTATGTCATGCCATATGCAAAAAGAGACATTCAGCGTCTTCAGACATATGCAATCTTAGATGATGTAGTAAGGTATCTGTTCTAACTATTTTTCAAGAACGATGATTGCCCTTTGAACTAATTGTCCTTTCTTTCTCTCTGGAATCAATTCCCGCTCTGGTCTGATTTTCAGACGTGGATCAATATCACTCCTAGTCTTGATTGATTCACTGGACAGCATTCGATAAAGTGTCAATCCTGTACCCTTTGTCAACTCTTTGAACTTCACCGAGATTGACTCACCTTGTATGTTGATTACTGGTATAGTCATTGCGACACGACCATCGGGGCGAAGGATGGTTGCAATCTCTGAGAGCACCTGTTGATAGAGCGTTGTGAGTTCCTTGATAGTCTTCTCAACGTCATCTATAGGAGGGACTTCCTTGTATATTGGTCCCAAAAGCGGTTCAAATGCCACTGCATCTACTTGTTTTTTCACGAGAGATGATAGTCTTCTGGAATCTCCCCTGAAAATGTCGTAATCAAGTCGCTCCCCCAGATCTTTTCCGAGCCATTTCATATTGGACCGGGCACCCTGAACTTGATCTCCATCGATATCCACTCCAATGCATTTCATTCCTAGAATTGCTGCTTCCATAAGAAGAGTACCAGTCCCACAGAATGGATCGAGTACGGTGTCTCCTGGTCTGGCTCCAGCGAGATTTAGCAAAGTTCTACAAATTTTCGGACTTGTACTGATCTCAGCGGATACAAATGGTCGCGATTCATCTCTGTATTGCTGTAACATCGAATCGTATACAAAACGGGTTCTTGCGATGTACAGTTTATTCTCTGAGAATATTGCGAGAATCTCTGCATTCGGCGGTGCTAGTAGATTATTACGAGCGATAGTCTTTGGCCAGAGTGCAATATTCAGTCTGCTTGATACTCGTCGATCTGGTTCATCATATGCGAAATAGTCTGCTCGCCTTGCTCCATTCTCTAAAAGGAGTTTCTTCACCTGGTCATCCATTCCCCTGGTGAATCTTCTAAAATTAATTGGAAATCCCCCATCAAAGATTGGGTATGTGCTGATGCCGAACTTGATTTTTCTCCCTCTTGCCCTGGGCCATACGATCTTGAGCCAAGGGCACTTTCTGATTTCTTTCAGCATCTCTTTGTCTGCAACTCTCCTTGCTGGATACGCTGCCAGAGGGACATCAATGTCATAATCCCAGATGACTTTCCCGACCTTGTAACACCCTCCGAGAGCTGATTGCATTTCCATAAGTTGCTCAACATCCAGACGTTGCTTGATGTCGACAATAACTGCATTTCTTGATTGGTCTACTAATGTGCCTTCAAATCCGCGGTCTTGGATGTATATCAGGAGCTCCGCAATACTGAGCAACCAGTTTGAACCAAGCACGAATGCGTATTTTGTCATTTACTCACCTTCTCAAGCTCTTCGTAGAGGAATTTTGTATAGAGGGCTCCCTCGAGTGGATTGGTTGATTCACATATATAGTGAGGCTTGTAACCACACTCTCTTACAATCTCCATGAGCGGTAAGATATCCGGTCCCCATTCCTGTCCAAGTGGTCGATGTGCCGATTCTCCCTTTTCAGTGAAAGTTATTCCACTTACATGAAAGTGCATGTTCTTGACAAAGAGGTCTCCGAGTCCTTCCTCAAACTGTGTCATGATCTTGAGATAGCTCTCCTTGTCGTTTACCTTGCCCTGATTTCTGGCATAGAGATGTGCCCAGTCTATAGTAGGAATACATCCATCCACTTCTTGACACAACTTGATGATCTGTTCTGTTGAACCATATGTGGATAATTTTCCAGCAATCTCTGGAGCAAGATATGCACCTTCGCCAGATGCACCTGCTTTTTCCCAGACTTCTCTCAGAGCATCACGTATTATTACATGGGCTTCATCACGACTTCGATTTCCATGAGTTCCAGCATGGAACACGATTCGTTTCACGTTCATGAGTGGTGCAAACTTGAGGGCTTTCACTAATCTCTGCTTGGATGCTTTCCGGATTCGCATAGTATTTGATGCGAGGTTAATGTAGTATGCTGCATGCATACTCATGGCAATACCAGCCTCTTTTGACAAATTACCTATCAGTTTGGCTTTTTCTTCCTTTGTTCTCAAACCATATACTGCAGCATATTCGAATGCATCCATTCCTGCCTCGGATAAAATCTTGAAGACCTTCTTCACGTTTCCACCAGCTTCACGTGGATATCCTGCAGGACCAAAGCGAATCTTCTGCGGCAACATCTCTCTTTCGTCGCAAGCCCCTTTCAATAAGAGTGATTGGGTGCAGCGGCTCTTGTCCACAAATCTTTAATTGACTGGAATTTAGGTGGGTTTAGGGTGGACCAAGATATGACTGAACCGACGAAAAAGAAGAGTTTCTACCCCCTTGCATTCCTCTCTATTATTCGCCCTCAGAATTGCTTCATTGGGGGACTCACTGTGATTGCTGGAGTTGCGATGGCATTTCGTGTGGCTCCAATCGGTCCGATTTCTGATTTCTTGCTTCTCTTCATATACGGGTATGTCACATATTTCTTCGTTGCAGCTGGAGGAAATGTAGTCAATGATATTTTCGACATTGAGGTCGATAAGATAAACCGCCCACATAGAGCGCTACCAAGTGGTAGAATGACAGTTCGACAAGCTTGGTACTTTGTTGCCATTCTCAGCTTTCTCGGTCTCCTGTTTGCACTATTGACAGGACCTTGGAGTGCACTCATTGTCTTATGTTTCGAACTAATCGGCTATGCTTACGCGGCTAAAGTGAAGACTCTTGGGCTTACTGGCAACTTTATGGTTGCATTCTCTTTTGCCTTTGGTGTTCTTTATGGATCCTTTATCTACGCAGAAACAGTTGGGCAAACCCTATCAAATGCTATTCCAATTCCTCATTGGTTATTCTTCATTACAGCATTTTTGATTCTTCAGGCGAGAGAAACAATCAAGGGTGCTGAAGATGTTGAAGGTGATGAAGCACGAGATGTAAGAACAATCGCTAGAGTCTACGGTTATCGGGCAGCTGCAGGAGTTGCAGCCGGACTCAATTTCATTGGGGTTCTTAGCTACACCCTAATTTGGGTGTGGGGCTTTGCGAGCTGGGATTTGTGGCCACTCCTGATTCTGGGAGATATTGTTGTTCTTGGAGCTGGAATCACACCGCTCATTGGCCCTAATGATAAGAAGAAACTCCTGATTGGAAGTACTCTGGATAAAGTTGGAGCGCTTGTAGGTTTGATTGCCTTTATCATAATTCCACTATACGGTATCTTCTTCCTCTAATGAACCTGCCAAAAAGTCCAAGCCAACACAAATACACAAGCAATTGCCAGAAGAGCCGCCCATATCGTTGATGTATCATGAGCCTCTCTTATTCCAAATATTAACAGATACCCCGTCCAGATGAATGCCCCTGTGGTCATGATATCGATAATAAACCAGATACCAGATGTATATGCCCAGTCAATAATAGTCGGCGTGAGTAACGCCAACTCTGAAGGATTGAGCACTCCTGGATATTCTGGCATCGCAACCAGTACTACAATGATGCCAACCAGACGAACAATGACAACAGGGGTCATACTATATCCCACGATAGAGAGAGTTTTCCCTCTCGTACCTTTGCTACCTGTGAGTTTGAATGCAAAGTGGGCAAATATTGTACCGACTAAAAGATAGATTATCCCTAACATAATGGTGGGCATTAATCCAACAAGAGCTGTTATCCAAACAACTCCTCCTTCTGTGCTAGCTAGAAGGTTTACGGGGCCAGTAGCGCCTGTAGTAACGTTTAGTACTACTGTGGTTGTGATCTTTGAGGACAAGGATAAGAAGAGGCCTGCCATAATTAACGCATTGACAAATATCAGCATGAACGGACCTGCAGAATCTGGCCTTTGTCCGATGTCTCGATAAGTGGATGAAGGTCTTCTGACCACTCCCCACATTCTCTCCCGACTCCCCATGTACCTGACTTCCGGGGATTCAGGTCTTTTCAACATTGGAAGAATTCTCTCAAGAGTTTCCTCAGCTATAGTTTCTTTACAGACTGGACAAACAGTTGCGTCAGCTGGGACAGGACTGTCACAGAATTCACATCGGCGCATAGTCAATCTTCCTGAGTGGCAAGTACAGACAATAATGCGGATTGAAGCATATAGCGATTTCTAGGGTCCCCCTTCCTACCGCCTGTCAACTCGTAATTCACCACATGCCAAATCTTTTGAAAATTTGACCAACATGAATAATCAAGAATGGAATCAAAGCATCCCATAGACTTTGTGATAGATTCAAGACTAGTGTGTATGTAACAATGAAATCTGGAGTCCAGATATCTCCATATAACAAAGGCACCATGACTAAGTTTGTTGGAACCATAATTAGAAGTCTTAACATGGTCGCAAGTACCATAGCTGGCACATAGAAACGGAGGGATGCAAGATTTACTCCTCCTTTCCGTTGTCCTACATACATAACCGCTAACCAAGGAATAATGATCATGGGTGCTGTTGCTAGAAGCTTGAAAAGCGGTCCAACACCTGAGGGATCAAAGAAGAATAGACCCATTGTGCCAGCAAAGACTGAAACCATTCCAACAAAAATTCCTCCCACGAGAAAAGCAATAATCCAAAAGAACGATACTGGGTCTAATATTGCAATATCCCATCCAGGAATTCTTGGTATTACAGAAGCTATAGGGGCCGAAGCTATGGAGATTGCAGCCATTATTGCCGCAAAAGCAGCTTGTTTTACTCTTTCACTTTCCTTTGACCCTTCCGTAAGTTCAAAATCTTGAGGTTCACTCAGGTCTTTTTCATCGGTCAAATTAAGAGCCTCATGGGTGGTGATATCGATATCGGATTGCAGCCACAATAGTCCACTTATTAATCTACCCACAAAACGCTAACTACTCACAGATGAGTAATCAAATTCATGTGGAATCTTCAAGCAGTCTCTCACTTCTTCCAGGAAACTCTTCTGACGAGGAGGGTCTGAACTTCGGACGACTCATCATATGGAGCAATTTTCGCGTAGGTTCCAGCCAATCTGGGTTGATCCTCCATTCTGCCCAATCAATTCCTGATGTGGGTGAAGTTCTGCTCAAAATCAATCTGGATGCTACTAGTTCATTCATGCCGTTCAAGATGGTTCCTATTGTAACGGCGCCTACAATTTGTCTTTCACGACGTGCCGCTCTCAACAAATTGGTGGTTGTCACCCAATTACCATCATCAATGAGCACCCTTAGAACCCTTGACCTGACAGGATCGGATTCAATAGCTCCTTTCAGAGGGGCTAGATTGATGGAATGGGAACGTCTGGAATTATTATCGTGTTTTGTATCGCGAGCATAACTGTCTCTGAATGAACTGAAGTCCAATTTAGTGCACCAGTTTCAGCTCACACGGATTACTTTTGAAACACAGTATTATCCACAAAATCGGTTGTGCGCGTATATTACACAACCCTTATTTTGAAGTGTGTTGACATTGCCATTAACGATGAAGACTCGAGAATCTATGGTCGGTCTCTTTAGTAAGAGCTTCGACAAGAAGGAAGAATTGCTGTGCTGTGCATTTGGATTACGGGATAGTGAGATAACTGTCTACCTCTATCTAATTGACAGGCCCAAAACTGTAGAGGAAATTGCAGTTGTGGTTGAGAAAGATCGAAGTACTGTACAACGAGTTTTGAACAAGCTTCACAAGAAGGACTTGGTTGAACGTAGAACCCAATCCATCGAGAGGGGTGGGTATTATTACGAATATATCGCAAAGTCCACTGAAAAAGTGAGAGAAGAGATTTTAACTCAACTAGACGAATGGTATGAAGCGACCAGAAGGTTCTTGTTGCAGAGCTGGCCGCCAGCACCTCAAGGACTTACATAACGAGGACTAGTTCATGGAGCTCATACCACTGCGAAAGAACTCTGTGGCATTATCCACAATCGCATTGATTGCTGCACTGGGAATTGTCGTGAGAGTATTTGTTCACATCCCACTGATTCTTGGGGTTGTAGAACTAACCCCTGGTTTTCTCTTTTCACTTCTGGGAGGGATAATTGGAGGAGTGCCAGGTGGTGTTGTTGTTGGAGCAATTACCGGGCTGGGAGGTGCAATGGCACTTGCAGAGCCCCCTTTACTACCCTTGCTCGGAAATATTTGCTTAGGCATTGGTGCTGGATACGCGATCCATTTTGTGATTAATCGGGACACCTTGAAGTATTACCTACTTGTAATCATTGGGGCTCCTATTATTGGTGGATTCATTCCGACCTTCTTGATATCTGCACTATATGGCTTCCCCATTGAGATAATCACTATATCAGCAATTGCTGACGCAATTCAGACTCTTATCTGGGTGGTTCCTGCAATTCTTATTGAAAAGCTAATTATACGCCCTATAGCTGGACACTATATTTATCCAGAAACCGAACAACTTGAACTTGGTGAAATAGAAGGTTAGACTACAATGACAGATTCCGACAATGGACAGAAGACTATCGAGATAGACATTCAAAAAGATCTCTTTGGTGCAAATGAGGATGCTGCAGCTCTTAATACTGACCTCTTCAAAGAACATGGAATAACCGTTATTGACATCATGGGGTCTGTGGGGACTGGGAAGACTCAGCTCATTGAGTCCCTTTGTGAACGAATGGGTGAAAAGTATCGCATTCTCATGTTGGCTGGAGACCTCGAAACTACAATAGATGCTGATAGAGTGGCAGCTCATGGTATTGACACAATTCAAATCAACACTGGAACTGCTTGTCATCTAGATGCAAGAATGATCAAAGTAGCACTCAGGGATGTTGACCTCTCCAAATACCAAGTGATTTTTGTTGAGAATGTTGGGAACCTGATTTGTCCTGCTGGATATCCACTCGGGGCTGCAAAAAAGATAGTTGTCGTGAGTATCACAGAAGGTCCGTACATGGTCCGAAAGCATCCATTGACAATTAAACGTGCTGACATGATTATTATCAATAAGATAGATTTAGTTGACGCTATTGAATTCGATATTGATGCTTTAGAAAGAGACATCCGTGAAGTTGATGCAAAGTTACCCGTTATTAGAGTGAGTTCAAAGACTGGTGTCGGCATTGATGATTTGATTACCGCATTAGAGTTCTAGTTCAATTCTTGCAGAAGTTGATTCAATGCTGACTTAACTCCCTGGATGTGTCCTGCTCCTAGAACTACAACGATTTTACCTTCTACATCATTGAGGATGAATTGGAGGGCTTTAGCAACATACTGATCTCTCTGTTCGATAAGAACCTCCGCAAGTTTGGGAAATTCGGTCTTGAATTGGATAATCAAATCATCGACCGCGCCATCTTCCTTAAGCATGTCAAGCAGGTCACTTGCTCCCCCTTCTTCAATATCCTTTGTCGCATCTGGAAGCAATCCCGTCAATCTGTATAGTTCATCTGTAGGTATTTTCATCATAGCTTGGATTGTAGCTGGCATTGGTCTATCAACAAGAGCTATTTTTGCTTCCACGTCCCGTCCTTCTTCGATAGCAGCAAGCATCTCGTCTCCAACATCTGATCCTGTGATATCTCCCAAGCTCTTCTCTAACATCGCTAGTTGTTGCATGAGATCCTGAGCAGCATCGCCTGAGTATACTAAACTCTCTTTGTCCTCTGGTGGATTAATGAGTTGTTGGTACCGTTCATGATCAAGCTCCACTGCAACTACATCTGGTTTTGTGTGTCTCACTACTCGGCGAGCTTCTTCAACACTCTCTAGATCTGTATGAATGACTGAAACGAACACGACTCGCTCTATATCACCAGGTACCACTCGAAGACACACTATCAATGAGGATGGATTCCTGAGATATACCTCTTTTGTACAGGCCTATTCTGGGGTAAACGTTTATTGGAGGGGGGTGTTTCTTCCAGCCCCATAAGCCTCTCGGGACATGAAGAGAAGGTTTTTCACGGACTTAGCGTTTACTATGTCCATCCAATCTAGGGAGTCGGAAGAGTAGCATGACAACTGACCTTGAACTGACATTTGCAAAATTGATGAATCCCCGTATGAGTGCTGGATTGATGGTGCTCAATAGTCTTCTCGGAGACTTGAAAGGAACCCCCGTCGAGCCGCGCGAGGTTCGCAAAACTGTTGATAGTCTTGTGGATAAGAGAAAGGTATCAAAACAATCGATAACTAATGCAGCCCGAAGACTTGAGGAAGCAAGCATAATCGATCGTAGGGAGAATAAATACACTGTCAACTATGGGTATCTTATTTCAGTTCTTCTCAATACTGTCCTAGAGATGACCAATAAAATAGATGACCTCGAAGATGAAATTATTTCACTGAAATCTATTAACCGTTAGCTTACTCAATAGAAACTGCTCCTATCAAGAATCAATTGTAATGCTACTCCATCAATTGATGATTTGGATTCGACAAGCGCACGACTGTAAATGAGAAACATCAACTTGTAGAATCACTATTAATTCATGCTAATAAAATAATACACGTTTCCTTTATTAGAGCGGACTTAAGTGAAATCCGAACCCACAACGTGCGTTGTGTTTGGAGGAAAACGACATATGTCTGGAAAACCAACTGGCGTTATACTTCTAGCAATATTACAGTTGATAGGAGCTCTAGCTGCCCTAGCAGTAGGTGCACTTGCACTTATGGCATTTCTAATAATACCTATATTTTCATTCTTGGCCATCCTAGCACTCATTCCTTTGTTCATTGGTATCATCGGACTGATTCTCTTCTATGGATTATTCACCATGAAAGGATGGGCTTGGTTCTGGACCCTCATCATTAACTTGATAGGTCTAATTTTAGGTCTCTTTGGAAATCTCGTAGATCCAATGAATCTAGTATCATTAGCACTCAATGCTATAATTGTGATTTACCTACTGATGCCTGCAACAAAGGCACACTTTAGGTAATGACAAGTAGGTCATTGTATTAGAATGAGAAGTTCTAGCAAGTTTGACTGGTTAGAACTTCCGCACTCTTTTTTCAACAGAATTCTGTTATCCAAGTAGGTTGATTCTTTTTCCCAAACCTTTTTTCTTTGCGGCATCAAATACAATCTTTGCAGCTGCAATATCTTGAGCAGATAATCCGGTCGCATCAAAAAGTGTAATCTCCGCGTCGTATTCTCTCCCTGTCTTATTACCGTTAAGGATTTCACCGATTTCTGCGTGAATAGAAGAATCAGTGATTAGTCCTTCACCTAATGCATGCTGAATCTCTCCAATTCTACGACATTGCGCGAAACTATCCACAACTATCTTTGATGTACGAGTCATGACAACGGGATCCAGTTCTTGTTTTCCAGGACCGTCTGCACCTATGGCGTTGATATGAAGCCCCTCATGAATTACGTCTGCTCCAATAAGGGCTTTTCTAGAAGGTGTCGCGGTCACAAGGATATCTGCATCAAGAACGACCTGTTCTGGAGTGTCCATGACCTGAACGTTGATTGACATGTCTTTTTCATATTGCTCGGCTATTCCTCTCTCAATGTCCCATATCTTCACATTCTGAATATCGAATATCTCTTGAAGTGCAAGCAGCTGCATCCGTCCTTGAGTCCCCGCACCTAGGATACCTACATTTCTCGAGTTCTTCCTCGCAAGAACTTGCGCTGCGACAGCTCCAGCCGCTCCAGTTCTATATGCAGTGATATGTGTTCCATCCATGATTGCGAGGGGTATGCTAGTTTCCAAATCAAGAAGCACAATAATTGCTATTCCCGGAGGGAATCCTTTCTTCAAATTCTTATAGAACCCAGTTGCTATCTTGGTCCCAATTAGTCCAAAATCCTCTACAAATCCAGACTTGATATCAACCTCGCCGTTGTGTTTGGAAACATCAAGGTGCTGCACACTTGGCATCTGAACTCGACCATTAGCAAAAGCTGAGTATGCAACCCTCACCGCATCAATTGCTTCTTTCATCGACAAACAATCTTTCACTTCAGATTGTGTTAAAATGATGGTATCTTCCATATGCTGAATCTCCGAGAACCAGAGGAAGAATTAGACAAGCTCCTGTGCCATATAGGTTGTGGAAATCTAATCAGCAGTGACAAAAGCATCTACTCTTGTATTAGATTACATCACCTTTAAATTAAGAGTGAACATTATCTTAGTACTATTTTGATGAAGGAGATTGGATTCAAGATGAGCGAAGAGTTTCTCGATGAAGTTCAGAAAAGATTTCTAAAAAGACACTGGAAAATGACGCTTGTATTTGCTGCGGTCTTTGCTGCAGCTATTAGCGGAGCAATACTTGTATTTCTTTGGTTCGTTGGTATTGCACAATCAACAAGCCTTGTGCCAACTACGATTGGACAATTCTCAATTGGCATTTTGATCACATTTATTTTACATGCGATTTTTTGGGAACTAATCCTTGTAGTGAGTTGGGTACTTGTATTAGTTGCGATAATAATTGTCAAATGGTACAAACAACTTCCAGAAGAAGAACGGGAAGGATGGCCTAAGCGTGGTAAGCGTGAAGAGAGCGATGCTTTCGGGTTTTTCATTGGAATAGTATGGTTAATTGTTGTATGGTTTGATGGCCGGTGGAATCTTGCCTTTGAAGATTGGACATTGAACAACTGGATATATTCAGCGTTGGCTGCATGTGGCTGGGTTTTCTTGATTTTCGGCATTCCTATCGCATTATACTTCCTCTGGTGGATAAACAATGAGAGGAAAACGGAACCCCAAGCTATTACCAAAGCTGTTGAAGAAGTTACAGACGAACCCCCCGAATAAGCAACTCACTCAACAGATTAGCGGCCTCATTGGAGGCC
>Ga0255052_10002685_pt1 | contig 12725 bp, 8 predicted proteins | sample JV7_2_21_MG_FD_188632 | JGI IMG/M metagenome (GOLD analysis project Ga0255052, IMG submission 188632) | Seawater microbial communities from Jervis Inlet, British Columbia, Canada - JV7_2_21 | ecosystem: Environmental > Aquatic > Marine > Inlet | place: Canada: British Columbia | collected... | reverse complement strand
CGGTCCGCTGCAGCTGCAGGTGTCGAGCCTCGACTACGATCCCTATGTCGGCGTGCTTGGCATCGGCCGAGTTCAACGTGGCGAGATCGAAGCGAACTCGCGGGTCAGCATCGTGGCCGCGGATGACTCCGTGCGTAACGCGCGGGTACTCGAGTTGTATGGTTTCGACGGATTGGAACGCAAGAAATTAGAAAGCGCGGGTGCCGGGGACATCATTGTCTTCAGTGGCATCGACGATCTCGCGATCTCGGACACGCTGTGTCCCAGGGACAAGCCCGAAGGACTGCCCGCATTGGCCGTGGATGAGCCGACGATTAGCATGACCTTCCAGGTCAACAAATCGCCGTTCGCCGGGAAGGAAGGCAAGTACCTGACCAGCCGCCAGATCAGCGAGCGGCTGCAGCAGGAATTGAAGCACAATGTCGCGCTGCAGGTGGATCCAACCGAAGATCCGGATAAGTTTCGAGTCTCCGGACGTGGCGAGTTGCATCTCTCGGTACTGATCGAAACGATGCGCCGCGAAGGCTTCGAGTTGGCCGTGTCACGCCCCGAAGTCATCCTCCACGAGGAGAATGGCGTCAAGACCGAACCCTGGGAGCAACTCACCGTCGATTTCGAGGAAGCCTACCAGGGTGCGGTGATGACCCGGCTTGCGGATCGCAAAGGCGAACTGCTCGCGATCATCCCCGATGGCAAAGGCCGTGTGCGCATCGACTACAGAATTCCGACCCGCGGACTGATTGGTTTTCGAACCGAGTACCTGACCGCCACGTCCGGAACGGGACTCATGTATCACGTGTTCGAAAAATATGACCGCTATTTCACTGAAGAACTCGGACAGAGAAACAACGGCGTGCTGGTTTCAATGATCAAAGGAAAAGCGCTCGCTTATGCGCTCTTCAACCTGCAGGAACGTGGCCGGCTCATGATGGGCCACGGCGAACCTGTTTATGAAGGCATGATCATCGGCATCCACAGTCGCGGCAACGACCTGGTCGTCAATCCGACAAAGGCGAAGCAGCTGACAAATGTTCGTGCGGCAGGCACCGACGAGAATCTCGTGCTGTCACCGCCGATACGCCTGTCACTGGAGCAGTCGCTCGAGTTCATTGACGACGACGAGCTGGTGGAGGTCACGCCGCAGAGCCTGCGGTTGCGCAAGAAGCTCCTGACCGAGGTAGATCGCAAGCGCGACTCGCGGCTTCGCGCCTGATACTTGAGATCGATCGCGCGCTGGGGCGCTCTCCCACAGCAATGTTGATATGTACTGTGGGAGCGCGCCCCAGCGCGCGATTCAATTACGCTATTTGCAGTCGGGTTGGTTTTCGGGGGCGGCGTCCTTGAACGCCTGCAGTTCGTTGCAGGCATCGACGACCGCAACCAGCCGCGGGTACTCGTCCAGCGGCACGTTGAAGCGTCGCGCGTTGTACATCTGCGGAACGAGTAGTGCGTCAGCAAGAGTGACGTCCTTGCCGAATGTGTACGGTCCCGCGTGCGCATAGCTCACCGAAAGCTGCTCGGCGGCCTGAAACCCTCTCGCAATCCAGTATGAATACCAATCTCTGCCCTGTTCATCGGAAGCGCCGAGCACCTTGTCAACGTAAGTCGTAACACGCAGGTTATTCAGCGGCTGTATATCGCAACTGACGATGTTGCAGAACGCGCGTACCTTGCTGCGCAGAGGTTCTGTCGTTGGAAGCAAAGAAACATCCGGATACGCCTCCTCGAGATACTCGAGAATCGCCAGCGACTGCCCGATCGCGACATTGCCGTCATCGAAGAACGGTACGAGCATTTGCGGATTGATCGCGCGGTACTCGTCCTTGCGTTGCTCACTCTCACCGGGGGCGAGCGATATCGGCACCGGCTCATAGTCGAGTCCCTTGAGATTGAGTGCGATGCGCACGCGATACGCCGAAGACGAGCGCCAATAGGTATAGAGTTTGATCGCCATCCAGGCAGGTTAGTACTGCTCGACCTCGTGATCAATTGCACCGAAGATCGAATTGCCGCCGGCATCCAGCATTTCAATACGTACCTGGTCGCCGAATTTCAGAAATGGAGTGCTCGGCTTGCCCGATTCAATCGTCTCGATCGTGCGGATTTCCGCAATGCACGAGTAGCCGACGCCACCTTCTGCGATGGGCTTGCCGGGGCCATCATCGAGCTTGTTGGAGATCGTGCCCGAGCCGATGATCGTTCCAGCCCCTAGCGGGCGTGTCTTTGCGGCATGCGCGACGAGTTGGCCGAAGTCGAATGTCATGTCGGTGCCCGCGTCGGGCTTACCAAATGGTTCGCCGTTCAGGGACGACGACAACGGCAAATGCACCTTGCCGTCTTTCCACGCATCGCCAAGCTCATCGGGCGTAACAGCAACCGGTGAGAACGCGCTCGAAGGTTTTGACTGGAAGAAGCCAAAACCTTTCGCGAGCTCGCCGGGGATCAGGTTTCGGAGCGACACGTCGTTGACGACCATGATCAGCTTGATATGCGACAGCGCATTTTCGGCACTCACGCCCATCGGCACATCGTCGGTAACAACGGTCACCTCCGCTTCGAAGTCGATACCCCAGTCTTCGCTGGCGGCAAGGATCGGCTCGTGTGGCCCGATGAACGAATCAGAACCGCCCTGGTACATCAACGGATCGGTCCAGAAGCTCTCGGGCATCTCCGCACCGCGGGCTTTTCTGACGAGTTCAACGTGATTGACGTAGGCGGAGCCGTCGGCCCACTGGTAAGCGCGCGGTAACGGTGCTTTACAGTCTGCCGGGTTGAAGTCTTCGCCGGCCCCGTTTTCCAGGCTTGCCGCGATCTCGGCGAGTGCCGGCTCGGCATCGGCCCAGTTGTCGAGTGCTTCTTGCAGCGTATCTGCAACGGACTCCGCACCAACGTAGCGTGACAGGTCGCTGGATACGACGACGAGCCGGCCGTCGCGACCGCCTTTCAGGGAGGCTAATTTCATTATTCTGTTCCGGTGAATTCGAGTTCGTGCAGCCACGCGGCGTGGCGCGGCGCTTTCTTGGTCTGACTCCATTCCTCGAGCATGTCGGGCGCGACACGCTTGAGTTCGTCAATCTGTTCCTGTGTCTGCGTGTTGGCTACGAGTTCGAGCCTATGGCCGTTCGGGTCAAAGAAGTAGATCGACTGGAAGATGCCATGATTCGTCGGGCCGATGACATCGATACCTTCGCCTTCGATGTGATCCATCGCCGCGACCAGAGCGTCGTAATCTTCAAGCTCGAACGCAATGTGCTGCACCCACTCGGGCGTGTTGTGGTCACGGTCCATCTCGGGCCGCGTCGGCAGTTCGAAGAACGCGAGTACATTACCCATGCCGGCATCGAGGAAGATGTGCATGTACGGATCCGGTTCCTTGGTCGACGGTACCTTGTCCTCGGCGAATGCGATCAGGAAGTCCATGTTCAGCACGCGCTGGTAGAACTCGACCGTCTCCTTCGCGTCCTTGCAGCGGTACGCGACGTGGTGGATACGTTTGAGATCCATGATTGCCTCCTACTGTGCGTCTTCGGCCGATACGACGCCGCGCGCAATCTGGTCGCGCTCGATCGACTCGAACAGGGCCTTGAAATTGCCTTCGCCGAAACCGTCATCCTGCTTGCGCTGGATGAACTCGAAGAAGACGGGCCCGATCATGAGTTCCGAGAAGATCTGCAGCAAGAGCCGCGGCTCGCCACCCTTTGTCGTGCCGTCAAGCAAGATGCCACGCGACTGCAGTTCGTCGATCGGTTCGCCATGACCGGGCAAACGCTCCTCGAGCATCTCGTAGTAAGCGCCCGGCGGCGCCGTCATGAACGGCAGACCAAGTTCCTTGAGTCGGTCCCAGCACGCGAAGAGATTGTCGCAAGACAAAGCGATGTGCTGGATACCTTCACCGTTGTAGGCCATCAGGAACTCTTCAATCTGGCCGATGCCCTTCGAGGCTTCTTCATTCAGCGGAATACGGATGCGGCCGTCGGGCGCCGTCATCGCCTTCGATAGCAAGCCCGTGTACTCGCCCTTGATGTCGAAGTAGCGAATCTCACGGAAGTTGAAGAGATCCTCGTAGAATTTCGCCCAGTATTCCATGCGGCCGCGATAGACGTTGTGCGTCAGGTGATCGATCTCGGTGAATCCGCAACCCTCAGGGTGTCGCTCGACGCCATCGAAGAACTCGAAGTCGATGTCGTAAATCGTATTGCCCGGCGTATAACGGTCAATCAGGTATAGCGGCGCACCACCGATGCCCCTGATGGCGGGCAGGCGCAGTTCCATCGGGCCGGTAGGTATTTCGACGGGTTGTGCACCGAGTTCCAGCGCTCGCGTGTAAGCGACGTGCGCGTCCTTGACTCGAAATGCCATGCCGGCCGCACACGGTCCATGTTCCTGTGCGAAGTACGCGGCTTTACTCTGCGGTTCTTCATTGAGGATGAAATTGATACCGCCCTGGCGGTACAGCGTGACTTTCTTCGAGCGGTGACGTGCCACGGCTTCGAAACCGAGTGCGTGGAAGACAGGCTCGAGGATGCCTGGTTCCGGGGAGGCGAATTCGACGAACTCGAAGCCATCGAGCCCCATCGGGTTTTCGAACAGATCCGACATGGGAATTTCCTGAGTAAACGGAGAATCCCGACATTTTGCGCGATTTTGCGGGCGATGTATTCAAAAATGCCCGTTGGATGCCATTTTCGGCTTGACACGAAAAAGGGGTCAGAACCCTTTTTGCGGAAAAGGGCTCTGACCCCTTTCTAGCGTCATTACTCAATGTGAAGGAGTTCACGGTTTCGGAAATTCCTCCGATCTGTTGCGCGATAACCACAGGACGTCTCCGCCGGCCGCACATAAGCAATCGTTATGTTGTCCACACGCAAGGCCGCGCCAGCGCTCACTTCTTAACATAGTATTTGTGGCGCGTGACCGCGACCGGCACTGCCACCACTGGTACTTCTTTAATTGTCAGCTTGCGTTAGGGGTAAGCGAGGAGGACAGAAAATGAAGTGCATAGCGATAGCTTTGGGGCTGTTTCTGCTGGGGGGCTGTGGGACCTACCACACGCTGGAAGAACTCGAGGACCAGGCATTGGCCACGGGTGACTGGTCCGAAGTCGAGCGACGCGAAAGCAAAATCGCAATGCGTACAGGCCAATCCGGCATGTCGTGCCCATCGGGCATGACATATCTGTGTCAGCGCGGCGGCGTCACCGAGGGCTGCGCCTGCGTCGCATTTGACGACGTGCAAAACAGTTTCGTGGACTGGGACTAGGTCACAGCCAGCCGCTGATATCCGCGCTTTCGCGAATTAGCGCTATCGTTGATTGGCCAGCATGGTCTGGTGATCGTTGAACCAGGCGCTGACCGCGTCAGCTGCCGCGGCAAGGTCTTCCGGCGACAGCCGTTCCGCAAGATATTCCTGCTTGTATTTTGCGCCGGTTCCTTCGGCTCCTTCCAGCCTCGCGGCAATTGTGAACCACTTCAACGCTTCGACTTCATTCTTCTCAATGCTGAAGCCGTTCTGGTACATCGTGCCGAGATTGACCTGTGCGTCCACAATACCGTTCTCCGCCGCGAGCAAGTACCACTTCATCGCCTCGGCCTCGCTCATTGGAACGCCCCAGCCGTTGGCATGCATGACGGCGATATTGCACTGCGCCTGGCCGTGTTCCTGTTCGGCCGCGAGCATGTACCACTTGAGCGCCTGCGCGTCGTCGAGCGGCACGCCATAACCGTTGGCGTACAGGAGCCCCATTCCGAACTGGCTGTCTGCGTCACCACTATCAGCGGCAGGTGCCCAAATAGCCATGGCTTTCTCGAAGTCGCCGACGTCGTAGGCGTTACGACCGGTTTCATAGTCACCAGCATAGACGAAAGACGAGAATGCAAGCAAAAATATGAAAGAAATCAATGTGATATACCTACGCATAGCGCGCTCCCTGGAAGTGCAGGTCCGTCCCTTTAAGACTAGCCTATTTGAGCGCTTACGGCCGCGAAACGGCAATGCGTGGAACTACTTAGCTCTCTGGGGGCTAGTCCGCAACAAGCAGAGAAATAGAGCGTGCCGGCGCAGCAAACGAGCGGCCGTCGTCCCCGACCGCGACACCGTCAATTGACCAGGCAACGCGCCAGCCCGTCGCCGGTTCGCTTGCAGGCAGGCGAAAACCGACTTCTTCATTACTGTTATTAAATAGTACAGCCACCCGGGATTTCACGCCGTCCCGCGCTGACTCGGCATACATCACCTTAAAGGGCGCAGGTTCTGACCAGTTGCCTTCGTCCATATGATCGCCGTCTGCGTTCAACCAGTTGATGTGCAACGACGATGAGCCGATCTCGGTTTCGCCGTGCAGGTATTCCGGCAGGCTTAACAACGGCCATTCATTTCGCAGGTGGATCAGTTCTCGGACTTCCAGCGCAAACTGCGGATCTTCGTCAAGCCTGGACCAGTCCAGCCAGCCTGTTTCGTTATCCTGCGCGTACGCGTTGTTGTTGCCGCCCTGCGAGTTGCCGAATTCATCGCCCGCGAGCAGCATCGGCGTACCTTGCGAGAACAGCAGCGAGGCCAGCAAATTCATGCGGTGACGGCGTCGTACGTCAAGAACACTGGCATCGTCGGTGTTGCCTTCGACACCATGGTTGCAGCTGTAGTTATGTGCGTGTCCGTCGCGGCTGTCTTCGCCGTTCGCTTCGTTGTGACGATGCTCGTAGCTGACAGCGTCGGCGAGCGTGAAGCCGTCATGACTCGATACAAAGTTGACGCTCGAGAAGGGTGCGCGGCCCCGGTGGTCGAAGATGTCCGCCGAGCCATGCAGGCGTCGCGCGAACTCGCCACTCACGCCGTCATCGCCGCGCCAGAACCGGCGCACGGTGTCCCTGTATTTGTCATTCCATTCAGCCCAGCGAGCGGGGAACTGCCCCAGCTGGTAGCCTCCCGGGCCCGGGTCCCAGGGCTCGGCAATGAGTTTGATGTCGGCGAGTTGCGAATCGTCACTTATCGCGTGCAACAAGGGGTGATCCGGTGAAAAACCGTTACCGTGACGACCGAGCACGGTCGCGAGATCAAAACGGAAGCCGTCGACACCCAGGTCGCCTGACCAGTAACGCAGGCTATCCAGCACGAGCGCCTGCACCTGCGGATGGTCCATATTGAGCGTATTGCCCGTACCGGTGTCGTTGACGTAAGTGCGCGGGTCGTTCGGTTCGAATCGGTAGTACGCCTGGTTGTCGAGCCCGCGAAAGCTGATCGTCGGCCCTGAATGGTCGCTCTCGCCCGTGTGGTTGAACGCTATGTCGAGGATCACTTCCAGGCCGGCGTCGTGAATGCCGTTCACCATGTCGAGAAATTCGCTACGCGGATTTTCACCGGCTAATCGCGGCATCGGTGCGAAGAAAGCGATCGTGTTGTAGCCCCAGTAGTTGCGGAGTCCTCGTACGGCGAGATGATGCTCATCGAGATACGTCTGCATCGGCATTAGTTCGACCGAGGTGATGCCGAGTGCTTTCAGGTAGTCGAGCACCTGTTCGTTTCGCATACCCGCGAAGGTCCCGCGCTCCCGATCGCCGACGTCAGGGTGCCGCATTGTAAATCCACGCACGTTCGTTTCGTAGAGCACGGTCTTCGACCAGGGAATACGCGGGCGGGACCCTGGCCTTGTCTCAAGGGAGCCACAAACAACAGACTTCGGAACATAGTCCGCGCTGTCTGCGTCGCTAATCGTGGCAACGTCTGTGCCAGGTACGTAGTCGAATACTGCGTCGTGCCACACGAATTCGCCGTCGATTTCGCGAGCGTAGGGGTCGATCAGGAGTTTCGACGCATTACAGCGCAGGCCTGCTTCGGGCTGCCAGGGGCCGTGCACCCGGTAACCGTAACGCTGGCCGGGTTTGCAGCCGGGCAGGTAGCCGTGCCAGACGTCATCGGTGCAAGCCGGCAGCTGATGTGTGGCTGAAACCATGCCTGATGCATCAAAAAAGCAAAGCTCGACAGCTTCGGTGATGGATGAATACACGGCGAAGTTGACGCCGCTGTCATCCGGCGTCGCGCCGAGCGGGGCGGGGCTACCGATCTCCATCATTTAACGTCGAGTTGAATGGGCTCGAGATGCCAGATGTCCTCGTTGTAGTCCTGCATCGTGCGGTCGGTCGAGAAACGGCCCGATGCGGCCGTGTTGAGGATGCTCATTCGCGTCCAGTTATCGATATCGCGATAGGCCGCATCGGCCTTGCGTTGCGCGTCGACGAAACTCCTGAAATCCGCCGCAGTCATCCACTGGTCCGCCGGTTCGCGAATCGACTGAATAACGTCATCCAGCGCTCCGGGCTCGAAGCGATTGAAGTGACCACTATCCAGCAAGTGCATTACGCGGCTAAAGTTCTCGTCGCCGTCGATGATCGCCTGCGGATCATACTGGCCACGCATCGCCTGGATTTCCTCAACCGTGAGACCGAACAGGAAGAAATTATCCTCGCCAACCGCCTCCCGGATTTCGACGTTGGCACCGTCGAGTGTGCCGATCGTCACAGCGCCGTTCATCATGAACTTCATGTTGCCCGTACCTGACGCTTCCTTGCCCGCGGTCGAAATCTGTTCGGACAGGTCTGCGGCCGGGCAGATGATCTCCATGGCGGAGACGTTGTAGTCCGGGTAGAACAACAGGCATAAGCGCCCGCTCATCATCGGGTCCGAATTAATCACCCGCGCGACGTTATTGACGCATTTGATGACATTCTTCGCCATCGCATAGCCGGGCGCCGCTTTACCGCCGATGACGATTGCCCGTGGAACGAAATTGTCGTCTTCTCCACGACGAATCCGGTCGTACAGGTGAATCGCGTGCAGAACATTGAGCAACTGCCGCTTGTATTCATGTATGCGCTTGACCTGCACGTCGAACATCATGCCTTCGGTTACGGTGATGCCGGTTCGCTCTTCGAGCGCGCTGGCGAGACGACGCTTGTTTGCGAGCTTGATCTCGCGCCACTCTTTCTGAAAGTCCGGATCGTCAGCAAATTCGCGCAAGCGCTCGAGCTCGGTTAGCTTGGTTACCCAGGCATCGCCAATTTTCGAGGTGATCAGGTCGGCCAGCCCACCGTTGCAGCCGGCAAGCCAGCGACGCTGGGTGACGCCGTTGGTCTTGTTGTTGAATTTCTCGGGCCACAGTTCAGCGAAATCGCGAAACAGGCCTTCCCGCAGCAATCTGGAGTGCAGTTCGGCGACACCATTGACCGAGAAACTACCGACGATGGCCAGGTATGCCATACGAATCATCGGCTCGGGTCCTTCCTGGATCAGGGACATGTGATGTATGCGGTCCGTGTCGCCAGGCCAGCGCCGGTTAATTTCCGCGATAAAGCGCGCGTTGATCTCGTAAATGATATCCAGCAGCCGCGGCAGCAGTCGCCGGAACATCGAGACGGGCCACATCTCAAGCGCTTCGGGAAGCAGCGTGTGATTCGTATAAGCCATCGTATCGCGCGTCATGTCCCAGGCTTCATCCCAGCCCAGGTCGTTATCGTCGATCAAAATGCGCATCAGTTCGGCGACGGCAATGGCAGGGTGCGTATCGTTGAGTTGGAAGCAGTTCTTGTCGGCAAATCCGTCAAGGCTGCCGTCGTTGTGATAGTTCCAGTACCGTAACGTGTCCTGCAGGCTGGCTGATGCCAGGAAGTACTGCTGCCGCAGACGCAATTCCTGGCCGCTTTCCGTGGTTGCGTTCGGGTACAGCACCATGGTGATGTTCTCGGCCTCGTTCTTTGATGCTACGGCGTCGAAATAACTGCCCGCGTTGAACTCCTCGAGATCGAATTCGTCGGTCGCCGCGGCCGACCATAGTCGTAAGGTGTTGACGATCTCGTTGCGATAGCCGGGAACGGGAACGTCATAAGGTATCGCGAGCACGTCATGCGTGTCCGCCCAGCGGTATCGGGTATTCCCGGACGCGTCCTTGTAAGTCGTCGTGTGCCCGCCGAACTTCACGGTCTGCGCAAATTCGAAGCGCTCGACTTCCCACGGGAAGCCCTCGCGTAACCACGGATCCGGTTCCTCGACCTGGTAGCCGTTGTCGATACGTTGGTGGAACATGCCGTAGTTGTAGCGAATACCGTAGCCTACGACCGGCAGCGACAGGGTGGCACAACTATCGAGAAAGCACGCCGCCAGCCGGCCAAGGCCGCCGTTGCCCAGGCCCGCATCCCATTCCCGATCGAATACCGTCTCCAGGTCGAGTCCCAGGCGATTCAGCGCCTCTCGCGTCTCGTCTTCGATGCCGACACTCAGGAGTGCGTTGTGCAACAGTCGGCCCATCAGGAATTCGAGCGACATGTAGCTCACGCGCCTTACGTGGTCGCGCTCCATCGCAAGGCGGGTCTTCGCCCAGCGTTCCATGAGTCGATCGCGTGCCGTGTAGACGACTGCCTGGTACAGGAACGGCGACTTCGTTCGAATCGTACGACGCCCGAGCATGCGCCCGAAGTAGTGAGTGAAGTCTTTGAGAATCGCGTCGGCGGTCATCGGCAGACTCGGTGTCTGCAAAAGTTCGATGTCGCCTACATCCAGGGACTTGTCGGTCTTGCTTGCCATGCATCTACTCCTGACGGGCGCTACGAGGACGGCTGCCCCAGAATGACGGTGGAGAGAGGCGGCAACGTCAACGCGATCGAGTGGTCACGGCCGTGACTGCCAACTGCGACGGCCTCGAGATCGTCGGTGCCGATGCCGCTGCCGCCGTAGCGCTCGGCATCCGTGTTCAATAATTCGCGATACGTTCCAGCCACAGGCACTCCAGTGCGAAAATCATGCCTGACGACGGGCGTCAGGTTCGAGACGCATATCACGAAGTTACCGGATGCATCGCGGCGCAGCCAACTCAACACACTGTTGTCACGGTCGTCCCAGTTAATCCACTCGAATCCCGCGTCCGTAAAGTCGATCTCGTACAGTGCGGGGGTGCTCCGATAGAGCGCATTGAGGTCTCTTACAAGTTCTTGCATGCCCCGATGTGGTGCATGCTCGAGAAGGTGCCAATCGAGCGAGCGGTCATGGCTCCACTCCTGGTGCTGTGCGAGTTCCGAGCCCATGAACAACAGTTTCTTGCCCGGGTGCGCGTACATACACGCGAAATAAGCGCGTAGATTCGCACATTGCTGCCAGTGATCACCCGGCATGCGACCGACAAGCGAGCGTTTGCCGTGCACGACTTCGTCGTGCGACAACGGCAGCACGAAGTTTTCGTTAAAGGCATACACGAGGCCGAAAGTCATTTTGTCGTGATGGTGTTTTCGGTGAACAGGATCTTCGCCCATGTACGACAAGGTGTCGTTCATCCAGCCCATGTTCCACTTGTACGTGAAGCCCAGGCCACCCGCATCGACTGGTCGCGATACGCCGGGCCAGGCCGTCGATTCCTCGGCGTAGGAATTTGCACCGTGCGCATGGATCTCCGTATTCAGTCGCTTCAGGAAATCCACGGCTTCAAGATTTTCGTTGCCGCCGAGCTCGTTCGGCACCCATTCACCGTCTTCGCGTGAGTAGTCGAGGTACAGCATCGAGGCGACCGCATCTACGCGCAGCGCGTCGACGTGAAACTCATCGATCCAGTACAGGGCGCTGCCGATGAGGTAATTGATGACCTCACGGCGGCCAAAGTTGAAGATTAGCGTGCCCCAGTCGGCATGCTCGCCTTTGCGTGGATCTGCGTGCTCATAGAGCGCAGTGCCGTCGAAACGACGCAGGCCGTGTTCGTCCTGCGGGAAGTGTGCGGGAACCCAGTCGAGGATCACCGAGATACCGGCGGCATGACAGCAATCGACGAAATAGCGGAAGTCGTCGGGATTGCCGAAGCGATAAGTCGGTGCGTACATGCCGATCGGCTGGTATCCCCAGGAGCCGTCGAATGGGTGCTCTGAGACAGGCAGCAACTCTATGTGCGTGAAACCCATGTCACTGACGTAGCGCACGAGGTCGCCGGCAAGTTCGCGATAGCTCAGGTAGCTATCATCGGCTTTGCGGCGCCAGGAGCCGAGGTGCACCTCATAGATACTAATGGGCCGATCGAGGGCTGGCTTTGAGGTGCGGCGCGCCATCCAGGAATCGTCGTCCCAACGATAGGTGGTGTCGTACACGATGGAGGCGTTGCCCGGCGGTGGTTCGTGGCAGTGACCGAAGGGATCATTCTTCAGCGGTAGCAAGTGCCCCTCGCTGTTCAGCAATTCGAATTTGTATTTGGCACCCTTCGCGACGCCGGGAATGAACATCTCCCAGATGCCATTGCCGGGGTGCAATCTCATTACGTGACGGCACCCGTCCCAGTCATTGAATTCACCGACAACGCTGACGCGGGACGCGTTCGGTGCCCAGACGGCAAAACGCGTGCCGCGTACGCCCGCGACCGTACGAACCTGGGCGCCGAGTTTTGAGTAGATGTTCTTGTCCGAGCCCTCACCGAGCAGGTACAGGTCGAGGTCTCCGAGAGTTTGTGCAATCCGGTACGGGTCTTCGATATCGCGCGCATCGGCTGTCGTTGTCGTAATACGCAGTCGATAGTGGCGCAATCGTGGCGGCATGATCGCGGCGAAAATGCCGTCAGGGTGCACTCGCTCCATGGCAGTGAGTACGTCACCGGATACGTCAATGATTGCGACGCTTTTCGCATGTGGCTGCAGCGTGCGGATGATACGGGCTGCGCCGACGCGGTGGACGCCGAGCACGCTGAACGGATCGTTGTGACGACCGCGGAC
>Ga0255052_10002684_pt1 | contig 12726 bp, 11 predicted proteins | sample JV7_2_21_MG_FD_188632 | JGI IMG/M metagenome (GOLD analysis project Ga0255052, IMG submission 188632) | Seawater microbial communities from Jervis Inlet, British Columbia, Canada - JV7_2_21 | ecosystem: Environmental > Aquatic > Marine > Inlet | place: Canada: British Columbia | collected... | reverse complement strand
TACAAATTGCTCCGATGTATGACCGTTTCATCACTAACTCCTACTTACAGCTGCCGCTGTACCTTTATTAATCCCAAGGGTTCCGCGACTGTTTGACTCACCTTTCCCGCACGCCAATTGACTTGGTATCGAACGTACGAAAAAAGGTCGGAAAGAATGATCTTATTATCAAGGGAGCATTGTCCCTGCCGGTATACGCGATAACCACAAGAAACTTCGCACATCCGCAAAGGCACAGGAGCTAAACTGGCACCTGGTTTTCAGGGCGGGACAGCTAAATGCCGCTGCTTGCAAGAGGAACAAGCGTACCTTACGCTCCGCCACAAGATAACCAAGACGCTATTTGACCGGAAGGGATCAGTTGCTCATGGCCGAGTCATTCTATAAGTCAAAACTTGTTCAGAATCTGCTCGCGAGACGCCGCCAAAAAAGAACTGATTTTGTGCTGTCCAAGATTCACGCGTCTCACAGCATGTCTATTCTGGACATAGGTTGTGGACCCAACGGGCGCAGCTTTGAAGATCTTATTTCCGAAAATCACAGGATCGTCGGTATCGATTTGCTCGAGAAAGAAAACGTCGTAACGGCACATCCGAATTTCCGGTACTTGAAGCAAGACGCGCAGAATCTCCAGATGTTTGCGGACAATGAATTTGATTTGGCAGTTTCCTTCGGCATGATGGAACACATATGTGACCACACCGTGCTAAAGCGAATGTACCTGGAGATAGATAGAGTCTCCAAACAGTGGATTATTGTCGTGCCGTGGAAATTCGCCTTCATTGAGCCACACTTCAAGTTTCCATTTTTTCAGTTGCTTCCCTATCCAATGAAGGTCTCTATTACAAAAATGCTGAATCTGCATGGCTTAAGGCTAGCGGTACGGCAAGACTATGATTACATCAAGAAGCATTATCAGTGGCTTACGAGTAGCCAGTGGATTGACATTTTTGAAGGCGCAACATGTTTCGTTACTCCGCATATGGACACCATTGCGCTGGTGAAAGCAGATAACTCAAGTCATGTTGTCTAGTCCGCGTGGTGTTGCAATCTGTCGACGAGACCGGAGCCCCTTTGCGTGAATAAAACCAAGATTCATCTGATCGCCGCTGCCCGTCCAAACTTCATGAAAGTGGCACCCCTCTACCACGCTCTGAAGGCGACAGATTGGGCGGACCCCGTCCTGATCCACACGGGCCAGCACTACGATCACAATATGTCAGATGCCATTTTCCAGGATCTGCGGTTGCCTGAGCCTGATCATCACATGGGTGTTGGCAGCGGGTCGCATGCACAGCAGACCGGCGGTGTGATGATCGCTTACGAGAAAATCTGCCAGGAATTCCGCCCCGACTGGATAATCGTCGTCGGGGACGTAAACGCCACCGCGGCCTGCGCCATGGTGGGTGCGAAGCTCTGGATTCCGGTGGTGCACCTTGAGGCAGGCCTGCGCAGCGGTGATCGACGCATGCCCGAAGAAATCAACCGGCTGGTAACCGATGCCATTGCGGACGTTCTGTGGACCCCTTCTGCAGATGCAGATGAAAACCTTATCGCATCGGGTGTAGACAAGAATCGTATCGATCTGATCGGCAACATCATGATTGATTCCTTCGAAATGCTGCGACACAAGATTGAGGCATCGAATACTCGCGCCGACCTCGGCCTCGTCGACGGAGAGTTCGGCCTTGTCACCCTGCACAGACCATCCAACGTGGACAACGTCGAATCTCTGGCGCCCATACTGAATGCCCTCGTATCGGTATCCCAAACATTGCCGCTGGTGTTCGTTGCGCACCCGCGCACGATCTCAAGCCTTGAAAGACTTGGATTGAAGAATACGATCGCTGGAGCACCGAAGATCCAGCTGCTGGAACCTCTGCCGTACATTCAATTCATGAACGTAATGACTGGCGCAAAGCTCGTTATTACGGACTCTGGCGGCCTGCAGGAAGAGACCACCTATTTGAATATCCCCTGTCTCACGATGCGCGAGAACACGGAACGACCGATCACCACCACTCAGGGTACTAACAGGCTCGTAAACGCGGGCGACCTTGAAGAGAATGTAGCCAGGATTATGGCCGGCGACTGGCCAAACGGGATTTGCCCCCCGTTATGGGATGGAAAAACTGCCATTAGAGCGGTTGCGAGCCTGAAACGTCGGATCAGGTAATCTGCCGCGTGCGTTTCTTCCTGGCCGTTTCCATCTTGTGCTTCATCACCATCCAGACGAATTTTGGCAAAACCAGCTGACGCCTGATCCGCTTCGGCTCGCGAATGAGTCGGTAAAGCCATTCCGTACCTGTGTCTCTGAATACTCTTGGAGCCCACTTGACGACGCCGCTAACCACATCGAACGTGCCACCAACGCCCATGCAAATCGCCGCGTCGATGTCATTCCGATGCTGGCGAATCCAGAGCTCTTGTCTCGGTGACCCCATCCCCACAAAGACAATATCGGCTTTGGCATTGTTTATCGTTCTGACCACGTGCGCAGAGCTCTCAAAATAGCCGTCCAGATTGCCAACGATAAGAAGACCAGGGTAATCGCTCAGCAACTTCTCTCGCGCCGCTTCATTTACGTCTCCGCTCGCGCCAAGCAGAAAGATGCGCCATTTATTTTTCGGGGCCTGCGATACCAATTCATAAAACAATGACACGCCGGTAATCCGGGAAATCGTTCGGCCTGTTAGAACTCGAACTGCCCAAGCGGCACCTATTCCATCGCAGATCGCGAGGTCCACTTCTTCCAGGACTTCCATCAGCGCAGGTTTTGATTGCGCCTTATATATCTTCTCAGGGTTGACCGCCGCGATGAATGCTCGAGTCCTGGCTTCAATGAGTTGCCCCACGACTTCAATGGCATGGTCATAGTCACGAAAGTGAGTCACACCCACGCCCAACACCGGGATCTTGGCAGGGATGATTTCTTCCATGACAGAATCGGGTGACATTAAACTAAGGTGGTCTCTTTTCGAGCCAAAGAAACTCCATATTGCCCGCCACGAAGCATCTACGTAGCCGCGGAAGACGGCTTGTTTTGCTCCAGTATATAGGCAGTAAGTGCATGAAACGCCCAAGCCTGCCCCCAACGCATGTATGGAATACGATTTGTAAAACTTCGCCCTTTGCGAAAATAGAAATAACCCCGCCTTTCATCGTACAAATTGTCTATCAACCATTGGACAATTGATTCCGTTAGCCTGTTGAATGGTTCACCCTCTTCGGCGAAAAAGGCTATGGCCTGGGCTGGCGAGTGAATATCCAAAGGGAAAACTCGGTCATGGTAGTACTTGGGTGTGCCATCGTTGAGAAAGAAATTCTTCGCATAATAATTCACTCCTTTCTCATATTCGCTTCGATACTCCTCCGCATGTCCGGCGTTAAGAAAATACCGAATCGCCTGCAGATTAAAACCAGTATGGAACGAATCAATCCACTGTTGATAGCTGGTATCCGCATACGGCCAGGAACCATCTTCATGCTGGCGGTTCATTGACCATGCAAGACTTTCCAAGGCCGTGTCACGCAGCGCATTGTCACCCGTTACTTGATACAGGCGTATTAAGAGTGAGGCCCCCAGCAGGTTGGCATTGTGGACGACCTGTTGATCCAATGGTGTGTAACTAAAACAAAAAGTCTGGCCGTCGACCTTTCGTGTCAGATCATTGAGAACAAAATCCTTTATTGGCACTGCCATATCCAGTGCACGCTGGTCACCACATGTTTCCCATGTATTGAGCAGTGCGTGGCCAATGAACGATGAATTCACAATTGTCGGCGTACCCTTTGGAACCCAGACAGCGCGAGACTGCCAGTCAAAATTGTAGCCCCAGGCGTTGCCCGTACAGTCGCTTCGACTGTCCTCGAGTAGGTCCAAAAGCCTGGTTATACTGGGTTCATATGCCTGTTTTCCATGAACTTCAGCAAGCCGCGAATACCCCCAGAGAAACAAACCCAAGCCTTTCGGATTGTGCCCCTTGGATGTCGATAACCATGGGCGCAAGTTGACGGGGAACCTTCGCATAAACTGTGTCCAGGCGATGCGAATGTATTTCTGCTCAAAGCTCAACGCCCTGAGAACAGGGCTATTTAGAGCATCGTAAGGATCGAATCCAGCGAAATCCTGTTCAGAGACGTACTTTTCCAAGCCGTACAGGCATCTTCCAACATTCAACACAGCGCCCCCTTCCAGTGCTGAATACTATTCATGAGCTGCGGCGTGTACTGATTTGTAAATATTCGCTATGCGATTTGCGGCCGCGCCTGTCGCAAAATGCGTTTTCGCGTATGCGTGAGAATACTCGCCAATGGCCTGCCGCAATTCGATATCGTCGCAAAGTGCAAGGATACCTTCGGCGAAATCGCCCGGCTCTGTAGACTCAATCAACAGACCCATCTTCCCGTTCTCAAAAAAATCGTTAAGCCCACCAACAGGTCGGGTTATAACCGGTATTCTGAATGCCATCGCCTCGAGGACTGACTGCGGCATCCCTTCGCCGTGAAAACTCGGCAATAGCATAATGGCGGCACTCTCCAGAACTGTGTTCTTTTCGTCTCCTGAAACGTAACCAACGAACTCAACGCCAGATATTCCAAGTCTGCTGACCTGCTGCTTCGCTGACTCTAAATCGCTCCCCGCGCCGGCCACCGTAAGCCGCAGATCCGGCCGCTTTTCCTGCGCGATTTTGAATGCATCAATCGCAATATGGATTCCCTTTTCTCTTTCGATTCTCGCCATGAACAGCAGATGATTCTGGTCCCTCGTACAACTGTATACTTCGAACTCCCCACCGGACCGCATGAGTGAATCATCTACAACCGTGGTCTCGACGAATATCTCCCCGTCATACCCGGAAAACAACGTAGACGCCTTGAAACTCCGAGCAAGCACGATAATTGCATCGGCCCGCCAAAATACTTTCTTAAACAGGAATGCGTACAGCGACGAATTCTTAATCGACGTTTCTGTGGCTGGATTCCAACCATGAAAGAACACGACTACAGGTTGCCCGAAGAATGTCGCAATTAACAGGAGTAACCCATCCCGGAAGAGCGATTTCGAAGCCAGCGAAGGATTGATATGAACCACGTCCGGACGTTCACTTCGTAGGGCGTTGAGAAAATCCAAATTCGTCTTTATGAGTCTTTGTATCAATGCCAGCATGCCTTCGTCGCCGGAAACTCGACCGACTTCGAAATACATGGGCCGCATCGGGATCTTCCCCTGCATAGACTGAAAGTAAACGGTTACTCCGCCCTGAACCGATCTCGCTGGAATAGTTATCAGAACCTTCAGATTGTCATTCATTTCGAAGCCGTTGCAGCCGCGAACCTTCACTACCCAACAGAGCCAATAAAACGATGATTACCTCGAGTAGAAATATGTTACCTCCCTGGAAAAAATAGAAAGCCGCGTACATCCAGACGACTGCCCTGAGCAGCACTCCATATTCCCGGTCGCAGGAAACGAACGAGAATTTCAACAGAGAGTAAAAAAATGTCAGTAACAAACCGAGTCCCAGCACGCCATTTGTCTGCAATGCCTCCAGGAATCCGTTATGGGCAAATACCCGGATCCCAACCTTCGTCTCCATAATGTCCTTGGTCTTGGCCGGCCCCAGGCCAATCAACTTCCCGGAAATGCTGCTATCTCGCCAGGTTGTCAGTGCGCCAAGCCAGATTAGAGGGCGCCCCGATCCAACTGCCATCAATTCCGTCTGCTGGCCGATTCTCTGATCCGCAAGCTTTGCTTGCATTGTTTGATCAGAAGACACGAACCAGGTGAAGCAGAGCAATATCAAGATGCCACCTAACTTTTGCTTGGACAGGCGCAGCAGCCCCTTCTTGGCCGAAAACGACAGATAGACAATGCCAACGATGAGCATGGCGAAACCAGTACGGACATACGTTTGATACAAGCACACGACGCAAATAAACATGCACGCCAGCAAAATCGCTTTCCGTTGCAGAGGAGCCGGCTTGGCGAGGAAAAACAACATCACGCATGTACAAACCGCGAAAATTGAAGCAGCTGCGTGCTGTTTCTGAAAAATTCCCGAAAACGCCGCCTGATCAAGACCGAAGGCAACCAGACTGTCCGCCTCCAAACGGCTATCGAAAAGGCCTACCAATACCAAGCTATTCCCAACCGCAACGAACACGACCAACAAATATAGCCACCGCTCCAATTGCTCCTTGGCAATATCCGAGTGCCCCAGATAGGCCTTGATCCCCATATAAGTTACAGGCAGTCCAAGATACTTCATTGCCTCAATAGCTGCCTCGGCCATCCCGTCTGTTCCGGCGAAGACGAGTTGCTTCAACGCGAGCAAAAAACAAATAGTCACGAAAACCGGCGGCCGGTATGTTCTGACTACAACAAACAGAAGCAGAACCGTTAACAGCACTGACTTCCATAGAAAAGACAACTTGATCGGGCCAAGTCTTTCGGACTCAAAATAGAACAGTACGAAGAAAATCAGGAACGCGAAGAATGCACCGAATTTACTGGTGAACGTCGCCACTAACTGCGACGCTGTGAAACGATCACTTTCGCGATTCGCACTATTCAAGATTCAGGCGCCGTTCTCTGGAGCTTCAGTAGACAATCTCTGAACTTGCTCAGCTGGTATTCCCTGGTGAGGGTGTCAGGCAACCTCACTCCGGGGAAACCCTGTTCGATGTGCAGCTCGATAAATTCTCGTAGTCTGGTTACCGACCGTGTCGCTATGCCGAGATTGAACTTCGCTATCAAGCCCGCTAACTCGGTGTCCTCATTGCAAATCGCGATTATCGGTTTACCCACTTCCAGGTATTCATAGAACTTACCAGTCAAAATACCTTTCTCGAAAGGACCCGCACCCAATGCCATGAATAGAAAATCTGCGCCTTTTTGAATTTCCCTGACTCGTGACCTCGCTTGTTTGTCATGCCATGTGACATTTAGATCAGGGAACGCTTTGCGATACTTTTCTATCGCGTCTATTTCCGAGCCATAGAAGTCGATATCGGCATCAAATCCGCCGTCACGAATTGCGTTTAGTAGCGGAGTGCAATCTCTGTAGCCTTTGTACAATTTCCCCGTGTAAGTAAAATTGAGCTTCGCATCTGCCGGTCGACGAGACTCATTTCCTGGTGCGACTTCAAGTGAGTCGGCACCGTTGCGAACCACCAATATCTCCTTGTACGGGCTGAGCGATCTCGCCAGGGACTCACGCATTACATCGCCGATAACGAGGCATGCATGGGCGCTAGTAAGAATATGTCGCTCATATTTGGCGTCGAAATACTTTGTTAGCATTCGAAACCGACGATAGGGGTTCTCTGCCCACAGATCTCGATTGTCGGCTACCCATGGCACACCGTGCGTGATAGCCACTTGCCGTGCAATGGTGTGCATCGAAAACGGCCACGCGGAGGAAACGACAACGTCAGGCGAATTATTGCTCGCGAAAATCTCGTTGGCCGCCTTCATCAATTTTCCGCGAACAATGATGTGCTCGTCGGGGTAGAAACACGACTTCAACGAGAACTTGAAGATTCTGTGTAAAGCGCTACCTCCAGACTCAAGGTAACGCAGAAACCACGGCCGCCGAATCTGCATGACGTTCAGACTGGAAAAATCGACGACGTCCTGCGAATCAAAACCGGATTCGCTACAACACACCACCGAAACCTCGAAACCATTATGCGCGAGATACTTCACCATTTTGTATGGCCGCAAAGCACCGATCACGTTTGCCGGAGGAAACCAATAAGACATCAACAACACATGCGTTCTATTGCTAACCATTGGCGGCTTGTCGATCGATCAACTCGATGATTTCTTCAGCAGTGCTCCCGTCTCCGTACAAAGAAACGTGCCGGCCGGGCCAACTCATGTTGCGCAGTCCCAGCGCGACCTTCTCGCGCGCCGCACCGACAAGGATATTGAAGCCGTGCTCTACCAACTCTACCCATTCAGTTTCGTCGCGGAGAGTGACGCAGGGCTTCTCGTGAAAATAGGCTTCTTTTTGCACGCCACCCGAATCGGTTGCCACTAAACGGCAATTCGATTCAAGCCAGATCATTTCCAGGTACCCGATCGGGTCGATAATTTGAATATTTTCAGCCGGATCTATTTCGTACTCCGCGAGCTTCGTGCGAGTCCGGGGGTGCAGCGGCAAAACTACTGGCAAACCAGAATCGGCCAAGCCTTCGAAGAGGCTCCGCAATCGCTCCGGGTCATCCGTATTTTCGGCACGATGAATTGTGCAGAGCACATACTCGCCTTCGGACATGCTCAGTCTATCGAATGATACGGGTCTGACAGCACGGTCCTTGTAGAACAATGCCGCGTCATACATGACGTCACCGACGACATGAATTCTGTCCGCATCAATGCCTTCTGCCAGTAGATTCACCCTGGCCGTCTCAGTCGGCGCGAACAATAACTGCGCCAGATGATCGGTAAGGACGCGATTGATTTCCTCCGGCATGCGACGGTTGAAAGACCGAAGCCCCGCCTCCACGTGCGCCACAGGGACATGCACCTTTGCGGCTGCCAGCGCACCTGCCAACGTGGAGTTGGTATCACCATAAACCAGCACCCAGTCAGGTTTCTCCTCGACAATTACCTTTTCGATCTTCTCCAATTGCCGCCCAGTCATGGCGCCGTGCAGCCCGCCACTGACACCAAGCTGATAATCAGGACTGGGTATTCCCATCTCCTCGAAAAATATGTCCGACATATTGGCATCGTGATGCTGACCAGTATGAACGAGTACTTCGACAAGACCGTCCCGCTTCTTGATTGCACGCGATACTGTGGCGGCCTTGATGAACTGCGGTCGAGCACCGACGATTGTGACGATTTTTTGCATTAGTTATCTGCCTGGCTAAGCTCAGTCACTCAAGCGACTTCAGCACTTTCGCCGGCACACCTCCGATAACCAGGTTACCGCTTGGAAAACTCTTGGTCACGACCGACCCCGCTGCCACAGTTGTTCCAGGACCAAGCTCAACCCCAGGCAATAGAACAGCGTTCATTCCTATCCAGCACTTCTCGCCAATAGCAATGTCCTGGCCTTCTTCATGTGTACGAAGATCAGAAGAAGTGTGGTTTGCGGTGATGATTCCGACGTTTGGCCCGATATATGTTCCCCGCCCAATATGAATACATCCGTCGAAGTTTTGAAAATAGGTTCCGGGCGAATGAAAATTATTTAGATCGTCGGGATGGAAGACAATATTTTCCGCATTCGAAATATGACAGGTTAGTCCTGTCGGCCAAGGTTGTGGCGGCGCCAGGCGAAGTATGTTCTTCATCCAGATCGACCGAAACGCCAATCGGTAACCACCAAAACCCGGATCGAAATAGCGGCCCGTCAAGTACTTCTTGTCGAAGAACAAGGAACAAATAAATAAGAGAAGCGGGCGCAACCAATTTGCGAAACTCTTAAGTAGTGCCTTCATAATCGAATGTACTCAAACAGAAACTTGCTGATGATGCCCAGCGCCACCCAGATGGCCAGTGGAACTGCAGCGCGCCCGTATATCCTGATCATCTCTCCGGGATTGATACCGGCAACACGCGAGAATACCCAGTAACACCCTAAATAGAAAAGCGCTCCAGAAACCGCATAGTATTCCGAAAGGTGTTGTTGATCTTGATATACGGCAAAACCAACCGCACCAATTCGGAGAACGAGACCCGATACGGTTACGACGAGCATGGCTTTCTGTCGATTGCGGACGTGCATCACCATGGATATCGGTGACGAGAGAAACTGGAATATGAACCACGGCGTCATCCATACCACTAAATCACCCGCTCTTAGCCATTCTTCGCCAAATACCAGGGCGAAAACCGGGGGAGCCACGATCCCCGCAAAAAGCAACGGACCGACGCCTGTCTTTGCCAGGCCTTCCAATACGTCAACCGTGAAATTGCTGAGATTACCTGCACGAAGCTCTTCCGGTGCGCGCGACAAATAGACTTGCGCCACAGCGCCCCCTATGAAGCCCATCGGTGCCTGCATTGCACGCATTGCCAATATGAGAAAACCGGCCTCCGGTCCAACAGCCATCGCCGCAATAATGATCACCGGGAACTGGATACCTACAGTGTTGGCTAACGAATCGAAAGTGGAATACTTCGGAAATCGATCGTATTCCCGGAACATGCGCCGCATCGCAGGCCAACTAACCGCTCGCAGTGCCGGCCGGTCGTGCTTGAGTGCTCTGAATCCTAAACTGAACAACCCTGCTCCGCGGTTGATCATGCTGCCAAATAGCAGTCCAAACGGCGCTGCCCCGATCCATCCCAGCCCAACTTGAAAACCGGCACCACTAATGGCCTGAGTCAATCGAGTTTGTGCAATTCCTGAGAAGTTCTTCTGACGAGTCGCCCAGTACTGCGTGGCGGAATAGGAACTCGCCAACCATATGCCAAGCGGTAATAACCAAAGATATGGACGCAGTTTCGGTTGCTCAACAAGTCCAACAATCTGCTCCGGGAACAGATACACCGCGATTCCCGCCAACGTAGAGATTATTGCGGAGCTTCCAAGCGCCAGCGCCAGTAGACTGGCGGCTTCTTCATCGCGCTCCGGCATTGGAATTGCGATCTCGAACCGAAGACACGCGGCAATGGAAATGATCCCAAGTATCGAGACATAGACAGCCAGTACACTGAAGTCCTCCGGTGTATATAGCCGCGTCAGGATTGGCAGAACCAATACCATTAGTGCTTGTGCCAAGCCAGTGCCGCCAGCAAGTACGCCTACTTGGCGGACAAATACACTATTGGGCAATTTGTGAACCCAGTCCTGGATCCAGCCTACGAATTGCTTTGGTTGTCGCAACCCCCGCTCACTCGATCAACAATGCTGCAACGATTATCTCTTGATGTGTCAGTTTGAGATATAGATGCATTGACAAATTGGTCACCTGATCTAATCGAGATGCCTCAGTCTTCACGTAGATTTTTTCGAAACTAAAACCACGACTATCCCAACCAACCCGCCGAGCACCATTCCAATGAGAGCAATAACGGATCTCTTGGGTCTAGCCTTTAACTCGGGCACAACAGCGGGATCAATCGTTCTGAACATATACTCAGGCGACACTTTGGCAAGCATTACCGTTTTGGTCTGTTCTTCTATTAGCCTGAAGAACACATTTTGCAGATCTGCCACGGACGTAGCGGCTATTTGCTCCTCAAGATATTTGATCGCTCGCTCGGCCTCATCGACGTCCTGCCGCATGACCGTTGCATTCAAATCGCGGATGAGCCACTCCACCCACTGTTGCGCAATAATCGGGGAGTAGTGTTCTACCGCGACAGTTACGAAGCCAGTTTTGTCATCCTGCGAGACAATTAGGTTCGCTGAACTAAACTTCTCGAAAGCCTCTTGCAGCGAAGGAGACTTAGACCTTGGTGGACGCGCGTCCCTGACCCATTCTCCGGCCGACTCGTCATAAGAATCTGCATCAACCTCGAGAGTGCCTGTCTCCGAATTCCAGCCCGTTGCCGCCATCAGGGGCACCAGAATATCGTGGCGCTCAACGAATTCGGATATGAATTTCCGGGACTTGAGTATTTCCAGTCCGAGGGCGGTTCTGTCCGGAGCGCCGTTTCCAACATTGATGCGCGCGAGGCTGGCCAGCCCACCATACTGGGCCGCCAAAGCCGAAGCATTGCTGCTCGGATCGTCCTGATTTGGAACAAGCAGCGCCTCCGCCCGATAAATATTTGGAAGCAGGAGCGCAAAAATCACAGCGACAACAGTCGCCACAAACGTCAGCCCGCCAATCAACCATTTGCCCGACCAAAAGACCAAAAACAGCTCCCTCAGGTCGATTACTTCTTCATCGCCAACCTGGGAAAAGTGCACTTTGAGTACCTCGTCATAAATTAAACGTCCTCACCGCCGCAACCGCGATCGCGCTCTGGTAGAGGATCTGCGTAACGCTGGTCCAGAATGTCAGTGGTCTCAGCCGATCCACTTCAATCGGCACAACGATGGTGTCACCAGGTCGGATACCCACATTGTTGCCGCGCCTGAATAGTCCGGATTTGCCAGCTGGAAGCACGGCTCCGCTTGCTCGCACGACATATATGAGCTTTTTGTCAGCCCTTCGGGTAAGGCCGCCGCTCATGCCAATGTAATCGTCGCGCGAGAGCCCAGGCTGGAAGAGATGTGACACGTTCTGCTGGGTCTCACCAATGACCGTGACGACCTGGGTGTGCGTCGGCACAAGTAGTTGATCACCTTCGCGCAGTTCGATGTCATCGATGAGCGCGTCGTCCGGCAGTTTCGCCGCCACCAGGTTGAGATCAATCACAAGGCGGCCCACAGCTTCGGTGGTTCTAAGCTGACTGAGCAGTTGATTGCCCGTTTCGAGGCTGTTGCCATCCGCCGAATTCCTTTCTTCCAGCGACAGGGAAGCAAGATCCGCCTCGAGTCGCTGCGAGAGAATGTCGATTTGATCCTGCTCTTTCTGACGCAGGGACTCGCGCAGGAAGACTGCACCTTCCGCAAACGCCTCTTCGGTCAGCCCGCCTGCCCGTTCAAGAATCTGGCGCAATGTCTCTCCACGACGGATGCGGTACTCGCCGGGAAAGCGAACCTCGCCCCGCAACGACACTGACCACTCGGAATTCCAGTCGGGAACCGTGTTGATTCTCAGGAAGTCGTGTTCAGACAGTTGCAGGTCTGCCAGCGAATCACCGCGTAG
>Ga0255052_10002681_pt1 | contig 12732 bp, 18 predicted proteins | sample JV7_2_21_MG_FD_188632 | JGI IMG/M metagenome (GOLD analysis project Ga0255052, IMG submission 188632) | Seawater microbial communities from Jervis Inlet, British Columbia, Canada - JV7_2_21 | ecosystem: Environmental > Aquatic > Marine > Inlet | place: Canada: British Columbia | collected... | reverse complement strand
CGCCGAGCATTTCCTGCCAAACCTCAACTGAAACACCAAGGCTTCGACCTTGAAAGCCGATTCCGCGCATTTCATCCACAAGCCTTCCAATGGATTTATCACCAACACCAATCGGCCGGGTCGGATTCTCAAAAAACCTGTGATCCATAACTACTACACCCCAAAATCCCGCTAGGGAATCATAACCGCCGCCGCAACAACAGTCGTCCACTTCCCATCTTTACCTACAACCGCAGACTTTGTTATATGCCGAGTTTTAACGATTTTTCCAGAGAGCTTCCAAATCTCCTTTTTTTCGTCATAGCGCACATCTTCATCAAAAGCGATGCCCAATGTGCTTGCAAGCATGGACGCGGCCAAATCCTCAGAATAATCACCGGCCACATCATCGGTCTCGCCAAAACTATGGTGCTCACTCAGATAGCCGTATTGATTTCGGTCCTTTGGAATAGCAACTCCAATCGACGCTGCGAGAAGTCTGTTAGGCTCACTGCTTGAATTCTGTGAAAGAACACAAAACACAATCTCGCCCGGCAAAAGATCTTTCAAACCCGCCGCCTTGGAAACAATCTTACAATTCGGCGGCAAAATACTTGACACAGTCACAATATTGAATTTTTCAATACCCGCACTGCGTAGCGCAAGCTCAAAACTCTGAAGCTTCTCACGATGCACACCCACACCACTAGTCAGAAAAATCTTCGACGGAATCAATTTACATCACACTCTTAAATTCCCAATGACATAACCACAGAGATATAAAGCTTTGTATGCGACACAAATCAAAGAAGAAAAAATAAACACCCCTCAACACAAAGAAAAGCTTTAAATAGACCAGAAAAAACAAAGCTCACACAAACAACAAGGGCCCGTGGCGCAGCCTGGTAGCGCGTTCGGCTGATAACCGGAAGGTCAAGGGTTCGAAGCCCTTCGGGCCCATTCCAAACTTTTTTATGTAAAAAATTTTGGGAGCAAAAAACCCGAAATTTTGCTTGCGCAAAATTCTCCGATGAAAAACCGATTTTACGCCTCTGGTGGAGGAGGTTATTAGGGTGGATTTATTGTTGATAATAGGACGTATTAATCTACATCGTTAGATTCTGACGTTAAAACTCCCATTACCATCCCAAAAAGAATAAGCAATGCTCCAGAATGCAACAATACCCATTGCTGGAAGGATGAAGATACCACTATCGATTTTTCACCTGAGGGGCTATTTTTAATTATTTTCGTGGAAAAAAATGACTTCTCCACTTCAAATTGGTTTCCAGAGCTATCTACAAACCATCTTTCACTTCCTTTTCCAAACTTTTTATAAAAAGGGAGACCTTTATTTTCAGTCTTTGATAGCAATCTGCCCTCAGAATCAAAAATATATAGCACACTCCCTCTTACAGATGCAACGTAGATATTATCAAATTCATTTATCGCTATTCTAAAAACGCCCCCTCTTGTACTAAATCCCCAACTTCTAAGATATACTCCGTTTTTATCATAAACTTGAATCCTATCGTAGTCATAAAGTCCAAGATAAATTCTGTCTTCACTGTCTACAACAATCCCTTTCACATCTCCAACTGGGTATTCGCCATCTTGAATAATTAAATCAAAAATATAAAACGTCTTAAACACTAATAAAAAACCAAGAATTAATAAAAGATATGCTAGGATAACAGGTATAATTGGAATTCGAATTCTTGATAATAAACTGCTAACTCCTGATTTTAAAGAATCTTTCTTCAATTTATTAGAGTTTTGTATACGCTCTTTATATCGTGAAAATAATACCTTTGAAATATAACGTTGCTTAAAAAGAATTTTCCGTGTCATAGTTCCCTCAACTAATATTAGTGAAAGTTATCACCGCTCCTTTCTTCCAAGCCCTCAACCCTGTCACCATGTGAGATTTGCAATCGAGGATATTTAAAGGTTATGAGGTCGTTTGGACCGCGGTGTAGGCGACAGCCACTAGTCAGCTTGTCTGACTAATTATTTTCCTGAAATCATCCGAGCAGGCTCACGATTAGCGCTTGATTTCAGAAAATGACATGAAAATAAAGCGAAAAGACTTTAAAGTGTTCTGTTATTAGCAGAGGCAATGGATGATACTCTAAGCTGGGCGCTTGTAATAGATCAGATTAAGCGTAAGCTCTTTCAGATAGTTGCAGTAATATTCATTGGTTTTTCGATTACTTTTGCGCTTTCAGACCGAATTATTCGTAAGATAACAGATGATCTTCTGCCTCTTGAAATGCTTACAACAGGTCAGACCAATCCCTGTCTGGCGCCGACTCAGCTTATCTCCACAAGCCCGGTTGAAGTTGTAATGGTAAAACTTCAAATATCGCTTTTTGTTGGTATCGCACTCGCCCTTCCCTTTATCTTCTACTGGGTGATACAGCGACTTAAACGCAGATATGAGATTAACCAATTTTCCATCGCTCTCTGGGGTGTTTATGGATTTATTCTCCTTGAAATCGGTTTTTCATTCACCTATTTCTTCCTCCTTCCGCAGGCATATAAAATCCTCGTCGGCCTCACAATAGGCGCAAATATAATCCCGCTTTTTTCAATCAATCAGTTCATGTTTTTTACTGTTATCTCGATTCTGCTCTTCTCCATCTCCTTTGAATTTCCGCTGGTCGTAACATGGCTGACTGTGCGCGGGATGGTGGAGGTTGAAACTCTAAAAGAGCGCAGAAAATACGTTTATGTGCTCATAATGCTTGTAGCCGCGCTAATCACCGCCGACCCCACGCCGGTAAGCCAGCTCCTGCTTTCAGGACCCCTAATATTTTTATATGAGTTCAGTATTTTAGTCTCAACTGTAATTAAAAGTAGGATGAGGTGAAGACAGATGATACCTGGACAAATGGAGCTTTTGATTGTTCTTATTCTGATTATTGTTCTCTTCGGCGGAAAGAAGATTCCTGAACTAGCACGTTCAATGGGAAAAGCCAAGCTAGAGTATCGGCAGGGAATGGATGAGGCTGAGGCAGCTGAGGCTGAAGACGACGAGGAAGAGGAAGAAGAGGAACCTGCTCCCAAGCCAAAGAAGAAAAAGACGACTACTAAAAAGAAGACCACCTCTAAAAAGACTAAGAAAAAAACATCCAAATAGAGGTTAGAGGATGACAACCGGCGGAACAGAAATACTTATAGTATTGGCACTCGCCGTCATGCTCTTTGGACCGAAAAAGCTTCCTGAGCTTGCCCGAACCATTGGCGAAGCAATGGGTGAATATCACAAGGCAACCCAGCAGTTTGAAAACGAGGTTAAAAAGGCTTCAACATCGGTTGATAAAGAGATAACCACCTCTACAAACGTTGAACCGAGAAAAACCGGTCCAGCTCCTCAGGCGGCCAGGCCAGCATCAACCCGGCCTGCAAGTGCGCAGACAAGACCTGCAGCTGGAAAACCGGTTTCACCGGTGTCAAGTCCGAAAGCAACTGGCGCAAGTGTGCCGGATGCAAAGGTAAAAGAAATAGCCAAAAACCTGGGAATCGACACAGCGAATAAAACAGACGCGCAGCTTCTCAGAGAGATATCGATTAAAACGAAAAAACAGGAATTAACTAAAGGATAAAAATTATGTCAAAAGGTACACCATCAAAAGGCCCAAGAAATAAAGTCGTTCATGCAAGATGTCGCAGATGCGGGAAGAACTCCTATCATGTGAGGCAGAAAGCCTGCTCAGCCTGTGGATTCGGAAAGAGCAGCCGGCTCAGATCCTATGCATGGCGCGAAAAAAGAGGAAAGTAGTTTTTCAGATTCGACAGGGGACGGATATTGAAAGAGGAATGCGGTGTAGTAGGCGTATATTCCTTTGACAAAAAGGATGCGGCGCCTCTAATCTTCTACTCAATGTATTCCCTCCAACATCGGGGGCAGGAGTCCTGCGGAATCACAATAATCGATGACAAGCTTGAAACCAAAAAAGGGATGGGGCTTGTTGCAGATGTCTTTGATTTTGACAAGCTCAGCGCGCTCTCAGGATATTTCGGAGTAGGCCATGTCAGGTATTCAACATGTGGCGAATCCAAGCTTGAAAACGCAGCTCCCTTTGTAGTTTCACACAGTCAAGGCTATCTTGCAATCGGGCACAACGGAAACATCGCAAACTCGCAGGATATTAAAACAAGTCTCGAAGACCTTGGCGAAGTCTTTGTCTCAACAACCGACACCGAAGTAATCGCTCATCTCATCGTGCGCGGACTTGTAAAAACAGGTGATCTCGTTAGCTCAATTCAGGATGCTATGCGCAGGCTCAGCGGATCATATTCGCTTGTAATAGCCACAGGCGACGCGGTAATCGGCGTGCGCGACCCACTTGAATTAAACCGCTTGCACTGGGCCGAATCGACGACACATATATCATCGCCTCCGAGTCTGTGGCCTTTGACTCAGTGGGCGCAAAACTTGTCCGCGACGTTGAACCCGGGGAAATAATCATAATAGACAAAGACGGCCTACGAAGCTATCGGGGTCCACGCAGGACAAAGACAGCGCACTGCATGTTTGAATACGTCTATTTCTCACGGCCAGACTCAATACTTGAAGGCGAGCTTGTCTACAGTGTACGCGAGCGAATCGGCGAGATAATGGCTGAAGACGACGATGTAGATGTAGACTTTGTCATGGCAGTCCCGGACTCAGCAATCCCATTTGCACTTGGATACGCCAAAAAACAGGGCATCCCCTACCGCGAAGGACTCATAAAAAACCGATATATTGGCAGAACATTCATCCTCCCCAAGCAGACAGCCCGTGAACTCGCAGTTCGGGTGAAACTCAACCCGCTCATCGCAAATGTAAAAGGCAAACGAGTGGTACTATTCGACGACAGCATCGTGCGCGGCACAACGTCTGCCCGGCTAATCCAAATACTCAAAGACGCAGGCGCAAAAGAAGTGCACATGCGAATCGGAAGCCCGCCCATAATCTCGCCATGCTTTCTCGGAATCGACATGCCCACAAAAGAAGAACTCATCGCATCCGTAAAAGACGTTGAAAAAGTACGCGAAAAAATCGGAGCAGACTCACTCAAATACCTCAGCCTCGAAGGACTACAGCGGGCGATTGGAAAAGACGAAAACCAGCTCTGCCTCGGATGCCTCACAGAAAACTACCCCATACCAACAGACCAGCGCGAACAAGAAAAACTAGTCAAATACCTCTAATAAATTTCACCCTTCTGAGAAAATTTAATATCAACACCTTAATATGGGAGAGAACCAAACAAAAAAAAACCAAAGCGGGCTTGTAGTCTAGCGGATAGGACACCGGGCTTCGAACCCGGGAACCAGGGTTCAAATCCCTGCAGGCCCATTTGTCACCCTCCTTTGAACTTCGCATCGTTGATACTCGTTCTCAGTCGCTCGATACCGAATATAAATTCAATCGAATATTTTGTTCGATTGTGGGGAAGTATCTTTTTGGCCCAGATTTTTGCTGGGATATAGCCAACGGCGCATAGCACAGTAAAAAGGTGGTGTGGAAAAATGATAAAATTATGTTGATTCAATTAATATTAAGATGGATATATAATATAATGATAAAAGATGGCGGTTGTGTTCAACCACCGATCTTGTACATACCAGTTCCGCAGATGGGACAGACTCCCTTTGTCGCGGGTTTACCGTTTTTCATGGTCACCTTTGTGGCACTGTTCATAACCCTCTTCGCCCTACACTTTACACAATATGCTTCTGTCATATTTTTTTACCTCCTTTTGTTAATGCAGGCAATCCATAGATATTGGTAGTATTTAATTTTAATGGTCTAACTGAGGCTGAGAGCAGGCTAAGATTGGTCTTCGTTGAGCACTTTTTCCACTGTGCTCAGTATTTCAGCGCTTTTAGCTGGTTTACCCAGGTGCGCGCCGGCTCCGGCTTTGAAGCTTTTCTGAATTGAGTGATGACTGTTTTTCACTGAGAGCATGACTATTGGCGTGTTTTTTGTTTTATCCTGTGATTTCAGTGTTTTAGCCACGTCCCAGCCGCTTATGTCTGGCATGAGTATGTCAAGCACTATGAGGGCTGGGTTTTCGGATTCAGCTTTTAATAGTCCTTCTGTTCCTGTGTAGGCTTCTTCCACTTGGTGGCCGCCTTTTTCAAGCACTTTTTTTACAAGGTAGACTATGTCTGGCTCATCATCTATTAGGAGTATCTTTGCCATAGGGCATCCCTTCTTACTTTACACCGTTCTCAACTGCGTTTTTTATGGCATATAAAGCTTGCCTGCGTCCGGCGGTTTTTCGATGTTTAGACCAAAAATTATATATGAAAATAAATTCATATTTATTGGAGATGTCTGAAACAGAGTCAGAAATCAATGGGGCCATGCAAAAAACAACATTAAAAAGCAGTAAAAGCAGGCTCATTGACAGCGTGATAAACATAGTTCTCAAGGTTTTAATCATTGCCTACATTATCACATGGTTTGTAGCATTAACATAGGTGGCTTAAAAAACATGGAAATAGATAATTACCGGGACTGGATTTTAGCTTTCACAATAATTATTTTCGTAATCATCGGTGACTTCATCATGAAACATCTTTAGCACTGTTTTATGTCTGCAGGTGGAGTGATAAATATTATAAGCCCTGCCGCCAAGAATCGGGCTGAGATGGTATCTTTTGGAGCAGACGGACATCTGACAGGCCAGATATTCGGCCACCACGGCCTGCTTGAAATATATGCACACATTTATTCAACGCTTTTTTTATTCCTCCTAAGCATTGGCTCAATCGCCGTGCTCTACTACTATTTCAGAACCTCGATTTTCAAGTATCAATGGTTGTTAAACGGGATTTTCTACACTAGTCTTATCGGCCTTGGCGAAACATTTGAACACCTTGTTATCAATCCGCATGTGGGCAGTTTTTTTCACTATCTTCATTTGATTGCCGCTCCTATGGCGCTGGGATTTTATTTGACGAGCCTTGATGAAACTTTCAACGGTAAAGGCACAAGAAAAGACTCTGGTCGATGGAAAAAAACGGCTGCAGCATTTATTTTAATGCTTGTCATTATCTCGGTTCTCGCCAGTTTTTCAACCTCTACATGGGATGTGGAAATCGAAGTCCCCTTTGTATTGATTACAACCCTTCCAACGCTGATACTTGCAGGAGTTCTGTTAGAGCGTTCGAAGATAATTTCCGAGTCAACACTGGCACTCACATCTCTTCGGGTGATGCTGCTTGGCGTTTCAGTTCTAACAATAAGCATTCTCGCCGGCAGATACGGGGATTTCGCACGTAAGGCGCAGGTGTACATTGTGTTTCATCAGCTCCAAAACATGTCTCATATTGTCACTGCAACGGCTCTACTCATCTTTGTTGTAACAGTTGCGCAGATTGAAAAACTCTTCACATCAGCAGAAAAGGAGATGATTTAATCAAATTTATTCCGAAAACTTTTTATTATCTCAAGCATATAATTAATTATGTCTGAAGACATTTACAGTGACACTCTCTCATCAGGCGAAAAAGATCTGCTTACAGAAAATGAAAAAGACCTGGAAGGGGCGTTAAAACTTATTTCTCTACTTTCAAATCCAACACGGCTGAAAATGGCTTTTCTGCTTTCTAAAGAAGAGCTTTGCATAAACGATTTGAACCGCATCTTGGGTGTGGAGCAGACACTAATCTCCCATTATATGCGCGCCTTTAAAGACCTGAATCTTACAAGGGAGAGAAGGGACGGTCGGAAAAGATATTACACTATCAAGGATAGTCGGATGCAGGATTTTCTCTCGGCAATACGTGTAATAGCCAGATAAACCAACCGTTTTTTGGCTGTGCGTTCTACGCTGTTAAGGGCGCAACTTCAATATTTCGGCTCAGGCTTTTTAGAGCAGAGCCTACAGCGCTTACAATATCTTTCCCGCTGGCAGGCTTTCCCAGATGGGCGTCGGCATAGGCGTATTCAAAGCTTTTCTGCCGTGAGTCAAAGCTGGCGCGAACCGTTAGCATTACAATTGGAATGTGCTGTGTTTCACACTCGGTCTTCAGCGTGCGTGACACATCCCAGCCATCAAGATCAGGCATCATCACATCGAGCAAAATGAGATCAGGCTGTTCTTCAACTGTTTTTCGAAGCGCATCCCGACCGCCATAAGCCTCCACCACATTATATCCCTCTCGCTCCAGAAATCTTCGGACAAGATAGATAATGTCAGGTTCATCATCAACAAGGAGAATCTTTGATTTTTTCATCCTACTTCACACCTCAAATTCAGGGCGTTTTCAGTGGTTATATAAACCTTGCTAAAACAGGGGGGAAGTGCCCTAAACATCGGGTGCTGGGCAAAGTCTATATGTGAAAAGCGTGCTAGGCTTATTTTGTAGGTAGGGCGTATGAATATTGGGCTTGAGGCTGTTGGACTTGAAGGCTGTATTTACTGCGGTGCATGTTTCAGAAATTGTAGTTTAAACGCTTATTCAGAACTTGATGGATTGGAGCTTAAATCTCTTGTTTCAGCTGTGACACGGATTACCAGGCGCGGCGTTCGAAGCGAAAAGGACAAGGCGATTATTGAGCTTCTCGAAAGGTGCACGCTTCAAGGCGATTGCGATAAGTTTTGTCCCTCATTGGTTCAGCCTGTTCTGCGAAATAAAATAGCAAAATCAAAGATAAGTGAGGAGGGTGGGAAATGACTGATTACACGGATCTCAAGCGGGAGGTGTGGGATACTGATATGTGCAGCGGATGTGGGGCATGTGTGGGGTCGTGCCCGCTTGAAGCACTGCATTTCAGAGGCGATGACAATCCTGTCTTTGACGGTCTTTGCTCGAAATGTTCGACATGCTACAGTGTTTGCCCCCGCACAGAGCGAGACGCGGCTGTAAAAGTTAGCCGGGCACCTGAAAATGCAAGCAGCATCGGCTCCTATAAAGGGAGGTATTTCGCGCGGTCATCAGACTTTCAGATAATAAAGCGGGCTCAGGGCTACGGCGTGGTCACATCTGTTTTAAAACATATTTTAGACGAGGGCGTAGTTGACGCGGCATTTGTTGTAACATCGGATCTTTTCATGAACACACGGCCAATGATTGCACGGGACTTTAGCGATGTGAAAAAAAGCGCGCGTGTCAAATACATCTGGACCCCTGTTCTTTCAAAACTTCGGGAGGCGGTTCTCGACGAATCTGTTGAAAGCATTGCTGTTGTGGGCGTGCCCTGTGTGATGCAGGCGCTTGAAATGCTGGACCAGAGCAAGCTAGGGCTGTATAAAAAGAAAATCAAGCTTAGAATCGGCCTGTTTTGCTGGGAGATATTCAGACACATCCTGATTTCAGAGATGATTCACAAGGAGCTGCAGCTTGACATTGACCCCAGGCGGATCTGGATGTTTGACATTAAAAAAGGCAAGCTTGTAGTTGAGCTTATGGACAGCACCGAATATTTCATCCCCTTGGGAACGGCGTCACGGTATGCGCGTTCAGGCTGCAACTTCTGCGTTGATTTCACGAGTGAGTGGTCTGATATCAGCGTGGGAAACGCGGGCGCGCCAAAGGATTTTCTCACGGTTGTTACTCGGACTGGGCTTGGAGAGGGGATAATTCAGGATATGATTGGGGGCGGAAAACTTGTGACCGGCGAGTTTGATGAATCGGTTTTCGCACTTGCCGAGGTTGTGAATAAGAAGAAAAAGCAGAGGATAAAAAACTTCGCAAGCCCTGTGAAAGAAAAGGATTAAATACGCTGGCAGATAAAGAGTTAAATGGTGATTGAGATGGAGGACGGTGGAAACGGAAAGGGGGCTGAAGCTGAGAGTAAGGTTGACGCGGAAGATGTGAAGCCTGAGGCAGAAGTCAAGGAAGCCAAAGAAGTGAAAGAAACAGGCGGAGGCATCGGGGGAAAAATTAAAAACTGGATAATAATTCTAATGCTCCTAACAGTGCTAATTTTTGCCGGGGCATTTTTCCTATGGAAAAGCGGAATCGACGGTCTCAAAGGCGATGAAGCCTACCTCATCGTGGTGCAGGAAAAAGGTGTAGCAAAAGCAGGAAGCATCTATGTTTTGGCAACTGAGGAAACAGATATAATCAATGTGGAGGAGCTGCCGGCTGTAACGGATCTCGGCAGATTTTATCGCGATGCCCGAAGCGAGCGACGCATTGATCGACTAGTTGTGATACGCGTTGAAACAATAAGTGAGCTTTCCACCGAACCATATCTCGAATATCGTGGTAAAAAGATACCCTCTGAGGATTTAGGCGGATATATTACAGGCGCGCTCTGGGACAGCGAACTTGCAGGCGACGACCCGCCGTGGATGTTTAGGGCGAAGCTGCTTTCAGAGTGGGTTGATCTGCACAGCAACAAGATTTCAAACGCAAATTATGGCTCCAAGGCATACGGCATAATCTTCGGCGGCTATCGAAGCGGGGATATCCAAATCTACCCACGAAACGCAGCACTCATGCTCCTTAAATACGTCCCACTTGAACAGATAATTCTATGATTGAGATCACTCGGGGCGGAAAAAGGCTCTGCACAGCGGGTGTTGCAAACACATTTTTTTCCAGATTCAGGGGGCTAATGCTAAGTTCCGGGCTTGCCGAAGATGAAGGACTTCTAATTGAATACTCGCGGCATTTGGGTTCGAAGTCGGTGCACGGCTTTTTCATGCGATTTCCGCTGGACCTAGTGTTTATTGACAGCGAGAAACGTGTGGTTGAAATCGCAAGGCTGAGGCAGTGGGGATATTACAATCCGAAGGCTGATTGCAGGTGGGTTTTAGAGTTGAACACAGGTTTTTCCGAACGGCAGGGGCTTAAAGTTGGGGACGTCCTGTCATTTGATGGTTAAAATCCTGCGTTTAGGCTGCGGACCAGATTTGAGATTAGAAGCTTGAGCCCGAAAAAATTTAGGGGATAGCGAATCACACGGCGGTTGTTTGACCTTCGGCTTTCAAGTATCCAGCCTTCTCTGTCGATTTCCAGATATACGGGTTGAGTGCGACTGTGAAACACGACCTCTGCCGCGGCTGAATCAATCCAAACGCGCTTCGATGAGTTGCCCTCCTCTGTTACAAGCATCATATCAACTGGCATTTTGAATGATGTGCTGCTCTGAGCTAGAACTGCCCGCACACTGTAAACGCTTCCATCAAAGTCTGTTTCCGCAGATTCAAAATAATAGTCTGGAACCTCTGTCGATTGCAACCACTCGTTGAAAAACCAGCTCAGCTCCATTTCTGACACTTCTTCGGAAACAGCTTGAAAATCTGCAACAGAGGCTGAGCCTCCTCGATAGGTTTTCACATAGTCTATGAGTATTTGGGAGAAAACTTCTTCACCGACAACGCTTCGCAGCATATGTAGAACATACGCGCCTTTGCTGTAGACTGTTGCGTGAAAGACCTCGTCATACTCGCTATTTGCAGATAGAATCGGTTTATCTCGTCCACTGGATTTCACATTCAAATACTCTTTTCGCTTTGAACCCAGCGCGTCTCTGGCAAGACTGTTATCAAGGTTTTCAAGATGCATGACGCCAGCATAAGTTGCAAATCCCTCGGTGAGCCATTTTGAGTCTTCAGCAACTATCATGCCACCGAACCAACTATGAGCTGCTTCATGAGCTAGAAACTCGGTGTATTTCGGGCTGCTCAAAATATCTGATGACATGATGACAAGCGAGTTGTCGCCGTGGCCGCCGTTCAATCCGCCGTCAACCTCTACAAGCGCCATTTTCGGATAGCTGTAATTGCCGAGATTATCTGAAAAAAAGGCGACAGAGTCTCGCAGGGTTTTTGCGCAGTCAGCTTGTACCGATTTGAGATAGCAATTAATTGGGATATGTTTATCGTAGTTTTTTTGTTCCCGGTATCTGCCGGAGGCGAATGAAAACCCGATTTCGGGAGTGTCCACAAACCATGAAAATACACTTTTCTCAGGGCTTGATTCTGTGAGCACGCCATTACTGATGCTGGTCCAGCCGGGAGGCGCTTTAAGCCGGATTTCAGCGGTTGCCCGATCCCCTGGAATATTGGGATACCAGTTGGCTTCATAGACTGCGAAGGCGCTTGTTGTGTCGAGATGCGCCCAGCTATGGCCGAAAACACGTTCTTCAAGGCTGCCAGTGTAATCAATCGCAACCTGGTTTTTGCCGTGAATCGGCTGATTAAATTCAAGCCATATCTCATCTCTAAACCTTTGAAAATCCAGTTTCTCCTGTCCAAGACGTGCGGAGTCAACGCTGAGATTACCGTCTAAAAAAAGTGTGAGTCTTTCAGCTCCTGATGCGTTGAATGAGATTTCTGTTCTGCCGCGGGCAGTAGTGTTTTGTGAAAAGTCTAGCTCGATTTTATAGTGCACGGCTTCAACATTTGACGCGGCCAGTGTGCTGGGGAATTGTGAAAAAGATATGATTAGACAAAGCGCAGCTATCAGAACCCGGCTAATGTGCATATGTGGCAGTTAAGGTTAAAATAATATATAATGGTTGGGAGTAAACCGCTTTAAGCTCTGCCTACTGAAATTAGTCTGCCAAGGGGTGTGAGCCCGATTCTTAGGTTTTTACCTTCTTTTCTGGTTTCAATGAAGCCATTGTTTCTGAGTTTTTTGATGTGATAGCTCATGCGCGCCCGCTCCTTTTGATAGTCCTGCGCGCTTTTGTTTATTTCTTTCAAACCCTGGATGAGTGTGTCAACCGAGTCAAGCGTGCCATGCAGATTTAGATATTTTAAGATAAGTTGTTCTTCTTTGCCTGCTTCTTTT